>BNJU01002763.1_pt1 | contig 190279 bp, 310 predicted proteins | sample 8539281 | NCBI WGS metagenome assembly BNJU01 (sample SAMD00202456, study PRJDB9452) | human saliva metagenome | isolation source: human saliva | place: Japan | reverse complement strand
AATATTTAATATATATGTTTAACTTCTCCACATGACTTATTTTCTCCCATTCTTCTTCATCTATTCAGATAAATTCAGTTTATCAACCTGCTTACTTTGACGAATGGATATAACTTCCAATGTCGATCATTTTCAATTTTTACCATTTGTCGTATTTCTTTCACTATGGAGTCCTTTAACGACAGCAGGCGAATCTCATATGGAATTCCTGACTGACGAACCAATCTCAAGCTTTTCTTTCTTACACGAAAATTGGTACATCCTTTCCAATAAACCAACGGTTTCAGGAAGTTTTACGACGAAACATTTTCCAATCCAATTGAATATAATCTACCAGCTTTCTCTGTATCAACTGTTCTATCATTACGCGGAAATGTACTGTTTGTTTCAATTTATTGCCAAGCCAAGCTTTTGATTTCTACCAAAAAAGGAATCAAAGCTTGGCTGGCAAGGTTCTCCACTGATACAAATTCTTCTAAAACCGCCAACCTTGTTTTCAAATCATCTAAAATATCTGAGTCTCTAAAAAGTTACTTGAGGTAAAACCAAGTCTTTTGATTACAAAAGGCATTTTAAATTACAACCGAGACATAGATATAGTAGCACTGATTTTAGCGGGATACCCTAAATCTAAATATTGCAGCCTGATGCGTAGACAATGGAAATCTTTCTCCTCTTCATGGACACTTCTTTCGGAATTTTTCTATGACCATATAATCTTTCTAAAAACGAGCAAAGTCCACTTTGTTGATAAAATCTGCCCATTCTTGGCGATAATGACAACAGAGCTTGACACATCCAAGCCTTGCAGCGGTATAAAGATGCTTGACTCGGTGATCTGTTCATCTACTTTAACCTTTAACAACCATGATCCAGTAATCCCTTGAACCACTTTAGAAGTAGTTCCTATCGACCACGGATTTCTTGAGCACTTGCAGGGTAATTCCAGCATGTTCATTGACCATGAGTAAAGGAAGCACTTGACCCCATCCTAAATGAGATATGGAGATAAGTTATGATCAAGTACTTTTTAGCATTTTTGGATAAAGTAACGATAGAGGAGTAAATAGTTATCTTCCATCACTTTATTAATCAACTATCTTCCGTTCTTGAAAGGGTTAAATAGCACCTTTTAATTCTTCATTTTACAAGGGAGACTTTGATACGTGTTAATCATTACAAAGATGAAGAGGTAGAAGATGAAGTACTATGAGTGCTTACCTATAAACTTTTAGGATGATAGACCTATATCATCTTTTTTAATACATTGAATAAAAATACCCATTTCAGCTTATTAGCTATAAATACACAATATGATCTTGATCTGATAGATCTTTCTGATATCAGATACTGGTCAAAATCAACCTCAATTCATTCACTGATGTCACTTTTCGTTCTTGCCAGCGGAATAAACCAAGTCGCGAGCTATTTTGCTAGTGTTCCTTTGGTTTCAAGCCCATCAAATGTCCAAAAATAATATGAAGTATTTTCCCGGATACTGCTTTCAAAAGGACATCACTGTATTCTTAGTCACATTACACTCTCTTTTGAAAATAATCTTAACTTATTTTGCCAACACGGTTAAACCGCCCAAAGGTAAAGTTGTTGTTTCTTATCGCCGATATGAACCACCTCCGCATCTTTTGCTCAAAACACCACACATAGCAGATAAAATACGTAATTTTTCTTCTCTTAAATACGCTAATTCTTCTTGACCCAACGCATTCGCTGACAGGTGCTGAAAGCCAGCCCTTGATACGCAAAAGGTGCTGCGTCTCTTCCCATCATAGATTCCATTCAGTGTTGCTTGATTCACTTTCTGAAACAGCCCTTCAGGAAGTATTAAAATCTTCCTTCTGATCTTCAGAATAAGTTTTCATCTGTGCCATTAATCTATTCGCTTCTTTAAAAAATGGTTTTGATTTAAAAGATCATCCTATCTTCATTCTTTAGTTGGTGAAAATAATCTTCATATTCCCATTGTACTTGTATCTTATTAAAACAGTATCCTGTTTTATAAAAGATCTGATAGGGCTCTTTTATAATCTTTTAAAATTTGTTGTAAATCTTTAAGGTATGAATACTCGATAATGCTTTTTTAATTTGTGAACAATTAGGCATTCCTGTTACATACCAAGTTATCCCTCGTATCATTCGATCCATTTTTTCACCCACTGGAGTGGTAGAGAAACGAATTGGTATACTTTTCTAATAAATGAATCTGTTTTAAAATCCCGGTTCAATAAACTCTTCACCATTTAAAAGCCACCATTTCCGACATGAAATATGGACGTCCTAATGCTGTCCCCGACCAAATCGCGACGGGCATCCAATTCTCTGCTCTTCCAACATTCTCCATCCTCTACAGCTCTAATATCTCCATTACCACAACAGGAATTGATACAGCTTGCTTGGACTTGTTTGATCATTTCCAGATCCACCGCTCCACTCATACATTTGACCTTTGGTCTCGACCATGAATCGTTATGGCGGATTATCCCGGCTTCTTCCAAGACTTTCGCCACTCCACCGCATTTTTATGTTGACGATCCCAACTCGTCCTTATCTTCAACCGTAACCGGTTTTTAGAATGATCCACAACTGCTTTCTGCCACTTTTGTGCTTGTCGCGGATCTTGTACAGCAGAGGACCCGCATGTGACGACGATGAACTGGACAAACCTATGCTGATATCAATGATGTCACACGCTGTGCTCATTTAGATATTCCCGCCGCCCTCTCTGCCATAGTATCTGGACTCAGAGCCAGCTGAAGAGATGCAGGATGTTCTTTCTTTACAGTTTCAACACATTTTAAAATGTCACTTTTATCACGTTTAAAGCTTTCTATCCGATATCATTTCTGATACCACCAACCCGGCTCCTAGATTGACGCATCAAAGAACAATGATGTACACCGGATTTTGGAAATTCCGCCAATGGAGCTGCAAATGACTTGATTTTCTATTTCCAGATCAGTTGATTTTCCATGCTGCTTGCATATAAGATTTCTCAATTCTTCTTTCGGTAAATTGATATGTCGTACTGGCAAAATTGGCACTGCCACTTCTGCTCCATGAGATCCTCTTTCTCTATCATTTCGTGCACTCTTGACTCAGAAGTGTGGTCATAGCTTTGAAACAATGTTCTTTGAACACGGACAATCCCAGATAACTTTTCTCGCCAAGCCATTTGGGCTTCTTGAACATAAGCATAAATCATTTCTTCCGGCGTTAATCCTTTCATCAATTAACTCATAGTGATTGCATCGTGCGAGCGATTTCTTCCACAGCACAATGGTTTCTTCACTAGCTGCAACGTACTGAGCATCATCCTCCGGCACGAATATCCCCTTTTCGATCTCACCCAGCACACCCCACCGCAACAATGGATGCAGTCGGTTCAGAAACCGCAAAATAATACGCAGTCATCTCCCACTTCCACTTTGAATATCCACACCACACCTCGAGAAAGGTTCTTCAATCCCAGATCTTTTAATCACTTTTAAAGTTCCTTTGACCAATAGCGCCCTTTACGTCTAAATGACCAATCGTCACGAAACCACACGGATGGACTACCAACAAACACACGGGAGGCATGACCAGCTCCATCCCTCAGTGCCAATACTCGTTCCTATTGGTCCTTCACCATTGAATATAGAGTTATTTATTATGATCCTTCCACCCTGATAAAATAGCTGTAACGTCATGATTCTTCCTAACGCTGTGGCTGAGGTAGCCATCAATGATGCTTTGCTGTTTCTTCCACTAAATGAGTACTATGAATAGGTCGAATATACTCTGTCCATCAAACGCTTCAGCACAACAATTTTATCTTCCATGCTTGTATAGCTCTCAAAATAAAGGATTCCACGTTTCCAATATTCTTTCATTCACTTGATCACTAATGATTCCTTACTAAATGTAAACCATCATTTTTAAGCCCACAATCCTGAAATCGCCTGATAAAAGTAACCGGAATATCTCTTTGCACGGCAGTTTCCAAGCTGAGATTCCAGTACCTTCAATAGCTTGATTCCAATCAATTTTATCATCATATTGTTTCCGAGCCCTTGCCTACTTCTTACTAATAACCCAAACTCCCAACAGTCTTCAGAAGCCATGGTTTGATCTAAGTTTCATTTAGACAAAATCACCACCTGTTAGTTGTCCTTCAGAAATATCCCATAAACAGTTTATTTTAATGACTCCCTATCTCAAAAGCACCCCACCCTTTGGAAAAAGAACTAAGCCACTAAACTAGATGATTCCGGTATTGCTTAAAAAGAATAGAAGACTCTCGAATATAGCTCCTTTTCCTCTCATTTTTCCTTTTTATTCCCCAAATAAGAAAGATTTTGTCTCAGAAAACTTGAGGAACTCTTGAAGACCAAATTCCCAATTGATCACATAGATAAAACCAGCGGTTTCTTTCAGTGTGCTACATTTACGAACGGCTTGGAAACCAAGTTTTGATTTGAAAAGATCGATGTTTATTTCTTCACTGACAAGGTCCACTTTTTTTCTAACCACATGTTTCACTCCACACTATCCAGCCATAATGCTTCTCCATTTAAACAAAATTGTCCTTGCTACTAATGGTTCTTAAAGCAAAATAGCTTTTGACAACATCCCTTCCGTTTGAATATAAATATCAAAGGTGCAAGGATCTCAATGACCATACATGTGGATTTTACCTTGGCTTCATAAACCTTTGATTGGTGATACCAGAATGAACCGGCTTCTTTTCTGTACGGTGATGTGGCTTGTTCAAAGTTTCCTTTAAATGAATAAACACTTTTCTGATGTACTCTACCTCACCTTCTTCCACGCAGTTCATCGCCTCTATCTTCAACCAAACAGACCCATAACACCCGAAAAGGGATGATCTCGATATCCAAAAGCCGATAACTCATGATCTTCTAAGCATCGTACCACAAGAATATTTTGATATTTAAATCAATGAAGTAACGTTCACTTCAAAAGCATCGCTAGCTCACTCTCTCGATGATTCTGTAAGAAAATTCCATTTAGTAAATCTCACAATCTCGATCTACCGCTTCAAAATGAAGAAAGGTTTGTTTATCACACGTAAATATGCAAATTGAAGTTGATACCAAAGAACATCTGTCTGGCTTCTTGGGATATAAAGAAGCGGCAGTACCCGGTACAAATGGAACTAAACTAGATTGAAAATCCTCTTCCGTTGGTTCCTGTCCTGATGGACAAATTTGTAAATCCCATAAGCTATTTAGATTGACATAGCTATCCCTTTGTAAATGCATTTCTAGATATTCCCTCAAATGGTTTAATCGTTCATGCGCTTCTCGATTCTTCTGAAATAATACATGGATGTAGACAACACCAAATTCAACAAAATGCCAGATGGGCGTGAAAACAACTATGAACATTGAAGTGAACGACAGCTGATAGACGCACATAAAAGAAGACCAATCGTGAACTTATCATCACCATAGTGCCTTGTACAAGCCAAACTCTTCCTACCCATCTTTCTAAACCAATCACTCGTCAATACCAGTGCTCCTCCCATTAGTGTTAAGAAAAACCATCGACTTGAGAAAATGCGTTAAGAGATCGAAACTGCCATATATTTCCCAAACAGCCAACAAGAAACCTAAATGATTCCTTGAAATCCTATACTCTCATCTCTTTTATTTTGCCTGAATTATTCGTGTGATAGAACAAAACTTTGGTATGAACCATACCCCTATTCTAGGCAAAACCAGAATGAAGGATATAGCTGCCTATCTCTCTCGCTTTTTCTATTCATTACTTTATTTCAGCCAGTTTAAGAAAAGCTTTGACTATTGTCTTTTGGAACTCATCCACTCTAAATGTCGCTCCTGATAAGAGATCTCTGTCTCGTTGAAACCACAGGATTGTTTTTGACTTCTGTCTTTACATATTTTCTACATCAGTCTTCGTTTTACCAACAAACCACTTTATCTAAAAGCAGCGTTTTGTTCATACACCATTCTACCAATCTTAGAGGCTTTCTTCACACCATACCTCTGTCTCCACTTTTGTCGGTGTTTCTTTCATCCACCGTCAAAAGCCCCTCTATTCGTTACTTTCACTTATTTTGTGCCACATCTGTTAAAGCCAATAAAATTTTTCCTGTCTTTATCTAAAGCCAAAGCTTTTCGCATAAGTTACATTTGATTGTTAGCACTGATGGCATTTTCTATTGACGATCTTAGTAGAACTTGCATTTGAGGACTTGAGTAGTTCTCTTCTACTTCGGTAGCTGTCTTCACTTTCGCTCTTAATCAAAACGAGCTAAGCAAAACGATCTACACCGATCGCTCACAATTTTGTTTGTAAGCCGCTTTCTAGCTGTCTTCATACCATGACTACTCTTCTTAGTTTTCTCTATATTTTTGAAGTCCGGATACCTTCTCTTGCCAATAGCCCACTTTTTCAAGAGCTTCAGCCTGTTCATACCATTCTTGCTACCAATCTTAGAAACCTTCTTCATGCCATAGTCATCTCTTCTTTCCTTCTTTGTCAGCGTTTTTCGAACGATTGGATGTGAATTTACCGGCACCATCGCGAAAGTAGATGTCTTTTGAGCAGCACCAACTCAAAGCACTTGATGACGTCCCTTCCAAGACAAACTCCGTCGTAATCGTTGTATTAAATTGAACCGAACCTTTATTATTCTTTAACCTTGACTTCAACTGGAAACAGATCCAATACTAATTTTACTTTTGTACGCTGCTTTTCTTAGGGAGCTGCTGTACTGGCAACAGCCAGCTAACAAAGCCATCGGATAAAACAGCTGTTAACACTTTCTTTCATATAAATCCTCCTGGAGTGCTTTTCTTTATTTTTAAAATCTCAGTGAAACCTTTTGTCAATATAAAGCGTGCTCTATTATGAAAACGCTGTCCCTCAAAATGGAGGCACAAAAGTACTCTTTCAGAGTACTCTATTGAGCTTCCGAAAGCAACTTCTCCATCCATTGGTAATCCTCTGAACAATATTACGACTTTGTTCATTCGTTAATGTTTACTTTTTCTATCAGCATTTGCGATGGACTCCCACCTCTTTCTATGCTGTGTAATGATTTCTCTCGCCATCATGACAAGCATTCACAATCTTATGAACCTCTTTGATCAATTTCATACCCAATCCACCGATACATTATTTGGTCGATTGTAATCACGACCAAGAAAACATTCTCGTTTCCAGAGTGGTACATAATCGTCCAAGACTTAATATACCACATAAAGTAACTATATCTTATAATATTAGTAGCTCTTAATATCATCTATCAAATGGCTAATATCGTCAAGAATAATTTTTCCGCCGTACGACCGCCCATATAAGAAATAATAGAAGCCATCAAACTCTTCTTAGTATGCATCATCTTTTCTTCTTTGCGTTTATTATTATATCCACCTGCTTGACCATTATCGTGAATAATCGTCACCTTTTGAACAATTTGAGCATTGTCAAGAATGTTATCAATCGTACGACCGCTTTCATGATAGGCTACTAATTTCTTCGTCTCCTCATCATAAGTGCTATAAACCCAGCCGGTCCCATCAACACGATCATTCTATCACTTGGTCTATACTGATTTCATCAGTATTTTCAATGAACGGCTAAAATAGTGACCTTATCTAAACGTTTTCAAATCAGCCCCCGAAAACCAGGGTGTTCTTTGCAAGTGTCAACCATGGAGGCTACTTGTTACGAGCATGAATCCTCTAAATAGCCTTATTGTCCTTTCCAATCCGGAAGAAACCATGATTTGACGATCGAAACGACCGGTTTTTAACAAAGCGTATCCTAACACATCCGGACGGTTAGTAGCTGCAATGATAACGAACCATTATTTTTCTTCCATTCCATCCAACAACCAGTAATCGATTCAGTGTTTGTTCACGTTCATCATGGCCACCACCGAATCTGGCTCCACGTTGACGCCCTACAGCATCAATTTACTCAATAAAACTACATAAGGTGCTGTTTGTTAGCCTTTTTAAACATGTCATTAAACACGAGAAGCCCCAACACCAACAAACATCTCCACAAAGTCAGAACCGGAAATACGGCAGTAGAAAGGTGTCATTTCTGGCTACTGAAGCTTTTAGCCGTGCTAATAAAGTCTTTACCGTTCCCGGATAACTGCTTAATAAAATTCCTTTGAACATGAGCTCTATTTTTTCAAATTTTTGGATATTTGAGATAGTCGACGATTCCCGACATTTTCATTTTTCATCACATCCCGCCACATCTCAAAACGAGTTCGAATTTTACTTTCCAACGAGCTTTTGAATTGAGAACTCAAAGCTTTTCCATCTGCTCCGTTAGCTTGAGCCATACGAGAAATCATCCAAAACCAAAGCCCATCATCACCAAAAGGAATTCGGAATTGATGGCATCGACAAATTTATTATTTCTGAATCTACGTGACTGAAATATTCTTCTTTTCAATTGACACGCTTGCATTAGATTCACTCGTGACTAGGAAATGACACCAAAGGTGACTTTTTTAGCCATATCTGTATAAGTTCCTTTACAGTGGTGATTATTCTTTCCAACCGGAAAAGGTTGCCTCTTCAATCTTCCCGATTCCACTAATTTTGAATAATCATTAATAGTAAACTTACCAGACGAACGATTTGATTGAATAAACTAAATTATTAGTGCAACCAAAATAATCAATACCGGTAAATAATACCAATTTTATTTTTCATCTTACCCTCACAATTGGCAAATATTCATCTTTCAAAACACTAATGTAAGGTAAGCAACGGTAATCTTGATTAAATCCATTCCAAAGCCAACCACAAATTCATTACCAATCTTAAAACCAATATAATCTGGTGTTATATCCACTACACGACGACTTGGCTTATCCACAAAGTCACCACTGAACGGAAAGTGGCCCCTTTATTCATTAATAACGTTTCTACAACCGTTTTAATTAATGACCTGGTATCCACAATATCTTCTACTAAAATAATGCTCTTTCCTTTGATAGAAGAATCCAAACTTTGATAATATGGATATCCTCAATGACTCTGTCCTCATAAGAAGAAACATCCATAAGTCATATTGAAGATTTAAATCAATATTTTTAATCAATTCAGCCAAGAATGGTACTGAACCATTTAAGCAAAGTTGTACTACTGAAGTGGTTTTCTTTCCTTTATAGTCTCTCGTAATTTCAGCGCCCAATTCCACAACGTGCTGGAATTTCTTCTTTTGACACTAACACCTTTAATCGTTTTTCCCACATACTATCTTTAGTATTTAAGTATTGTACTACATTGAAAGTTGGGTTTATAGAGTGTCGGTTCACATCTGAGCTCAACTGAACTAAGATGACTTCGCCTTTTTATTGAGAACAATTGGTTATATTTCTTCAAATGGCTAAAGGTATTTTTCGATCAATAAAAAAACGGGATACTTTTACCAAAACGAAGCTGAATTGTATTCCTTTCGATACTGCGAATGGTCAATGGATAAATTCAAGCGTGCACTGTCACCGCATTAACTCCACTTTCCCCTTTTCCACTTAAAGAAAGGATACTTTTTAGTTGAATATCTGAATATGAGTAATTTTCCTTCCATAAAAGAAAACTGACCATCACTGGTGAAATACTCTTTCAAAAGGAATATAAAAGACCTTTCCGCATCACAATTTGATCTTAACTTCGATCAGTTGAACTTTTGTGTGATGTTTTTTTTATTCAAAGTTGTCTAGTGATAAGTTGATCTTCTTTTTCCAAATTTCGACACAATCTTTAACGAGATACTTTTCCTTCTGAATATACTTCGCCACTGATACCCTTCTTGTAGAATAGAATTTCTCCTATTAATTTCCTTGCAATAAGGCCCATAAAATCTATCATTGCTCCAATTTTGACTATTTTATTAACTTGATTACTATGATTACTATCTCCAAATTGAAATGACTATAAAATACGATACTGATGTCCACCCAACACCGCATAACTTCAGCTCTTCCCTCATGGTCAATAAAGGACGCAACAACCGAAAATCCCTGCATCATCGTTCGCCTTTTAAACCGTAAAAATAATCCGGTTCTAACTTCTCTCACATTAAGAATGTTTCTAAAAGATGATCTTCCTGTTGATGAGCCACCATCACGCCCCTCCTTTAACTGTTCCTTTTTCTGACACCCTTCGCAAAGAAAGTAACGCCATCTCGCTCAGCTTCAAAAGTTTCTTTGGTTTAAAAAAGCATCGTTTCGAACATGAAGAGGAATTGGTTTTCTTCCGCAAAACGAATAAACGCTTCTTCTTCAGTCGCTTGCTTTGCGATGATGATAATTTATATGAGTTATTTGAATATCCATTCCCAATTTAAACATTGAAAATCAAAATACATAGAATCCGGTCCTGTTGAAACAGCCACTAACCATTTTCCTTCTTAATTTCTTCATGTCCCTATTTTACAACATTTCAACGCTTTCTTTCTTGAAAAAGACCACTTTTCTACTCTTCTTCAATGCGTTTAAAACAAAGAAGAATCTGGTGAAATATATGCTTTGATACCAATCACTCTTGCCGCATTGATAAAACGTAAATCGTTTAAAAATAGCACAGAGAGGGTCTGATCAATCCCGGAATTAGCCCAATACGCATCAAATGTTCCTTACCATGTTGTTGGTAACGAGCATCATAGGCTTTGCATAGGTGTTTGACTAGAAGTCATTGGTTAATCAATGCTTTTTTCGCAAATAAAGAAAAATCAAACCAAATGTTGATAACTCATTTCGTTAAGATATCCATAATCCAGTAATAAATATCCCCTACCTTAACATGCACAATTTAGATATTGCCCTGAACTATATTGTGATCTTTGTGATCCAGTTCGCTTCTGAAATCAAAGCAGAATTGACTTGTTCTGGAACCACTCAGACCATACACTTTTCTTCTTCATCCATATAATTTGCCCAGCACTTTTGCACTATGATAAAAAGCCCCTATGGTTATATCTCTATAGAAAGCCAAATTTTTATCATTTAATGAATAAAGAAACAGAAAATGATCCTAACAACAAGCTAAGGCATCACCAATAGACCATATAAAACTTCAGCTCTGATACACTTATTTTTTTCGCACATCTTTCAAAATTAAAAGTTTGTAAAGCATATTATTATCACCAAAGCCATCAAATAAAGAAAAGATTGAACTATCGACTTAAACAATTACTTTTGTCCCAAAAATACGGTCTCCTGCATCCCCTAAACCAGGTACAATATAGCCATGCTCGTTCAATCTTTCATCCAGTGCCGCTAAATATATATCCACATCAGGATGGTCTTTTTGAATCAGTTAACACCTTCTGGCGCTTCCCTACCAAACAAACCAATTTGATATTTTTTCGTCTTCGTTTCTGATTTGATTGAAGCATCGTTCGCACTACCCTCCAGTTAATATAGATCTACGATCATCACGACGAATGTTCCAAATCATTAGAAATTTCAGCAAAATATTCAACCGGTTCTAAAGTTTCTTCATCTCGATACATACCAACAACCAACTTTAGCGGTTGGCACCAAAACGGCGAATTCCATCCAATAACAACCCAATTCCTGCCCGGAAGAACAGGCACACAACAACTTCCTTCGACAATTCGTAACCAACACACTTAGAAAACCGGTGTTTCAATTTCAACGGTCTTGTTGGTAACCACGGCAAACTTCATAAGCCATCAATTCAGCGATTTCATCTAATTTTCAACAACCTTAATGTTAACTTCATATCGAAAGAATTAAGATGATAACATCAATGAGAAACCAAGATTTCAAACCAACTATTTAAGCATGAATACTGAACTGATTTATCAACTTCAACGAATTGACTTTACATTTTAACACTTTTTCTATGAAAAAAAAATTATCTTCCCCAAAAACCATCATCTTTCTTTTTCTGTCCTGAAATAGAAGATCACTACGCCAAAGGAGAACTATCCTATTCCTTCTTAAAAGACTCTCGCCTATGGAAAAAAAGCGATTCAAGATTACCAGCCTGATTTTGTTGTATTTCTTTAGGTAGATATGCGGCGTCAGGAAGTTATATTTCACATACCACATCCCCTTTACTTTTTGCGAGCGCCGACAATTGAAAACCACATAGTGATCATAATTCATTTCGTGGTTTAAACCTTTGTTTATTTAGAGAAAATCGTCTTGAACAAATTCAACATCAAGATCTTCGAAAACTGTATCTATATTTGCCTTTGATATCCCAGGTCATCTTTAAAGTTCAAAATAGTGAATCCTTTTATTTCTACCAACAGTTCTTTAGGAACGTGATACTGATTATGAAAAGATATTGACACTAATACTGATCAGTATCGTTTTTAGAACCAGGTCAACTTTATTCTATAAAGCCCCTTTAGTCATCCACTCCAAGAAGAGCATATTTATACCTAAATCGTGCTGCTATGAATTCCTCAGTCTGATATTGCCCAAGAAAGCACATTCCGGTATTCGGTCGGCTTATGTCTGAAAAAGAAGAGTGTCATCCCGATCAACTGCAAGAAGCCATCCATTACGCGCTTAGTAGTCGAAAATTCCATATCAAAGTTTTTACAAGAAAAAGAAAAGACTCAGTCATTAACTAGTCTTTCTTTCTTCCCTTTGAAGTAGCTTCTTGAATCTTATAGTCGAAATTGGTCCTTGACGCAATACTTTCCAACCTGCTTCCATAGAAACAATGGCATGGCTTGGGCAAACTTACCTTTCCCGCCAAAGCAGTTTTAACCCCGGAATGTTCTTCTACCGTCAAAGCGGGGCCGGTTCACCTGATACATTTGCGTCGTCATAGACAGGTCATCAAGCTTTCCAATCATTTCTCAAGATAGACTCGTCGCTAGACGAATCGCAACCTATCCCCCATTCATGCTGAAGGTGAACTCCTCTTTTTCTTCAGAATCACTTGTCAAAGGTCCGAGCATAAACTGATTCATAACCTGTTTTTCTTCTCCACATTTCTACAATCTGTAAAACTTGTTCCATATCTGCACACATGATTGGAAAAGGCCTTAGCTTCCGGTCTTTTAAATCTCTCTTAGATTTTCCTGACTTATGATATGATCATAACGAGCGCTGGAGACACCACCGTATCTGTGGGCGGCACCGCAACGACTTCATCTTTTCCTAAGAAGGTCTACCAACACAGTAATTTCACTATTTTGACATATAAGCATCGTTTTCTCTTTTCTATATTTCTAGGATGAACCCACAAACAAATAAAAGGTCTTGGATCAATGTTTTGGACTTTCCAACATCAAATTTTATCTCCACTATATTTCACTATTTTCAGATATCTGGACACCATCCTAGTTTACATCTCTATCTTTCAACATAATACATACTACGTAGCTTCGGTTCGAAATCGGAGAAATCTTTCTGTGAAACACCCAGATTACATTTCCTCTAAAATTCGCTTTCTCATCACATTTTCTTCTTTCAAATTCACCTGCTAGTCTGCGATATAGTCTTTTGCCAGCTCTCATATCGTACATAAAGAAGCCCCATCAGAAAACCAAAAATCTTTCTTCTTGTCCAATTTTTCTAAGCCCATTTCCTTGCAAAATCCGGCACTTTAAGCTGTTTCACTCGGTTTACCTTTGTCCTTTCTTCCACAGTTCTATTTCCTTTCATAAAAGCTCATTATCCCAATGCTGTTCAAAATCACTCTCTTCAAACGTCCCAATCCATATACATAATAAGTTTTCGTTGTCCCTCACTCTAATACGACTCTACCCATTGCTTTTAGTTTCTTGGTACCCACCGTTCCTACCTAGCACACAATCGCCATCCCAACAGGAAAGCTCACCTCGAACAGAAACATAAGATACGACTTAGATTCCGGTTACATTTCCACAACCCAAAATCAAGAAGTCAATCATTTGCTACTGATTGATGCTACAAAGAAAAAGATTTCTGACAACCTTCTTCTTTCAATTTCCATCTACAGACCAAAACACTTATCTTTCTTCTTTATTCTTACAATTACATCCGTCTACAATACTATTCTCCCAGCATAAACACTAGAACCCCGGTGTCGGATAAACTCAGCTGTTGACTGTTGACAGAACCGATAACTGTACCCGAGTTTAAAACAGAATTACAGACCAACTCTCAACATAATCATAAAATAGCTCCAAACTAGCGTTCCTATCTTTCTGATCCCCTTCCCGAAAGAGTCACCAACCATAGATCCGGATTTAACGGCCAGTGACTTCAATCATGTCTACATGGCTATAATAACCAAGAATAGAATCTCACCGACATAATTGTAATGAGGCACTTGAACATGATCAAACAAAATCACATTCTTTAATTCCACAGAATTACCCACTACACACAATCTTCTCGCACAGCAACCCACGACACGCACAGTGACACGTACTCTGCTTGTGCCTCTGATAATACAAGGAGAGATCCGTAGACTAAGCTAAAGGAAAAACCTTCGTTGTCCTATGCACCCACACTTGTGGTTGTACTTCTTCATATTCATCACCGCTGATTTCTAAATCCAGAATCAACTCTTTGATTCCCGACAAAGCTTTTGCCAAGGATACTCATATGTGCAAATAATCGCCAGCTAAACTATGGCTTAAATCAAAACAATCTTTGTTTTTAACATAATCCACCTCTACCCTAACCAACTTCGCAATTAAGGCATAACGACCATCTTCCAAACTATAATCACAAGTTGAAAATAAAATCAAGCGATCCTCATGACTCATCTTTGCTCAGAACGAAACGTACTATTCTTTTTCCAAACTGAAACATATCATAAATCTTTGATCTGATCCAAAACGATATCGTACATAATCATCCGATCCGGTCGTCTTAATACCGGCAATTGGATACACTTATATTTCCCACTAGGGTTTCTAATTCCATTTCTTTATGACTATCGTAATAGGATTGTTTCTGGAATTTATCAATATCTGCAAACATAGAACCATCTCGCATATGGTGACCATACACCACCAGTACTTTCGAATTCAAGTGACGACCATTTTGAACATCCAAAAATAAAGTTCCTGAATTTTGGTAACGACCATCCATCAAGTGATGCAAATAAAATTCATTCCCCCTTCTTTCCGGAATCAAAGAATCACCATACGCAATTGATAATTAATGGCACTATTTTCTTCATCTTAATCCAAGCTGCCGTATCCGGATAAAGCTGTCTCAATTTTTTAAAATCCACTTTTTCCTTTTTTGTGATTTTATCCACTACCACAACTTCTTTACGGACTTCTTCGTAAGCTTGTTTAGATTCTTGATATCCCTTTAAAACCTGAACATATTCAAGCTGAAAAGCCTGCCACCAATAAACCCTCAACAACCATGGCAATATCCAAGAAAATCTTCATTCCCTTACTTAACGGCTTTTTCGTTCATTTTTGTTTCATGCTTACCTCTCATCTTATCTTATTTTCATTATATATCAGTCCTATATTTTACTTCTTTACCTCCATATCCTTGATAAAGTATATTTGATTCTTTATATTCAAGAAGCCCATGACTTTTAACTTTGTCTCATCCATTCCTTGAAGATCCAAATCCGCCTTCCACACTCCATTTGATAAATCCAATAAACCATTCTTCTTTCTTTTCATCACTCACAAACAGAAAATGGCCAAAGACTTCCATAGTACCGGAATACTGAGCCACTTCAATGTGAAGATGATGATTCTTAACTCGAATGGATTTTTTAGCAAAAGAAGGATATCCTTCAACGGTATTAAAAGAACGATTGGTAACTTCCCCTGTTTCCTTATTAACCACAAAGAAATTAATCCCTTGCGAAATAGGGTATTTTTTTCCTTTATAAATGAATCGAGCTTTTTGATTAGAATCTGAAGCAAGACACTCCACCTCATCTTGTTTCTTATAAATTGAGTCTTTTGAGCTTTCTTTAATACCGGTTGATGTCAAAAGTACATTGGAATCCGAAAGAAATTTTTCTTGTAATAAACCCAGAGATTCTAGATCCTGTTTTTTTTCTGCATCTAATTGGTTCATAAAGTCACCTGAGACTGATCATATACCAATCATATTTCTTTTAAGTCAGCTTGTTTTGGCTTTGTATGAAAGAACGAAAAATCTAAACTGAAAATTGAGGATCTCCGCTAAGAACAGATTGGTCTTTTCACTTTCAAAGTGATCGGTGCCTTTTCATCTAATAGTGATAACTATTATCCGAAGACTTGATTAATTCCTTATGCCAGACATGGACTTCTTTTTATATCGATCCATTGATCTTTTCTAATAGATATTTCCAATGAATTTTCAGCTGTTTATCTTTCACAGTGCTGGTAAAACCTAATGTATAATTGTGTTCATTTGACGGACTCTTAAGCGAAGCTAATTTTTCCATAAAAATTGATTTCTTAGCCAATTCTTCATTCAGAAAGTCTTCCCCATATTCTTCCACAAGCGTCTTTTTATTAGCGTATAAATTCGTACCTAAAAGCCAAACGATCACCAGGTATTTTCACCCCCAGCGCTGCTAAGGTCGTTGGAAACCATCCATGGTGAATAACACGATCAGACAGAGTCATCTTCCCTAGCGCCCCATTGACAATCGTGTAATACACTGTTCTCTCTATGATGAGCATCCACTCCTTCCATAAAATCTTTATCCATAGTGGGATGATCCCCAGAAAGCACAATGGTTGTATTTTGATACCATGATTGTTTCTGACACCATCGCACAAATTCCCCAACTCGATGATCTGATCCATAAATCACATTACCATATTGATCTTTGCCAAATTTAGTTGGTGTTTCTGATCCTGTATAGCCATCTTCAAATGTGTATCTACTGTTAACAAATGAAAAATTAAATGGCTGTTCTTTTCGTCCCCAATCAGTTACATTTGTTTTAGCAAAGTCAAACAGTTTATGATCTTCAAAGCCCCAAAAACACATGATAGTTAGATGGAATCATTCCTTTTGTCTTGGCATAGTATAGTCATTAATTTTCATAATTCCATGACTCTTAAAAATAACCGGCGGGCTCCAAATTCAGCATCCGATCCCAACATAAAAACATTATGATACCCTTCTTTTGAAGAATATCTCCTAGATTTGTGATATTTGGGAAAAAGAATCTTGCGTATCATTCGATGATCTTCGTATTAATTTTAAAGGAAGACCTGATGTTTGGAGCAACAATCCTCCCATTGTCCACGTCGTTCGGTTAGCGAAACCGCTCCATTTAAGCGGGATTGATTCGCTGAAAAATTTTTGTTCGGCAAGAGATAATTTAGCTCGAATTCCGGAATATAGTTATTCTGTCCACCATATCTTTGCTGGAATAGCCGCTCATAGATTCTAAACTAATATAAATTAAATTTCTTTTTCTTTGGAAACTGCAAATTTACTTTTAGATGGATCCACATATTCTTTTTGAATAAATGTTGAATCCATGGCTTGATTTTTCAGATAATGACCAACATCCAGTTTTATCCAAAATGTAAAAAGCTTAAATCAGAGACAGACTTGATACAACCAAGATCACTTGTCGATATCCCTTTTCCTTTTTCTTCTCTAAGATGATAATAACCCAAGCCTACCAATATCAATCCAATAGCGTTGGCAAAAGACCCATACTATAAAACTTTTGAATTTGATCTGAACCCGTTCCTTTTAAGGGAGTCGCAATTTCAAACATCAATTCCTGTATTTGTAATTTTAGGCCAGGTATGAAATAACCAAACCACCGTAAATGTCAACAACAGTGACAACAAGAAAAATAAGGTTGTCAAAATAAGAATCCACTTTTTCAGTTTACTATTTTTCGTTTTCATCACGGATACATTATAGACGAAATAAAAAGAGTACAAATGAAAGCTGAGCGTTTTTCCACTTCCATCGACTCTTCATCCGTTATGATACACAAACAACATTCGATCTTTTCCATTCATATCTTTAAGAATTTCAAAACGATCATTTGGCAACATTTCTTGAATCAGCTGAGATATGCTTCTCTTGGTTTCCATCCCATTTCAAAAGCCATAAAGACTTCTTTTTAAAAATACGATTGGCATTTTCAAATACTTCCCGATAATATTTCAAACCATCTTTTCCTCCAAATAAAGCAATATGGGGTTCATAATCCACAACAGATGACTCCATTTCTTCCTCTTGAGGAATATAAGGTGGATTGCACACGAGCACATCCAAGTAAATTCCTTTTTCAATCAAAGGATCTAGCATATTTCCCACAAAGAATTCAATAGTAGCTTCATTAAGTCGAGCGTTCTTCTTCGCTATTTCTATCGCTTCTAAAGAAATATCACTCGCTCTCATTTGACATCTTCCTTGCAAAGAGTACTGCAATAGCTCCAGAACCGGTTCCCACATCCGCAATATCAATTTTTCTAAATGAGAGTATCCATTCGATTCAAAAAATATTGGCACATAATTCTTCCGTTTCATAACGAGGAATTAAAAACTTCTCATTCACCAACATTTTATAACCATAAAACCACGAATAACTCAAAACATGAGCCATGGGTTTCCCATTTAGAATTCTTCCCATTCCTAAACAAAATTCTTTTTCCAACTCTTGCGAGCCTCTTCTTCAAAGTGGAGGTATAAATCATAACGTTCTCTTTGACTCAATTCCACCAAATACGCCATGACGGTTTCTTCGGGAATCCCTTTCTCTAAAAGCTTTCTTTTCAAAATCAATACCAATTTTCTGAATAGGCTCATCCTTGGCTTTCCTCTAGCTTCTCTTCTTCTGCTTGTAAACCCTGCGATGATGCCATCCAATTTACCTTCCATAATGCGATCAGGTTGTGTAATGGTTAATCCAATTCGATGATCGGTGACTCGATTTTGTGGATAATTATACGTGCGAATCTTTTCCGAGCGATCTCCTGTGCCAATCTTAGCTCTCCGTGCAGCACCAGCTTCTTCATCTCTTTGACGCTTAATTTCCTCACACACACGAGCACGAATCAAGCGCATGGCTGTCTTCCATTTTCAATCTGAGAACGCCCTCTTGGCAGTAGCTGGTGATACCGGTTGGTACATGAACAATGCGAACAGCTGAATCTGTTTTATTAATGTGCTGACCTCCGGCTCCTGAAGCCCGATGCGTTTCAATCGTTAAATCAGCCGGATCAATTTCAATGTCCGCTTCTTCTGCTTCCGGTTGACAAAGAACCGTCGCGGTTGATGTATGAACTCTCCTGCGATTCAGTTTTAGGCACCCGTTGAACAGATGCACACGGATTCCCACTTTAGATCCCGATACACTTCATTACCCTTGATGGAGAAAATCACTTGTGAGAAACCACCCGCTTCACTAATAGAAGTTTCCATGACTTGAACCTTCCATCCCTTAGATTCCGCATAACGTGTATACATTCGATACAGATCCCCTGCAAAAATATTCCCTCATCTCCGCCGGCACCACCACGGATTTCCATAATAACATCATGGTCATCATCCGGATCTTTTTGTGGAATTAATAAGTGTTGAATATGTTCTAATAGCTCTTCTTGTGCTGGCAAACATTCTTCCAACTCCATTTTTGCGATTTCTTTTAACTCTACATCACTTTCTTTCATCATTTCATTCGCTTGTTCAATTCGTTCATCCAAGGCTTTTAATTTTATGCCAAAGCTCTACTGCATGTGTCAGCTTGTTCTTTTTGGATAATTTTCGTTAATAAAAGCAGGGTTACAAATGCTTTCATCCATTAAATCATTAGTAATAGTTTGGTATCGCTGATCCATTCACTAATGGTACTCTCTTACTGCATCCATGCATAACACCTCCTTACTAAACATTGTACTCTAATTGACTGCCAGAGTGATTTCTACCTTATTCGTTCTTCCTTAATGTGCCGTATTTATGATTAAACTTCTCAATACGTCCTTGAGGCTTGAGCGAAACGTCGTCTCACCTGTGTAAAAATGGGTGTGCGTTTGAACACGTATCTGCCTTTTAATTCTTTTTGCACAAGAACCTGTTTCAATCTCCGTACCACAACTTGAACAAACCACTTTTTACCTTATGAGTATTCGGATGAATCCTTGTTTCATAAATATGATCTCCTTCTGCCTTAAGCCTCATTTGTGCTTAAAGTAAGTGCTTATTGCCATAATATAGTACCATATTTCTCTTCAATCGCAAGTCTTATTCAACCTCTTCTCGCCAAATTTCTGCCCCTAATGCCAACAATTTTTGGTCAATCTCCGAATAGCCTCTTTCAATATGATAAATATCATGAATTTCTGTAATCCGTCCGCAATCAAACCAGCCACCAACATAGCTGCTCCACAACGAAGATCCGATTGCCGTTACTTTGCTCCAAATAAAGGAGTTGGTCCATGAATCACAGCCTCTCCCGGTCCCACTTCAATATTGGCTCCCATACCATTGAGCTCTTCACAATGTTTAAAGCGTTCTTTATAAATAGTTTCTTCCACATGAGAATCACCATCTGCTTGGGTTAGTAATACGGTTAACGGTTGCTGTAAATCCGTTGGAAATCCCGGGTAAATACGGGTGGTAATATCTGTCGTCTTTAAAGAATGACTTTCTTTCACGATGATCTTATCAATTTCAATCTTTAAAGGAACACCCATTTCTCTTAATTTCGGAGTAAGTGCTTCTAAGTGGGGAGGAATCACGTTCTTAATAGTCACATTTTTCCCACAAGCCGCAGCCATGATTGAAAAAGTACCCGCTTCAATTCGATCCGGGATAATTTCGTGAATACAACCATACATAGTATTAACTCCATCAATGGTGATCACATCCGTACCGGCTCCACGAACCTTAGCTCCCATATTATTTAATAGAGTTGCGACATCAATGATTTCAGGTTCTTTCGCCGCATTTTCAATCGTCGTCCTACCTTTAGCATAAACAGAAGCCATCATAATATTGATAGTCGCTCCAACAGAGGCAAAATCCAAGAAAATATTAGTACCCACCAATTCATCGGCTTTAATTACATAACAACCTCTTTCATAGGTTACCTTAGCCCCCAAAGCTTCAAACCCCTTTAAATGCAAATCTATCGGTCTTGGTCCTAAATCACATCCCCCCGGCATTTTCATTTTGACATGACCATACTTTCCCAATAAAGCTCCCATAAAATAATAAGAAGCTCTTAACTTTGTGACCGACTCATCACTAATTCCACATCTTTCTATTGACCCGGGTCAATAATAAGATGATCCTTGGCAACCTGATGTACTTTCGACATGCACTAAATTCAAGATTTTCGATTAAGTTTTGCACATCTGCAATTTGTGGGACACTCAACAATCGTCACCAGCTGAGCTAAAATCGCTGCCGGAATTAAAGCAACAGTCGCATTTTTCGCTCGATAGAAACTTCTCCAATAATGTTTTTCCACCTCAATTTTTATAACCTTTCATGAGTGACCCTCTCTATCCATCTACTAATATATATTTTCACACGAAAAATCCGCTTAGCTCTGATCACTGCCCATGCAGCGTAAATCTTCTCTAGCAATGGTGATCATACCCTGCATTTTTACCGGCTCTGAATACCAATCTGACTATCTTCATGAACAGTGCTCGATGCATCTACCTTTAATCGCCCTTAAAGCCTCGTATAAATATCAGGATCCGGTTTGAATGAGCCAAATTCTCTCCCGATTCAATATAATCAAATACGATTGAATGCCCATATCCTCTAGCATATATCATGACTGTTTCATATGGAGAAGAACAAACCGCCATTTGAATACCCTTATTTTAAGCATTTTCCAGGCCTCCGGTACGTCTGAAAACATCACTCTCTTTTGCACGGGTGGTTTTTCTCGTACAAATAAAGATCATTTTCCTAGAGCAATCTCTTCTTTTGGTTTTTCCCATTTAAAAAGATGGTAAAGGATATCATACGTTTCTTCATAGCAGTACCAATGATTATATATTTTTCAATAGAACCTTGATAGCCCCAAAGATTTCATTTGAAAATGGTTCTGCATATAAAAGATTCTGAATCCAGTAGAATCCCGTCCATGTCAAATAAAACAGCTTTTATCATTGTCTTATATTTTAAGATAGATTAGAAAGAATGAAAAGATGAATTAAAAAGCCAGAAGAGAATGTTTCCTTTCTGACAGATGATCTTTAAGATTAAGCCCTGATTAAGCTGGAACCCATCCCTTAATCATCAGAGATAACTTTAGCTGTAATAGCTTCTGTACTAGCTTTAATAATTTACGAGGATCAAATCCCTACCTTGTTGATCCTTACTAGCTTCAATGTGGCTTTAGAGTCGCTTTCGCATAAATTCAATCTGTAAATCTGTGTTGACGTTGATCTTGAAACACCCTATATCAATAGCCTATATGAATTTGATTGGAAGGATACCTGAAACACCATGTAATACCAATGGTGTGTGGTGAACCGCTTCATCAATCTTAGCCAATAAATCAAAGTTCAACCCTGCCCAATCAGCTGGGTAAACGCCATGGATATTACCAATTCCAGCCGCTAAAAAGTCTACACCCAAATTAGCCATTTCTGCACATTCAGCAGGATTTGCCTGTTCGCCATTAGAAGTAACCCCATCTTCTGTACCGCCAATGCCACCAACTTCACATTCTACCGAAATGCCCTTTGAATGAGCTAATGTGATAATTTCTTTTGACTTTTCTTCATTTTCCTTGAAATCATAATGCGAGCCATCAAACATAACAGATGTGAAACCGGCTTCAATAGCCGCTTTAGCCCCTTCATAAGTTCCATGGTCTAAATGCAACGCTACCGGAACTGTAATGCCCATTTGATCATGAATGTTTTTAACCATGTCAGCTACTTGCTTGAACCCACACATATACTTACCAGCACCTTCCGACACTTGTAAAATAACTGGTGAATTTGTTTCCTGAGCACCTGCTAAAATAGCTTTTGTCCATTCCATGTTATTGATGTTGAATGCACCAATCGCGTAGTGACACTGACGAGCCTTGTCAATCATTTCTTTAGCCGAAACTAAAACCATAAGACGTAACGTCCTCCTTTATTAACACTAGTATTCTATCCCTTTTTCCTTTTTTAAAAGCAGAAAATACCACCGTTAATTGTCAAAGGCATCATCTCCCTTTGGTAAATCTAAACCAATGAGCATCTAATTCATCATCGTCATCATCAAATACAATATCTTGTGTATCCCATGGGTTTCATCAAAGCAGTGGCGATTTCTTAGAAATCCCAACGGTTATTCTCAAAAGAAGCGAAACGGGTATCTAAAAGTAATTCAGAATAAAAACTGACTCTTTTTCTCCTATCCTCTGGAATACTAAATTGTTTAATCACCTCATCCCAAAGCTTTAAAAAATTCAATTTGTTTTTATGTCGACTCAAAAATCATAAGCGACATCTGTCATAGTTTTATTGACACTCATATAAATTCTCCTTCATACATCTTCACGCTTTGAATTTCTTAATGAATATAAAAGTAAGAACTTAGGGATTGTCAATCAAATAGCAAACTTTTTAAACAAACCCTATCCTAAAGGTTCAATATTCCAATAAAAATGATACAAATCTTCCTCATTCATTTGATAACTGAGATAAATTCCCAAAGGATATATCTCATATTTCAACAAACGAACCGGCACCTGCATACAACCATACTGTGAATTCACTTCACAGCTGGATAAACCAAATCGACGAAACCGTAATCTTGTTTCCACTTCACCTTTACGAACAATCTCAATTTTATCTTGATCAAACCAAACTTCCTGCTTAGTTTTCTGATCTAATTCAAAATAGCACAATCGCCCTTTGGAATAAAATCCCACTCCCTCACTAATTACTTTTTCTCGCTGTTCACCGACTCTCAATTCAATCTTTGCTTTCAAATCTCACCTCTTTTGGAAAGAAAATTTTGTTATCATTGTTATCTTTACCGTGCGTTAGCCCATCCACAATGACAGAAGCCGATTCCAATTCTTTGGTATCCCCACTCTTCAAGCGAACCCAAATGGCTCCCTGTTCATTCTTCGTATAAGGTTGATAAGGCTTCTGATTCACTAAATCTTTGGTTAAATAATACTTCTTATCAAAACCTTTTTCCTTCAAAACTTTGACGATCATTTCCTGTTGAACACCACTATAATCCACATAGTCAAACAAGTGACGATCTCTTAGACGACGGCACAAATCTGCTACAATCGGATCCGGATGATCCACCCATTGCCCAAACGCATAGCTAAACGCATATTCATCCAAACGGAAATATTCTTCTAACGCCAATCTTCTCCTTTGAAGAATCGGTTTCATAACTTCCACTTTTTCTCCTTGTATCGGAATATCTTTCAAGCGACGGAACAAAGAGTGCAAAATACTTTCAAAAGAGCGAGCTACCGGGTGATAATACACCTGCCAATACATGTGGTAACGAGCCATAATATAATTTTTCTGCACGCATATACCCCCGACTCCTTGATGACCAATTGACGATCATCATGAACACGAATCACCCGCAAAATCCTCTCCAAATCAAATTCCCCATATTTTGTCCCTGTAAAATAGGCATCTCTTAATAACTAGTCCATTCGATCGGCATCTAATTGAGAAGAAATCAGTTGACTTAACAAAGGATTTTGACTTTTATGCCGAATCACATCCGCTACCTCTTTAGCTAAACCCTTGGAAGCGTGATTTAAAATTTCTGTGATTTCTGTTTCTTCTTCAATAATACGACAAGTAAAAAGCTCATGGTTTTCATTGGTAATGGCTTCTAATGCATGGGAATAGGGACCATGACCGATATCATGCAATAAACCCGCTAACATAGCTATCATCTTTCTCTTTGATTCAATGATTGATCCAAATCCGGAATTTCTATAACCATTCGTCGAACCAGTTCATACACTCCTAAGGAATGTGAAAAGCGCGTGTGTTCCGCTGTGTGATAGACCACGGAAGCTCCTCCCAATTGTCGAATACGACGCAATCTCTGAAACCAACGATTATTGATAACATCCCAAATGACTTGATATTCGACATGAATATATCCGTGAATCGGATCTCTGTATACTTTTACTTCATTTGTTTTATGAAACATCATTTATCTTCCTCCAACAAAACCACCGCTTGTGCCATAACACCCTCTTGGCGACCCACAAAACCGAGCTTTTCTCCACGTGTTGCCTTCACATTCACTCGCCCTTCTTCATTCACAAAGTTGAGCAATGTTTTCTTTCATCTTTTGAATATACGGTTTCATTTTTGGCTGTTCAATTAAAATCAAGCTATCAATATTACCAATGCGATAATGGTGTTCTTTCATTTTTTCAATCACATCTCTTAGTAGTAAAGAAGAGTCAATTCCTTTATACGCTACATCCTGATCGGAAAACCAAGTCCCCAAATCACCTAATCCTAACGCCCCTAATATAGCTTCCGTTATCGCATGTAATAATGCGTCCGCATCACTATGACCCATTAACCCTTTCTCATAATCAATTTTTCACACCACCTAAAAATCAAATCACGATCATCCGCAAAGGGATGAATATCGGTGGATTGCCCTATTCTCATAAAAGCTCCTTTTCTTTATTATACAGCTTTTTCTTTATAACAGAGTATGGAACTAGACTTACCCAAATATATACAAAAATTAATACACGAATTACAGAGCATGTAGCTAGTGAAGCTTATCTAGTTAGTCGGAGTGCTATTCGCAATCATCTTTTAGGCTATCCGATTAAAGACTATGATCTCACCACCAATGCGACTCCCGAAGAAATGATGCGTGTCTTTCAAAACTATCCCACCATTCCAACAGGTATTCAACATGGTACTTTAAACAGTCTTAAGCCAAGGACATCCCATTGAAATCACAACCTATCGAGTGGATGGAGAATACCAAGATCACCGTCATCCCAATCAAGTTCAATTTTCTTCTTCCTTGAAAGAAGATTGTGCTCGTCGTTATTTTACTATTAATGCACTTTTGTTATCATCAGCAAGAAGGATTAGTTGATTTCTTTCAGGGCAAAAGAGATTTAGAAAAAAGACTGATTCGTTGTATCGGAAAAGCAGAAGATCGCTTTGAAGAAGATGCTTTACGTATTCTAAGAGCTTTACGCTTTGCTGCAAGATTAAATTTTGAAATAGAAAGAAACAGCACCAAAGCCATGTTTAAGAAAAAGATTTCACTGGCTTTTTATTATTTTCCAGGAAAGGATCTCATCTCGAAAATCATCCAATTATTTTCATATCCCAAAAAGTAGGCCAATTCCTTGAACCATATTTTTGATATTTTTATATCAGCAATTCCTTCTTTATCTCAGATCCAAAAAGAAGTAGTTTTTAAGGTTATCCAAAAAGGAACCTCTATCTCAAATCAGTCGCTTAGCTCTTTTGTTTTCAACCTTATCTGATTATCATTCTGTTTTTAAAAACTTTACTTTTTAGTAATCAAGAAATCCAGAAAATTGAAAGCCATTCTAGTGCCAATCTTTACTATAAAGAGACTACGATGGCTACTCGTATTCTTTTCCCTCCAATGTAGAAGATTATCTTTTATATCAGAGTGGCTTCTAACCGAATCTTTTGGATTATTCAAGTCTTTTATCTTGATAAACAATTTGAAAAGAAAAACCAATTCCACTTCTCTATCTGAATTAAAGTTTAACGGTGTATGATGCCAAGAAATTAGGATATGAGGGTATTGAAATCAAAAATTATTAAATGAACTAGTTAGAATCTTTTGTATGCAGGATCGTTAATCATCACCACGAACTATTGAAATATGCTCCAAAAATAAAAAGGACTTTGCAAAAAATCGATCCTGCAGATTCATAAATGAAAGCCATTTTGAAAAAATGGCTTCTATTTTATTAACTATTTTCCCCGACCTTTAACTGTTACATTGTATACTTAGTTTTCAGTCTCAGTCTTGTATATGTCAACATTATATTTTTAGTTAGAAAGGCAAACCAATATATCAAAATGGGAGGAAATTTATGTATATCTCATGGTATAAAAATGATTTTCTTAGTTTCAATTTATTTCTCATGATACATACAAAACATACTTAAAGGAAATAGAACCTTACAGATATGCTATTGCTACACTGTTCTAAAAGTTATAACAGTCTTAAAAAAACAGCCTCAAATAAATCGAAATTTGAAAGTGGAACAGGTTACTATATTGATCCAAAAGCAACAATTACAATCACACACTAAATCAGTAACTCTTTTCCAATTCAATGATAGTTAAACTCAATTCCGAATTTCTGATTATGGATACCGTGTTTCTACAGCGGGTGGTGGTGTATCGTGGAGTAAATATAATAGTTCTTCCAGTGTGAAACAAGTTGTCATCAGAGTGTTTTATGATACCTTTAATCGCCTCTTATACAGGAAACTTATCCTCACTCTGGAACATGTACCGTTTCCACGTCCTATAAGAATATCTATAAAGGTTGGCATTATGACTTTGATTAAAAATAAATTACTCTTATCTTTATTCGCCTTACTACTTTGTGCCTGTAGTACTCTAGAAACCAAACAGGATACTTTTGAGCCATGAAACCTTGGATACGTTCATTCATAAATACACTTTCATATAAATCAAAATTCCAAATATAGAAGTATCAGTTGATCTACTGATAGTGAAAAATGAAAAACCGGCTTTGTAGAAAGGTCCAATCATTCCTTTCCTATTAAAGAAAATAGCCATTTCTTAGTCTTTTCCTACCGATGATCACCTTCACATCATCGTAAGCGAAAAAGGCGCCGGTCAAACGTATAAACTCATAAGGCAAAGAAAATTGATTCCAGTTTTGGAATTGGTGAAGCGAGTTCAGCTGAAGAGGAGATATTCCGATTCTAGTGAGATGTTGAACATATGTCTTCTATACAATCCGATGTGACAAAAACTGGAAAAGCTTTTAGGGGTAGAGGAAAAATTTTGGTATTAAGACTAAGTTCATAGAAAAACAGCTAGGTAGAAATGATTTCTACCTAGCTGCTTCATTGTCTTTATAACTTCTTAATTGATCCACATCAACACAAGATAGTAGCTCACCACTTGAACTTCCACCGGGAAAGAAGCGTAATGGCTTAAATCATACGAAGCTGTTGAAGGAACGATTTCGGTTCTCTTTTTGGCTTCCGTACCAATGATTTCAATACATTTATCACCAGTTCTATCCTCTGTACCGACAATGAAAGTGGTGTTCCCTCTTAAAACCCTCCGGTCGTAGCCAACTTAGTCATGTAGAAATTATTTTCCATTAAAGCAGCTGAAACAGCCGTTGCATCATCGTTAGAGACAATCGCTAATACAAGTTTCATAGGATTTCCCTCCTTTTTATTACTTTCATCATAGCATACACAGTCTATTTATTCACCATTTTTTAAAATCAAACATTGAAACGGACCATCCCATCTTTCATGACGTATTCTTTTCCTTCCAAGCGCATTTTTCCATGTTCTTTTACGGCTTGTTCAGTTCATACTCTAATCAAATCTTCATAAGAATAAATTTCTGCCCGAATATAAACCCACGTTCAAAATCTGTGGATGATTGAGCACATTGAGGGCTTTCATCCCTTCATGAAAACGTCCAAGCGACATCCGGTTCCTGGCGGTAAGAAAGTTCGCTAGCCCCAATAAATGATACGCCGCCTTAATGATTTGATCAATCCGGTTGTCGAATCCCAGATCCTCTAAAAGCAGCTTTTTCTTCTTTATCCAAAGGCAGACAATTCTTCCTCTATCTTGCATAGATGGCAGTACATTGGCTATTTTCTTTATCCGCAAATGCTTTTTACAGCTGATAATAGTGATTTTCAAAAAGGATCACTAATTTCTTCCTCTGACATATTCGCTATCTAAATGACGGTTTAAAACTCAATAACCCATAATTTCGCACAAAAAGACTTTTCTTCCTCTACTAGATCCAGTAAACGAATCGAAGTGCCTTCTTGTAAAGCTATCTTTAATTTTTCCAATACCTTTACTTCTTTCATTGCTTCTACATCTTTGGAAGAGATAGCCTTCTTAGCAATTTTACCGTACCGATTTTCAATCGTATCTAAATCCATAAACATAATTCCAAATTAATTTCTTCAATATCACGAATCGGATCCACACTTCCTTCCACATGTTCAATATTGCTATCATCAAAGCAACGTACCACATGAATAATGGCATCCGTCTGGCGAATATTTGCTAAGAACTGATTGCCTAAGCCCTCTCCCCTCGAGGCACCTTTCACAAGGCCGGCAATATCTGTAAATTCAAAAGTCGTGATAAATCGTTTTTCTTTGGTTGAAAGATCTTGACAAATTCTTCCACATTCGATAATCCGGCACTTCCACAACTCCGACTATTTACGGTTGAATCGTCGCAAAGGATAGTTTTTCTGCTAAGACTTGGCTGTTTGTGATGGCGTTAAACAAAGTGGATTTACCTACATTTGGCAAACCAACAATTCCAGCTGTTAATGACGTTTTATTCCTCTACTTTTTCTGCTATCTTTTTCATTTTTTTTTCAAATTCAAACCTAGGCATCATAATCGTTTTTTGACACCCTTGGCATTGAATTTTAATATCTGCACCCTCTTGTAATCGTCCATAATTTAGACTTACGACAGGATGTTCCTTCTTCATTTTCTACAATATCACCAATATGAATATCAATCATGGCATCTCCTTTGGTGGGCTTCATACGTATTCCACAACAACATCGTAATCGTCATGGGTCCAACTCCCTTTGGAACCGGGGTGATATAAGAAACTTTATCCATGACACCTTGAGTATCCACATCCCCACAAAGCTTCCCATCTTCCATCCGATTCACACCCACATCAATGACGATAGAGCCTTCTTTCACATCATCTTTTTGGATAAATTTTGCTTTTCCAATCGCCACAATAAGAATATCCGCTTGTCTGGTGAAATAGGAAACATCTCGAGTTTTAGAATGACAAATCGTAACCGTCGCATTGGCATCCAGCAGTAAACGTGAAACAGGAGCCCCCACCAAGTGACTTCTACCCACCACAACCGCATGTTTACCTTCTAATTGAATCGGTAAAGACTTCAAAATTTCCATAATACCTAAAGGTGTACATGGTACAAATGTTTCTTCATTGCGATATAGCTTACCAACGCTAATTCCGGTTAGACCATCCACATCTTTTTCGGGAGAAATACTTTGAACCACAATATCTTGGTTAATTTGTTTAGGAAGTGGCAGTTGAACCAAAATACCATCTATACTTTCATCTTCATTCAACTGTTTCACAAGAGTGACTATTTCTTCTTGAGTACTATCTTGTGGATAAACACTAGGTTTTTGGCTTGAATACCAACTTCAACACAAGCCTTCTCTTTCCCTTGACATAAGAAGCAGAAGCGGGATCATTTCCCACTAAAACAACCGCTAAAGTGATAGGACAAGATTTTTTTGCTATTTGTTCCTTTAATGTTTGGCGGATTTGTGCCTCAATTTCACTACCGTAAATTATTTTCCCCATGGCATCTCCTGACTATCTATATATAACGTCACCGGCCCATCATTTTGAAGACGAACCTGCATCTCAGCCCCAAATTCTCCTTCTTCCACAGGAATTCCTAAAGCTCGTAACGATTCATTAAAGTACAAATATAATTCTTTAGAATATTCCGGTTTTTCCCCGCTTCAGTAAAACTTGGTCGGTTTCCTTTCCTGCATCCGCAAATAAAGTAAATTGACTAATCGAAAGAACGGAACCTTGTTTATCAAGAATGGACTCGTTCATTTTTCCATCGTCATCATCAAAAATTCGCAATGAACTCACTTTCTTTGCCATACGTTCAACAATGGCTTTTGTATCGGAATCGTGTATACCGACCAAAATCACATACCCATGCTTAATTTGACCAACTCATGCTGATGGATTTCAACACTGGCTTCTTTCACTCTTTGAATAATAATTCGCATGCGTTTATTACTCAAAAGCTATCTATAATATTATAGAAAACAGTGAAAAGTGAAAGTCATAGTTTAATGCTTTAAATCTTGTGAGACATTATGTGAAAAATCCCAAAAACTTGCTAAAAACAGGGTTTTTAGTCTTAGAATATACATGCTGAATAAAAACTGAAAAGATTGGCTCATTTGTAGCCAGTTTGGCTAACAACTTGTATATTCGCAGTAGTACTAACTCTCCTTCTATTGTAGAGCAGCCGGCAATGACACAAGTAACGCTGTTGCCGATTTGCCTTTGATTGAAATTAGTATGGAAGACGCTAATCCAAAAGAAACGATCAAAAATCTCGTCATACAAAATCGTGCTCAATTTGACAAAAATATTGACATCAACAATGTTGATTTTGCAAAGAGTACTTCTGAAATTTCTGACTTTGATCGAACCGTTTCCGGCCTTCAAGCTGTAACGGCTAAAATTAACCTTGTCTATCGAAATCAAAAAGCTAGAATGGTTCTGATAACTCGGTTGGTTATTCTTTTTAGTTCAAAATGTCGTGGTAAAGTGGAACAAAATGGTGCTCCTATTTTTGAAACTAAAGAGCGATAAAGTGGTTGTCAACAATGGTGATAAGTGGAATCCGGCCAGCTATATTTCCTATGTGAATGATGATTCTGGTGTATTACCTATTCTTCAATATTCCGGAAATGTCAACATGAATAAAGATGGTCACTACGTGGTTACCTATACAGCCATTGATCGAGACGGTAATTCTACCTCTGCTACCCTAGATGTTATTGTTCGTACACCTACAGAAGTGAAGGAAACGATTGAGAAAGATAAGAAAGACGCCGAAAAGAAGCAGGAATTAGAAGAAAAACGTAAGAGAGAAAGAAAGAAAAAAAGCTTCGATGATTTGGATTCGCGCGGCAGTTCAATCCACTAAGGGGTGGTGGAAATAATCCTTATGGCGGTGGTTGGTCGGTGTACCTTTGGTGCATGGCAAGCCGCTCATGATCGTTCTGGTGTTAATTCAAATTGAGGGTAACGCCGGTTCTTGGATTGCCAACCGCAAGAAGAACGGGTTACGCTACCGGTTCTACCTCTAGAGTTGGCTCTGTTGTTGTGTATTCTCATCATGTTGCCTATGACGGAAGTATCGGTAATCGCATTCATATTGTTGAAGGAAACTTTAACGGTCATTACAATGAACGTTGGGTATCGTTATGGAACCGGAACGCAGTCTTTACGAGGCTACATTTATTTGAAGCAAGTTTTGAAAAAGATGCTGATAAAAGCATCTTTTTCTATTCTAAGCTTGTCTGCTAGAATCTTAAAAACATGAACAACCCTGTCAGTTGCTCATGTTTCTTTTTAAAAGCGAATAGCAAGATTGATAATTGTCAATAAAAATACCAACCATAAACGCTTGTTGAAAAAGTCCTTAGCTTCAACACCAGACAAACGGAAGGCGATTAAGACAACCATTCCATTAATCACAAAGGAAAATAAACCCAAAGTAAGAACTGTGATTGGAAATGACAATAAATGAAGGATTGGCTTTACAAAACCCATTCAATACCATCAACACTGCTGCTGTCAAAATTCTTCTCATAACCATTTGAAATTTGACTAAATTAAACAAGCGCTCAATTAACCAAAGCGCAAACATTCGCCAGCCAACGGGCTAAAAATGACATATAACCCCTCCTTTTTATTGAATATCCGGAACCTTTAATAAACGCAAGGAATTGAAAACACATAAAATCGCCACCTGTATCTGCGAAAAATAGCCATCCACATATTCGCAAAGCCAAAAGCCCCCAATACCAACACAAGCGCCTGTAATACCGATCGCAAACCAAATGTTCTCTAAAGCAATTCGTATCACTTTCTTTGCTTGTTCTAAAACGCTTTCCACCTTAAGGATAGCATCATCCATTACAATAACATCTGCCGCTTCTATCGCAGCATCAGAACCCACTCCGCCCATCGCAATCGAAATGTCGGCACGACTTAAAACCGGCGCATCATTCATACCATCTCCTACAAAACAAGTAAATCCTTTTTCTTTTTCTAAATTCAAAGCCGCCACTTTATCTAAAGGCAATTGATTCGCTAAATACCGGTCAATCTTCAATTCTTTCGCTACTTTTGCGACTATTTTCTCCTCATCTCCAGAGACAATGGCTGTGTGAATTTTTTTTGCATGCAAGTACTTAATAAAACTTGCCACATGATGCTTCAATTGATCGTTAGAATTAAGCAACCTAAACAGACATTTCCTTTCGCTACAAAAACCTTTGTTCCAATTTCATCTATTTCTGCAACTGAAATACCCGCTTCCTCAACTGCTTTTCGATTACCAACGCGAATCAATTCATCATTCACAAAACCCTCTAAGCCTCTGCCCGGAATTTCCTTCACATCTCTAACCTTCCAAAAACTAATGTCCGTTTCATTTTTTGCTAAAATCGCTTGAGAAAGAGGATGATTAGACTGTGTTTCCAAGGCTGCGGCATGTTTCAATCACCTCTTTTGGACATTCAGAAATAACCTGCTCCACTGTAAATTTTCCTTGAGTCAATGTGCCTGTTTTATCAAAAACCATTCTTTGTACACGATTGATTTTTCAAATACGTGAGCTCCTTTTAACCAAAAATTCCTTTCTTCGATAAACCTCCGATTCCGGAAAAAGAAAGACAAAGGAATAGAAATGACTAAAGCACAAGGGCAAGAAATCACTAAGAATGTACAAACTCTGAATTCCTTCCTGATAATCGCCCAATTGGAAACTAACCACAATCGCGACCAATACGGCCAAGATAACAACCACCGGGGTATACACTTCCGCAAACTTTGTAATAAAACGCTCTTCTTTAGACTTCACTTGATCATTATTTTCAACCAGATCTAAAATCTTAGCAACCGTTGAATCCGCATAGCAATTTGTACTGAGGTCAAAAGTAACGTTCCATCACGATTGATGGATCCACTCATCACAAAAATCCCCTACTTCTACATCCTTCCATGCACTTTCCCCGTCAAAGAGGCTAAATTTAAACTGCTTTTTCCTTCAGAAATGACTCCATCAACCGGAATTTTTTCCCCAGGTAATACACGAACTAGATCTCCGATTTGAACTTCTTCAGGAGCTACTATTTTAAATTCATTTTCTCTTTTTACCATTGCCAGTTCAGGTCGAATCTCCATTAATTCACCAATGGATTTGCGAGAATGATCCACCGCTTTAGCTTGGAAAAATTCTCCTACTTGATAGAATAAAATAACAGCAATAGCTTCTCTCCATTCTTGTAAAAACAAAGCCGCTACCATAGCCACCATCATCAAAAATTTTCATCAAAAACTTGTCCCTTTTTAAGATATTTCGGAAAGCCTTGTATAAAATATCATACGCTAAAAATGAGATAACCAGCTAAAGAAACCCTATTTCTATATAACCCTTGGTTACCATAGAGGCGATAAACAAAGCAAAACCGAATATCAAACGAATCACCATCCAGTCAATTCTATTTTCTTTCAACTGACTATCTGTACCAAACGTCACGTGAATCTGAGGTTCATTCTCCAGAATGATTTTTATTTCCTGCTTAGCTTTTTCTAAATATCGTTTATCCAATTGAACAACGATCTTCTCTTGCATAAAAATAAAGCTTCTAGCTTGACAGATATAGAAAAGCTCCATAATTTCCTTTGCCAAATAATCCGCACTAATCCACATCATCAATCCCTTTGATACCAACATGAACGGTTTCTTCATTTTAATGGATAAATAATAGCCTCTTCCTCTTCTTTAGCCGCTAGTTCAACAATCTTAGGGAAGACAATGCCCTCCTCTTTGCCATAGTCCACTTTTAAAGTACCTTTGACATAATTGATTTGAGCTTGATTCACATCTTCCAATTGACAAGTCTTCTTTTTCTAAATGAGCAGCACACTCTGCACAATCTAAACCATCAATTTTATAAGTTTAGCTTTCATGATATCACCTCATTTGAACAACTGTTCAAATGTATTATAAATCCACTCAACCACCACTGTCAAATTCCATTCTTATTTTTAACATAAAAGAGATACTACGTAGCCATCATGGTTACTCAATATCCTTTACTTTTAAACATACATTTACCATGAACATTTATTCATAATCACTATTGATCAAATGGCGTATATATCCGGAAAATATACACAAATACCTCACTTAAATTCACCACCATATTTCATAAAACGACCAAACATGAATAAATACATTCCAATCACAATGATTGTCCCAATTTCAATCGCATCCTTTAGTTTCATTTTCTTTAAATCAATGGTATAAAAATGATAATTCCACCGTAAAATTAACGTATTAACAATAGAGGTCTGTGAAATCAATCCTACTAAAATAGAAATGACAACATTGGATATTAAAATGATTCTTTTCTGTTTCTTAGTAAACATAATAACCTATCCGTTTATACCTATAGAACCCATCACCTCTTAAGCCCATATTACATGGAACACTCCTTTCCTCATTCTAATTTACCTCCCTTTCTGATCACTTTAAAAGGAGAAATGTATATTTTATACAAATTCATTCTAGGCTCATTATTTATAAAGTATAAACCACCCATTATTGAAGAAACATGTGTATCACTTTTATGAAATGAACAGCATAATAAAAAATGAATCTCCTATGTTGTTAACCGATTTCTTAGATGGCACTTCAACCAGTAGATTCACTTTATATTTTGGAATAGCCTTATTCCAATTCAAAGGCACCGGTATACAATTGGTAATACTGACCCTTTTGTTCTAATAATTCTTGATGTGTACCGCGTTCAATGATATGACCATGATCCAAAACAATGATGCATTAATTCTTGACCGTGGATAAACGGTGAGCAATCACAAATGCGGTTCGCCCATTCATTAAGTTATCCATACCGGTCTGTACAATCTGTTCAGTACGGGTATCAATGGATGAAGTCGCTTCATCTAAAATCATAACAGGAGGATTATTCACAGCCACCCTAGCAATAGCTAATAACTGCGTTTGCCCTTGTGATAAATTAGAAGTTCCCCCATGTAGAATAGTGTGATAGCCTTGCGGTAAGTGCTTGATAAATTCATGTGCCCCCGCTAATTTAGCAGCAGCGATACATTCCTCATCCGTTGCTTCAAATTCCTGCGGATATTTTTCCATCACGGTTTCGGTGAATAAAAACGGTGTCCTGAAGAACAATACCTAGCGACTTGCGTAAAGAAGATTTCTTGATCTTTTTAATATCCAATCCATCGTACAAAATTTGTCCCTTTTTCAATATCATAGAAACGATTGATTAAATTGGTAATCGTTGTTTTACCGGCTCCGTTGCCCCCACAAAAAGCAACTTTCTGCAGCTTCGCATAAAAGGCTTATATCATGTAGGATTTGTTTATCTGATGCCTAAGAAAAATCCACCTGCTTAAACTGCACATCTCCCTTTAATGGAACCAGTTCCTTGACACCATCTTTCATCACTTTCCAAGCCCAGCGTTTTGTTTTTTCTGAAGTTTCAATCAGTATTTCATGGTCTTCTTGAACGTTGACCAGCTCATAACTACCTTCGTCTTCTTCTATCTTTTCATCCAACAAAAGAAAACATCCGTTTCGCCCTGCTAACCCTCATCACCATAGAATTGAGTCCTGAGGTGAAATTTGTTGAATAGCACCCTGAAAATTGACGGGACATTTGTAAAAAGGAACCACTACTGCATTGAAAAACTCAGACCGGAAAATAGAAAAATTAGAATTTCATTTCAATGAAAACACACTCATAATAGCCACTAGCGCATACACAATATAATTAATATTATTTAAAATCGGCATTAATGTATTTGCATACCGATTTGCTTTATAACTAGCTTCAAACAAAGCATCATTGGCCTTATCAAATACCTTTTCAGCCTCTTCTTCATGATTAAAAACTTTAATCACTTTCAAACCATTAATCATTTCTTCAATAACCCCTTCGGTTTGTCCGGTCATTCTTTGTTGCGCAATAAAATATTTAGTCGATAAACCACCCACCTTACGCGTTACCGTTATCGTCACAAAAAGCCCCAATACAATCACACTAGCTAATGGAATAGAATAATATAACATAATGATCAGAATGGTGACTAGTGAAATAGCATGAAACTAAGAGCTGTAGTAAACTCTGAGAAATCATCTGTCGCATAGCTTCAATATCATTGAGTGTATCGACATGATATCACCACGTTGATTTTGATCAAAAGAAACAAATTGGTAAATATTCCATATGATTAAATATCTTTTTCTCATCTTGTCTAAAGCTACCTTGTGTAAAATAGCCAGCATTTGTTGATTGATAAGATAATAGCCAAGGCTATCGCATAAACAAACAATAAAACCAAATACCACTTCCACAACGAGCGGTCTTGTGATTTCCCAAGTCCAGCCATTGTCCCATACCTGCTGTAAAATCGAAAACAATATTTTTGTTGGAAAACAGCCGGCAATGACCTAATATCGCATTCACAATGAGTTAACAATATGATGACTAGTAATAATTTCGGATAAAATTCAAGAGCATCTTAATCAGTCGTTTTACCATTGAAATTTGATTCGCTGTTCTATTTTTCATATTAAAGACGCCTCCTTGCCAACGGTTTCTGTTTCTTGTTTATTTTTGTGATAAATAAACCTCACGATAAATCGTATTATTTTTAAGCAATTCTTCACTTGTACCAATGGCATCAATACAACCATCTTTTAAAACAATAATTCGATTGGCATCTTCTACTGAAAAGTTCTTTGTGCAATGATAATTTTTGTGGTTTCTGGAAGATAAGTCCGCATTGCTTTACGAATCAAGGCATCCGTCTTTGTGTCTGCTGCTAGGTACTATCGTCCAAAAATCAGTATCTTTAGTTTCTTCAATAGTGCTCTGGCAATACATAAACGCTGTTTTTTGACCACCTGAAATATTATTTCCACCTTGTTCAATCCAAGTGTCATACCCTTTGGCATTTGATCAATGAATTCATCAGCACAAGCTAAATGACAAACTTCTTTTTACCTCATCTAAACTAGACTCCTTATTTCCCCAACGGATATTATCTCCAATCGTACCGGAAAAATAGAACATTCTTTTGAAGAACCATCGCCACTTCTTCACGAAGACTAAAGATATCATAATCGAGACATCTACACCGCCCACTTTAACCGATCCTTGGTTAACATCATATAAACAAAGCAATTAATTGTACCAAAGAAGACTTAGAAGAACCGGTTCCCAATAATCCCAATGACTTCTCCAGATTTAATGAAGATCAATATCCTCCAAAACATTCGAATTCGCTTCTTTTGGTATGAAAAAGAAACATGATTAAAATCAATTGATCCATCTTGGACTTGTCGAACCGCATTTTTAAAAGACACTAAATCACTTTTTTCCAATAAAACTTCTGTGACACGTTTCATGGATTCTTCGCAAAAAGTGAGCATAACGAAAATCATGGATAACATCATTAAAAGCTAAAATTTGGAAGCTATAGGTTAATAAAGTCGCAAACTGGCCAATATCCAACCCTTGTCCAGACGTAGTGTGAGTCCTTTTTCGACCCAATGATCATGACAAAAATAACAACTGTATAATAGAAATGGCCATTAATAGGGTTATTTAAGGCTAAAATTCTTTCCGCTTTTGTAAATAAAGTACGAATCCCTTCCGAAGCAGATATTAAATGTTTTTAATTTCTTCATCTTCACGAACAAGGACTTCACCACTCAGATTCCCATGATATTTTCTTCAATGGAATGGTTTAATTCATCATACTTAGGAAAAGCCTTCTTAAAAGAATTGGAGCACCGTTCGGCCAATCAAGAATAATCCTCCAAATAAAATCAGTGCTACAACCATCAAAACCATGGGATCCACCATAATATACGCCATTGTAAATGAAAAATAACATTCAGTGGGGCACGAACCGCCATTCGTATAATCATCATGAATGCCATCTGAATAGTTTGAATATCGGTAGTCAATCGGGATCCGCAATGAAGCGTTTGAAAAATTGATCAATATTTGAAAAGAAAAATTTTTGGATATTTTCAAAAATATCATGACGCAAATTTTTGAAAAACCCGTTGAAGCTTTGGCAGAATAAATACCGGATAAATAACCAAACAACAATGCCACCAAAGACAATGCAATTAATTTCCAGGCATAACTTAAAATAACCGATAATCCCACTCCTGCTTTAATATCATTTATCAAAAGTGAAAATCACATAGGAATTAGATTAGCTCTAACAATGTCTCACCAATTACAAATAACGGTGTCAAAATGGTTTGAACGTTTATATTCTCGTAAACTTTTAACTAAAGTTCTAATCATTAGATCCTCCTTCATAAGTCATAAAAGCCTATCTATAAGTCCTTGCAAGTTATTTAAAATTTTGATTAAATCGACTTTATTTTATCATCTTTTAACTATCAAACCTTCATTTCCCAAAAGAAAAAGGCCAATGTTACTGTGCCTTTTTCTATCTCATTTACTTTAATTTTTTGTAAAGATCCACAAACTTTTCAGCTAAAATACCAAAAGCTTCCGCACTCATTAATTGATCTTCAGCATGTGTTAAAAGCAGATCCATCACGATTTCCTCTTTCGCCATTATCGCTAACTAAATCTGTATGTGCTTTATGACCTTCCAGAAAAAATTGCTTTTCCTCTGCAATCAAAACGTTCTGCCTCTTCAAAAATCTCCTTGAGAAGCCACATCAATCGCCCCTATATAGTTAGAACGCGCCGTCCCTACAGAAGCGATGATACGAGAAGCAACTAATTCGGTTCCTTCCATGCTGAATTATTCATCCATCAACTTTTCAGCTACGCTAATAACACCCTTACCATCCATCATGCCATACATTTTGCATAGGAATATCTATAATCTTATATTCCGGATGAGCCTCTTGTAACTTTGGCAGCGCATAGCGAACTTGAGGTCCTAACAGACAAACATCTGCTTCAGCTGCATGTTGATCAAATTCATTTAAAGAAAACGCTGTGATATCATAGTCCTTACCAGCCGCTTTCGCTGCATCTTTCATTTTATTTACCAATAAACTTGTGGACATACCAGCCGCACAAAAATAATCGAATTTTCTTAGCCATTATTAATCTCCTCTTCTACACAAAAACAACTAAATCTTTCACTGATACGCAATGTACTACTTTTTCAAGAATGTTTGCAATCGTTCTCATTTTAAAAACATCATTTACGAAGGACAAATTCATCAAATGTCAAAGCCACTTTCATAAAATCTCCAAGGCCAATTTTTACCAACATATCGAAAAAGACCAGGGATGAAATTTATAGCCTGTAACACTTTCCTTCCCTTTTTGGATAACGTAAAATATAGCCATATTTATAAGATTCTTTTCTAACCATTGAAATAATTTCGTGTTCGCAAAATCAGTTTTAACAAATATTTTTCAGCATAATCCCCCAAATCAACAGCTAAACCCAACTGATGCTCTGACTTTCCTGGCAAATCATCAATTCTATTTAAATCAGCAATGCTGGATTCTTTTCGATAGTGATCATAGAGTTGTTGCTGATACGCAAAAAGAGACGATATGCACTAATCAATTTAATAGAATACCCTTCCTTCTTAGCTGCCACAAAGAGATCTTTCAAAGCAATCATTGCTTCTTTTCGCAATTGTTCTTCTCTTAGTGACGGTAAATCTACTTTCACTAAATCATCCGGCTTATAGTCCTTTGATATAAGTTGTTCTTGTTTTAGATAAAATGTAATATCTCCTATGAAAAAGAATACTCATTCTTTTTACCGGATCTTTCACTGGACTAGTAGGATCACTTTGACCTTTTCCCGATGTTCTAAGAGACTCTTTGAGTTTGCTGAAAAAGAGTCCAATAATAAATACGAACAAGCGCTCATACCGACTAATGAACTTAATAAGATAGCCATATATTTTTTTTGGATCAAATTCATGCTTTCATTATAACAAAAAGGTTATTTCTACGAATACTCCCAAAAAGAAAAAGAGAGAGCCCCGGCAACGTGCTCTGATTCACCCAAAGGCTATTTTGCCGCGGAAGTGCTTAACTTCTGTGTTCGGGATGGGAACAGGTGTGGCCCACTTCGCTATCGTCACCGGATCTATTCAGAGTCTGTTCTCTGAAAAAGCTGAATAACAGCTATGAAGACTTCTTCTGTCTTTTCGTATGGTTGGCGTTCTCTTCGTGAATAAACCTTCGACCTATTAGTATCAGTCAACTCAACACATCACTGTGCTTACATCCCTGACCTATCAACCTCATCGTCTTTAAGGGGTCTTATTCATTTGAAATGATGGGAAATCTAATCTTGGAGTCGGTTTCACGCTTAGATGCCTTCAGCGTTTATCCGATCCATTCTCAGCTATCCAGCTATGCCACTGGCGTGACAACTGGTGCACCGTAGGAATGTCCACCCTGGTCCTCTCGTACTAGGGGCGCTCTCCTCAAATTTCCCAACGCCCACAACGAGATGGGGACCGAACTGTCTCACGACGTTCTGAACCCAGCTCGCGTACCGCTTTACGGGCGGACAGCCCAACCCTTGGAAGCGAATTCACCTCCAGGATGCGATGAGCCGACATCGAGGTGCCAAACCTCGCCGTCGATGTGAACTCTTGGGCGAGATCAGCCTGCTTCTCCCCAGGTAGCTTTTTATCCGTTAAGCGACGGCCATTCCATTCTGCACCGCCGGATCCTAACACCGACTTTCGTCCCTGCTCGACTTGTTTGTCCATCGATCAAGCACTCTTCTGCGTTTGCGCTCGTTGAATGATTTCCAACCATTCTGAGAAGTACCTTTGTACGCCTCCGTTACTCTTTGGGAGCGACCGCCCCAATCAAACTACCCACCTGCGCACGGTCACTCCAGCCGGATCACGGTCTGGAGTTAGAATTCAATCAAGTAAGTGGTATCCCAACGGTGACTCCTCTGACCCCAAAAGGCCAGTCTCTTCGTCTCCCACCTATCCTGTGCATGCTTAACCGAAACTCAATAGCAGGCTATAGTAAAGCTCCATGGGGTCTTTCCGTCTGGTTGCGGGTAACCTGCATCTTCACAGGTACTAAAGATTTCACCGAGTCTGCTGCCGAGACAGTGCCCAAATCATTACACCTTTCGTGCGGGTCAGAACTTACCTGACAAGGAATTTCGCTACCTTAGGACCGTTATGGTTGCAGCCGCCGTTCCACTGGGGCTTCGGTTCAAAGCTTCGGATCGCTCCTAGCTAATCCCCTTGACCTTCCAGCACCGGGCAGGTGTCACCCCTATACTTCGTCTTGCGACTTGGCGAAGCTATGTTTTAGTTAAACAGTTGCTAGGGCCTGTTTACTGCAGCTCTTTCGGGCACCCCTTTATTGCGAACGTGCAGGGTCAATTTGCCGAGTTCCTGGCAGCAGTTCTCTCGCTCACCTTTAGGCTATTCGCCTTGACCACCTGTGTCGGTTTGGTACGGGCCACTGATCAATTAACGCTTTCAGAAGCTTTTCTTGAGAACCGGTATCGCCATCTTCGTTGCTTTGCTCGTTTCGTTCACTCCTGCAAGGCTTTGATCCCGCTGACGGATTTCCTATCAGCCTCTCCTCCTCACAATCCCCAATCCATTAAGGGGTCTGGTTAACCTTTTCTGTCCTCCTTCACTTGATCCGCGGGTGCAGGAATATCAACCTGCTGTCCATCGACTCGCCTCTCGGCCTGGCCTTAGGTCCCGACTTACCCAGGGCGGACGAACCTTCCCCTGGAAACCTTGGTCTATCGGTGTGAGGATTCTCACCTACATCTCACTACTCACACCGGCATTCTCACTTCCATACGCTCCAGCACTCCTTCCGGTATACCTTCAATGCTGTGTGAACGCCCCTACCACTCTGAATTAATTTCAAATCCATAGATTCGGTATTACGCTTAGCCCGGTAAATTTTCGGCGCAGAGATACTCGACTAGTGAGCTGTTACGCACTCTTTGAAGGATGGCTGCTTCTGAGCCAACCTCCCTAGCTGTTTGCTGTCTCCACATCCTTTTCCACTTAGCGTAAATTTTGGGACCTTATCTGATGATCTGGGCTGTTTCCCTTTTGACCATGGACCTTATCACCCACAGTCTGACTGCTGAATATTCTTGCCTGGCATTCGGAGTTTGATATCTATTGGTACGGCTGAGGTGCCGCCCGCAAGATTTCAGTGCTCTACCTCCAGGTAGATTCGTTCAACGCTCAGCCCTAAAAGCTAGTTTCGGGAGAACCAGCTATCGCCGTGTTCGATTGGAATTTCTCCGCTAATCTGGAGTCATCCGCCAACGTTTCAACGGGGTCAGTTCGAGTCCTCCATCTGGATTCACCCAGACTTCAACCTGCTCATGACTAGATCACTACGGCTTCGGGTCTATCCTACGTACTCTTCACCTATTAAGATTCGCTTTCGCTTCGGCTCCGCATTGTCTGCTTAACCTCGCACGTAAGGATAACTCGCCGGTTCATTCTACAAAAGGCACGCCATCACACATTAATGTGCTCTGACTTTTTGTAAGCATACGGTTTCAGGATCTATTTCACTCCGCTCCCTGCAGTTCTTTCATCTTTCCTCATGGTACTGGTTCACTATCGGTCATATAGGGTATTGCTTACCGGATGGTCCCGGTTGCTTCGTCAGGGTTCCACGTGCCCCGACGTACTCGGATCCCACTAGGTCATTTGAAAATTTCGCCTACAGGGCTTGCACCTTCTGCGACTGAGCTTTCAATCTCATTCGGCTATCTTCATCTGTACCATCTCGTGGTCCTACTACCCCAGCTCATAGCTGGTTTGGGCTCTTCAATTTCGCTCGCCACTACTCTCGGAATCATTCTTATTTTCTTTTTCCTCCAGTTACTAAGATGTTTCAATTCACTGGGTTTTCTCCTCATAAGTTATGTGTTGGCTTATGGGTGACACATCATTCCTATGTATCGGGTTCCCCCATTCGGATACCCCGGATCGTTGCCTGTGTACGACTCCCCGAGGCGTTTCGCCGTTTGCTGCGTCCTTCTTCTGCTCTATATGCCAAGACATCCACCGTACGCTCTTATTCGTTTAATCACTTTCTTGCGTTTTGTACGAGAACTGTTAACTATTTGTCTTTCAACTTTTTCTGTTAATCTTGTTATCACAACTTTACGAAAAAGACCTATCTATTGTCTTCTTCTGTTATTCAGTTTTTCAAAGAACTACTCTTGAGAGTCTTTTTCGAGATCTCAAAAACTGAACAGGAACTCCTATTACTCTACAACCCCTTTGTACATCTCTCTCCTTAGAAAGGAGGTGATCCATCCCACGTTCTCGTAGGGGATACCTTGTTACGACTTCGACCCCAATCATTAGTCCCACCTTCGACGGCTCCTTCCTTTCGGTTGAGGCCACCGGCTTCGGGCATACCAACTCTCATGGTATGACGGGCGGTGTGTACAAGGCCCGAGAACGTATTCACCGCGGCATGCTGATCCGCGATTACTAGCGATTCCAACTTCATGAGTCGAGTTGCAGACTCAATCCGAACTGAGACTATCTTTCAGTGATTCCTTCTGTTCGCACAGTCGCTGCACGTTGTAATAGCCATTGTAGTACGTGTGTAGCCCAGGCCATAAGGGCATGATGATTTGACGTCATCCCCACCTTCCTCCAGTTTATCACCGGCAGTCTCTCCAGAGTCCCCAACTCAATGATGGTAACTGAAGACAAGGGTTGCGCTCGTTGCGGGACTTAACCCAACATCTCGACACGAGCTGACGACAACCATGCACCACCTGTCTCCTTGATAACCTCTATCCTATCTCTAGAACTTCGCAAGGGATGTCAAGGCCTGGTAAGGTTCTTCGCGTTGCGTCGAATTAAAACCACATACTCCACCGCTTGTGCGGGCCCCGTCAATTCTTTATGTTTCACACTGCGTGCATACTCCACAGGGCGGAATACTCAATGCGTTAGCTGCAGCACTGAGTTTCCCCAATACTTAGTATTCATCGTTTACAGCGTGGACTACTAGGGTATCTAATCCTATTTGCTCCCCACGCTTTCGTGCCTCAGCGTCAGTCTTTGGCTAGCAAGTCGCCTTCGCCACCGGTGTTCCTCCATATATCTACGCATTTTACCGCTACATGGAATTCCACTTGCCTCTCCAATACTCTAGTCTGCCAGTATCCATGGCGCGATGAGGGTTGAGCCCACATCCTGACCATGAACAACAGACCGCCTACGCACCCTTTACGCCCAATAATTCCGGATAACGCTCGCCACCTACGTATTACCGCGGCTGCTGGCACGTAGTTAGCCGTGGCTTTCTGGTAAGATAATGTCGACTAAGATCCTCTCCTAGTTTATCTTTTCTTCAACAGAGCTTTACAAACCCTGAAGGCCGTCTTCACTCACGCGGCGTTGCTCGGGTCAGGGTTCCCCATTGCCGAAAATTCCCTACTGCTGCCTCCGTAGAGTCTGGGCCGTGTCTCAGTCCCAATGCGGCGTTCACCCTCTCGGGCCGGCTACGCATCATCGTCTTGGTGGGCGTTACCTCACCAACTAACTAATCGCTATAAGCTCATCCACTAGTGCTTCTCATCTTTAATAGAAGAAAGATGCCTCTCTTCTACCTATCCGGTATTAGTCCCCGTTTCCAGAGGTTATCCCAGTCTTTGTGGGCAGATTGCTTATGTATTACTCACCCGTTCGCCACTCCTTCTCCCTAGCAAGCTAGGTGTCCGGCGTTCGACTTGCATGTATTAGGCACGCCGCCAGCGTTTATCCTGAGCCAGGATCAAACTCTTCATTTGATTGACTCTTTATTTAAGTAGTTCTCTCACTACTCTTTTACTTATTTCGTTGACGTTGTTTTGTAATGTTTGTCATTCCTATTCAGTTTTCAAAGATCTCTCACGCTACCTGAAGCGTGCTTTGACTATAGTATCAATATCTACTCGCTTTGTCAATTACTTTTTGAGTTTTTGAAGCTTTTTCGGACCTTTATCTCTATCCTTTACGCCTCTTTCATTGCCCTCTTAAAAGCCCATATCCTTTTCGATATCCTTACTTAGTGCTTTGTTATATTACCACCCTTTTCCCTCTATTGGCAAGTCTTATTCTTCTGGTTTGAATGGAAAATGATCTCTGTATTTTTCTTGATTTATTCCGTATTTCATTTCTTTTGGTTCACTCATTTTACAATTTCCCTATTTTGTCAAAACAGATAAAAAGGATAGTCAATCTCAAACGATCTTCCTATCCTTTTCCTATCTTTTTCGAAACTATTCAAACCATATGAATATTGGAAAATAAGACCCTCATTAAACTGATACATACGCTCAATCCATTCAGTCATCCTAATTTTATAAATGGAATTTGGTGCTTCTATTCAGCTTCATTCATCTAATAATTAGTCTTGGAAATAATCTTTTCCTCTAAAGTCAATCCCCTGCCAAAAATATCATCCGGCAGACGTTGTTCCGATTCCTCCGCTAACTTACGAGCCTTTTCTTCCCGAATAGCTTTCAGTTCAGCCGCCCTTTCTTCAATACGACGAGTTGTCTCACGATCAAAATTTCTACCGGTGCCAGCTGGAATCAGCTTGCCGATAATGACATTTTCTTTCAAACCATGCAAATTATCCGTCTTACCACGAACAGCAGCTTCGGTCAGCACTTTCGTTGTTTCTTGGAAGGAAGCAGCCGATAAAAAGGAATCTGTTTCCACGGCTGATTTTGAAATTCCTAACAAGACAGGGCCATACTTAGCCGGTGTCTACCTTCATCCAACAGTGCTTCATTCAACTCATCCACACGATTAAGCGACAACGTTTGACCCGCACTCAAGCCGGAATCATTTCCTTCAAGAATGATGACTTTCTTAAGCATTTGCTTAATCATAACCTCTAAGTGTTTATCAGAAATATCAATACTCTGTGTTGAATAAACCCGTTTTACTTCTTTCAAAATATACTCTTGAACAGCACGAACACCAGCTACTTTAATAACTCTTTAGGTGCAATTTGTCCTTCCGTCAATTTTTCACCAGCGCGTACTTTTGTGCCCGGTTTCATCCACTGACGAACCACTTGAGTCAAGTCACACTTATGTTCAATCGATTCTGTTTTATTCGTAACCGTCACGATCTGTCCTGTGTGCGTATCATTTTCACGAATATCTGTGATTTCACCATCAATTTTCGAAATAACCGCTACTCCTTTTGGTGTACGAGCTTCAAACAATTCTTCAACACGAGGAAGACCTTGTGTAATATCTCCCGATTGAGTGGCCACTCCACCTGTATGGAAGTTACGCATGGTTAGCTGTGTACCCGGTTCTCCAATGGCTTGAGCCGCCATAATGCCAACCGCTTCTCCTTCTTCAACCAGTCGACCGGTAGCCATGTTTTGACCATAACACTTACGACAAATACCATTCATCGACTTACAAGTAAACACATTACGAATATAAGCTTCCTTAACGCCAGTCATAACGACCTTTTTGAGCCAATTCTTCGCTAATAAAGGTATCCTCATCCACCAAGATTTCTTTGGTTTTCGGATGAACAATCGCTTGTTGAGCATAACGTCCAACAATGCGATCATAAAATTTTTCGATAATCGAATTATTGCGTTGATCAATAATATCAGAAACCAAGTAGCCACTATCTGTTCCACAATCTTCTTCATTAATAATGACTTCCTGTACCACATCCACAAACGACGCGTTAAATAACCGGATTCGGCCGTCTTTAACGCCGTATCGGTTAATCCCTTACGAACGCCATGAGTGGAAATAAAGAATTCTGATACCGACATACCTTCACGGAAAGAGGAATAAATCGGCACTTCAATAATCGAAGGTTGATATTCTTTACGTGATTTCGACTGTGTAGGTCGAGCCATCAATCCACGCATTCCGGCCAACTGTGTAAAGTGATTTTTATTACCACGAGCACCGAAACAGCCATCATATTAATAGGATTCATACGAGGTAAAGAAGCCATCAAAGAATCTCCGACGCTTTCCTTTACGTTAGCCCATAATTCAGAGAACGCACGTTCCCATTCTTGAGCCGTTAATAAGCCACGATCTCTTAAACCATTTAAGACTTCCGCTCTTTCACGACCTTTAGCCACCAATTCATTCTTTTGAGGAGCCACTTTAATATCGCTTAAAGCAACTGTCATACCAGCCAAAGTAGAATACAAGTACCCCATATCCTTCAAACCATCTAAAATATCAGAAGTGCCGTTTGTGTTATAGCGATCAAACACAGCCGCGATTAGGTTACCTAATTCTTTTTTCTTAAATTCAGAAGTTACGTTACGTTCCGCAATTTCTTTCTTGATATTTGAGCCCTTCGCCAAGAAGAATTCATCGGAAGTTGCCTTCAAGTTTTCTTCATTCACCACGTTTAAATAAGGGAATTCTGCCGGGAATACTTGGTTAAAAATAATCTTTCCAACCGTCGTCATCAAGTAAGAATTCATTTGTTTATCGGTGAAACAGGTCTTACCAGCCTTATCAGCCGGAATCACAATACGACTATGTAAATGAACAACACCGGTTTGATAAGCCATTAAGACTTCATCCACATCCTTAAACACATGTCCTTCATTATCTCCGTATCTTCTCCAACGTTCTGCTTCTACTTTTTCGCCAATAGCTTCTAAAGCATCCGCTTTCTGATAGAACTCATCTGCTGTTTCTTCCATGTTTAAGTAGAAGTTTCCTAACACCAAGTCTTGACCCGGCGTAACAATTGGTTTACCGTCCTTAGGTCCTAAAATATTGTTAGAGCCAAGCATCAATACTTCTGTTTCAGCACGAGCTACATCACTTAATGGTAAGTGCACAGCCATCTGGTCACCATCAAAGTCCGCATTAAAGCAGGACACGCAATGGGTGAACACGAATAGCACGCCCTTCTACCAGCTTAGGAAAGAAAGCCTGAATACCAGACGGTGTAAAGTAGGGGCACGGTTTAGGAAAACAGGATGATGTTCAATGACTTGTTCCACAATATCCCAAACACGATGATCCTGACGAGCAATTAATTTTTCGGCAGTCTTTGGATTCGTTGCAATTTGTTGATTTACCAATTCATTAACAACAAAAAGGTTTATATAAATTGATAGCCATTTCTCTAGGAAGGCCACATTGCCACATCTTTAAATAGGTCCAATCGCAATGACCGAACGACCGAGAAAATCCACCCGTTTTTCCTAACAAGTTTTGACGGAAAACGACCTTGTTTCCCTTTAAAGAATTCGACAAAGACTTCAAAGCACGATTAGAAGCCCCATTGACCGGCTTTCCACGACGACCGTTATCAATTAATGCATCTACCGCTTCTGCAACATACGCTTTTTCATTTTGAACAATGATAGAAGGAGTCCCTAATTCCACTAACTTTTTCAAACGATTGTTACGTGTGATTACACGACGATATAAATCATTTAAATCAGAAGAGGCGAAACGCCCACCATCCAATTGAAGCATCGGTCTTAAATCAGGTGGAATAACAGGCAATACGCTTAGAACCATCCATTCTGGCATTGATCCGAATTTCGGAAAGCTTCGACCGTTTCTAAACGCTTGATCAATTGCTTGCGCTTTTCACCCTTAGTCCCTTCCAATTCTGCCTTAATGGCGATATAATCCGCTTCTAAATCCACTTGTTCCAAAAGAACTTTGATTGCCTCGGCACCGGTTTGAGCCACAAAACTACCCACACCATGACGAGCCACTAATGTGCGATATTCTCTTTCAGAAATCACTTGTTTATACACCACACCATTTTGTTTATCACTTAAATCTCCCGGATCCGTCACAACCCAAGAAACGAAGTAAATAATTTCTTCTAACTGTTTTGGTGGTAGGTTTAAGATCAGCCAAGCGGGAAGGCGTTCCACGTAAATACCAAATGTGTGTTACAGAGCAGCCAATTCAATATGGCCCAGCGTTCACGACGAACGGAAGCTTTGGTGACTTCCACTCCGCAACGATCACAAACAACCCCTTGATAACGAACTTTCTTATATTTTCCACAAGCACATTCCCAATCCTTAGTAGGACCAAAAATTTGTTCCGCAAAAAGTCCTTCTTTTTCAGGCTTTTGCGAACGGTAGTTGATAGTTCCGGCTTTTTGACTTCGCCATGAGACCACTCAGAATCTTTTCCGGTGAGGCTAGACCGATTTTGATCGCGGAAAAATTGTTAATATTCATCGTTTTCCTCCTATTCTTTCACCTTCACTCAAATCCCCACTTCAGCGGCTTTCGATGACTTCTTCATCATTTTCGACGATCACATCCTTCCTGATTCATCGGCATCATTCACCATCACAACATCTGAATTCACTGTTTCTTCTTTCAAATCCTGTTGTTCCATTTCTTTCAAGTCCATTTCATTGCCCATCACCATCTAACATGCGAACATCAATCGCCAGAGATTGTAACTCATGAACTAAAACACGGGAAGATTCCGGAATACCAGGAGTAGAGCATGTCTTTACCATAACGATAGCTTCATAGTCTTTGTACGACCTGGATATCATCCGATTTAACGGTCAAAATTTCTTGTAAAAGTATTCCCGATGCCACAAGCTGAAGCCCAAACTTCCATTTCCCAAATCTTTTCGTCCACCATTTTGAGCTTTACGCAAAAGGTTGCTGGGTACATAGAATATGGTCCCGTCGCACGAGCATGTAATTTATCATCGACCATGTGAGCCAATTTGATCATATACATGACACCGACCGAGATGCGTTCATCATACGCTTCTCCTGTCATACCATCATACAAGACGTACTTACCATCCGGAGAAGAACCGGCTTTTCTACACTAATGTTGCCAAGTCTTCATTTTGATGCCCCATCAAATACAGGAGGTCGTAAATTTAACGCTAAACGTTTCGCCAGAGGCCCAAATGAACTTCAACACCTGCCCAATATTCATACGGGAAGGTACCCCGAACGGATTTAACATAACATCAATCGGCGTTCCATCTGCCATGTATGGCATATCTTCAACCGGATTAATACGAGAGATGACACCTTTATTACCATGGCGACCAGCCATCTTATCCCCTTCGGAAATCTTTCTTTTTTGAACGATGAACACTTTCACCATGCTCTTAACGCCATTCTTTAATTTCGCTTGCTTGTCATGGCGATGAAAATACGAACATCTAAGACCGTACCCAGCACCACCTGTACGGAGATCTTTCAAAGAGATGATCTCGAACTCACGAGATTTCTCTACCAAAGATAGCTAACAGCAGCTTTTCTTCTGGCGAAACGTCTGTTTGTCCTTTAGGAGTGACCTTGCCGACCAAAATATCTCCTTCCTTCACGTCTGCACCAATCATGATGATTCCGCGAGGATCTAAATTTTTCTTCGCCGCTTCCGCTACGTTTGGAATATCAGGTATTTCCTCATCACACTTCAGCAGCGACATTCTAATGAATATTCTTCAATATGAACGGAGGTATAATAACTTCTTGCCTGCATTTTCTCAGACATGATAATAGCATCTTCATAGTTGTAACCTTTCCAGGTCATGAAGAGCAATGGTGACATTTTTGACCAAGAGCCAACTCACCGTTTTGCATTGAAGGACCATCCGCCAAAGATATCCCCACGTTCCACATGCTCACCTTTTTAATACAATCGGTTTTTGATTGATACAAGTAGACGCGTTTGAACGGGAATACTTCGCTAATTCATATTCCTTGAGTTGACCATCATCTTGAGCCACGATCACTCGTGAAGCATCCACGTAAGTCACCACACCAGGTGCCGTTGCCACACAGGCTTCACCGGAATAGCGAGCAATCATATGTTCCATCCCCGTGCCAACAAATGGGCTATGTGGGTTCAATAGAGGAACTGCCTGGCGCTGCATGTTGGCACCCATTAAAGCACGTGTACAGTCATCGTTTTCCAAGAAAGGAACACAAGCCGTCGCAACTGATACAATTTGACGAGGCGATCATCCGCAAAGTCAACCGTTTCAGCCTCTGCCATCACCGTTTCACCCGCAACACGAGCCACCACTTTATCCGCAATTAATTTTCTATCTTTAATGGCGTTAGATTGGGCAATAACATGTTCGTTTTCTTCTTCTGCATCCATGTCACCACTTCATCAGTTACAACACCCTTTTTCACTTTACGATAAGGGAGTTTTTCAATAAAGCTATATTCATTCACCTTTGCATAGGTTGTTAAATAGGAAATCAAACCAATATTGGGTCCTTCTGGAGTTTCAATCGGACAAATACGACCATAGTGAGAATTATGAATATCGCGCACTTCAAAGCCTGCGCGTTCACGGGTTAATCCACCAGGACCCAAAGCAGAAATACGTCTCTTATTGGATAATTCAGCCAATGGGTTTTCTTGATCCATAAATTGTGATAATTGTGAAGCCGAGAAGAATTCCCGACTGGCGTGGTCAAAGGGCGAATATTTCACCAATGTCTTAGGCGTTAAAAGCTGAAGTGTCTGAAATAGACATTCTATCTTTAATGGTTCTTTCCGACGACTCAAACCCAAACGATATTGGTTTTGTAACAATTCACCATTGTACGAATACGACGATTGGACAACATGTCGATATCATCTTGGCCACCAACACCATCCAGCATGGTTAATTGATAATTATATAAAGCATAAATATCCGAAATGGTAATGGTTTCTTTTTCATTTAACGGATCAATACCGATAATCTTGACCGGATTTCCATCAACATTAATTTCAACCGTTTGTACAGCTGCACCAACCAGCCAAATCGTCACTTCTTCACCAGCCATCACCGCTTTAACAATCGCTTCTTGATTACGAACCGTCATATTACTACGACGAACGTTTGGAACATAGCCATTCACATAAGCCACTCCATCCGAGTTCACCAAGTCCTTCTCATTCACCGTAATACGACCAATTTGGAATAAACGATCGCCTAAGTTCAAAACAGCATTAACATTATCATTGGTTACCTTAACTTCATTAGCGTAGATACCCGCATAAATAAGAACAGATTCATATTGTTTGGAAATTTTCTTAACATCTGTTTCAGTTAAAACAGTTCCTTTTTCCAATTCATAATCGCCTGTCACATCCTGTGCCAAAATACGACCAACCAAAGACTTCTTCCATGCCGTCTTCACAGAAACCACATCCGGATGAGAGAAAGCATGCACAAAAGGCACAGCACTCATCGCAATACCCTTATTAATTTCTTTCCTCAACTCATTCTTTCGAGAACGCTCAATAACAGTACCCTTCTTCACAAGGACTTTTCGCTTCAGCCCCTATTAAATCTTTCTGTTAAACTATGTCCGATAATTCGATCCAAGATATTTAACTTACGACGAACTTTATAGCGACCCGCTTTCGTTAAATCATACGCTTTATGATCAAAGAAACGAGAATCCATCAAGTTCATGGCACCATCTACTGTCGCAATTTCATCTTGACGTTGATTTTGATAGATGGTATATAAAGCATCATTTGTTGTCGGCAACTTATCAGCAGCTAATGAGTTTCTTAATTCTTCATAATTACCAAAAATAGATGTATACAATAAGGAATACTCATTTAATAATTCTGTTGTTTCTTTCAGCACAACCACATCTTTATAAATAGGTAGTTTTAACGCTTTTCAAAAATTTTTGCATTTCAGAAACAGACACAATTCCACCGTTCTTTTCACGATTTAAAGACAACCCGATAGCTTTCAGAAAAACAGTACCTAAAATCTTACGGCGTCGATCAACCGAAGCCATCACCACACGACCTAAATTGGCCTTTTTTTCATCTGTTAAAAATTCCAACCATGTTCCACGAGCTGGAATCAATTCACTGGTATAGGTATCACGACCCGTCCTTTCTTCCGGAGACAATACCAAAATAGGCCCCCGGAGAGCGAACAATCTGCGAAAACGATGGCACGTTCAGCACCATTGATAATAAAAAGTTCCACCCGGTGTCATTAAAGGCAGTTCCCCTAAATAAACATCCTCTTTTTGGTCAAAACTTCACCGGTTTCTTGATCCACCATTTCAAGTTCCATATCGCCATACATTTTGGCACAATAGTTAACTTGTTTATGTTTACATTCAGACACGCTTAAAACAGGCTCATCCAAACGATAACCTAAAAATTTCAATCGAATACTTTCGCTATGATTGGTAATTGGAAAAATACCATCAAAATACTTCTTGTATCCTTCTCTTAAAAACCAATTAGAAATGATTCTGTCTGAATTTCCACTAAATCAGGAAGATCCAGACCACTACTTACTTTTGAATAGTCACGACGTGTTGCTTTATTTCCATATTTGACAACATGGTATGCCTGAGTTTCTTTCATATAGCCGCCTTTCTTGCTATAAAGATAAGTCAAAAATGGGTATAGTCACCCTTACCCAAATTCGATTCTTTTGCAATTTACTATAATATACGATTGGTTCGGTTTCGTCAACCGACCTTTTCAGAAGTGTCAATTTTTGTAATCTCCATGGTTCAACCGACAACAAGACCCGTTTTTATTCTCCTAAGCACTTTTTTTAAAATCCAATATCCTGATCAAGTACTGTACAATTTCCAAACACTTCCTGCAACTTCTTAAAAGAACTGGCTGCTCCTTGCTGTTTACGAATCACAATATACAAGCATCCTCCGTCTTTTAAATGAGATTTGCTCTCTTCATAAAAACGGAATAGAAATTCTTTCCCTTGGCGAATTGGCGGATTACTAACAATAAAATCATATGTTTCTTGGATGTTCTTAAAACCATCGGATAAAAACACATTCGCTTTCAATCCATTTCTCACTACATTTGATCGGCATAAACGTAGAGCACGGTTATTGATATCAACCATATCCATTTCAACTCTCTTATGTTCAGCCAATATCGAAATCCCGATAACCCCAACACCACAACCCATATCCAAACCTTTTCCAGATAAGTCTTCCTGCAATAGAGTTTGAATCAAAACATGACTACCAAAATCCAACTTGTTTTTGGAAAAAACACCAAGATCGCTTTGAAAAGTTAAGGTTTTTTCTCGGATGGTATATTGATATTCTATGGGCTTTGAAAGCAAATCTTCGTTATTGCTAAAATAATGTTTATTTTCCATATTTAATTGTCTTAATAGTAAAGAATTCCTCTTGTTTTTTCAACAAAGACAACATAAAAAGGGCCAAACGCCCTTTTGTTTCATTAGCTAGAATTACTTAATGTCAACTGTAGCGCCAGCTCATTAACTTCTTCTTAATTTCTTCAGCTTCTTCAGCAGGAATATCCTTCTTCAATTCAGCCGGAGCACCATCTACCAACTTCTTAGCATCTACTAAGCTCCAAGCCAGTAATTTCACGTACAACCTGATAACAGCAACCTTTGTTTCTCCGACATTGGTTAATGTAACCGTTACATTAGCCGGAGCAGCATCGGCAGCCGCTTCGCTAGCACCTGCAGCAACAGCAACAGGAGCAGCAGCACTAACGCCATGCTCTTCTTCAATTGCTTTTACTAATTCATTTAATTCTAAAAATAGTCGCTTCATCTAAATAAGATAAAATTTCTTCTTAGTAGTAACTTTCTGCCATTTTATTTTTCCTCTACTGGGCAGCCGCTTCCACTGCGGCTTCTTTCTTCTTCTCTGCAGTTTCGACACCAGTTGATTTCGCTTCAGCCACCGTATCAAACCACACGAGCAAATCCAGATACCGGAGCATTTAATACAGATAACAACGTAGATAACATGCCTTCTCTGTTTGGTAATGCTGATAATCCCTTAATGGTTTCAGGAGTTACACAGCCCCCTCAACAATACCGCCCTTAAGAACTAAGGCCTATGATCTTTCGCAAACTTAGCTAAGACTCTAGCTGCCGACGTTTCATCTTCCGCAAAGGCAATAGCGTTAGGACCGGTCAGGTAATCATTCAAGTCAGCAAAACCCAGCCGCTTCAGCAGCACGAGACGCCAATGTGTCTTATACACTTGAATTCAATACCTCTGCACGTAACTTACGACGCAGTTCAGTTACTTCTTCAACAGAAAGTCCGCGGTATTCCGCAATAACGGAGGATGAAGACTTAGTCAACTCTTTCTTGGATCTCAGAAACGATGCTTTGCTTAGATTCTAATACTGTTTGATTCATTTCTTCGCCTTCCCTATCTAGTTACCAATCCGCTATAGATATAAAACCCTCGCTGATAGACTGGCGAGGGGAAAGAATAAATTTACTTCATCTACCTCGGTAACTTTTTTAGCTTCTAAAGCCGTTACTGTCTATGGTATTGATAACGTAAATATAATAATGAAATCAGTTTTATTTGTCAAATATTAGTTTTACTTTCACAACTAAATCCTTGTGCTTTAACTTGATCAACGACTTGTTTATTCGTCAAGCTCTTGAATGCCTTAATGGATCTTTCATTCAAACCACTCGCAGCACCTAATTTACCACCTAAAATAGAACCTTTAGAGCTATTTAACTTAGTGAGGTCAAGCTTAGAATATTGAATGCGGAATTTCATTTTCATATTGATGTTTTTGCCATCTTCTTCGCATTAGTTCAACTTGATCGAAGCCAGGAAACCTCTGCTATTTCTTTTTCAGCTTGAGACAAAGCACTTTGTACACCTAGCATCTGAGCATCTCCAATGTTTTGCCCTTCCGGAATCGGAACGCCAACATTGACATCAAACTTTATCTGATCCACTTTATCATCTGCTTTACCATAAATTTCCGTTATAGCATTGACATTAGCACCCTTTTGCTTAACCGACATCGTACAAGTCGCATACGCCTTTGAATTTGACTTTGAGAAAAAACCAAAGTAAACCACCAAAGCCACAGCAACAACAACCACTGCAGCGATCCATGGAACAAACTTCTTATCTAATTGGAAGCCCTGCTTAGGTTTAGAAGTCATCATAGGAGTAGGTTCCGTTTTAATCTCTTCTGCCTTTTCGACTTTAGCTGCCTCTTCCTTTGCGCTGCCATCTTGACTTCTTCCACTTTTTCAACAGACTCTTCTTTCTGCTTCTTCTTTGTCTCTGTTGTTTCGCTTTCACTCTTCCAGTTTCTTGCTTTACTTCTTCTTTTACTTCTTCTGTAGGAACAGTATCCGCAGCCATTGCCACTGATGTTCCGCATTCTGTACAAAACTTGGCGTTTTCTGCCAATTCTGCTCCACATTTCTTACAATTCATGTAATTTTCCCTCCTATTACACATCTATCATATATCATATATGGATTTTATAAAAATAAAAAGAAGAGATTTTACTTTCTCTTCTTTTAGTCAACACTTACCTGATTCCAGGCCCCATGGTTGTAGAAACCGTCACACTCTTCAAATAAGTCCCTTTAACCGTATTAGGACGAGCTCACGATAACATCATATAAAAGCCTTATAGTTTTTCAGCCAATTGTTCTTCCGAGAAAGAGGTCTTTACCAACCAATACGTTGATGTTCCCATCACGATCAACACGGTATTCAACCTTACCTTCTTGATTTCATCAATTGCCTTCGCAACATCCATGGTCACTGTACCGGTCTTAGGATTCGGCATCAATCCTTTAGGACCTAATACCTTACCCAGCTTACCCAATTGACCCATCATATCTGGTGTAGCGACAATAATATCAAAGCCAAACCACCCACGACTAATTTCATCAATCATGTCTTTGCCACCAACAAAATCAGCACCAGCCGCCTTAGCTTTCTTCTTCCTTAGCCCCTTGTGTGATCACAAGAACCTTTTGTGTCTTACCAGTACCGTTTGGTAAAACCATTGCCCCACGAATATTTTGTTCCGCTTGACGAGGATCAACATTCAATACAAAGCTTGCTTCAACAGAAGAATCAAACTTAGTTGTACTTAATGATTTAGCTAAAGCCAAAGCCTCTTTATAATCATATAGCTTAGAGTGATCTACCTTTTCAAAAGAACTCTTATAGTTTTTTCCTGCCATTAGTACGATCCTCCTTCAATTTCAATACCCATGTTGCGAGCGGTACCTGCAACAATCTTCACTGCTGATTCAACATCATTCGCATTTAAGTCAGGTAGCTTATATTCCGCAATTTCACGAAGTTGAGCTTCTGTAATCTTACCTGCCTTAACGGTCTTCGGTGTTCCTGAAGCCTTTTGAATACCGGCAGCCTTCTTCAATAAGTTAGCCGCAGGAGTAGTCTTAATAACAAAAGTAAAAGACTTATCTTCATACGCTGTAATAATAACCGGAACAATGTCACCATGACGATCCTTTGTCGCATCATTAAATTGCGTACAGAATTGTGGCATATTAATGCCGGCAGACGCTAATGCCGGTCCTGGTTTTGCCCCACCAGCCGGGAATTGTAGCTTAGCTACTTTTTGCAATTTTTCTTTTGCCATGTGGTTTCCTCCTATATCTTTCCACATGCTGTGGTAAACGAAGTATTGCTCTTCTCCCACGCACGTGCACATAAATGTTCTTATTCACTCTACACGAACTACCTCTTTAAGTCAATAAAAATTCTTAATGTAGATCCCTTCACTGCCCATATTCTTTACGGCCATATCCAATAAGGACCATCGCTATTGCCGAAACCAACATCGTCCAAACATATAAAGACAAATGATGACCATCCGCTGTTTTTGGAAGTGAATTTCTCCTGTTTGAAATCTGCTTTTTCTTCCATTGAGCAAATAATTCATTAGGAAGTGGTCGATTATTATCCACTCTAATTTCATCACGAATTCCGTAAGAGATTCCACTGCCGTCTTTTCGGGTATTCCACCCCATGAATTCATATCCTCTCTGTTAAAGCCCAGTTTTTGAGCACTCAAAACTCGAATATCGCTATTATTGATATATTCTTTTTCCACTGTCCTATTGCTTCCAAAGTTCGCATGATATATGAGCTTGGTCTTTTCTGTTGCATCAGTATACACTGCATTTAAGGTGATTTCGTACTTCCCATCAGCCAGCCTTTGTAGCTAACTTTGATTTCAACAAACAGAATTGTCCAGGATAATACACCACTCCATCAAGCTCCCAACCTTTAAAAAATTTATTTCTTGGTAAAACTTTTGGAGCCCCTAATACCTTGACATTGAAACATCCACATATCTACTATGATCAATAGGAGCTTGACCTCCCTCTTTCGCATTGTATCACAACAATGGATTTTTTTATCTACCCATCTTGCGATTAACTGCATATCTGTGGTAACCCCTTTTGAAAAATTGAGACGGAGATCCATTTGGCAATGCCCAACCCGCAGATTGGAAGCCGGCTCTGATAGGATTTTGAGGTTTTTAACCTTTTCCAGCGCATTGATAGTTTGAGAAGCCACTGCTGTTCCCCCATTGCTATCAAAACGAACATTCACCTTTTTGATTTCTATTGAGCATAAAGAAATAGAGTACTACTAGGCATTTTCTTAATCTTTTCCAAATCGTAAATTTCACCTTTTCTGTTAGCCCAACCTTTAAAACGTATAAAAATCACTTAAGTCGAGCGGCTTTTTAGGCGTATAGATCTTATCCTCAATAGTTGACGTTATACGGAATGGCATGATCAGCCTCTATAGGATTTTTTTCAACAACACTTTTGATTGAAAAACGTTAACTCATAAGTATTTCTATTATGAATGTTATAGAAAGTATAGTTAGCTTTTCGGTTTTCTTATCAGGAAGAGTTATCTCTTCTATATGCCCATCAGTTCTTTTAACCTTTATTTTCTTAGAAAACGCTTCATCTAAAGGAACTCTCGTAAAGCCTATCATCCTACTGGCACTTAAATGAAATGGATGGACTGCCCGGCAATTCTTTCTTATTTTCCTCATAGATCCCTTTTTCCATGGTTTCACATAATCAAATACGGTCACTTTCACTAATTTTTAGGGAATACCGATAAAAATTTATAGTTTCAAACCCGGAACATTTTCTCTAACTAATAAATTTTGGCTGACATAGAAAGGCTATTATCATTATAAGTTATAAGTTAACAATTCCTCCGCCTTCATTTCTATTCACCCAACCTGTCCCTGTATAGCTTTATCACTGACACCTTCCTGGCAATTGCTTTAACATCCAGTCTTTTATTTTCTATCTTCTCACCAACATGGTAATTTTTCAACCAAGTAAAAATCCTTATCATACGGTTTTTCCATCAACAATCATTTGTGCCGTAAATTTACTTTCATCTAAAAGCCGTTTCAGGCCATGCTGCATTTTTCTTATGAAATTTAATCGTATATGAATGTAAATCATAATAGATATTGACAACGAGCTGCCATCTCCTCTTACCTTATTGTTTTTCAATACTTGTTTTTGTCAGAGTTGAAATCAAAAATGATAATAATCATTGTAACTGTCTCTATTACCTTTTCTCATCAATTCTGCAACGTAGTTTCTAGCTTCTGTCTCTGCGTTATCCTTTGTGATCGAACTATCCGACTAGCCTTCACAGATCTTCACATCCCTCATCACATAATGATCTTCAATAAATTTTCCATCCACACATTTTGCTGCCAAATTTTTATCGATATAACTGGATTCTTTCTGCAATCCACTTCGCAAAAACTTCCTATTCTCAGTGATACTTTTATTAAAAATCAAATGCCTTTGTGCATTCTTTATCTTCATACCATCCGGGCAAATTCATAGCCTCGTCTTTCCGGAATAAAAGATTTAGGGTGATGACCTTCTCTGACAAATTGAGGTTCTAATGGTTCATTCACAGAATTCCTACTCACCCTCATTTCCATTGAAAAGAGCCATTCTTCCACTATTAATCTACGGATATAAGGACACATCTTGATCTCCTAAGCTGATTTCTTTACTGACAGATTCTGTTCCATTAGGAGTTTTACACCAACCATGAATATATTTCCCGACCGATAATTCAAAAAGAAATATCATCAGTTCTAATCTTTTTCTCCCTTTTCCCCTACTTTTTATGGCAATTTTTCACCATGTTGCATTAAATGTCACAGCCACTGTATTTAGCGTATACCTTAACCGTTTCTTTCTTGTTGATATCTTTTCACTGTTCCAAAAGCATCTAAATTTACTGCCATCTTCCTTTATCCAATTCAACATTTCCTTTTGAATCAGGAATAGATGGTTCGACTCAATTTTTCTCCATTTTTCAGAATTTGTGTATCCACTAATTTATTCTTAGAATAAAATTCATACTTTCTGACCGTTCGTTCGATTTTTCCGTTCCGACAATCGCATAAATAGAAAAACTCGTCGCTGTAAATGAAGCATTTTTAGAATCGGAAAAACCCATTTCTTCCACTCTTTTATCATCTTGTATGGACAACCTGTGCTTATCTCCCTCTATCTTTCTTGAAGACACAAAACGGACTTCTACATTTTCCTGTTGGCTCAATCTCTTTCCTTTATTGTAAAAAGTAATGTCCACCGCTGCGACATCTTTGACGTCGCCCATAGTGTTTGAAATAATGGTTTGAATATTTTTCTTTGCTACATCTTTTACCTTAACCGTTGTCCCTTTTGGGAAAACGCCTTTATCAGCACGAATTGTTATGGTTATCCCTTGATCCGTCTTTTCCTTAGCATAAAATTCAGCTCATTGGAAGTACTTTCCTGTTTTGTTTTCGAAACCTGTTTTTCCATCGTTTCGCAAAAACACTCTATATTTGAAGCTCCTATTCCTAAAAGCATGACAAAAGTCAATAACAAAGTCCCCATCTTTTGAATTTTTCTCATATCATCTCTCCTAATTTTTTTAAATATCGAATTAGTAATGTAAAAGGATGATTTCTCATCCTTTACTTAGCCCCTTGATAATCAGCATCCGATCTACCTAATACAATATTCACAACCGGTGCTAAAAATATAATTCCAATAGCCAAGCCGTATCCCTTATTAAATGCTTTTACTTCATGGAAAGAACGGATAACGGCTAATATTAACTGCAACTATGAAGGCACAAAAGCCAAGCCAAGCCATCACCTGAACTTTTATAAAACTTCCAATCCACCAAAGAGGAAGACCCAACATGCAAACCGCCCAAATCAAAGCCACTTTTTTATCCTTCCAAGTCAATTGGAACATTCTAAATTCCCGATAAAAAGGAATAAAGGCAGTCAACGCATTCACTCCCGCTTTTTTAAATAATAATAAATGTCCATAACTCTGTAGAACATACCAAATCACGCCCCAAATTGCGTAAGTGGTGATAATAGAAGACAATTCTTCTGACATACCTTACTCCTATTCTTCTTCTAATTTTTGCAAATCACCATAACTAATTTCATTTGGTGTTTCACGACCAAACAATAAAGTCATGACCGTCGCAATCTGCGTTTGATCATTCATAGCAGAAATACGACCAATCATATTAGCAAACGGTCCGGTCAAGATCTTCACGTTATCTCCAACTTGGAAATCCACCACAACCTTTTGATCTCCATGACCCATTCGACGCAGAATAGATTCCATCTCATCTTCCGAAACAGGGAAGGGCTTGCCCCACCACCGGAAGAACTGATAAATCCAGTAACACCCGGTGTATTACGAACCACATACCAAGCCTGATCGGTCATTTTCATTTGAACAAAAATATAACCCGGGAACATATTCACTTTCTTCACTTCTGATTTATTGTTCTTTTTAATCACAATTTCTTCTTCTTCCGCCACAAAAATACGGAATAGCGACTCTTGAATCCCCATCGTTTCTAACCGCTTTTCAAGGTTATCTTTAACACGATTTTCATGCCCGGCATACGTATTCACTACATACCAGCGCACTTCATTTTCATCATCCGTCGCTTTCACTATCTTTTCATCCATTTCGCTCATTTGCTTATCCTCCAATTCCAACAAACTTCAATAAGAAAGCAATCAGAAATCACATAGAACAAAAACAATGAGAAGAAAATCGTAAACAGCAATACTTCCTCTGTGTTTCTAAATATACCCGGCTCATTGCTGGTGGCTTTCCACTTAGGCCAACGAACACGAACCGCTTCCTTACGGATACCACTGAATGTAAACCAGTGATCCTTTACACAGCCTTCTTCCTAACTTGTTTCTTCGCTAATTTCTGCAGATTCTTTTTGTTACCAAAAATTCTATTTTTACCAAACATACAGGGCCTCCTACTTCGTTTCCTTGTGGATGGTGGTTTTCCCACACTTCGGACAATACTTTTTCAATTCCAAGCGTTTATTCAAATTCTTAGTTCGATTGGTTTGTATAGTTTCTAGAGTTGCATTCACTACAAATCAATGTAATCTTATCCTTTTTACCACGACGAAAAAGTACTCCTAATCTAACTTACTTTTTAGCATATCCCTTAAGGGATCGTCAACGCACTTATTCATACAACGCTTGTTTGATTTTCCTTTTCACCCTTTGCAATCGACCATCGTATTGTTTCTTAGATAAGCCCAATCGTTTTGAAGCCTCTTGATAACTTTCACTCGCCATCCAGCAAGATAAAAATATCCCTTTCTTCCTCGTCCAAAAGACCGATTTCTTCTTGTAAACGATTCGCGCATTTTTGATATTGCATGTAATATTCCGGCTCTGCTAACCGGTTATTTTGTTCCAAAAATTTGTAATAATTCACTTCTTGGTCATCCAAAGAAATCGAGTCAAAACCTTTATGCTGATATTCTACTAAAATATCACGAACCACATTCCAAATTCTTCGTTTGACTACCAAACAGACAAACGTTTTAAAACTAGCGCTCTTACTTTCTTGATACTGATTGATCGCTTGAAATAGAGAAATTTAGCCTCTTGTAAATATCATCACGATAACGACGCACCGTTGGATAAGCTAAAAGTGTTTGATTCACCAACGCGTTCAGTAGACCCTCATATTGAAGAAAAAGAGTCGTCTGGGCATACCTCATCTCCCATGCGACTCCATATAAATCAATTCATAAGGGTTTTCATAAATAGACATACTCTCCTCATAGAGGGAAACGTTTGTTGTCATCTCGTACAGTAAAATCCCCGTGGATACGGGAAGCGTTCAAAGAAGAAATCTTACCGACCATCGGACAAATGAACCCGATAATCACTATGTTTCATTACCAATGAAGAAATCCCCTTCCCCTCATTACCGATGACCAAGACGGTTGGATAATCATACTTTAAAGAGCGATAGTCCTTTCCTTCCATGGCGGTTCCCACCACCCAGTATCCTCTTTTCTTTAACCACTCAATCGTTTGACTCAAATTAGTCACCGAAGCACATTTAACCGTTTGAATCGCACCAACACTCACTTTCGCAACAGTCGCATTCAAACCAACGGATCGATCTTTTTTAAAAATCACTCCATCCGCTCCAACAGCATCGCAAGTCCTGAGGATTGCCCCTAAATTATGAGGATCTACGATACCATCCAACATCACAATCAATCCATCTTTTCCCTTTGGAATTGAGGTTACGATTTCTTCCACACTGTATATTGTATAATTCCGAATTTGTGCTGCCACCCCTTGATGACGATCGCTTTTCACCAGAGAAGTCATTTATGTCGATCTAATATTTCAACCGAATCTGTTTTTCTTGGGCAAGAACGAACAGCGGGTCTTCTTCCTTTGAAGAATTAATTTTAATACCATTCCTTCTTCTATACTTTGCTTCACAACATTTTTCCCTGTAAATCCATTCTGCCATATTCTATCTCCTAAAAGTCCTAACTTTGTCCCAAATTTGTCTTATTCGAGTCTCATTTCCAGTAAATAAAGTGCGCCTAAAATGGCTTCAAAACCGGTCGACATACGGTAAGTCTGCACATCCGTGTTCTTTGGAGTGGATCCACCATGATTATTTCTACCCAAGCGATACCAGTTTTCTTCTTCTTCACTAAAGAATCCTTCTTGATGCAACTGTTCATAAAACTGAGCTTAGTGCCTTAGCACTCACATATGAAATACTCTTTTTCTGCAAGATTTTTCCTTGCCCTTGTCCATCCATCAACAAACTATTACGCACCTCCAAGCTCCAAAACAGCATCTCCCAAGAAAGTTAAAGTACGACCGGAATACGAGGATAAATCCACCAGATTAACCCCTTTTTCCTGAAGAATATTCTCATATTGATCCGCTTGATCAAAATTTCTTTCTTTCTTTTGCGGCCAGCCACGCTTGATAAATCTGTTTATCTTCCTTAGAAACGACTACTTTTCAATTCTTTATGCCCAACACATCCATCATTTTTCTGTGCTATTCACCAAACCCATGATTCTAGTATAATCCGGTTCCTTTTGTCGAATAGACGCATTTTCAATTCCTTGACAGTTTCAAAAATCACCGTATACGCATTGGGGGTATTCAAATCATTTTCCATTTGTTTGATAAATCTATCAAAGAAGGTGTATCCACCGAAAAATTCCATTCCACATCCGCAAATTTAACTTTTAAAGTGGCGTTATAGAACAGCCATTAAGATTTTCCAATTCCGTTTTTGGCTGCTTTGAATCGTTTCATCAGAAAAATTCAATTTCTTTACGATAATGAACTGAACTGATCAACCAACGCGTTAAATTAGTTCCTAATTCTTTCGTCACATCCATCGCCCATAGGGTATTTCCCCAAAGATTTCGACATCTTTTTCCCCATCAATATTCACCATGGCGTTATGCATCCAATGATCCAGCTAATTCATGTCCAAACATAGCTCTTTGTTGCGCCGCTTCATTTTCATGATGAGGAAATTTTAAATCCAATCCGCCACCATGAATGTCAATGGTTTGACCTAAATTTTCATTAATCATAACCACGCATTCCGTATGCCATCCAGGACGTCCTTTTCCCCATGGAGACTCCCATTGGATCCCTTTATCTGTCTTTTTCCACAACGTGAAATCCAACGGATTTTTCTTTTGTTCATTTTCAGCAATTCGATTACCCGCATCCAGTTCTTCTAAATTTTGATGAGATAAAGAACCATATTCCGAAACAGAATCCACCGAAAAATACACATCTCCATTTACTTCATAAGCATGTCCTTGATCCTGTAGCCCTTTGATAAAAGAAATAATACTGTTCATAGTATGTGTGACTCTTGGGCAACGATCAGGTTGTTCAATATTCAATTGTTTTCGCAAATCTTCATACGCTTGAATATAACGATTGGCAATTTCTTCCTCACTAACCCCCTCTTCAAGAGCTTTATGAATGATTTTATCATCTACGTCCGTGTAATTTGACACATAGTTCACTTTTAGCCCTATAGCCTCAAACACTCTTTTCAAAACATCAAAAACCACCATTGGTCGTGCATTTCCAATATGTGCATAATTATAGACAGTTGGTCCACAAACATAAAGGCTGACTTCCCCCTCTTTTCTCGGTTTAAATTCTTCTATTTCCAACGTTTTTGTATTGTATAGTTTCATACACCTTGTTCCTCATTTTCTTGTCCTATTATATCAAATACCGCATAGAAAAGGCTGGATTTCCAGCCTTATTCACCAATATAAATGGAATAGATAGAATCTTCCACCTTTAACCAATTTTCGAAATCCTTCATCCAGATATAATCATCCACATCCACAACGCCTTGATTCAACAGTTTAATCAATTCTTCATCTGTATAAGGACCCGCTTTTTCTTTTGTTATGTGATTTAAATAATACCAAATTTTATCCATTACTTAACCTCCACATGTTGCTCACCCGATTTAGAAATATCCACTTCTTGCCCCGGATTACTCAAATGATATCCGCCCGGAATATCCCCATCTTGGATAATGGAACCCAATGGATACGATCCTCTCGCTAAGGTATAAGATTTACGCCCTACGACAGATCCGTTCTTTGTAAACACAAATGTCACGTTGTATTTTTTCAGTGTATAAACCGCTCTAACCTTTGTTGGTGCACTATCCCGGTATACTTTCGGTTGGTTCGAATGTGCTGTAATCTCAATCGTATGCTCTGAATTTTCCGGAATACCTTCATTATCTATGTGATAGGTTGTTTCTAATTGCTTATCAACCAACACCCGTCCATCATAAACAATCTTATAATAATCCGCATGTTCCACCTTATCCCATTTAAATGTCCAACCATTTTTGGTTACTTGATTCGTCACATTTTTTGGCGAATCCAGATCAATGACTTTTTGATTATAGGTATAGTTAATGGTTGTCACATCACTTTCAGCATATTGATCTTTCTTATCTGACAAAGCCGTAATCGTGACTTTATAAGTCTTCCCGGACTCTAACCTTGTTGTAGGGACACTCGTGCTGTTGCTTTGCAATATCTTTCAAATCAAGAGCCGGCTCAGTATCAATGGTCACATGATAACGATCCGCATTTTCAACCGCATCCCATGTGATATTTACATTAGCGGTCGTTTCAGTAAATTTAATATTTTTCACTTGCCCTAATTTTTTAGCTTGTGGTTCAGCCAAGGGAGCTGTATTTTCATATTGATTGGAACTATTATCACCAATACCTGTCATTCTACCGTTTTGATCAATGCCGACCAAAGTATCTCCCTGTCCCGCTATGAAGCGGATGTTTTTGCCAGCGAGCTAAAGTCGCCTTATCATAAAAAGTCTTTTCTTCATTGACCAAAAGACCATTGAATCTTATGATTCTGATCAATAGCAAAAATGCCATCTTGAGTCAAAGCAACATCCTTCACTCCGGATAAATGGCTTCCATTCGGAACTTCTTTTTTACCTTTGGCAATCACTTGAACACGACCTTCTGTTCGAACGATCACAATCATTTGATCATTGGCACGAATGCTTTGAACACCACTCATCCCCTTCACTTCAGAACCATCACCAGCCACTAAGACCTTCCCGTCACCCTGTACACCAAAGCTAACGTTTTTACCGGCATAGACACGCTTTACATTCTTCCAATCAGAAACCGCACACGCATTGTCATTTCCCGAACAAACAACCGTTCCATCTTTCTTCAAAGCTAAGATATGATCATGACCGGCCGCAATCATCTGAATTGATTTCATCTTAGAAACATCATCATTGCTTTCATTACTAACGACCGTTCCATCTTTCTTCAAGCCAACCGCATGATCGCCATAAGCACTAACTTGAACCAAATTTTCAAAAGCATTCTTATGGCTCAAATTCCCACGAATCTTGACATTGCCATTATCTTCAATATACATTGAAAAAAATGTTTTCCCAATGCCAACCGATTCATATCACTGATGGCTAACGTATTCTTGCGGTTGAAAAACAAACTAATCAACACAGCCAAAAGGATCACCGAAGCAGTCACTCCACTTCCAATCCAAATGGCTTTGCGACTAATCTTCTTCCGTTTTTCCACTTCTTCCTTGATTTCTTTTTTTGTGTTGATTATCTTGAATGGTAGACATCACCTTTGTTTCCTCAAAAGCATCCACAGACTGAACTTTAGACGCCAGATCCATCGTTGCTGTTTGTGACGCCTCTTTCTTTGCCTGTACAAAACTAGGAATGATGACACTCTTACTTAATGTATCTAATAAATCCTGACTAATCTCTTTTCGATTATCCATGAGTAATTCTACGGGTATGTTAAAAAGAATGGCCATTTTTGAATCTGCGAAAAAGCAGGAAGACTGTTTCCGTTTTCCCAATTCATATAATCTTTCACAGATATGTCTAAACGACTCGCCATTTCACCTTGGGCATAACCCAATGATTTACGTAAATCTCTTAATTTATTTGGAAATTTATTAATCATGAAATCCTCCGCACTTATTATTTTTATAGGCGATTAGTTTTTCAATTCAAGAAATAAAAAGCCCACCGAAGTGAGCTTACTTTAACTACTTAACGTTTGCAAGTATTTGATGGTTCTTACCATTTGAGATGTATAAGAATTTTCATTATCATACCAAGCCACTGTCTGTACTTCGTATGTATCCTCATCAACCTTCGTAACCATTGTTTGTGTCGCATCAAAGATAGAACCGTGTGTATCATCCACGATATCAGAAGAAACAATCTCTTCCTCATTATATCCAAAGGAATCTGAAGAAGCGGCTTTCATCGCCTTGTTAATAGCTTCCGCCGTCACATCTTTGCCTTTGACAACCGAGAACAATAATGTAGAAGATCCTGTAGGAACAGGAACACGTTGTGCAGCACCAATCAACTTACCTTTTAATTCAGGAATAACCAAGCCGATAGCCTTAGCAGCACCGGTAGAGTTTGGAACAATATTGCAAGCAGCAGCACGAGAACGACGCTTATTGCCCTTACGTTGAGGACCATCCAACGTCATTTGGTCACCAGTGTAAGCGTGAACTGTACACATGATACCGGTTTGAATTGGATATAAATCGTTCAATGTCTTAGCCATAGGAGCTAAAGCAATTGGTTGTACAAGAAGCGGCGGAGATGATTTTATCTTCAGCTGTTAACGTATGTTCATTTACAGAATAAACAATGGTTGGCAAGTCATTTCCTGCAGGAGCGGAGATGACAACTTTCTAGCACCTGCTTTGATATGAGCAGAAGCTTTTTCCTTGCTGGTGTAAAACCGGTACACTCCAAGACAACATCAATGTCCAATTGACCCTTAAAGGCAAATTCGAAGCGTCCGCTTCTTTATAAATGTAATCTCTTTTCCATCAACAGTAATGGTTCCTTTTTCGTCATCAGAACTAATGTCATGGTTCCAATTACCATGGGTGGTATCATGCTTCAACAAATAAGCCAACATCGAAGGAGTTGTTAAATCGTTGATAGCAACAACCTCATACCCTTCAGCCACGAACATTTGTCTAAAAAGCAAGACGACCGATACGGCCAAAACCGTTAATAGCAACTTTTTACATCTGTCATATGTCTTCTAAAGACCTCCTTTTAGCACTTTTTATTGTAGTATCCCCATTATAAACAGTCAATTACGAACCGTTATAAAAAGCCCTTACATTTTGGCCTTTTTAAGCAAATTCATTTAAATTTAATGGGCGATCATCTAAACCAAAAGGCTTCTTGGACCGTTTCCACCTTATGACCATACAATTTTGAAAATAAAATCGGATGATTCAAACGTACCATCGTTGAATCATAAATCGCTTTTTCGGCTTTTGGGAAAAAGCCACACTTAAATCTTCCGCTTCACTAACTTCTAAAATCAGATTTGGATTTTCCTTAGCCGCCGCATTCATTAGTTTAATCAAACTATTTGCATCTAAATACACCATTTCCTCAATACGCAACTGTTTTTTTCCGTTTGGCAATAAAGACGCATACCCTTGAATTTGATCTTTGCCATCATAATAAGCTACAATTTTTCCACCTTGGGCAATGATTTCTTTACGATACTTTCACAAAATAAATTAAATCACGAGCATAAAACCCATTAAAACGACGGATAAACACCGAATATACTTTTAATAAATCTAACGCTTCCGGATTATAATTCAGACCAAATCCATTTGTCCTTGGTAAGTCTTTAGCTTGTATACGAAAGGCCAAACGACGATACACCATCTCAAATCCATATATCGCATATAGCTTTGGACGATCAGCTTGAATCAATGTAATCAACTCCGAATGTTCACAAGCATCGAGAGTAATCTTCATCAATTGTTTCATATAGCCGCGATGACGATGGTTTGGATGGGTACAAACACCCAAAATCATAGATGTCCTTAACACCTGACCATGCAAAACCAAGTTATGTGGCGCTCTTATTAAAGAACTCACCACTTTTCCATCGACAACTATCACATAACAATGTTCCGGTCGAAACAGATGCTTAAAATAATACTCCGTATATCGAGAATCTACCGGTTTTAAAAACAAAGTTTCCATAATTGTTTAATTTCTCCCACTTGGGATGGAAGAGCTCTTTGGACCATTTTCATTACCTCTTTTTACTCAATACAAGTATAACGGATAAAATACCGTTTGCGTTCTTAGTTGAAAAATTCTGATGATAAATAATAACACTACTTGAAATAAGGCTGTATGCGATTAGAATTAAACCCCCACCACAGAATCCTTTTCAGTGGTATTCCATCCTTCATAAAACAACCTTTTTCTCCACTTTTTCAAAGATGATTCTGAACAAGCTCACGAATTTTTACAAAACGATGTTCATTCTGACTTTGAAATGGCTATTCCTGTTTCTTGTTCATACAGTAAACATAATTCCGCTAAAGAGCTTTCCGGATATTTCTTGCGCAAGCGAATCACATCCGCCAATTTTTGGTCTACCGTTATACCTCTTTGTTCTAAAAGATGAATATCTTCCAATTGTTTCATGGCCGCATTTTGGCTTTTCACCTCATTCGCCACATCCATGTTATTCAAACGAGTGATGGAATTACTAAAAATCTCTTTGATAAACGAATATTTTCATAATTCATAACCGCTTCATCAGCTTCTATCAATCGCAAAAAATCCGCTATCTTTTCTGCTGTTTTCACATAAACCACCCACTTATTTCTGCGATGGATCATTTTAGCATGGATGTAAAACTTTTTCATTTGCGCTTGTACAAATTCCGCATGAGTTTGACTATTAGTGCTAATTTCCAAATGATAACTTGACTTTTTCCGGATGATTGATTGATCCCTGAAGCTAAAAACACCCGGCCAGATATGCCCTGAATCTGTGAGGTGGTCGATACCATTTTCGCCAACGGTTTTTCCAACAACCCACGACTACTCCAAAGTCCTAGATCCTCCAATAAAAGCTTAGCTTGAGTATGAACACGTAGTCCATACACCATATTCTTCTTTAAATTCATCTTCCTCTTAATAAACAATTCCACCTGTGCTTGATATATTTCTTTTAATCAAACGAACAATCATACGAGCCACAGCCGCATTTTCAGTTGAAACGACTAAGTGAAGTTCACCATTCGATAAAACCAAAGAAGAACATAACTGCAAAAGGGACGATAAACAAGCCCGTCCATCTTTTTCTTCCATTTTTTTAGCAGCCACTTCCACTTTTACCTCTGTCGCAAAGGACATCTAGGCCTCTTTCTATCACTTCAGCTATCTTTTTCGGATCATGACGAATCAATCCATTTTCAAATGTCAATAAAGGTTCCATGATCAAACGATAGGCATGTTTTAACTCCGACACTTGTATCGGATGACTTCCATTTCGAATATACGATTCTAAAATGGTGGACGGAATGATATCCTTCGAACCAATCACAACATCCACCTTTGCCCCATGCGACAACAAAGCTTGTACATGATCTTCTAAGCAATAGCCATCCGTTTCTCCCGGTTGACTCATCGCATTACAAATGTAGATTTTTCTTGGCTTTTGGTATTCTTCAAAGCTTCCTCACTTTCGGAATGATGACATTGGGTAAAATACTGGTATATACAGAACCAATTCCATAAATCACTACATCGGCCTTCATAATGGCCTCAATCGCTTGTGGCGTAGCTTGTACATTTTTGATCATAAAACACTTCTACAATATGATGATCCAATGTCGGAATGTTCGCTTCCCCTTTGACCACCACTCCATCTTCCATTCTGGCAAATAAGGAGATTACTTCTGTTGTGGCAGGAATAATTTTTCCTTGGACATTCAATACCTCAGCCACTTGTTGAATCGCTTCCAGAAAAATTCCCACTTTGTTGAGTTAGAGCTGTTAAAATTAAATTTCCCAGGTTATGACCGGCAATATCCATCTCCGTTCCATCCGAATCCTCAAATCGATATTCCATTAACCCACGCATTAGAGATTCCCTTTTTGACATCGCTATCATCACATTTCGAATATCTCCCATGGCTGGAATATGGAATTGTTTTCGCAAACGCCCGGTACTGCCACCATCATCAGCTACCGTCACAATAGCTGTTAATTCAATATTTTCTAATTCCTTCAAACCGCGACAAATAGTAGCTTGCCCATGGCCACCACCAATGACCACTATTTTCTTTTTTTATTCATGAAACCACTCTTTCTCATCACGGTGTTCTTTATAACAATGGTATTTCTTTTTGTATAAATCAAATAGATAGTTCGTTATCGTTACTGAACGATGCTGACCACCCGTACAACCAATGCCGACCGTCAAATGATTCTTTCCTTCTTCTCGATACTTTTCAAATACATAGTCACAATAAGTGGTTAAATATCGCAAAAACTCCTTCGTTTCCTCTTTTTCCATCACATAGGCATAGACCGATTCATCGTTACCGCTAAAACCACGTAAAGAAACTTCCCAAAAAGGGTTTGGTAAGAAGCGAACATCAAAAGACCAAATCAGCATCCATAGGCAAACCATATTTATAACCAAATGAAATAAAAAGAAATCGAAAAAGCCTTGTTTCTTAGAAGTTAAAAAATACTTTTCCAGTTTGGCTCGCAATTCCTTTTCCGTTGTAAAAGAAGTATCAATCACAATCACATCCTGACTCATATATTGTTGAAAACTTTGCCTTTCAACAGAAATGGCTTCTTCTAATGTGTTCACACTATTTGATAGCAACAAAGGATGAATGCGTCTTGTGCTTTTTATATCGTTTTTAGTAGAATCGAATCTTGAGCATCTAAAAATAGCGTCTGAAGTCGAATATCCGATCCCCCGAAATAAACGCAAAAAGTTGGGAAATCTTGAGCTGTCGTGCTTAAAGCCACCCGCTCATAGCGAGGATCAATGCTGGATTCAATCATATCCACCAAAAAGCTCATCAACTGAACAGGATAATTATCAATAATGTGATATCCCATATCTTCTAAAATACGGGTGACAGAACTCTTTCCGGCTCCACTCATACCACTCACCAAAATGACTGATTTATTTTTCATCGCCCCATCCTTTCCAAAAAAAGCCCAAACAGGCTTTTACATTTTGTCATAAGTCCAAGCGTGATCCGCCTTTAAAACTTCTTTCAATTCATCTAATTGATGAATGATGACATTCGGTTTTTCTTTCTTTAACTGGGCTAATTTCCTTTGTTCCGTATTAAACCCAATCGCAAAAACACCCGCTTTCTTAGCCGCTTGAATATCCGTCACATTATCACCAATGTATACCGCATTAGAATGACTGGCTTTTCAATCTTTGACAAGCAAAATAAATTCCTTCCGGAGACGGTTTTGGATTTTTAACCTGATCACGACCAACAACCACGGAAAAACAATGATCCAAATGAAGTTGTTTCAACCACGATTCACAACTCTCTGTCAAACGAGAAGACACCAAACCGATCGTATATCCTTGTTCCCAAAAGATATTCCAAAGTCTCTTGCGTTTCCGGAAATAACGATACTTCTTTTGACCAAGAGAAAGAACGCTGATATTGCCGATATTCTTGCACTAAAGCATTCTGCATCTTGATTAGGGAAAAAGCGTTCGATTTCTTCTTTCAAAGAAGCCCCAAAAACCTCTTCTTGTTTCTCCATTGTAAAGTTCTTTAAACTACTATATTTCTTAAACAAATACGCATAACAATATAACACCATTCTTCGGCTATCCATGATGGTTCCGTCTAAATCAAAGAGCAGAAGCGGTCGTTCAGGTCGACGCTGATAGATCCAATACAATAAAGCAAGACCGATTCCCTCGGTGATCACTTCTAACAAGAATTGAGATTTCAGATTTGGATCCCATTTAAAGACCGTTGAAGCCAAGGTACTTAAACCAAGCCAAATAAATGTTAACGCAAAAGATTGACCTCGCTTAAAACCATGACGATAAGGTCGGAATAAATACCAGATTGTAAAAATACCCACTATATCCAAGAAAAATCGCAAACCAAACACTACTTCTTTCCACAGCTCGAGCAATTCGTATAATGACCGTTGTTCCTGCATATAAAGGTGCTATAAAATCCAACACTTGAAGAGAAGATAGACGTCTTTCTTTCGCATAAAGGCCGGTAAAGATGGATACACCAAACAAGCCACCGACAATTGAAAAATCCCCCATCATTCAAAAGCAAAACATAGGGCAAGTATTTTTAAATATTCATCTAAGTTTTCTATGACCCAAAAATCTTGAAACCAAGATGGCTCCTAAAACAGCAACCACCATAATTTCTAAATTGAATTCTCTACGAATTCCTTTCTTCATAGCTTCATGATACGCAATCCAAAACCGCCAATGAAACCCCTGACTAAAAACGCCAACGGCATAAAAAGGTAGCGTAAAATTCTACGCTCAACAAAGTCATAGAATCAGGGAAAAAATTTCATAACACTTCCTCCTTACCTGCTAACACCATAAATCTTTTTTTCAATAATTTTAGCACCGGCATTCCCTGTTTTTCACTAACATATAATGTCTAACAGCGGTTTCCACTAATACCGACAAACTTCTCCCGGCACTAATCGGTAATGTTAGTTTTGGAACAGAAACGCCCAATATTTCCATATGTTCCAAATCTCGCCGCCAATCCGATCATATTCCGCTTGGCTATCAAAAGGCACTAAGTCAATGACCAAATCAATTTTGAACGATGACGAATCGCTGAAACACCAAACATTTTTTTCAACATCAATGATACCAATACCACGAATTTCTAATAATCCCTTCAATATTTCTGGCGCTCTTCCATATAAATCATTATGAATATGGCAAATATCCACTCGATCGTCCGCAATCAAAATATGTCCATGATGAATTAATTCTAGTGCTGTTTCCGATTTTCCCATGCCACTGGCTCCCATAATCAAAACACCAACGCCGTCTACGGAAACCAAGACTCCATGTTTAGTATCTTCTTCCGCCAATTGTTCATCCAAAAACGAGATCAACTCTGCCGTCACTTGTTGAGTCTCTAAAGGCGTACTTAAAAATAGGGAAATTCAACTCTTGTGCTAATCTCTTCATAATCTTTGGAACGGGATTATTGTGAGTCACAATAATAGCGGCACTATAATATTCCAACAGTTGACGAAATCTCTTCTTGAATATCCTCAGGCATATTATTAATATAACGAGTTTCTTTATTTCCGATTAACACCAACCGGGAGGGGACCGAGTCCTGAAATTACCCATTAACTCAAAACCCGGACGATTAATATCATTATCTTTGGTGAAATTTTGCAACGCTTTTTCATCTCCTGTCACTTGAGTAAAATGATTGATGATTTCCTGAATAGTTACATATTGGGCATATAAACTCCTAGTCAGTATTATACCATTGTCTTCCTAGAATAAAAACCGAATAACCCAGCTAGCTATTTCCTATATTTTTATCTGTAAATAATAGCATTCTCCATCGTAAACTTATAATAACTTTTTAGTTGAGTAGGCTCACCAAAAGAAATTGAGTTATGACTACATCAGATGCTTTAGTGATGAAAAATGATTTTTGTCGAGTATGGTATGAAGAAAGCCTTATGCAAATGATAGAACTGCAAGAAAAAATAGTATTTGCCATTATAGAAGAAAAAGACTTATATGCTTGTGGAATTATAGTAGAGGCTACACAAACAATATTTAATAAAAAAACGGATATCTTCAAACGCTGTGGAAAAATAAAGAATCCGCAAAAAAATAGAAAAGACAAAAATCCATCTTTTATTCACCTATATAACCTTTTCGAAACACAAACCGTTTGATAAAAAGAAAGTTTCATATTAATCTGAATAAGAACCCTACATCATCATTAAAAACAGAGTGTTCGGTTTTATATACGTATAGATAGAACAAATGGGTCGTTTGTTCCAATGTAAATTTTATTTAGGAGAAAAAGATGATATTTTGAAACACCTATAAAGACACTTGTAATGCTGTATTTTATTTTCATGCTTTTTACCTATCATGGCCTTTGTGCATCCGGGCCTGAAGTCATCCTATTGGCACATTAGTCGTCAAAATTATGGATTATTCTATTAGTACCATTATGCTTAGTCGGAATATATCTCTTTCTCTTTTGCCCCTATTTTCTTGCCTTCCTCACGTCATCAAAATCCACTGATTTATACATATTCTTAGGAAAGCTCTTACTCATTCTTTTTCATCATATTTGGTCCTCTTTGTATTTTTGCTTTTATCTACAAAATCGGTGGACCAAAAATCATCCTGGATATGCCATCCTCAAATTAGAACAAAAGATTCACTTAACCACAAAAGAAGGAATTCGTTTTCTCTCAATTGATAAAAAGCCTATCGGAAAAACCAAAAACGCATTACAATTTTTGAAAAGATCCTCATCACTCCCGGAAAACATAGGGTGGAATTTTGTAAATTTACGCAACTTTTTCAGAAAAAGTCCCTATTGGCACTGAAGATTTTAGAAAAGAATTTTTATTTCATTTTGATAAAAAAACACAACTTATTACGTTACCTTTGAAGAAAAAGAAAACCTCAAGCAATTTAACATCCGAAAAATTTTCGTAAACACTCTACTAACCCACTACTATTTCGATTGATCAGTATATCTTAAATATTAAATACCTGATTCTGTTTGACAAAGTCTTTACTAGATCGATCCCCATCCACAATCCAGCACAAAAAAAGAGCGGTACACATCAAATGTACTGCTCTTTTATTTCTGAAATGAATTATTCCATTTCTCTTCTCTTCATGATAACGATACCCAACATGGTCATAATAGAACTCATCAACAACCCGCCATACATCATCCCTTGATGATCATCTGATGTCCTTGGTGTCTTTACTTTCTTTGAATTCTCTTTGTTGATAATCGTATATCCGCTCTTCATATCCCCTTCAATCTTCGTCGTATACCCTTCTACCTTCTCTTCTTTCACCGTATACTCGATCTCTTGGCCATTCTCATACTTCTCTAAGTTCGTAAAGGTATATTGCCAATCTTTGTCCTTTGTCAATGCCTGACTTCCTACTTTCTTCCCATTGGCATACAGGTTCACCACAACACGGTTCCCCTCTTTCCCAATCCATTTCTTCCTCACAGCTATCGTTACTTTCCCTGTAATCCTATTCGTGATCGTATACCCACTCTTCGCTGTCCCTGAAATGGTCGTCTCATATCCCTCTACCTTCTCTTCTCTGACTGTATACTCAATCTCATGACCATCTGAAGCATACTTCGCTAAATTGGTGAAACGGTACTTCCAATCATTAGATGCCTTACTTAATGTTACTCTTTCTTTCACCACTCCATCCGCTAACAACTCTACCTTAGCTAAAGCCCCTTCTTTTCCAATCCATTTCTTCTCGACTGAAACACTGACTTTCTCTATATTTGTATTCGTGATGGTGTATCCGCTTTGTTGGTTACCGGTAATCTTACTTTCATAATTCATCGGTGTCTCTTCTTTCACCGTATACTCAATCTCATGACCATCCGGTGCATACTTCGCTAATTCTTTGAACTCACCTTTCCAACTTCCACCTTCATTTAACTCAATCTGTTTCTGAACCACTCCATCTGCCATTAAGTTTACCTTAACGGATGTCTGTTTTGGTCCATTCCACTTCTTCTCCACACGGACACTCACCTTCTCCGTATTCGTGTTCTTAACCACAAAGCCATTGGCAACATTACCTGTAATCTCACTTTCATAGTTGGCTATAGCGTCTTCTTTGATCTCATATTTGATCTCGACTCCATCTTTATACTTCTCCAAGCCCGCAAAGGTATGTCTCCAATTATGCGCTGAATCCAATGTCGTTGATAAGATCTCTTTCCCATTCGCTATCAAACGGATCGTTGCACTGTTTCCTTCTTTCCCGACCCATTCTTTTCTCACAGCTATTGATACTTTCCCCGCAATTGTATTCGTGATCGTATATCCGCTCTTCGCTGTCCCTGAAATCACCGTCTCATATCCGCTTATCTTCTTCTCTTTTACCCTATACTCAATCTCATGGCCATCGTCTTTATCGTATTTATACAGATCTTTGAACTCACCCTTCCAGTTTGTCCCTTGGTTTAACGTGATCTTCTGATTCGTCGCCTTCCCATCGGCTAACAGTTCTACCTCTACTTCATTCTTAGCCGGTCCAACCCATTTCTTCTCAACTGATACACTTGTTTTTTCTCTGGCTTTTAAACTTAGCAACATACGTTTCTTCATGGTACTTATGATCGGAACCATCCTTTGTTGGCACAAAGGTTTTCGCCGTTGAAAGAATCGTTTTCCCAGGATCACTCTGCTTATACCATCCGACAAATTGATACCCTTCTTTCTCACTAGCAACAGAGCCTTGTGCTACTCCTGTTGTATCATTAATTGTCTCACTCGCTCTGGTAACAGTACCCATATTGGTATCTTCACTGATGTATTGAATCTTGATATCTTTAGTCACTTTCTTCCAATAACCAACTAACTCAACATCTTTCGATGGCATCGTAAAGCTTCCATCACTATCCTTGACAACCGGACTTTGTCCACTTTGTGTGTGCCATCCGATAAATTCATACCCCGCAAAGCTTAAATCCGCTTTTACATCCACTGTTGACTTAAATGTGTATTTCTTAGAATCAACAGGAGCACTTGGACTTCCACTTGGTATCTCTTCTCCATTTGGATTTTTGACAATCTTATACGTCACTTTATATTCCGCTTTTCGATTCTGTCAATGTTAAATCCTTATTATTACTTGGAGCATTCTTATCTTGCTCGGTAAAACTGATCGCAAATTCTTTAGAAGTGGCAGGATTGGTCTGATCATATCCTTCCGGTGCCTTTGTCTCTAAAAGTCGATAGGTCTTACCATTTGACAATCCTCGAATATTTAAAATGCCTTTCTCATTTGTATAAAATCGATGATTTTCCTTACTACCTGCATGACCGACCACTGTAATATTTTGAACATCCGAATCGATCCAATTCCCTGTTCCGTCTTTTTTTCCTGTAGCTTGAATTCCGCTTTTTCAATCCCTTGTCCTGTTTTAACATCCGTCTTTAAAATGGCCATCCCATCTTTATACGTATGCAAGCTGATTTCTCCTACTACAAAATAGTTCTTCGCTGTCACTGTTTGACCCGACATGGTCGCTGTATTCTCTACCGAAGCCCCTGTCCTCATCACAGGTTTGACTAAATCGGCCGTCATGTAAAAACCACTCTACAAATCGAGCCAATTTTTATTTTTCATAAATTTCATTTATTTTTCTGGAGATGCAGTGATTCTTTTCAATTCGTTATTGGCATTTACTGTATTAAGAGAAAAAAACTTATTAATAATCGTTTCCTTCCCCAACTTATCACATAAAGCACCCCATGTATACATTTGGTTTGGATCTTTTCGAACCAAAGCTTCCCAAAGGCTCGCTACCAGTCTTATATCTCCATTAGGGCTCTTATAAATCCCATACTCTCCCGGCTTTAAGGAAGCTTTGAATTGTTCATAAGTTTGTCCCGCAACAGCTACTTTCTTAGTGAAAAAATCATCAAATTTTAACCCATTTGCTAGAGAAAGATGCTCAGCACCAACACTCTTTCCGTTAGCATATCTTTCCCTAAGAATTGGTGTCTTCCTGTCTTCATATAGATAGACACCTCTCAATTCAACATTATCCAAAGTCATTTTCTTATAAGTATCGCCCGGAAGTGTATCTTCCAGGTAAGAAGTTTCAGTGGCTGAATAAGAACCGTAAGCTTTATCATAGCCAAATAAGAAGGCAGATCCTACAGACGAGTCAAGCGATGTTTCCCTTTTCTGACCATTACTTGGAGCTGTCACCGGATATTTATAGCGCGTAGAATTCCAAAATAAGCGCCCAAGTTGTACTGGTATTAGTACCGGAGGTTGCCCCTCTTTTCTCTTGCTGAATTGAAACAAAAGTATTAGGATCTTTAATTTCCGGTGGAGCATAGTTTCCATAAAATTTCGCTCCTTCAGTTAGCCAATAATTCGACTTAACATTGATATTTGCGTTTTTATCCAAAATCTTTACTTTATCAATTCCTGTAGGATGTTTAGCTTTCGCTGCATCTACCTCTGCTTGTGTTGGAAAAACCACCATAATATGTACCAACATTCCTTAGTGTTGTCGATATCGTTAACTTAGCCGATGTCTTAGTATTATTCTTTTTAGTAAATTTGATTCGAATCTTATCCTTGGTAATCGTAGCTTCCCCTAAAAGTGATCCATCTTCTGAATCCAAAACCGAAAGCCCAACACTTTCAAATAATTCTCCTCGATCTGCTTTTGATGGGAATTTCAATGACATCACCCGTTTGAATCGGTGTCCCTTTATTGACTGTTAAATCAATCTTATAATCCACATTCGAATTAAACGGCACCGATGAATGGAAATCATTCACGTTCGTAGAATCATGGATCTCAGCATTTGGTGACGTGATAGAATCAATCGTTACCTTATCTGTAATATCCGTCTCTGTTTCTCTGGCATAAATAGGGCACTGAAAATAGCCCAACCATCATAGTCAGTGACATCAAAAATGTGAAAATTTTTGAAAAATATTTTTGAATTTTCATATTTCTCTCCCTTCATTATAATTTCATAATAAAGTGTAATACTGTCACAAAAAGCAGACTTTAAATTCCAAAAATGATACTCTAAACTCGTATAAGTGTAACTATGCCCAAAAAGGAAACATAGATACAAAAGAAGGGTGTCACATTAAGTCTACCTATTTTTCCATTTTCATAGAAGTTACCTTACTTATATCCCAGCTGTTTTAACCATCTTATGAATGTTGTATGACTGATTTCAAGAACTTTTTGCGCCAGTACGAAGACTGACCTTTCCACTTTTCCAATCTTCTGCAACCGAAATAAAAATTCTCCAGCATCTCCTTTTTGGTCTGCCAAAAACAACCCCTCGCTTTTCGCTTCTCGAATACCTTCTGATTGTCTTTTGAAGAGTATTCTCTCTTTCTATTTGAGCTACATAAGACAAAAATTTGTAGAACTATATTCGATATAAATTTTCCTGTCAGATCATACGATTTGTCCCTTGTATCCAGAAGAGGAAAAATCAAGTACTATAATCTCTGCTCTTTTCTCTTTGGTGATTAAATTCCATTCTCGGATAATTTCATCATAGTTTCTTTCCCAACCGATCAATTGATTTGATGTATACTTCGTCACTTTCTTTGAGCTTTTTACAAGTTTTTTTATATTTCTTTCGATTAAAAATCTTTCCCACTGGCTTTATCAATGTATATTCTATTCATAGAAATATTTTCTTTTAGAATGACACTCAGCTGTCTATCTATATTTTGTTCCTTGGTCGAAACTCGAATATACCCATACTTCATCTATATACCTCCGCTGTTTCCATATATAAATTAGATCTTCTATGAATATCAATACCTTTAAAGATTCATGACTATATCCATTCCATAAGAGCTAAATATTCACCCTTCCAGCAAATCATACGCTTCTACCTGTTTGATAAAATCCGGATTTGATATTAATCTAAATATATATAAAACCCATGATCATCAAAATGATAGTTTCAGTGCTAACCGATTTATATGACGAACAAATCCGATCAGTCATTTAAAAAAATCATGAGTTGGAACAATCCTTGTTCGCATTCATCTCATGCGCTACTTTTCATTAAAGTTTTATGTTGGAGGAAAAATAATGCTGTTTGGAATACCTAAAGAAATATTTATTTATCTGGTTCTTTTTCACACTCTTGCCTATTATTGTTTTTAAGTACAATGATTAAATCCTCTTATGTTAAAAATCAGTCTTCAAAAACTATGGATCATCTTACTGACACCTATACTGGCGACAGGAATCCTTATCTTAATAGCCAGTACCGTATCCATGTTTCTACGCTCATTCTCATCAGCTTCATCCGTCAATATGTATGCGTTCTTGGGAATGTGTTTGCTCATCCTATTTTTGTTAGTAGCGCCTCTTTATCTTCTTGTCTATATTTCCAAAGTGATTTGGACAAGAAAACACCCTGATTATGCCATCATCAAATTAGAAAAAGACACACTGGCCAAAAAGAGAAGGAGTTCTTTTTCTTTCAATAGACGAAAAACCTTTTGGAAAATCAGATGATTCGTTTCACTTATTAGAACAAATACTCATTACTTCAGGAGAACATAAAGTAGAATTCTCAAAATTTTTCACAAAATACTATCGAAAGAATCAACCCTTATTATGAAGATTTTAGAGAAGAAATATCATTTCATTTTATACCACCTACCTTGTCACATTTAAAGAAAAAGAAAACTAAAAACATTCAATATTCGAGAACTTTCGTAATCACTTTTTAATTTCCTGAACGTTTCTTCTAAACCCTTAAGCCTGTAGCGTTCACTTCATCTCTTATTTAGTACCTGTTTGAGGTCATCTACTCATCATTATTTCTTCAATTTTAGACGAAAACCACCATCGAATATAAGAAAAACAGAATGAATCATTTCCTGTAATGAATAGGAAATATCCATTCTGTTTTCGCTACTATCCGATCATCCATTTCACCCTATCCAGATGATGGGACATACACCAATTAAAGACTCTTTTTATGAATGCTCCTTAGTCCAGTCAATCACTTTCTTTAAGTATTTTCCTGTCCAACTTTCTTTCACTTCACAAATTTTTTCCGGACTACCTTGAGCTACAATTGTCCCACCTTGATCGCCCCCTTCCGGGCCAAGATCAATGATCCAATCTGCGTTTTTAATCACATCTAAATTATGTTCAATCACAATGACCGTATCCCCGTTTTCTACAATTCTTTGTAGAACGAAAATCAAGCGACTAACATCATCCGTATGCAACCCCGTTGTTGGTTCATCTAAAATATACACCGTCTTGCCGGTCGGCCTTTTTTGAAGTTCCGAAGCCAATTTCACTCGTTGCGCTTCTCCACCAGATAATGTTGTGGAAGATTGACCCAATTTCAAATAACCCAACCCAACATCTTGAAGTGTTTGTAGCTTATTCTTAATTCTTGGATGATTTTTCAAAAGAATAAAAGAGCCTCTTCCACAGACATTTCTAAAACATCATAAATATTTTTTTCCCTTTATAGGTACATTGAAGGGTTTCTTCATTATACCGTCTACCTTGACAGACTTCACATGGTACCATAACATCCGGTAAAAAGTTCATCGAAATGACTTTAATCCCATCCCCTTGACAATGTTCACAACGCCCTCCCTTAACATTAAAGGAAAAACGTCCTCGCTCATACCCCCGCATTCTCGCTTCCGGTGTTTTCGAAAAAACATCTCGAATCTCATCAAAAACACCTGTATATGTTGCCGGATTTGATCTTGGTGTTCGTCCAATGGGATTTTGATCGATTTGTACCAGTTTATCCACATTTTCCAAGCCTTTAATAGACTTAAAAGCTCCCGGGTGCACTTTACTTCGACCTAAGTTTTTTAAAACTGCTTTTACCAATACTTCATTCACCAGTGTACTCTTACCACTACCTGAAACACCCGTCACTAAAACCAATTCACCTAACGGAAATTTAACATGGATATTCTTTAGGTTGTGTTCACAAGCTCCCTTAATTTCAATGAAATGCTTGTTCCCTTTACGTCTTATCTTAGGCATCGGTACAATCTTTTTTTCCACTTAAGTATTGTCCTGTGATGGAATGTGGTGTATTCATAACTTCTTCCGGTGTCCCGTTAGCCATCACTTGACCACCATGAATGCCGGCCCCCGGACCAATATCAACTATCCAATCCGCTTCGCTCATCGTTTCTTCATCGTGTTCCACAATAATTAAAGAATTGCCTAAATCTCTCATTTTCTTTTAATGTTTCAATCAAACGTTGATTATCCTTTGATGTAGCCCAATAGAAGGTTCATCCAAAACATATAACACACCACTTAATTGCGAACCGATTTGCGTTGCCAAACGAATGCGCTGTGCTTCTCCACCAGATAAAGTGCCTGCCAAACGATCTAGGGTTAAATAGTCCAAACCAACATTTTTTAAAAATGATAAGCGAGCTGATATCTCCTTCAACACCAATTCCTGCAATCATCTTGGCTTCTTTATCTAATTTCAAAGACTGCACCCAATCCAAGGCTTTAACCACTGATTGTCTTGTAAAGTCATAGATGTTTTTATCTCCAACCAAAACAGATAAAGCTTCCGGATTCAATCGTTTTCCACCACACTTAGGGCACGGACTCTCCACCATAAAAACTGTGATACCATTCTTTACTCATAGAAGAAGTCGTTTCGACATAGCGACGTTCAATCATGGTTTTAACTCCTTCAATAAATTCATTTCTCGTATAACTTCTACCTGAAGAAGACGTAATCTGATAAGCAATCGGCCGATCTGAACCGCAGAGAATGCGATTTAATTGCTTCGTGGTGAATTTCTCAATCGGTGTATCTATATCTATTTTCATAAGCTTTTAATAAAGTCGCAAATGTCTGCCACTCAATATTATCTGTTCCCACAATATTCTTATAATACCGAATACCACCTTCTCGAATGGTTTTATGACGATCCGGAATTAGGTTATCTAAATCAACTTCTTCGGTAATCCCCAAACCATGTAACAATCACAAGCCCCTAAAGGGGCATTAAACGAAAATAAACGTGGTTCTAGATTCGGTACGGTAAAATCACATAGCGGACAGGCAAAATGGGAAGAAAAAGACAATTCCTCACGCCCATTCAACACCAACGCATGGCCTTTCGCTAAATTCAATGCCGTTTCTAAAGAGTCATGGATTCTGGATCGGGAATCTTCCTTCTTCACGATACGATCCACAATCACATCAATATCATGACGCTTGTTCTTTTTCCAACTCTTTTTATTTCTTCCAGCAAAAAAATAGATCCGTCTACCTGAATGCGAATATACCCTTCTTTCAGCCAATTTTGAAATTCTTCTTTAAAAACTTCCTTTTTTATTGCGAACAACAGGAGCCAATAAACTCAAACGACTTCCATCTTCTAACCTCATCACTTGCTGAACCATTTCTGTAATCGTTTGACCTGTGATGGGAATATGATGATTTGGGCAATAGGGTATTCCAACACGAGCGTATAAAAGACGCAAATAATCGTAAATTTCCGTTACCGTGCCGACGGTTGAACGCGGGTTATTGAAGTTGTCTTTTGATCAATGGAAATAGCTGGGCTTAAGCCCTCAATCAACTCCACATTCGGTTTCTCCACACCGCCTAAGAATTGTCTGGCATATGCCGACAAAGATTCCACATAACAGCGTTGACCTTCTGCATAAATAGTATCAAAAAGCTAAGCTGGTTTTTTTCCCGAACCGGATAATCCTGTCATCACCACCATTTTATTGCGCGGAATTTCCAAACTAATATTTTTAAGTTATTTTTCCTTTGCGCCTTTAATAATAATTTTTTTATGATTCATGTTTCTTCACCCTTCTTGTAAATCAGACAAGAATTGCCAAGCTTGTTTCGGACTCAATTCATCCATATCCAGTCCAGTTAAACGATCCTTCAGTCTTGAAACCATCGGATCTTCCTCTTCATTTCTACAAATTGAAAACCGGCTTGTTGTAAAATGATCTGCATTTTCTAAATCTCTTTGAATATCCTTCGCTCTTTCTAAAACCGATTCCGGTAAGCCAGCCAAGCGAGCCACATTGATTCCATACGAATGGCCTGCCGCCCTTTTTTCTACTTTGTATAAAAAGGTGACATCCTGATCCTTTTGTTTGACAGAAACGTGTTCATTGATCACACAATCTAAGTAATTTTTCCATTGCCGTCAATTCATGATAGTGAGTACTAAACATCGTTTTAGCTTTTTACCACATGAGCAATATATTCCATCATAGCCTGAGCCAAAGCCATGCCATCATAGGTTGAAGTGCCACGCCCGATTTCATCAAATAAAATCAATGAACGATTCGTCGCTTCTTGTAAAGCCTGATTCGCCTCTTTCATTTCCACCATGAACGTCGAATGACCACTCAAGATATCATCACTGGCTCCAATACGAGTAAAGATTTTATCAAAGATAGGCATAACACACTGTTTCGCTGGCACATAACAACCAATTTGAGCTAATAAAACAATCAAAGCCACTTGACGCATATAAGTGCTTTTACCACCCATATTTGGTCCGGTGATTAAATCCAAGTATTTCTCAGCATCTAGGTGAATGTCATTCGCCACATATCTTGGATGCTTCATTTGTGCCTCTAAAATAGGATGCTTCCCGGATTGAATATCTAAAACCACATCATCAAAAACAGGACGTACATATTGGTGCTTTTGACTCATTTCAGCCAAATTCGCATAGACATCCACTTGTGATAAAGCCCGAGCCAGTATTTGTAACGGCCATAATTGATCTTTGATAGAATTCATCAACTCTTGAAATAATTTCTTTTCCAATTCCACCGCTCTTTGGGAAGCATGTAAAATACGATCTTCTTCCGCCTTTAATTCTTCTGAAATAAAACGTTCATTGTTGGTCAATGTCTGTTTACGGGTATAGCCCATTCCGGAAGTACCGACTGTGCCGCCACTTTTGAGATTTCAATATAATAGCCAAAGACCTTGTTATAGGCAATCTTCAAGGTTTTAATCCCTGTTCGTTCTCTTTCCTTGGCTTCTAAGTGCATGATAAAATCCTGTCCATTTTTTTGAATAGAACGCACTTCATCCAATGCTGCACTGTAACCATCCTTAAACAGCCCACCATTCGATATTAATAAAGGTGGATTCTCTACTAAAGCCGAATCAATTTTTTTCAAACAAGTCCGTAGAACATCTAAATGTTGAAACTCAGGAAAAAAAGACTCTGGCAAACGATTCAACACATCGGGAACTTCTGCTAAAGTCTTTCCCAAACGCTGTACGTCCACCGCATTCGCTGAGCCAATCGCACAACGCGTGATAATTCTTTCCAAATCATAAATACGGCTTAAATGATCCCGAATGAAAGAACGATCCATCATATTTTCCATCATCCAATTGACTTTATTCAAACGCTCTTCAATTTTTTCTTTCTGAATTAAAGGACGTTCAATCCATTTTTTCAATTCACGTGAACCCATCGCACTGGCACAATGATCTAAGAAAGACCAAAGTGTCACAGCCCTGGCACTTTTGTCGAAGCGGTTAGTACCAATTCCAAGTTTAATCTGGTTGAAAAAAATCCATGTATAAAAGCCTCTTCCTCTTTCTCTAAACTTGGTTGACGTAAATGTGTCAATGCTTGTTTTTGGGTATTTTTGAAGATAATTCAACATTCTCCCATAAGCTTTTAATAAAGCTTCTTTTTGAATATCTATGATTAAAGAGTCATATATTGAATCAACCTTGGTTTCATCACTAATGGAAATAAGAATCCCTTGTTCTTGAATCTGATTTTTAATTTTTCAGAAAATGAAGAAGAAACCACACATTCTCGCACATTTGCTTTTTAATAAGCTTTTGAATTAAATGCACACTTTGATGATCAATTTCTTCAACATAATTTTCACCCGTACTCATTTTCCACAATCGCTAAACTATAGCCATAAACCATATCTTCAATAGCGGCTAAATAGACACTTTGTCTCATCGTCTTGAATTTCATCCACCATAGTTCCCAGGGGTAATGATGCGAATCACATCTCTTTCCACCAATCCTTGACTTAACTTAGGATCGGTCAATTGTTCGCAAATCGCCACTTTAAACCCTTGTTCACTAATCTTGGAATATACGCATTCACAGCATGAAAAGGAACCCCGCACATAGGAATCCTTTCTTCAACGCCTGCTGCTTTTCCTGTTAATACCAAGTCCAGTTCTTTCGAGGCTTTCACAGCATCTTCAAAAACATTTCATAAAAATCACCCACGCGATAAAAACAATAAAGTATCCGGATAATTCTTTTTGACATTTAAATATTGTTCCATCATGGGTGTGTATTTCTCTGCCATACTGCCTCCTAAATTTCATTGACTGTCATCTCTCAAAAAATTGATTTCTTTTACTGATTCGAGTTTTTCCGTATTTCTTTTAATATATCCATTCGTAACATCGTAGAACAAGCTCCCAAACAATAACTCTTCTCCATCACAACTATGATCAACTTGACTACAACCCGCTTTTTTTAACAAAAATTCATCTAATAAACTAGAATCATACAAACGAACGGTCAATCGATCCATACTAGAATCTATTTGTTGAATATTAGAAACATCACCCAAAGCCAGAAGTACCTTTTTGCACCATCTTGTTTTCGTTTTCCGGAATGAAAAAATATCCAAAGCCAAATATTTAAAAATAAAAGCGTGTCATGACTATCGATAAAATCAAAAAGACGATTCCAATCACCACAATCCACATCAAGTTCTGATGTAAAAAAGTTTCGTTTAGGTAATGAAGGTATTCTGTCAGTGTCCCCGGCATGGCCATAAAAGTATGACTTTCACTTGTGAGATAGCCTAAACGAATCTGAGTGATTTGTAAAAAAGCATATAGTAAGCCATTGATTCCTGCATAGAACATAAACAATAATGGACTTAAAAATAATAAAAGCCAACTGGATCGGAAGAGAAACCCCAGCTAACCAAGAAGTCACAGTCAATAAAAAGATAACGCCCCATTTTTTCTTACGTTTAGCTCGGTTGGTTTCCAAAAAGAAAAAAGTCCAAATCAAACCGGGTACAATCACCAAATTCATCGCATAGAAGGGAGTAAACAAATGACCCGCTAAAGCAGTCGTTTGATTGGCACTCATTTGAGCTGTCCAAATATACGCATCACCTTTGATAATACCGCCTGCTAAATTGACCCAAGTCCCCCCGTTCAATCCATACCAGAAAGGTTGGCGAACAAAAGCCCCGAGGTGAAATGTTTGTAATAATTTATCCATCAAGCCAAACAAGCCAATTCGAAATGAATCATTGGTATCCATGGCTATATAGGCATTGATATATTCAATTCCCTTGATAAAAAACGGCCAAACAAAGCCCATCCCAATACCAATGAAGGTGCAAAGAAATCCTGTTTTTAATAACAACTTTGTTTCCAAGCCAATCATAGCTTCTTTTTTTTCTCTATTTCTTTTCTGCACAAAACTACAAAATGGCCGTCACCAATAAAAACACCTACTAACCCTGTCTGTAAAGGATAACGCAATGTCGAACTGGACAATAAAGAACGATGAATATCAAAAATTTTTAGCATAGGCAAAAGTTGGTAACTCAACTGTAGGTGCAATGAGCGTTCCTACGATATAGCCAACATAAGAAACTACCGCACTAACTCCCATTCTTTTTCAAACGCAAACGAAAGAAGCACCATAAAAGGAAAATTGATGATCACAAAACGAGCAACTTGCATCAATAACGTTCCCAATGCAAACAGATAATTATTTTGTACCATATATTCAATCCATAATAAGGATTTATCAAAACATTTGATAGACCGGCCAAAAAGAAGCGATAAAGACAAAACTTCCAACGGTGTTTTTAAAATCGCATAAATAGCGTGCCAGGTTTTCATCTTCCTCCTTTTTCTAAAAACAATGATTTTTAAATTATCTAGGGATTTAACCAATTGGTTCTGTAAAACACGTACCTTTTTCTTTTGGAATAGCGTATTTCACATCATGGATTCCTTTTAAAGAGACCACCTTTGAATCGGCTCCCAAAACCGCATCTTCAAAATCTTTCGATTGAAAATGGAGCACTGTATTCCACGGAAAAACAATCAGCACATTCAAAGATTGATATTTCTGATTATGAATGCCCGCAATTTCCACCATTTGCATCGCTTCTAAAACCATCCGCTATCACCGCTCCTCCTATGAACGATTATAAGCTGTTGAACCGGCTTGTGACTGACACAAACCCTGAGCTTCTTAAGTTTTCAAAGAAATGATCGTTCACAAAAACATCAGTGATTTGCGTGTGCATCACATTTTCAATACGAATTTCATTCACAGCATAGATCACTTCATCGTCAATTTTTGTTTCTAACAAAGGAAGAACTTGTTCGTAATAATCTCCCTCTAATGCCTTTAAATAAGCTTCAAAATCTTCCCACTTATATTGTGCAAAAAGCCCAGTGTTCCGGTTTGAATCGGATAATATAAAGGCTGTACATCTACATACTCATGAGCCGCATGAATAAAAAGCTCCGTCACCCCCAATCACAAAAAAACCAAGTCTGGTTGTATCAGGTTTTCTTTCCAACCTTTTTCAATCATTCGGTTTTGGATAGCTTCTTTTAATTGCATGGAAGTCGCATCAGGGCGAGCTAAACACAAACAAATTGATTCATTTTCTTCATAAAGATAGTATAACAAGTTTCCTGTCAGAATAGTAAAAACCAAGTTTTTCAACTTGGTTTAAGAAATGATCGTCCCCGGTTCCAAGCCATTGACTTCACCAGCCAATACGCCCTTCTTCCTTACCTGCCAATAACATTCCTTTAGATTCTAACCCACGGATCATCACCGGTTTTTAAGTTGGCAATGACCACAACTCTCTTACCGATAACTTGACCGGGCATATAACTCTGCGCCAAACCGCTCACAATTTGACGAATATCTCCACCACCCAAATCAACCGTTAAGACAAACAACTTATCTGCATTGGGATGTCTTTTGGCAAGTTAAAACCTTCGCCACTTTCAAATCCAATTTACTAAAATCTTCTAAATCCACCAATGGTTTCTTAGGAATAGATCTCTTTTTGTTCCTGAATGTACTTGGTATTAGCTGCTTCAATTTGTTGAGCAACGTCTTTTTCGTTTAAGCGTTGGAATAAAATTTTCCAGTTGTCCCACCACCTGAATATCTGTTTCCAACAAACCGAACGTATCACAAGATTCAAAAGAAGTTTGTTGAGTATTTAAGTTGGCTAAAATCTTGGCTGACGTTTCCGGTAAGAAAGGTCTTAATAAAATACCACCAATGCGAATCGCTTCCAATAAGTTATACAAAACAGTCGCCAATCGACCAATTTGATCACTGTCTTTAGCTAAAGACCACGGCATTGTTTCATCAATATATTTATTACAACGAGAAAACAATTCCAAAATAGTCCCTATGGCATCTTGAACCCTCAATTCTTCCATCTGAGCTTTCACATCCGTTACTTTACCTAAAATCGTCTGCTTAAATTCCGTATCCAACGCTTCATCTACATGAGGATTAGCGACTATACCATTGAAATATTTGTTTTTGCATGGAAATCGTTCGATTGACCAAATTACCCATATTATTCGCTAAATCAGAATTGATTCTTTCCATCATCAAGTCATAGGTAATATGTCCATCTTGAGCAAATGGCATCTCATGTAAGAAAATATAACGCATCGCATCCACTCCAAAAACATGCACCATATCGTCCGCATAGATCACATTACCCAAAAGACTTTTGACATCTTTGACTCACCAACCATCAACCACGGATGACCAAAGACTTGTTTCGGAAGCGGTAAATCTAATGCCATCAACATAATTGGCCAGTAAATCGTATGGAAACGGATGATATCTTTTCCAATCAAATGCAAATCAGCCGGCCAATATTTTTTAAATAATGGATCATGATTGCCATCCACCTCGTAGCCAAGACCGGTAATATAATTGCTTAACGCATCAATCCAAACATAAATCACGTGTTTTGGATCAAAATCTACCGGAATTCCCCACTTAAAAGAAGTGCGAGAAACACTTAGATCTTGTAAACCGGGTTTTAAAAAGTTATTCACGATTTCATTTTTACGGCTTTCCGGTTGAATAAAATCAGGATGATCCTCAATATACTTCATTAAACGATCGGCATATTTACTCATTCGGAAGAAATAAGTTTCTTCCTTCATTGGTTTCACTTTACCACCACACACTGGGCAGCATCCTTCTTCCGTTAATTGACTGGTTGTAAAGAAAGCTTCATCTTCTTCACAATACATACCCTCATATTCACCTTTATAAATATCCCCTTGATCATAAAATTTCCTAAAAATCTTTTGGACTTGTTTCTCATGATCAGCATCCGTGGTACGAATAAAACGATCGTATTGAACATTCATGACATCAAATTGTTTCTTAACAATCGCAGCCATTTCATCCACAAATGCTTTTGGTGTTTTTCCTTGTTCTTGTGCCTTTTTGTTCGACCTTTTGACCATGTTCATCCGTTCCAGTTTGAAAACGAACATCATATCCTTCCATTTTCTTATAGCGAGCAATCGCATCAGCTAAAACAATTTCATAGACATTACCAATATGTGGTTTGCCGGATGTATATGCAATCGCTGTTGTTATATAATATGGTTTCTTTTCGCTCATCAATGGACTCCTCCTTGCACAAATGAGTGCTTTCTCATTTATTATAGCAAAGACTTTTGCTATAATTTACTGAAAATCATCATATTTCACTTGCATATCCCTTTTAGAATTAAAGTACAATTGTCTTGTATTTGAAACCTCAAAAATTTTTCGTAATACATAGTAAGGAGATTCATTCAATGTTAACTGGAAAAGTTAAAATGGTTCGACGATCAAAAGGGCTATGGATTTATCACATCCGATGATGAAGGTAAAGATATTTTCGTTCACTTCTCTGCTATCAAAGAAGGCGATGAAAATGGGCATAAAACTTTAAAAGAAGGTCAAGCCGTTCAATTTGAAGTTGAAGAAGGTGAAAAAGGCCCTCACGCTTCAAATGTCGAAAAGCTATAATTTAAACATTATGACTTAAAAAAGAGTGGTAACACTCTTTTTTAATTCCTCAAAACTGAACCATCCTGTTGAACAACTATCCGGTATTGATTCGTTATCGTTCATCTTCAATTAAAAACCCATGTCCTATGTCACGAGTCACCTCTACATAGAAACATGGGAGCAATACTTTAACCCTTTAATAAAGCAGTGTATGCAGCCATCGTAATGTAATTATATGGCTGATTGAAATGAGGCATAAAGAAGATATCACAAAGTGCCAATTCTTTAATCGTCACTTTCTTTTGAATGGCCAGTGAGAATGTATGAATCACTGCCGACATATCATAATTGGAAGCAAGCTGACAACCCACAATCACTTTATCACTCTTACGATATACAATTCTAATCTTCACTTTCGGATTTTCAACTTCCATAAAGGCCGGTTTTTGTGTATCTTCAAAATCAATATAATCGACCTCAATTCCTTCCTTCTTCGCCGCACTTAGACTCATCCCGGTACAAACTAACTTATAGTCATAAATCATCAATGCACTGGAGCCTTGTACACCTTCTGTTTCAATCTTTGTGCCACATACATTATGGCCGGCAATCAAACCACTACGTACCGCATTCGTTGCTAGCGCAATATAATTGACACGCTCTCTTGCATTATCATAAACAGTTGCACAATCACCAATCGCATAAACATCCTGATCCGATGTCAATTGATTTTTGTTGACAAGGTAAGCACCGTTCTTATATTTTTCCAGATGTGCCTTGCCAAGCATACTATTTGGATGAAAGCCGATAGCGCAAATCACCATATCCGCTTCATACGTTCCCTTGTTTGTTCTAAGACCACTTACTTTTGTATCTCCTAAAATTTCTTCTACCGTTTCCCCTAAGACAAACTTAATTCCATGTTCCTTCATCACCGATAGCATATTATCGGAAAACTCAGTGTCAAAATAACCATTTAAGATATGCTCTTCCATGTCTATCAGCGTGACTTCTTTTTGTAGCCTTTCAAAAGCTTCTGCCAATTCAATCCCAATATATCCACCACCAAGGACAATCACACGTTTGTATTCATTCGTCTTCAGCTTATCAATGACTTCTTGAGCGTTTTGGTATAACTTAACCATTTGCACATTTTCCAAATCCATTCCCGGAATACGTGGTTGGTTCGGTAAGCTTCCCGTTGCCAAAATAAGCTTATCATAGTGATCTTTGACAATAGTGCCATCTTTCAAACGAACCGTAACCATCTTCTGATCATAATCAATGTCCTGTACTTCACTTTCGAGATGTACTTTCGCTCCCTTTTTCTCAAAATCTTCCGGTTTCTGATAAAATAAGCCGTTTCCATCATGAATTTGTTGCCCAATCCATAACGCCATCCCACATCCTAAAAAAGATATGTTACTGTTTCTGTCATAAATCGTAAGCTCATTTCCCGGATAGCTTAAAATTGTGTTGGCACAAGCCGTACCTGCATGGTTTGCACCAATTTGAATAATTTTGGTCATATCAATAACCCTCCTGTTTCAAAGACTAAATAATTAAATCACAACTGTCAATTTATATGCCCTTCTTTTCTACAAAACTTTTTTTCTAGTAAAACACAAAAATCCCGAGAGAAACCCTCAACGGCTTCTTTCAGAATCCTTTTTACTTAAACATATCAAAATGATAATCTTCGTAAACTCTGGAAACAGGTTCATGACCACGAATTGCCAAAATCGTTTTGGCCAGCATATTCGAAATTGAAATAATTCTTACCTTGGTACTTCTGACCTTCTTATCCTCATCCATCGGAATCGTATCAGAAATAACCATTTCCTTAATAGGCGAATGCTCAATCTTTTCAATCGCATCTCGTGAGAAAATACCATGTGTGATACCGGTATAAATTTCTTTTGCTCCACGATCCTTTAAAATTTGACATCCAGCCACCAAAGAACCCGCCGTATCACAAATATCATCAATGACAATACAGGTCTTACCCTCTACATCACCAATCACATTCTGGGCTTCTACCATGTTAGGCTTAGGTCTTCTCTTATCAATGATCGCAATAGGTGCATCCAAAATATCCGCTAATCGTCTAGCCCGAGTCACTCCCCCGTGATCCGGAGAAACCACCACTAAATCTTCATTCGGAATGTGCAAGGACTTAAAATATTCTCCCAACATCGGAACAGCCGTCAAGTCATCAATTGGAATATCAAAGTATCCCTGAATCTGAGCAGCATGTAAATCAAACGTTACCACACGATTAGCACCAGCGACCTGCAATAAATTAGCTACTAATTTTGAAGTGATTGGTTGACGTGGTTTTGCTTTGCGATCTTGTCTGGCATAGCCAAAATAAGGCATGATAACATTGATCTCACCAGCCGAGGCACGCTTACAAGCATCAATACAAACCAAGACTTCCATTAAATGTTCCGTAACAGGTGTACAAGTGGATTGGACAATAAAAACTGAACGGCCACGAACCGATTCTTGCGGTTCTACTAAAATTTCACCATCAGCGAAATGTTCCACTTTGATCTTTCCTAGAGGAATTTGTAACGCTTCACAAATGGCGGACGCAAGATTGGTACTGGAAGTGAGTGCAAACACAACTGTTTCTTTTAACATGGGGGCTATTTCTCTCCTTAACTGATTAGATTATAGCCTAATTTAAGCGTTTTCTAAATGGATAAAATACTATTTTCCTCAATTTCTTCATCTTCTAAGAAAATACCGGGATAAAGCGTAGAACCCGTATGTACCACACTATGCCCATAGATGAAAACATTCGGATAAAGAAATACGTCCGATTCCAATTTCACATAAGGACCTACGTAAGTATGATCCGGATCCACCATCTGAACACCGGCTTTCATCCATTCCGCATTAATCCTTTTTGTAAATATTTACCAGAAGAAGCGACTTCCACCAAAACTATTCAATCCTTCCACTTCATGATAATCTTCAACCACCTTAGCTTGAACCGTATATCCCTTTTCTTTAAAAATAGCCACTACATCGGTTAAATAATATTCCTTTTGGGCATTATCATTTTTCAACAAATCCAAGGCTTCAAATAATTTCTTCGTTCGAAATGCATAAATGCCGGAATTAATTTCCCGAATAGCCAACTCTTGATCGTTAGCATCTTTAGCTTCTACAATTTTTTCCACTGAGCCATCCTTTAAACGAATGACTCTTCCATACGCACCAGCATCCTTTAAAACAGCTATCAAAACCATCATGTCACAATTTTCTTCCATATCGTATAAAGAAGCATAGGTTTCTGGACGCACATTCGGACAATCCCCACTCGCCACAATCGTAATTCCATCCAGCTCTTTCAATTGTGTCGCTTGTTTGACCGCATGCCCTGTTCCCAATTGTTTTGCTTGTAAGGCAAATTCACATTGGTCGGCTAATTGACGTTCTACTTCTTCATGTTGAAAAACCAACCACCGTCACAATTCTTTTTCGCTACCTGCTTTTTCAACCCATCAATCACCCATTGCACTGCATGGGTACGCCCAAAACAGGATGTAATACTTTGGCTAACTTTGAGTTCATTCGGGTACCTTTACCACCCGCCATAATAATCGCTGACTTCATCTTATCTTTTTCCATATATGCGTTCTACGCACAAAATATCCTTTCTTCTTGAATTCTTCAAAAAGCCGTTTGAACAAGTTCCTGTGATTTTGTAATCCCAAAGACCGTTGATCCTGACCCACTCATTAAAGCAGCATCAAAACCCAATTTTAAAATAGCTTCTTTCACTTCTTGAATCTTGGGCACCAGACGTATCGCTACCGGTTCTAAATGATTCCTAGATGATGAACCAATGTGTCATAATCATCATTTCGCAAAGCTTGAACCAGTTTAGAAATATCCAAAGGAACTTTTATCTTCTTCTTGTATAGAACTAAACGCTTCTTTTGTCGAAATACCTGCTTTCGGTTTTACCAATAAAATCTCAAAATTCGTATGGATATCAATCGGTACTAAGACCTCCCCTTTGCCCTCAACAATGCAAGGTTTATTAAATAAACAAAACGGTACATCCGCTCCCACCAATAAACCTACGTCAATCATTTCTTCTTGGCTCATATGCAATTTCATCATTCGATTTAAAAATTCGAATCACCGCCGCCGCATCCGCCGAACCGCCAGCCAAACCGGCACGTACCGGAATTTGTTTCTGGAGTTGAATTAAAAACTTATTTTTGAAAATGATACCGTTTCCTCAATATGGTTAATGCTTGATACATGGTATTCTTCTGATTCAACGGAATATAGCCTCTATCACAAATCAAAGCATCTTCATCCGACTCCACCACTTCTACCCGATCATAAAAATCAATGGGAACCATGACCATCTTTAAATCATGATAGCCATCCATTCTGGCGGTCCCACTTCCAAAGCCAAATTGATCTTGGCATATGCTCTATCTTTCATATAGCACCTCAAATAAAAGATTGATACTGTAAAACACTTAGACTTTTGCGGCCTTTGTCCTGGATCAATTTCACACTTTTGTAAAGCTTTTATCAATCTCTTCGTTCGAGAAATTCTTTTTGTAAGTTATTACGGATCGTCTTTCTTCTTTGTCCAAAGCAATTTCTGATAAAAACCGAAGTATGCCTCTCGATCAAAAAGACGGTGTCACTTCTTTTCTTTGAGAATTGAATGATAACGGAATCAACTTTAGAGCTTGGATTAAAAGAACGCCCTGGAACTGTGAACAATTTTTAACCCTCATAACTCTGTCCTTCCACACTTAACGCCGAATATTCATGATCGTTGACCATGGCATGGAAACGATTTCCTACTTCCTTTTGAACCATAACGGTAATCGTTTCAATTTTTTTCTTCCGCAAAGACTTTAAACAACACTGCCGATGTGATGTAATACGGTAAATTGCGCACACCACCACTTTCCCATATTGTTTTTCCAATCCTCTACTTTTTCATGTAGATCCACCTTTAAGAAATCTTGGAATTGAATGTCCACATTCTCAAAACTCGCAAAATGATCCGTCAAAACTTTCTATAAACCCAAATCAATTTCATAAGCGATTACTTTCTTAGCCACATAAAGCCAACTGTTCCGTTAAGCTTCCAATACCAGGCCCTACTTCTAAAACCATACCGTCCGCATTGGCTTCTTCCGCCACTCGTTTCGTAATAACAGGGTCCACTAAAAATTCTGACCAAACATTTTTTTGGCTTTTAATTGATATTGTTCAAGAATTTCTTTCGTTCGAGATGGGGTTGAAATTGCTTTTTGCCATGATTTCATAAGCTCCTGTACTTCTTTTCTTTGTATTCCATAATGCTGAAGACGTTTTAAGAAAGTCTTTGCATTCGCTGTTCCAAGATGTAATTGATGACCGACATATTCTCGCCGTTTACTGGCCCATACGTCAGCACTTAAACCCAAATCCACGAGATCTTCCATGGTCATATCCGATTTTATGTTAGAAAAGGATGTCGCCACATGATGAAGGGATTCTTGTAAGTCTTTTGCTTTCGCATGCTCTACACCAACTTTTTTCGCTGTTTTTGCCTTGTTTTTAGGAATAAACGCTTCCTTAATCATCGGGAAACGTTCTTTAATCTTAAAACGAATCTGATTGCCGGGCGTATCTGGATCTGTAAACACAATAACCCCGGGTTTTTGATCGCTTCTTTCAATTCTTTGAAAAACAGACTCAGATAAAGAAGTACCACCGGTTTCAATTGTTTCACAATCAAAAATTTTCTTTCAAAGTCATGGTGTCGTGTTTTTCCTTCCACCACAATCACTTCCTGTATTTTCTCTTTTCCATTAGCTATAGTATATCAGCTTTCTAATTTCAAAAAATATGACGAATGACCAAATTAACTCAATGCTTTTCTTAAAGTCCTTTATCTTTATATACTTTCCAGCCCTTTAGTTCCAATCAGCACATAAAAACCACTTCATTGACCATTTGAAGTGGCTTTTATCTGTTTCTAAATCAATCCCTGTGCCATCATGGCTTCAGCTACTTTCTCAAAAACCGGCAATATTAGCCCCGATAACCAAGTCTTTTAGGGATGACCATATCTCTTACTTGCCTGATAAGAAACATCCACAATATTAAACATAATCTCTTTCAGCTTTGCATCCACTTCTTCTTTACTCCAATGAATTCGTTCACTATTTTGACTCATTTCCAAAGCAGATACCGCAACCCCACCGGCATTAGCGGCTTTGGCCGGACCAACTAAGACACCCTGATTTTGCAAATAAGCGACGGCTTCATTCGTAGTCGCATATTCGCTCCTTCAAAATAAAACCGCGTCCCATTTTGAACCATTTTTCTGCTTCATGAAGATCCACTTCATTTTGTGTCGCACAAGGAATACAAATATCCGACTTTACTTCCCAAGGTTTCTTCCTGCAACAAAAAGTACAACCAAATTTTTCGGCATACATCTTCACATTCGCTTTTTGAGAAGCTCTCATTTCTAATAAGAAATTGATTTTTTCCTCCGTTGTGATTCCGTTTGGATCATACACGTAGCCATTATGGCCTGAAATCGTGACCACTTTTGCACCCAACTCAGCTGCTTTTTTACAAACACCCCAAGCCACATTACCATAACCGGATACTGTAATTGTCTTACCCGCCAGTTCAATTCTTTCATGTTCAAAAACTCTTTGGATGTAATACAGAACTCCAAATCCCGTTGCTTCCGGGCGAATCAAAGAACCTCCAAACGTTAATCCTTTCCTCGTCAAGACACCATTATCAAAAAGAATCTCGAATTCGTCTGTATTGACCAAATAAGTAACCTATCTCTCGTCCGCCAACCCCAATATCACCAGCCGGCACATCGGTATTTGGACCAATATGGCGATATAATTCGGTCATAAAAAGCTTGACAGAAACGCATAATTTCCGCATTGCTTTTTCCCATGAGGATCAAAGTCACTTCCTCCTTTACCTCCACCAATCGGTAAAAGTCGTCAAACTGTTTTTAAATACCTGTTCAAATCCCAGAAACTTAAGAACGGAAAGGTTGACCGATGGATGAAATCGCAATCCTCCTTTATAAGGGCCAAGCGCTCCATTAAACTGAATTCGATACCCGCGGTTCACCTGAATTTCTCCCGCATCATCTGTCCAAACCACTCGGAACATAATTTGCCTCTCCGGTTCAATCAAACGCTCCAACAAAGCCGCTTTTTCATATTCAGGATGAGCCTCGATCACAGGTTCAATGCTATTCAAAACTTCTGTAACAGATTGCAGAAATTCCGGTTGATGTTGATTTTTTTCAGTTGCGTTTTCAATCACACGACGTACATAGATATTCATAATAGCCCCTTTTCTTTACGAATACTTATTCTACACCAATCAAAAATGATTACCAACCTGCTTTTATAAAATCTTATACCTAATTAACACTATCTTCGTCAACAAAAACGATATCCTCACATATGATTATTAAGTAATCCTGCCTATGATTTTATAGTATCTAATGACAAAAATTCATCCAATTATAATGAATTTGCTCAGCCATTTCTTCTAGAGAAATATTTCGAACTTCCGCCATTTTTTCAACAATCATTGGAATGTAGCTTGGTTCATTACGATGACCACGATGAGGAACCGGGGCCATATAAGGAGAATCCGTTTCACTTAACAAATAGCGGATATCCATTCCCTTGACCACTTCTACAGCATGTCTTGCGTTTTTAAACGTTATAGCTCCCCCGATGGCGGTATAAAAGCCCAGTTTGTGAAATTCTTTGGCCATTTCTAAAGACCCCGGGAAGCAATGGACCAAACCACGGCCACCATGAGCTTTCATGATATCAAACGTATCCTGCATCGCATCCCGACTATGCACTAAATACGGCTTATTCAAGGATTTCGCCAATTCAATTTGTTTCACAAACAAAAGTTTTTGTTTACGACGGAGTTCTACATCCCTCACCCAATGGTATTCCAAGCCAATCTCTCCTATGGCAGCAATTTCAGGTTTTGCACATAACTCACAAAACTCTTTCCAATAGGCCTCATTGTCCTTATCCAAATCTTCCGGAAAAATACCATGCGCAATCAAGAAGGATTCCCATGTGCTTGATTAAAAGCAATTGCTTTTTTTGTTTCTGCATGATCCAAGGTAATGACCATTAAATCTTTCACGCCTTGATCCAAAGCTCTTTGTAAAACAGATTCTCTATCCTCTTCAAATTCTTCCACCATTAAAATGAAAATGACTGTCTAAAAATCTCATCTTATTTACCTAAACAGAAGCGAGAAAAGATCTCATCTAATAAAACCCTCTCGACTTCTACCTCCACTCATCTCTTTTAAACAATTCCAGCTTTCTTGTAAATCCAATGTCACTAAATCCAATTCCATCCCCGCTTCCAAAGATGCAATCGCTTGATCCATTGCTCCTAAAGCCGCTTTTGCCAAACCAATTTGACGATCATTCGCTAAAGTATCTCCACTAGCCGCCAACACCTCTTGTTGGAATAAGGCTTCCAGTTTTTCTTTCAAGGCCTCAATTTGACCGGTAGAAGCACTAATTTGGACGCCTGAATACTTAGATCCCAAATCTTTCTTATTATAAATGATGATTCTGGTTTTATCCTTTGTTTGTTCCAAAAAGTTCTTGATCTTCGATAGTCAACTCTTGTGAGCCATCCATGACCAATAAAAATCAATTGAGCCTTTTCTATCATCTTCTTTGATTTTTCAATCCCCATTTGTTCAATTCGATCGTTACTATCCCGGATTCCTGCAGTATCAATCAAATGCAAAGAGAAAGAACCGATGCGAATATTCCTTCCCACAATATCTCTTGTGGTCCCGGCAATATCAGTCACAATAGCTTTATCCTCTTCCAACAAGGCATTTAACAAAGAACTCTTTCCCACATTCGGACGACCGACAATGACCGTTTTGCACGCCACCTTTAACCACTTGCGCCTTTTTCAGATTCTAAGACCAGTTTTTTTCTAATTGTTGACGCCATGCTTTTGGCTTTTGGTAGGATATCCGATTCTACTAACATTTCCACATCATCGTATTCAGGATAATCAATGTTTACTTCAATATGAGCAATCATTTGAATCAATTCTTCTTCTAATGGTCGCAAGACTCTTAGTATTGACCCTTTCAGTGTATGAATCGCCGCTTTGGTATTAATTTCATCTTCTGCCACAATTAAATCCTGAATCGCTTCCGCTTGGGATAAATCCATTTTTCATTTAAGAAAGCTCTTTGTGTAAATTCTCCCCTTTTCGCTAAACGAGCTCCTAAACCTAAAACCAACTGAAGAATCTTATGCGTCAAATAGACCCCGCCATGACAATTTAATTCCACCACATCTTCTCCTGTATACGAATAAGGAGCATGAAATACAGAAATTAAACTATCATCCACTACTTCTTGTTGATCATAGATTTCCGATCGAACCATACGATATCCTTCCATATTTCGCATATCCTTATGGCAAAGTTTTTTGACAATCTCAAAAGTATCCGGTCCGGAACTACGAATAATGGAAACTGCCCCCATCGCATCGGCAGTTGAGATAGCTGCAATAGTATCATGACTCATATTTTTTTCCCCCTAAACTTTGAATCCTGCCATCTCCTTCCGGAGTTAATCCCGTATATTGAATGGATGGATTCGTTTTTTAATAGAATGGCCAATAGTCTTCTTCCCTTCTGATAAATCTTGACAAGACATGCGAATAGAATCATTGAAAATAAATGTATATTTTCCATGTTGACCTTCTTGAACAACCATGGAACGAATATCTTTCACTAAGATCTCTTGAATCACTCCCTGATGATAGGCTAAGATCCGATATTCTAAAATCCAAGATTGATCCACCATACCGCCTTTTTATATTCATCAATATTCTCAATCGCTTTTAATTGTTTAGAAATACGAATTTTTCCCAGGTAATAAAAAGAACATAAGAATCATCAATAGAACCACCAGCACCATCAACACACCGGTTAGAAATGGTTCTTTTCTTTTTGTCCCGAATAAACGCAACCACAAAAAAATCAAAAAGGTAAATCCTGGCAAAACCAACGAATATTTTAAACTATGCAAAGATTGATAATATTTTTAATCATACTTAACCTCCTAGAAAAAAGCAGGCAACTGCCTGCTTTATTTTACTATAGTTTACTAACTCGAATACGATTTAAAGCTTTTTAGAGCTACTTCTGCTCGTCTTAAATCAATATCCTCTCTTTTATGTTGAATTCTCTCTTCTGCTCTATTTTTAGCCTGTTCAGCCCGCGCCAAATCAATTTCTTCTTTTTGATTCAATCGCATCGACTAAAATTTCCGCTTTATTTTCCCGGAAATAAAATAGACCTCCTGTGATCGCATATTCCTCTCTTTCACCATCCAACACAGAGCTTAATTTCCCAATCACTAAACTAGCCACTAATGGCATATGATTTGGTAAAATACCTCGTTGTCCCTCTGTCGTTTCAATCGTTAGAATATCTGAATCAAATTCCCGATAGAGTTTTTGTGGTGTGATGATACGACAATGAATTTTAGCCATTATAAATGCTTAGCCTTTTCTACCACGTCTTCAATGGTTCCCACACTCAAGAAAGCCGCTTCTGGCAAATGATCATACTGACCGTCTAGGATAGCACGGAAACTACGAACTGTATCTTTCACACTAACATACTTACCTGGCAAACCGGAGAATTGTTCTGCCACTGAGAATGGCTGGGATAAGAAGTTACGTACACGACGGGCACGAGCAACCACTTTCTTATCCTCTTCTGATAATTCTTCCATCCCTAAAATAGCGATAATATCTTGTAATTCTTTATATCGTTGTAAAATTTCTTGCACTTGACGAGCCACTTGATAGTGTTCCTCTCCAATCACTAATGGATCCAGCATACGAGAAGAAGAACCTAATGGATCCACCGCCGGGTAAATACCCAAAGCCGCAATGGAACGATCTAAAACCAAACGAGCATCTAAATGTGAAAATGTCGTCGCCGGAGCTGGATCTGTTAAGTCATCGGCAGGCACATAAATAGCTTGCACTGAAGTGATTGACCCTTTATCAGTCGAAGTGATTCTTTCTTGCAATTGCCCCATTTCTGTCGCTAAAGTTGGTTGATATCCCACCGCGGATGGCATACGCCCCAATAAGGCAGATACTTCTGAACCGGCTTGAGTAAAACGGAAAATATTATCAATGAATAAAAGTACTTCCTGCCGTTCTTCATCACGGAAATATTCCGCCATCGTTAGCGCAGTTAACGCCACCCTCATACAGTGCCCCAGGAGACTCGTTCATTTGTCCATAAGTTAAAACGGTATTCTTTAAAACCCCTGATTCTTTCATTTCGTGATACATGTCATTCCCTTCACGAGTTCTTTCTCCAACTCCGGCAACGACAGAACGTCCACCATGTTCAATTGCAATATTATGAATCAATTCTTGCATTAAGACGGTTTTTCCAACACCAGCTCCACCAAATAAACCAATCTTACCTCCTTTTGCATAAGGACAAAGTAAATCAATGACCTTAATACCGGTCTCTAAAATATCGGAAGTGGTTCGCTGTTCAGAAAAACTTGGTGCCTCTCGGTGAATAGGTAGCCTTTTATCTGTTTGAATGGAACCTAGCCCATCAATGGTTTCACCCAAAACATTGAACATTCTACCCAACACTTCATCACCTACCGGAACCTGGATTGGAGATCCTGTATCTAAGCACTCCAACCCACGTACCAATCCATCCGTAGAAGACATCGCTATACAACGGACAACATCATCCCCAACATGTTGCGCCACTTCTGCCGTCATAAAACCATCTTGATAAGGAATATGAATCGCATTACGAATAGCCGGTAAATGTTCCGAGGCAAATTGTATATCAATGACAGGTCCGATAACCTGTACAATCTTTCCTTTTTCTTGCATTCTTAACACCTTAACTTTCTACGCTTGCGCACCAACGTAATTTCCGTAATTTCCTGCGTAATCGTTGCTTGACGTATCTTATTGTATTCAAGCTGTAATTGTTCGGATAACTCATCCGCATTATCGGTTGCCGTCTTCATTGCTACTCTTCGACTTCCCTGTTCCGAAGTCGTGCTTTCTAACCAGTGAGAATATAACAAAGATGCTAACATCATAGGGAATCAATGAGATTCACAACACTTCCGGATTCGGTTCAAATAAAGTTTCAACCGTTTGCGTTGTTTGTTTATCCTCAAAAGAGAATGGTAAAATAGTTTCCACCATTGGTTCAAAACGCATCGTATTAACAAATCTGGTATATAAGATCTGAATTTTCACCTACTTTTTCCTTTTTGAAAATCATAGACGGCTGAATCCAGCAATTTCTTTAATTCATTAAAATCAACATGATCTGATTCAATTCTGGAACGGATTGAATACCCTGCCCTCCTTAATCAAACGACATAAAGAAGAACCAACCAACACAATTTCACTATCCAATGAAACATTTATTTTTAGCTCTTTTAGAACATTCGCATTATAGCCTCCAGCCAGACCCATGTCTGAACAAAACACAAACACAATGGCTTTGTCTTGCTTGGATGTTACCATAAAAGGACTTTCAATCTGTGGACTCTTCACCATGATTTCATTCACAACCGATTGTAAACGAGTCGCATATTCCCGATTACTTTCCATCTTGGAACGTTGACAGAAACAGCTTTGCATTGGAAATCATTTCATTGCCGAGTAATTTTACGCGTACTTCGGATGGAACGAATGCGTCCTCTAAGAGCTTGCCTAGATGCCGGCATAACTACTTCGCTCCTTTAACTAATAAGAAATCTTCTAAGACATGTTCCAATCCTTCTTTTAGACGGTTCTTCTGAGTCATCGTTTAGGTTTCCTGACTGTTCAATTTCATTTAATAAATCCACTTGTTCATCATGGAAATAACGTAAAATTTCGATTTTCCAGCTCAGCTATTTCTTCTAAATCCACTTGATCAAATATATTATTTTTAGCCGCAAATAAACTAATCACCTGGTCAATCATAGAATAAAGGCTTATATTGTCCTTGTTTCAAAAGTTCTGTCAAATGAGCTCCATGATTGATGATTTTCTTAGTACTATCATCCAAATCAGACCCAAATTGAGAAAAAGACAACATTTCATTATATTGTGCTAATTCTAATTTTAGAGAAGAAGAAACCATCTTCATAGCCTTAGTTTGAGCGGCTGATCCAACACGAAACCGATAAACCTGAATCCACAGCCGGACGAATACCTGCTGCAAATAAATCGCTTGTGGAAAAATCTGACCATCCGTAATTGAGATGACATTGGTTGGAATATAGGCGGAAATATCTCCCGCTTGTGTTTCAATGATTGGCAAAGCGGTCAATGAACCACCTCCCAATTCGTCTGATAACTTCGCTGCTCTTTCTAGAAGACGGGAATGTAAATAGAAGACATCTCCCGGATACGCTTCACGTCCAGGAGGACGACGTAACAATAAGGACATTGTACGATAAGCAACCGCATGTTTGGACAAATCATCATAAATGATCAAGACGTCTTTGCCTTGTTCCATCCATTCCTCACCCATCGCACAACCGGCATAAGGAGCTAAGTATTGCAATGGTGCAGAAGCGCTAGCTCCCTCATTGACCACTGTTGTATACTTTAAAGCATCATTTTTCACGAAGTTTTTGAACCAATCGAGCTACCGTACTTTCTTTTTGTCCAATAGCGACATAGATACAATACACATTTTTTCCTTTTTGGTTCAAAATCGTATCCAAAGCAATCGCCGTCTTACCGGTTTCACGATCCCCAATAATCAACTCACGTTGCCCTTTTCCAATCAGGATCTATGGAGTCAATGACTTTTAATCCTGTCATTAAAGGTTGAGACAGACTTACGGGTCATTACCCAGGTGCCACACGTTCCACCGGTCTTGTTTTTTCCACTTTGATCGGATCACCACCATCAATAGCTTGCCCTAAAGCATTCACAACACGTCCTAACAAAACATCACCGACCGGTACTTCTACAATTTTCCTGTCCGGCGAACTTCATCACCTTCTTTAATGGCTCGATCATTACCTAATAAAACAGCCCCTACATGGTCTTCTTCCAGGTTTTGAACCATCCCCATGACTCCATGACCGAAATCCAATAATTCCGAAGACATTGCTTGCTCATACCTTGAACCATGAATTCCATCTCAACATGATGACATAGCCGACATCATTGACTCCCACTTTATTGCCATATTGTTCAATCTCTTGTTTAATGAGTGAACTGATTTCTTCTGGTCGGATATTACTCATCCTCGTACTCCTTTCAATAATCTTTGTTTTAATTAGTTCAATCTCGTATTGTGTGATATATCGATCACTTGATTACCCATTTTCACTTTAATCGGCAATTAAGCTTTCATCCACTTCATTTCGAAGTAATACTTGGAATCCTGAATTTTGTTCAAGTTTTCCTTTCACTTTTGCGATTTGATCATCTGTCAACAAACAGAGCAGAGTATACCACTGCCAATTTGATTTTTAACGCCTCATAAGCCAATTCTTCATACGCCTCTAAACTATCTATCAAATACGGCACTCGCTTACGATCCACCATCAAATGAACAAAATTTAACAGTTCTTTTTGAATCTTATCCTTAAAAAGGCGATTTAAAAATCATGCTTTTCCCTGCCTGTTGATACGAACCGCCATCAGCACTTTGACAAATCCCGCTTCTTTTTCAATCACAGACTTAAGTTCTTGCACTTCTTTCAAAAATATCAACACAATTCTTTTCTTTCGCTATGTCAAATAAACTTTGCCCATAGCGCATTGCCAGCTCATGATTCATGGTTATTTCCTTCCACAAATCGAGCAATAGCTTCTTCGTCTATATCCTTTGCGTGTTTTTCACCAACCACTTTCGCTGTTGCACTCAAAAGCCACATTCACAATTTCTGCTTTGATCGAGTTTTTCCAAATCCCGACGTTCTTTCGCGATTTGTTCACTTGCTCTTGCTTCCCGAATCTTCGCTGCTTGTTCTGCCCAGATCTAAAATCAGTTGTCTTTCTTGTTTAGCTTGAACCGTGGCTTTTCCACCAGTTCTTTCGATTTCAAAAGCCTGTTCCAGTTGTTTCTTCGCTAATGCACGGTCAGTTTCAGCTTCTGCTTTTGCAGATTCACCCGCCAATAAGTCGGACTGCAATTTATCAGAACGCTTTTGCAAATAAGTTTGGATAGATTTCCAAAGAAATTTACGCATCAACAAAAATAAAACGAAGGTACTCAGTAATTGTGCGATCATTGTCAATCCATTGGGAAATAATTGACCAACAATATCTACCGACATTCAAATTTCCCTTAGTAAACCAAAAATCAACAAAACAGCCACTAGTAGTCCATAAATAGCACATGTTTCTGATAAAGCAATACCCAAAATCATCGTTGAACGAATCTTTGATTCAGCTTCGGATTTTTACCAATCGCATCACAAGCGTGAGCTGCAACCGTAGCTTCCCCTAAACCTGTCATAAATCCTGTGAATACAGCAATTCCTGCCCCAATAGCGATTAAACCTTTTTCCATAATATCCTCCTTAATTTTTTTCTGTATCTGGAATTTCATTACTAATCAATACGATAGTCAGTGTAACAAACACAAGCGTCTGGATAAACCCAGCAAATAAATCAAAATATAGATGTAAGAATGGTGCAATCATTGGAGCCATAAAGTTAAAACCGGTATTCGCTCCAAATAAACCCGCGATCGCTTTTGAAAGACCCTGAGTACCCATATACACCAATTGCATCATGATCGAACCGCATGTAATATTACCAAACACACGCAAAGCCATGGATAACATCGTTGAGAACTTACCGATAATATTCATCGGTAACATCACCGGAATCGGTTCAAAAAAACTCTTAAAATAAGCTTTAACACCACTATATTTAAAGATGGTTATTTGAATCAATACCCAAGTAATAAATGACAATAAAACTGTTACTGAAAAATTGGACGTCGGGCTTTCAATACCAAACAAGCCGGAAATATTACTCAAGAAAATATACATCCAAAGTACCAATATATATGGAGTCAGTATCTTCGCTTTTTTCTCACCCAAAGAATTTTTGACAGTATTTAACACCATTGTCACAAAACTAATCACTATTGTCACAAAAATAGATGGCTTTTGCATCGGATCAGCTTGATCAATCTTTTTAGAAGCAAAGACAATCAAAAAGCCAACCACAGCCGTCACCAATAGCGATATGAAAAACCGTTGTTTGTATCTGCATACCCCTCCTTTCTAAATCAATTCCACCAGATAAATACTAATCTTCACACTCAACAAGCCGAAAAACAAGTGAAAATATTACTTATCTCAGGGAAAACAGCCGAAAAAATCATAGCAGTTGCCATCAATAGATAATTTACTCCAAAATGCGCATTTATGCCACTTGATATTTGATTTTCTAAACTTCTCTTAGCAAAACGTTTGGTCGTTTCCAAACAAATTCGAGAAACCAAACAACCAAGAACCCAACCCAATCCATACTTTGTTCTAAAAAGATACTTAAACAACCTAATAGACTAACCACATCCATCTTTTCAATTTCCATAGTTACCATTTTACACTTTTCTTCATTAAAAAGGAAAGATGATTATCTTTAGTCCCTGTCCTCTTTCCCTATATTCACTACTCTTGATCCAAACAGTGTAATAAAGATAAAAATTCGATTCAAATCTTCATTATCTTCGTATGAAATACTGATTTTTTTAGGACTTAATTCAACTTTAGTTCCCAACTTACGACTCATTTGGTTTTGAATATCCATAAGCTGTGGATCTTTCTTCACTTTCACATGAATAGCTTTCTTATCTTTCTCCTTTTTGACACATCGTTTTTTCTGCTTCACGAACCGATAACCCTTCCCTGACCATGGCATGAGCCAATTGAATCATTTCATTTTCATCTTGAAGGGCTAATAACGGACGTACATGTCCCACGGTTAACGATTGATTTTTAATAAAGATTGCACTTCTGCCGGCAACTTTTAATAAACGAAGCAAGTTAGCACAATAGGGCTCTTGATTTTCCCACTCGCTCAGCTAATTTTTCTTGAGTATAGTGCAATTGATTCATTAAAGTTTGAAAGCCAAGAGCTTCTTCCAAAGGACTTAGATCCTCTCTTTGAATGTTTTCCAACAAAGAAATTTCCATCATTTGTTCATCGCTAAAGTCCACAATAATGACTGGGACTTTTTCCAAATGAAAGCCATCTTAGCCGCTCTTAATCGCCTCTCCAGCTACCAATTGATAATCTGTTCTTCGTTTGATCACCAATAAAGGAGTAAAAATACCGTGTTCTTGAATGGATTGAGCTAAATCTTCTAAAGCTTTTTGGATCAAACTCTTTTCTTGGTTGATACGGATTCGGTTGAATTTTATCCACCGGAATTTCATCCTGTCTGGTAGAAACAAAATTTTGTGATCCATTTTCAATTTGGTTCATCAATTCTGAAACATCTGTTCCGAATAAAGAATCCAAGCCACGTCCTAACCCATTTCTTTTTTTATCTGGCATTTTTTCGTCCCCTTTCATTTTGAGCAACGACTTCTTGTGCTAAAGACAAATAAGCCTTAGCTCCTGCACAACTGAAACTATAACTAAAAATATCTTGCCCTCGAGCTGGAGCTTCAGCCAAACGGACATTTCTAGGAATATAGCTTTGATAAACCTTTTCTTTAAAACACTTCCGAACTTCTTGTTGCACTTCAACCGAAAGCTTGGTTGTGGCATCATACATCGTTAGTAAAATACCATCAATGGTCAACTTCGAATTCCAAAGTCGCTGAACCAAACGAATTGTGGCTAATAACTGTGTCAATCCTTCTAGCGCAAAATATTCACATTGTACCGGAATAATTACCGAATCCGCTGCCGTTAAAGCATTCGTATTCAACAACCCTAACGCTGGTGGACAGTCAATAATCACGTAATCATATTGATTTCTAACCACCTCAATTTGTTTTTAAGAAGCTGTTCACGACCAACATCGTAATTAGCCATATCAATATCTGCTCCGTCGTAAACTGCAGTTGACGGTAAAACATCCAGTGGCGGCATATCCAACGTATTTTAACCTCGTCTACACTGTCTTCTCGCATCAAGACATCATAAACTGTTTTTTGAAAACCGGTTTTACTAGCACCAATTCCATGGGTCGCATTTCCTTGGGGATCAAAGTCCACTAATAAGACTTTTTTCTTAGCATAGGCCAACCCGGCAGCCAAACTCACAGCTGTCGTGATCTTCCTACCCTCTTTTGATTGGTTGTGCAATAATCTTTCATAAAATCCTTTCACTGCTTCTTCATAGAGATGATGATTTTCACATCTTCTCCTCTTCAATCACGCTAGACGTTAAATCCAAACCCATATTTTTCAACTGTTCTACTGATTGATGTGTATTAATAGCGAATTTGATATTTTTCGCATAGCCTCGTTTAAAAATGAATCTTTTATTTTCTTTGTTTTACTAATATCAGGATAAATAGATTTCACTTTGTCAGACATTCAAGCCATTTTCTACAATATAGTGATAAACTTCTTTTTGTTGTTCCTGGGGAATTGTCAACAGCTTGAGCATGACGTTCTGTAATTTTATTATCAATCACACCCTGCTGGATTTCTTCCGGTAAGTTCAATAAACGAGATCTTATTTGCTACAGACGGTGGCTTTTTCCCGATTTTACGAGCCATTTGTTCCTGGGTCAAAGAAGATTGACGCATCAATTCCACATAACTCTTAGCCTCTTCCACTGCACTCAGATTTTCTCGTTGCACTTTTTCAACTAATGCCATTTTGAGCCGCCTGCTCTTCAGTTGGTGTCATCACAAAACCCGGAATAGTTCGATGAGCCCAATTTTTCGCAAGCCCGAAACCGCCTTTCTCCCGCTATAATTTCATGATTACCTGTATAACGAACTGTAATTGGTTGAATCGGTCCAGTTTCTTTAATAGATTGAGCTAATTCTTCTAAGGCTTCTTGATCAAAATGAAGGCGTGGTTGATAACGGGAAGGAACCACCTTATCCACTGGAAGTTGGATAATTCGTGATTCATCTTTCTTTTCAAATAAGTCAAAAATAGTTGCCATACTTCCTCCTATAATGGTTTCTTCTTCATTTGGCTATAATTCCTTGGATACTTTTGATCCGTTGGTTTTATTTTTTGAAACAACAGATTAACCTTCTTTCATCTTGGCCAATCGTCTCTTCCTGTTCCTCAATCAGTCGCACATGTAATCTTTGCAACGCATTTTTTGCGCTTTCTAGTTCTTGATGCCCTTGTTTACCTTTCAAAGGGAAAAAATATCCGTTGACCTTGATCAAGGGAATACACAATTCCGACAACAAAGGTAAATTCGATACCGCTCTTGCGGTCACCCCATCAAATTCTTCCCGATGCAGTTTGGCATAATCTTCAGCTCGTTCGTTCACTACTTTGATTTTTCCCAATTGCAATTCATTGATCACATGCCGCAAAAACTGGCATCTTTTTCCCGTCGGTTCAATCAATGTCATTTCCAATTCCGGTTTCATGATTTTTCCAAACCAACCCGGAAATCCAGCCCCCTGAGCCAACATCACTCAGTGCCCTTGAATCACAGAATGATGTAAAGGAAGAATACAGTCTAAAATGTTTTCTATGATTTCCTTTTCTTCTTTGATTGCCGTTAAATTCATCCGCTCATTTCCATTCTTGTAATAAAGAAGCGTATCTTTGAAATGATTCGAGTTAGGCAATACAACCCCATCTTTTTGACAATGTTGACTTAGTTCTTGATGGTTTCATTTCTCCATTTCTAACACTCATTGAAAGTAATGCGTTAACGAAAATTGTGGATAACTCATTTTTCCACAATTTAATTATTTTTCCCAGTAATAAATTCTGCATAGGGTAAGGTTTCTACCCATTTACAGAAAAACTCTCCATTCTGGTAAACGATGTGTTTTTCTTTGTTTTATAGATTGTTTTCAGCTGACGATAGTTAGTGGTCATGCAGAGCAGTCAAAGCGAAATCCAAGGATTGGAATATAAAATTTCTAGATATTTTTGTTTCAAACTATCTTCTTCACTACAGTCTACTTTATGCCATTCTTGTAATTTGTTATATTCTTTTACTTTTTCCTTCATGAGTTTCAACCTACGAGGATCCACATATTCAATATAACTTTTTCTAAATCAAATTTCGTAATGCGATGCATCGTCGATTGTGAACTGATGAAATCTAAGAAATGATACCGCTCTGCTTCCACCCAAGCTTTATTGCTGAATGTTAAGTCAAAATTGAACAATAATTCCATTTTAAGAAATTATCGTGACCCGATCCGGTTACAGCTTTTCGCTAACGTAAACGTACGTGGTACCACTTCTTCTGTCACTTGTGACAGATTAACAACCATTGGGTGTTTAGAACCACGAACAGCACTGTCAAAGCCATATATTTCTACCCGATTGATTACATCCTGAGCTTCCATTATTTTTCTCTTCTCATATTTTTAAATACATTGATAATACCGCAATATCAGCCGGATTTACCCTGAAATACGCGAAGCCTTTCCTAACGTCTCCGGTTTTAAACTCTTTTAATTTTTGGCGACCTTCTATCGAAAGATTTGGTATTTCATCATAGTCCAACGTTTCTGATAACATCCGATGATCCATCGTTTTTAACCTTTCCGCTTCCCTTTTTGCCTTCGCAATATAGCCTTCATATTATATCAATATCTATTTTTCTGCTATGTATCATCAATTTCCTTCCCTGAAGTTTAAAAAGAGATCTCTAGCTTGAAGTCGTGGCCTTTTTCACCAAATCTTCTCCGTTCATAGAAAAACTTAAATCATCATAACCGTGATTCGATAAATATTGCTTTACCTCGATCATCATTCATGAGAGAATAAACTTGTCTGTAATTCTTCCTTTTTAAAGCCAATAGGATTGATTTCTCAAAAAGCCTCATACCGTTCATCAGAAATAAGACCAATCTGATGTCCGATTCCTGTTAGTCTTTCTTCAGCATTATCATGTCTTTAGTAAAAGACGATATTCCGCTCTTGAGGTTAACAAACGATACGGTTCTTTCGTTCCCTTAGTGGTCAAATCATCCACTAAAACACCAATATAAGCCTGATCTCGACTAAAAATAATTGGTTCTTTTTCGTCTAATTTGCGAACTGCATTAATTCCTGCCAATAAGCCTTGACCAGCCGCCTCTTCATAACCGCTGGTTCCATTAATTTGTCCAGCTGTGAATAAATTTTTGATGACTTTTGATTCAAAAGAAGACTTCATCTGAACAGGGTCTAAAGCATCGTATTCAATGGCATAGGCATATTTCATACTTCACAATTTTCCAATCCCGGTAAAGTATGCACCATCTGAAATTGGACTTCCTTTGGTAAAGAACTGGAAAACCCTTGAATATATGTCGTTAGTAAAGAAAGAGATTCTGGTTCTAAAAACAACAAATGCCTTTCTTTATCTTTAAAGCGAACCAACTTATCTTCAATAGATGGACAATATCGCGGACCCACTCCTTCGACCACCCCTGAATACATACTCGATTTAGTCAAATTATTTAAAAATAATTTCATGTGTTTTCCGGTACGGTATGAGTCATATAACACGATACTTGTTTTTCAAAAGGAAGGACATCATCTGGCTTAGTCAAGGAAGAAAAATGATAAAACCCCGGTGTTCCTGGTTCTAACTTTGTTTTGGAAAAATCAATCGTGCTGGTTCGTATTCTTGGCGGGAGTTCTGTCTTTTAAACGGAATGTACGAACACCCACTTGTCGCAACGATTCAGACAGTTGGTTGGTCGTTGGTTCCCAAATCCGGCCCTCCTATTTTAACGTCATCAGAAATCATATTTTTACCTGACATATAGGTACCGGTCGTCATAATCACTGCCCGACTCAACAAAACGGATCCATCTTGTAATTCCACTCCTCTTGCTTCTTGTTTTTCTACAATCAAACGTTCAACAAGACTTTCGATCACCGTTAGATTTTTCTTGTTTTAAGCAAATCTCTTTCATCATAGAAGAATACGCCAACTTATCCGATTGAACCCGTAAAGCTCTTACTCCTGGCCCTTTTGTGGAATTTAACATTTTAAACTGTAAGGCTGTTTTGTCAGCCACATATCCCATTTGACCACCTAGTGCATCAATCTCCCTGGTTACGATTCCCTTTGCCGGACCACCCACAGAAGGATTGCAAGGCATTTTCCCAATTGTTTCCTGATTAATCGTAATCAGTGCTGTCTTTTTTCCCAAGCGAGCGGCAGCCAAGCCGGCTTCAATTCCGGCATGACCTGCTCCAATCACAATAATGTCATAATCGACCATTCAATAAACCTTCTTTACTATTTCTTTAATTTCCCTCATCCTGACCAAATGTGTTCAACTGAATCTCCATTTTGGGATACTCTTTACGTAATTCTGCCAAAATACAAGTCCATCTTCCGATGAAAAGCTGAATATTTCGTTGACGTAACTGACCAAATTTTGGAATCGGTATTTCAATTTTCATTTTTTGGTTATTTTCAATTCTATACCGAAAATCTTTTTCGAACTTTCCAATTTTCTTTCTTTTCCAAAGAAAGTATTTTCTGTTCATGTTGTAAACGATCTGAGAATTCATTTGGATAAAAATAACTCAAGGATAAAAACGCTGTTCGATGGCGTCCATCGCAAAAACTTCCTCTGTTTGTTTATCCGCCGCATTACTCAGATATTGATACCTTCTTTTTCAGCAATCTTTAAAAATATCCGAAGTGGCTGATGGTTGATGATGATCCATGTATGAAAAACTTTCTAAAGACTTAGACAAATTTAAACCCACTTCTTCCGAATGAATTGGTCTGGCAAAAAGACACATTTTTAACACCAAACAGTTCATCTTCGCCGGTATTTTTATGGCGTGCTGCTTTTTGAATAGCCTGTTCTAAAAGCTCTGAATAGAATCATATCCTGTTTTTCTTCATATTCTTTCCACATTTGACGCAAAGATAAGCGCTTCATCTCTGTGAAATGACCATAGCCTACGAATTTCTTTTTCGTTGGAGTAGTGTCCTTGCGTAGAAAAACAAGAGATCTCTACATGAAAAATCGCTAAATTTTCTTTTTGGTTGCAATTCCTAAAATAAGATTTCTTTATGTTGACTTAACCGATGATATTCAACCATGGCTTCATCACAAACATACGCAATTGAACTCATACGTCACCTCCTAAAATATCCCAAAACTCTTTCCACTTTCATCAACGCCCATACGATTGGCAGCCGGTTCTTTTTGGTAATCCGGGCATAGTCATAACGGAACCTGTCAAAACGACTAAGAAGCCAGCCCCCAGAAGAAACCAAGATGTCTTGACGTGCAAATCAAACCCGGTTGGAGCTCCTATGTAACGAAGCATCATCACTAAAGGACATGGGTGTCTTAGCCATGCAAATAGCTAGTTGATCCCATCCATTTTCTTTCATTTTCTGTATGGTAGCTTGTGCTTGTTTTGAATAAATGACTGATTTTGCTTGATAGATGGCAATCGTTTCTATCTTTTTCTTCAATGCCTTGGCTCACTTCATAAATTGGTTTAAAGCGGTTTTCTTGTTTCAAAGCCAATAAGACCTGCTCTACAAGATCTTGCATCCCCTTTGAACCCTTAGCCCATCCTTCCGATAAAGCAAACGGATAATTTTTTTCCTTTGTCCAAATTTTAAGAAATTCCAATTCTGCTTCTGTATCCGATGCAAAGCGATTATTTGTAATGACTACCGGTAATCCAAAGTTTTTAAATTTTTCCACATGTCTTTCCAGGTTGGCGACTCCTTTTTCAAAGCTTCTAAGTCCTCTTTTTCTAATTGATCAACCCTGGCGCCACCATGAAACTTTAAAGCTCGAATCGTGGCAACAATGACGCGTGCAGACGGTTTTAAATTCCCATACGACACTTAATATCTAAGAATTTTTCCGCTCCTAAATCTGCCCCAAACCCAGCTTCCGTAATGACATAATCACTTAGTTTCAAGGCCGCTTTTGTTGCGACAATAGAATTACAACCATGAGCAATGTTCGCAAATGGCCCTCCATGAACAAAAACCGGCGTTCCTTCTAAAGTTTGTACAAGATTTGGCATTAAAGCTTCTTTCAACAGTAAAGTAGCTGCTCCATCCGCTTGAATTTGTTTAACCGTTATCGGTTGACCATCCATCGTATAAGCTAAAACACAACGTCCAATTCTATCTTGTAGATCAGATAGCGATGTAGCCAAACATAAGATAGCCATGATTTCACTGGCGACTGTAATCACAAAGTGATCCGTTCTTTCCACTCCATTAACTTTCTTATTTTGAGCAATCGTTATCTCTCTTAATGTACGATCATTCATATCTAAGCATCGTTTCCAAACCACTTTTCGGGATCAATATTGAGCGGGTTTCCTTGATAAATGGAATTGTCCAACATGGCCGCTATTAAATTATTCGCCGCCGTGATAGCGTGCATATCCTGTAAAATGCAAATGATAGATTCCATAGGAATGACTTGAGAATAGCCGCCTCCGTCGCGCCTCCCTTCAATCCAAAAACAGGTCCCATAGAAGGCTCTCTCAAACAAGCCATTGCCTTCTTTCCTCGAGCATTTAATCCATCCGCCAAACCAATCGTAACCGTTGACTTTCCTTCTCCGGCTTTTCGTTGGACTAATTCCTGTCACCAAAATTAAATGACTTTTTCTTTTCTGATAAACCACTTAAATAATTTAAGTTCACTTTAGCTTTATCTTTCCCATATAAATACAATTCTTCTTCCGGAATACGAAGTTTTTCAGCGATTGTTTGAATGTTTAAGGCTTTGGTTTTCTTGTGCAATTTCTAAGTCCGTTTTCATTCTTTTCACCTTTCTTCGCTCTGACAGAGCATGACTCAATGTCATTTCATCGCATAATCCAACATAGCTCCAGATGGCAATCCATGAGCTATTCTAGTGACTAATAAATTTGGATATTCTTGGTCCAATACTTTGGTTAAATAAAGAGAAGTTGTTTCTCCATCTAAAGTGGCACTGGTTGCTAAAATAACCTCTCGCTTTCTTTGCTCGTTGAATGAGTTCTTTGATTTTTAAATTTTCCGGTAAAATTCCTTGTTGCAGAAATTAATCCATTTAACACATGGTAAACTCCGTCGTATTCTCCCATACTTTTCAATAGCAATAATATCTTTCAGGGATTGAACCACCAAAAATTTTAGTATGATCTCTTTTGGAAGAAGAGCAAATAGCACACTGTTCTTCTTCCGACTATTGCCACAAATTAAGCAGTTTTTGACTTTATTTTTCATATTCACAATAGCATGGGCAAATTCTATTGCTTCTTCTTTTTCCATTTCATATAAAGCAAGGCATATCTCTCCGCCGTTTTTCTCCCACACTGGTAACTGACGAATCATTTTCAATCAAATGATTCAAACTATCTGGATACTTCATCATGAACTCCTCTTTTATATAATTGTGACATTTTCTACCAAACAGTTGATTCAATCGATCCTCAATCTGATTTTTATCATTATTATTTTCTTGGTAACGGCATACTTCAAACGGTTTTGGTAATTGATTATTTTTCTTAATTTTTAAACAATTCAATGGCTTCATTAAACCTCTTGTTTTGTGAAAATATGAGCATCTTATCCAATAATAATTTCAGTTTCATAAATTGATAGATCGATTGTGAAAATCACTTTCCATCATCCTTGTACTAGCTGTTCTCCTTCACTAACTAAAAGGACACAATCTTCACCAACAGCCATCACTTGAACTTGTTCTAAAGCTGATGTAATTCGATCATCTTCTACGGTTCCTCTGATTTTAGCTGTCTTTAGTGTTTCACTATCTTTAGCTTTATCTTGTTTATTACATTGAATCAATAAACCAACCACTTCTTCTGTAGTTAATCGTATTTCTTTTGTCGTTGCAGTTAGAACCGGTTGATCTTTTTCTTCTACCAATAAAACCGGATCCGATTCTTGACTTTCAACCAATTCCGTCTTTTCTTCCCCTTTTGCAGGAGAAATTTGGCTTAATTGAATGCACAAAACCTCAAAATAGGCGGCTTGATTCTTATTCTGTTTGAATTTTTCTCTAAACTCAATCAACAAGTCTAATATTTTTCATCCAATTTTGTTTTGAAAAATAGCAAACTGATTTGAGAAGCTCTTCATCTGTCAAAAATTCTAAAATTTCTTGGCTCTTCGTATTGACATAAAGGACAACCTCTTTCACTACTCAATCCATTCTTCTAAAAATTTTTCCAAATTGATTCCTTTGTTCTTGATATTGTTTTTACTGTGATTTATGATGGAAAAATAATTCTTTGTTTGAATCAGATTTAATAAAGTCATCTTTTCTTCTACGGAAGTTAATCCGTAGATTCGGTGAATGTCACTTTCCTTAATGTCGCCGGATGTATATGCTGAACATTGATCCAACAACGATAATGCATCTCGCATACCGCCATCAGCTAAACGAGCCAAATTTTTAGCCGCTTTCTTCTTCCAATTGGATGCCTTCCAGATTAGAAACATGTAATAAATGGTCTTGGATCTGTTTTGATGGAACCCGATGGAAATCAAATCGTTGACAACGGCTAATAATGGTCGGCAGCATTTTCTGTGGATCGGTGGTAGCCAAAATAAAAATCACATTTTCCGGTGGTTCCTCTAAAATTTTTCAATAAGGCACTAGAAGCTGCTGAAGATAATTGATGAACCTCATCCATGATATATACCTTGTATATTCCTGCATAGGAGCTAAATAGGTCTTATCAATCAAATCACGGATATGATCTACACTCGTTTCATTTGCTGCATTGATTTCGATAATATCCGGATGAATGCCTTTATTCGCTAATTCACAGCTTACACAATGATTGCAAGGTTTTTCCTTCGAATCTTCACACTAATAGCTTTTGCCAGCAAGCGTGCCATTGTCGTCTTTCCCGTGCCTCTTGGTCCGCAAAATAAACAGGCATGCCCTACTTTATTTTGGTTCACTGTATTTTGAATGGCTTGAACAATATAGTCTTGTCCAATGACTTCTGCAAATAGATCGATATTTTTGATATAGTGCTTGTTTTTCCATAAAATTCTCCAGTGAAATTATAACAAAAACCAGATTTATTCAGTCTGGTCAGATCTCTTTTTGAAAATAACGACTTAATAATTGAGCACATTTTCTTTCTAAAACGCCTTTTTATCACAGGATAATGATTAAGACCTCTGATTGCTTCAAGATTAATTTTAGTTTTTCAAAAACCTGCTTTAAAACTATCTGCCCCATAATAAACCGTTCTCAATCTGGAATTCAAAATTGCACCTGTACACATCATACATGGTTCTAAAGTTACATAGAGATCACAATCATTTAAATTCCAGTTATTTTTCACTTTTGAAGCTTCTAAAATAGCTTCCACCTCTGCGTGATAAATCGCATTGTTTTTACTCTCTTTATGATTATGATTTCGTGCAATTACCATATCGTCACAAACAATCACACATCCAATGGAACTTCATCTGATAATTCCGCTTTTTAGCTTCTTCAATAGCTAAGCTCATGTAATATTCTTCTCTATTTTTCATAATTAAAAGCGGTACACGCAATTAGAATCACTTATGGCTGCTGTCTTCCGACCCTGACCAAGTTCATGTGCTAACTGCTGTACCACTAGTAGTGTACTATTTCTAACAAACATTTCAAGTAATTGTTTCACGTGAAACAATTACTTCTTCGGATGAATCACTTCTTGCCCGCCCATATAAGGTCGCAAAGCTTTTGGAATAGTAATATCTCCATTTTTGATAATGGTTTTTCAAGAAAGCAATCAAAGCACGAGGTGAAGCCACAACAGTATTATTCAAAGTATGGGCCAAATAATTACCATTTTTACCTTTAATACGAATACTTAATCTTCTAGCCTGTGCCTCTCCTAGATTTGAACAACTGCCAACTTCAAAATATTTTTTTCTGCCCTAGGTGACCAAGCTTCTACATCACAGGATTTTACTTTTTAAATCAGCTAAATCACCTGAACAACATTCTAAAGTACGAACCGGAATTTCCAGACTGCGAAAGAAATCAACTGAATTTTTCCAAAGTTGTTCATACCAGTAAGCACTATCTTTTGGATGACAAACAACCACCATTTCTTGTTTTTCAAACTGATGCACACGATAAACCCCACGTTCCTCAATACCGTGAGCTCCCACTTCTTTTTCTAAAACATGGGCTATATGAAGTTAAAGCTCTTGGCAAATCTTCTTCTTTTACCATTTGCCCATAAATTTACCAATCATCGAATGTTCCGAAGTGCCAATTAGATATAAATCTTCCCCGTCGATTTTATACATCATATTTTCCATTTCATCAAAGCTCATCACACCCGTAACGACGTTGGAATGAATCATGAATGGAGGTATCACATAAGTGAAGCCATGATCAATCATAAAATCTGAGCGTATGAAATAATAGAAGAATGAAGACGAGCCACATCTCCTTGCAAATAGTAAAACCATTACCTGATGTGCGACCTGCACTTTCTGAATCAAATCCATCAAAACTTTGAAAAATATCTGCATGATACGGAATTTCATAATCCGGAATCAGCGGTTCACCATATTTTTCTATTTCTACATTCTCAGAATCATCTTTTTCCAATTGGAAACCGTCGGATCAATGATGTTTGGAATCACCATCATCCGCTTGCGAATTTCCACTTCCATTTCTTTTTCTTCCGCTTCTAAATCTGTAATTCTTTGGTCAATATCTTTTACTGACTGTTTCGCAGCTTCCGCTTTATCAAATTCTTTTTGACGCATAAAACGCTGATTTCTTTGGAAATACGATTTCGATCACCACGTAATTGATCCCCTTCTGTTTTTAGCAGCTCTGAATTTTTATCTAATCCATACACTTCATCAACTAATGGCAATTTCTGATCTTGAAATTTCTTTTTGATATTTTCTTTCACTACTTCTTGATGGTTACGAATCAACTCAATATCAATCATATTTATCCTCCATAGGCAACCTCTTTATAGGACGATTTCTCGCGGTGCCACTCTAATTAAATTGTTTCACGTGAAACAATTTATCTCTCTTCTACAATAACGGTGTAGACCGAGCTGATTTTTCTTTTAAAGTGGATTCAATAGAATTCTAGGTTACCTTTCATCAACCGGCAACTTTCTAAACAAGAATTTCTACTTACTATTCTTTATACAGCCACTTAAATTAAACCATTTAGCCCTTCTTATGTCAAACAAAAAGGAGCTTAAGCTCCTTTTTGTTTTTAAAGAATCTCGATGAATTTCTTTGTATCAGCTTCTTTTTGTTTCTCTGTTGGCAATTCAATATGAAGAACACCACCATCATAACTTACCTTAACATCCGATTGTTCAATCGCTGTTCCGACGTAGAAAGTACGACTTGTCGTTCCAGAAAAGCGTTCTTGACGAATAACCTTTCCTGCTTCATCCGTTTCTTCATTATGAGAAGAACGACTTGCTTCAACCGTTAAATTACCATTGAATAAACTAATCTTAATATCTTCCTTTTTTACACCCGGAATTTCCATATCCAATAAGTATAAACCATTTTTCGCGAACATCCGTTTTCATTAGGGTTATAACCATTATTCATGGAAGAAGCTCCAAACATATCATCAAATAATTCATCAAAACCATTTCTTCTAATCATTCTATTCATACTAACCTCCTAAGGATTATTTCCTTATACTCTTATTCTAACCTTATTTTTAGCACTGTCAACCGTTAGTGCTAATTTTTTTAACTTTTTGATAGTTATTTAAAAACATCAGTTATTTACTAACTATTTTTATTATCACATACATATAAAAAGTGCTGATTATTCAGCACTTTCTTCTTCAATCATTTCTTCTACTTCCTGATCAACAATAGCAACGGTAGAAACTTTATCTTGATCAACACGAATCAAATGAACTCCCATACTCGAACGAGAGGACTCTGCAATTTGGTCAAGAGAAATACGAATTACAATTCCACCTTCTGTCATAATCATCACATCTCTGATCATCACTGACTGCTTTCATTGAAATCAAGTCACCTGTTTTTCATTAATCTTAGCCGCCTTAACACCTTTAGAACCACGATTCGTTAAACGGAAAGAAGCGATGGAAGAAACTTTACCAATTCCCTTTTCTGTAACAGTCAGTACATTAAACCCTTCCAAAGTGGTTGCGACTCCAACCACCGAAGAACCATCTGTATTAAAACCTTTTACACCATGAGCACTACGTCCTTGAGGACGAACCTTATCTTCTAACATACGAACAGCTTTACCATTAGCTCCAGCAATCAAAACTTCTGCCTGTCCATCTGTCGGTTTCACAAACGCTAATTGATCACCTTCGTTAAGAAGAATCGCTTTCTTACCATTCTTCATAATATTTTCAAATTCAGAAATAGCTGTCCGTTTTACAATCCCTTTTTCGTCACAAAGAATAAAAATTTTTGTTTTGTTCGTCATTCTTTTCACCGGAACCATAGCCTTCACTTTCTCATCCTTATCCATATTCACAAGGTTGATAATTGGAATTCCTTTCGAAGTTCTTGAAAAATTAGGAATGTTAAACCCTCTTAGACGGAACACACGACCTTTATTCGTAAATAAGAGTAAGAAATCATGAGTAGACATATTGATAACAGATTCAATGCTATCATCTTTATTCAAGTCCATTCCCTTAATACCCTTACCACCACGGTTTTTGAACCGAATAGGTATTCGTTGTTAATCTCTTAACGTAACCATTCGTAGATAAAAGTCACCATGATATCTTCTACCGGTATCAAATCTTCATCTTCCATTTCCGCATCCGCATCAATAATTTCTGAACGTCTAGGTGATCCATACTTTGCTTTAATTTCTGTTAATTCATTTTTACAATATCAATGACTCGCTCTTTATGCGCTAAGATATCTTCATAATCCGCAATTTTTAATAATAAATCTTGGTATTCATTTTCAATTTTATCTCGTTCTAAACCAGTCAAACGTCTAAATTGCATATCCAGAATTGCTTTGGCTTGAATTTCATCTAATGGAAACTTGTTCATTAAGTTGATTAAAGCTTCTTGAGCATCTTTAGATTGGCGAATGGTATGAATCACTTCATCCAAACAATCCACCGCAATACGCAAGCCTTCCAAAATATGGGCTCGATCTTTGGCTTTTTAATTCAAAAGCAGTTCGACGACGAATTACTTCTAATTGAAAGTCAATATAGCCTTTTAGAAGTTCTTTCATACCAGCTAAGCGAGGAGCTCCATCAAATAAAACGACATTATTCACCCCGAAATTAGATTGCAGAGCCGTCATACTGATACAGTTGATTTAAAACCACTTCAGCTTGTACATCTTTACGAAGTTCCACCACAACACGAATTCCCTTCATGTTTGATTCATCTCGCAAATCGGTAATACCATCAATTAGTTTTTCTCTGGTTAATGTACCGATTCTTTCTACAAGAGAGGCTTTATTCACCATATAAGGAATTTCATCCACCACAATGCGCATTTTGCCATTAGCCATCTCTTCAAAAATGAGTCTTAGCCCTCATGACAATTGATCCACGTCCTGTTTCAAAAAGCTTTACGAATTCCTGAACGACCCAAAATATAGCCACCTGTAGGAAAATCAGGCCCTTTCATGAATTGCATCAATTCCGTTACAGAAATTTCCGGATTTTCCATATAAGCAATGACAGCATCAATCGTTTCTTTCAAGTTATGTGGAGCTACATTTGTGGCCATACCAACCGCAATTCCACTAGAACCATTGACCAATAAATTCGGAAAACGAGCCGGCAAAACCATCGGTTCTTTTTCTTCTCCATCATAATTATCCATCATATCAACGGTATTTTTTCTAAATCACGAAGAATTTCCACAGAAATTTTAGACATACGAGCTTCAGTATATCGCATGGCTGCCGCACCATCTCCATCCATGGATCCAAAGTTACCGTGTCCATCAACCAAGGTCTCTCTCATGTTCCAGTTTTGAGCCATATAAACCAAAGCACCATAAATTGAACTATCACCAGTGGATGATATTTACCATTGTATCTCCAACGATACGAGCACACTTACGATATGGTTTATCAGGACCATTATTCATTTCATTCATCGCAAAATAAAATACGACGTTGAACCGGCTTCAAACCATCTCGAACATCCGGTAAAGCACGAGCTACAATAACAGACATCGAATATTCCAAAAATCACGACGAATTTCTTTACTCAATTCCGTTTCGTAATATGACCAGGGTCAAAATTATTTTCATCAAATTCCATAAAATTATCTAAAGCCATCTTGACCTCCTATTAAATATCTAAATTTTTCAACAAAGTGAGCATTTTCTAAAATAAAGTTCTTACGAGGTTCCACCTCTTCCCCATCAACATTGAGAAATTTTTGATCAGCATATTCTGCATCCTCAATGGTTACTCGAATCAAGGTACGAGATTTAGGGATCCATGAGTTGTTTCCATAACTGACTAGCATCCATCTCTCAAGACCTTTATAACGTTGAATACTCAATCGTTCTCCCATTTCGCCTTTAATTCTTCCAATTGGCGATCCGTATACGCATAGCGAACACTTTGACCCTTTTGAACTTTAAACAAAGGTGGTTGAGCAATATACACATAGCCTTGTTCCAAAACAGGGACGTAAGAAACGATAAAAGAATGTCAATAATAACGTTCGAATATGAGCACCATCTACATCAGCATCGGTCATGATCACAATCTTATGATAACGAAGCTTTGAAGTATCCACCTCATCCTGTACCCGGCTCCAAATGCAGTAATCATTGAACGAATTTCTTGATTTTTCAAATGCCTTTTCAGGTCTCGTTTTTCCACATTTAAAATTTTTACCTCTTAGAGGAAGAATGAGCGAAAATGTGAATCACGACCATTTTTAGCCGATCCTCCCGCCGAATCTCCTTCGACTAAGTAAATTTCAGAAATACTAGGATCTTTTGAAGAACAATCTGATAATTTTCCCGGAAGAGAACCTACTTTAATAGAACTCTTACGAGTGATTTCTTTAGCTCTTTTCGCTGCTAAACGGGCTTGTGAAGCAATCATAATTTTTCCATGATTGCTTTTTGCTTGATTTGGATTTTCCATTAAGAAACGTTCAAATTGAGTGCCAAAAATATCCGATACAATCTTACGAACTTCACTATTGGTCAATTTTGACTTTGTTTGAGAAATATATTGAGGATCTGGATGCTTCACGAAATAATAGCCGTTAATCCTTCTTTGCAGTCCTCTTGTGTTACATTTTCATCTTTTTCCTTTAAAAAATTATTTTCCCGAGCATACTTATTCACGATACGAGTTAAAGCCATACGGAAACCTTCTTCATGAGTTCCACCATCCACAGTCGTAATATTATTACAAAAAGTATAGATAGATGGATTATAGCTATGTATTATATTGACAAGCCACTTCTACTTGAATATTATCCTCATAACCCTCTGAATAAATGACATCTTCATGCACTTTATCTTTATTTTTCATTAATAAACTTCACATATTCTTTTAAACCGCCTTCAAAGAAATAGTCGTGATCTCTTTTTCAAAATTAACTTCTCTCAAATCATGAAATTTAATACGAATTCCTTTATTTAAGAAAGCTAACTGACGAATACGATTTCTTAATATATTAAAATCATACACCGTTGTTTCTGTGAAAATTGTTGGATCGGCTTTAAAAACGAACCAAAGAACCATGTTTATCAACATCACAAGTTCCAATAACCTTTAATGGTTCAACCGGATGACCACCATTTTCAAATCGAACGAAATAAACACTTCCTTCGTGATAAACCGTTACCTCCAAAAATTCACTCAATGCATTAACTGCCGAAGCCCCAACACCATGTAAACCACCAGAAACTTTATACGCTCCCCACCAAATTTACCACCAGCGTGTAATACTGTAAAAATCGTTTCAATCGTTGAAATACCCGTTTTTTCATTCATTCCCGTTGGCATCCCACGACCATCATCTTCAACGGACACAATATTATCTTCATCTACGGTAATTTCTACTTGACTGGCATATCCTGCCATTGCCTCGTCAATACCATTATCAACAATTTCCCCAAAACCAAATGATGTAAACCAACTGAGGAAGTGGAACCGATATACATACCAGGACGCTTACGAACAGCTTCTGAGACCTTCTAAAACCTGAATATCTTCATCTTCATAAGCATGATCTACCTTCATATCAAGTGTTTCATTAAAGATAGCCCGGTTTTCTTCTTTATTTTCTAATTTATTTGCCATGTAAACCTCCTATACTTTTTATTTTTTTCCATCTTCAATGGAAATACAATTTGTTTGTTCTAATTTCAAACTATCCGGTAAATGAGTCGCTGTGATAAAAGCATTGATAGTCATTTTTCACAGCGTTAATTAAACGTTTTTGTCTTTTCTAAACCAATTCACTAAGAACATCATCTAATAAAACGATCGCCTTTCTTTTTGAAAATAAATTCAATATAACGAAGAATTGTTAATTTAAAAGCAATCATAACCAGTCTTTTTGACCTTGTGAAGCAGATAATAAAATATCCTCACCATCTAGTAAAAATTGAATATCTCCCCGATGAATTCCAACATTAGTGATACGTGTTTCTATATCCCTTTTTCGAGAAGAAAGATGAGCCTCTACTAATTCTCTATTTTTCACTTTCTATCCCTGTTTTTATTTCAATTTTCAAACTCAAAGGCATACCGGAAATAGATTGAAACAAACCCTCTATTTTTGATTGATGAATTGCAAAAAGAAATTCTTCTCTTTACAAATTTCAATCAGACTCCACCATTTGTTGATCTAAGATATCTAACATTGTTTCATCTATTTTTGTTTTTCTTAATAACATATTTCTTTCTTTTTAATAAAATTTGATATCGTGTCAGATGAAATAGATATTTTTAGAGAGTTTCATCAATTCTTGATCCATGAATTTTTCGTCTTGCTTTAGGAGCTTGTGAAAAATAAATAAATATCTTCCGGACTAAATAATACTACGTTCAAACGACCGATAAATTCACTGGTTTTCGATATATTTATTTTCCCAATAAAAAGGCTTTTTCCTTTTTCATGAAGAATACAACGTAAATAACTTTCTTGTTTTATTTCTTCTATTTGACAAGCTAAGTTAGCGTATTTTTCTTCTTTTTGAATCAAAGCCTGATCTTGATTAGTTCGAAAAGATCGACACAAAGATAAATAATAAAGAGCTTCTATTAAATTAGTTTTTCCTTGAGCGTTTTTCTACAATCACATTGAGATAAGGTTGAAAAGAAACTTGCAAATGGTGGTAATTTCGATAATGAGAAAGTTCTAAAGACTTAATGTACATCTTTCACCATGAAAGTTTTTCTTGATAAAGTAACCTCATCACCAGGATATAACTTTCTTCCACGACGCGTTTCAACTTCCTGATTTACTTTCACCAATCCTTCTTGAATCACAACTTTTGATTCTCCTCCTGTTTGTACTAATCCATAGAATTTTAAGAAGTTTTGTAAGCAAATATAGTCTTGTTTTCTTCTCGTCATTTTTCCTACTTTCCAAGTTCCAAAAACCTCATAAATTATAACATAAAAAGGCTTAAAAACCTAGTTTTCAAGCCTTTTTAAGACCTTAGTGATTTGACTTTTAATGGAAGAACTAACTGAATCGTAGAAGGATCATCTATAGAAGTTAAAAATAAATGGTTTCATCATTCCTTTAAACTGAACCAATACTTTTTCTCCATGAAGACCACGAAGAGCTTCTATCACATAAGAACCATCAAAAAGAAATATCAAATTTTCTCCTCTATGTTGAGCTATCAATTCTTCATGTGATTCTCCGATTTCTTGTGACCGACTGGTTAGAATAGCTTGATCATTAATTAACTGGAGACGATTTTTCTTTGACATCTTCACTTCTTAAGAAAAGAGGTACGATCAATAGCTCTTAATAAATCCTGACGATTCATTTCTAATTCTGTTATAAATTGAGTTGGAATCAATTGACTTGTTGCCGGATAATCTCCATCTAAAATACGACTTTGAAAAATCATATTGTCAATTCGAATTTGAATTTTTGAACGATCTACGGAAAAGAAAACAGATTCTTTAGCATTTTGTAAGATTGTTGTTTTCATATCATTCAATGATTTAGCCGGAATCGTAATATTAAACTGATCTTGACTATCTAAATCAACCACTTTACGAGCTAAACGATAAGAATCAGTTGCCGTACAAACCAATTGATTGTTTTTAATTCAAAAATTAACCCCTGTTAAAACAGGTTTCATTTCTTGCTTAGAACAAGCAAAGACCGTTTTGCTCAATCAAATCTAAAAAAACGTATTTTTATCTAATTCAATTTCAATAGTCGGCTTGTTAAAATCAATTGCAGGATATTGATGAACCGCCATACCGTTAATTTTAAATAAAAGCTTGATGACCTTTAAATTGAGTATACGTTCCATCAATAGATTCAACAAAAATATGATCACTGTCTAATTTACGTGCAATTTCCAATAAATATTTAGCTTCAATTAAAAAGATGACCTTCTTCTTGTACGTTTAAATCATTTTCTTCATCAGATATTATTTTTCTGAATAGAAATATCGGCATCACTGGAAGTCAGTACTAAAGAATCAACTTTCACTTCAATCTTGATTCCTCGTAAAGAAGGTTGAGGAGAATTAGTTGAAACAGCATGACTTAATTCTGATAAAGCAGTGACAAACGGATTTTTAATTGAAAATTTCATGATAGCTCCTTTTTATAATTTAATTATCATGACTTTATTTTTATTAAGACTGTGGAAAAGTGGAAAAGTCATGAACATCTTTATTTTACTGCATTTTTCAAAAATAACAGTGGATATATGGTGGATAAAAAATGTGGATTAATCAACTATTTGAGTTTCCAACTCATGAATAGCTTTTTTTCAAAGATATGATCGGACTTAATTTGTTTTTCAACTTTTTGTGATTGCTGAAATGATGGTGGAATGATCTCGACCACCGAACTCTTCTCCAATGCGAATATAAGGTAAATCTAAATGTTTACGACAGAGAAAAAATGGAAATATGACGAGCATTTGCAATATTTTTTGTTCGATTTCTAGATTTAATTTGTTGGCTGGTCAAGCCGTAATAATCTGCTACAATACGAATGATTTTTAGCATTTAAACCAGATTTCATTGTCTTAGAGGATTGTGCTTTTAAAGAGTGCATAACCGTTTCAAAATGAATCACATCATCATTAGGTTGAAATTGAATAGCATAGAATAAAACTCGATTTAAAGCTCCCTCTAATTCACGAACATTTCCTGCAAAGTTTGAAGCAATATAATTCATTCCTTCTTCATCAATGGAATTATCATTTACTTTAATTTTTGATTTAAGATAGCTCTGGCTGTTTCAAATTCCGGTGAATCAATTCCAACGGTTAATCCATTTAAGAAACGAGAGGCTAATCGATCTTCTAAATCTTTGATATCTTTTTGGTTCTCGATCAGAAGTAATACAAACTTGTTTTCTGTTATTGACCATTTCTTCATAGATGGTGAAAAATTTCATGTGATTTTTTTCTTTACCGGCTATGAATTGGATATCATCAATCAATAAAACATCTAAGCTGTACATATAACGTTTAAAAGCATCAATCGTTCCTGTTTGTAAGGCATGAACTACTGTTTCCACAAATTTAGTAGATTCTGTATAATAAACTTTTTCTGGTTGATGTTTTTAATATAATTAGCAATTGCCATTAATAAATGAGTTTTTCCTAAGCCACTATTTCCATAAATAAATAAAGGATTCCATAATTGTCCAGGATTTAAAAGAAACCGCATAGGCTGCCGCTTGTGATTCTCGATTACAATCTCCAATAACGAAAGTTTTCAAAGGTACGATCTTTTTGAATCGTAGAGGAACTGAAATTAGTTTCATAATCTTCCAACAGAGGAGTAGTCATCGTTTTAATATCCTTTGGTTGTACCAATTGAACTTTAAAATTTGGTTCCAAATCTTGATAACGAGCTTTTAAAAAGAATCGTAATATCTTTTAAAAGCAGAGTTTCAATACATTTAAAAGAGATTAGATTATTAGCAACTAAAATAGCCTTTTCGTTATCAAAAAGAATGTAAATAAGAAGGATTTAAGTAAGTATTGAAAAATATCCTCTAAATCAGATTGATCATGAAGATCATTTATAATCTCCTGCCAAATTCTTTTTAAAGAGATTGGTCTTGTAGTACTGTCATGCTGTTCACCTAAATTTTATATTGTTAGCTTTTATTATTTTAGCCTTAAATAATAAATAAAAAGAAAAATGTGGAAAAAATAAATTATCCACAATTAATAAAAAACAGATAAAGTAGGTAATAGAGGTGTTTTTAAATAGTTTTCCACAATTTCCACAAAAATAATAGTGGGGATAAGTTGTGGAAAAATAATTTTTATTGTGGAAAAATAAAAATAAGTGGAAAAACAAAAAAATAAATTGAATTATCCAGACTATCAACACATCATAAAGGTAGATAAAATCAAATAAAAAATAACTTTTAAGCGTTTTTTTCCACAATTGTGGAAAAGTAGCAAAATAAAATGTGGGTATAAAAAAATGTGGATAATAGATGGCTAAAAATAGATTTCCACAAAAATAAGAATTAATTTATAAATGGAAACAGTTATATCTATTAAAAAGCATATCGATTCAGATATACTTTTATAAAAGACATATTTGGAATTTCTTCCACTTCTTCTTCATGATAACGGATACAAATATGACGATCAGTACCTACTCCTTCTGATTCAGTAGAAATACTTTCCCAATCAGCCAAGGTTTTATGAATCACTTTTCTCTCATCATTTGGCATTGGATCTAAAACCGCATCGACATGACTTTGTTGGACTTGTCGAGCCACTCGTTTAGCAATTGATTTAACCTTTGCATAACGATCTTCTTTATAGTGATTGATATCAATCATGACATCAATACAGCGCTTAAAAGAAAGCATTAATAGCTGCTTTAACAACAAAATTTAACGCTTGTAATGTTTTTCCTTGTTTGCCAATTAAAAATAGCGTTATTTTCAGCATTTAAGTTCACATGATAAGAACCACCTAAATCTTCGATGGAAACTTCCATATCTAGTTCAATTTCGGTGAAGAAAGAACCTAAGTAATTAAATAAGAATTCTTTGATATCCTCGCTATCATAAATATAAGCTTTTTGTTTCTTGTGCATTTTGACACAAAATCGAATACTGAAGAGTATCTACAAGAACACCACGTTCATTTGCGACAGTTTCTAAAATTTCATCTAATGTTTTCCCTTGGTAGATTTCCATATTAGCGACCTCCGACCGGTTTTTGTTCATCAATCTTTTTGAACAATTAACGTTTTTACAATATCTACTATGTTACGAATAAACCAATAATAGACATACCGGAAAACCAAGTGAAACCAAATATAGCAATCATACCAACCATCATGTATTGCATCATCACCTGTTGACTCCACCACCAACTTCTTCTGGTCGACGATGATGTTTTTCGCTTCTGCTTCCGCTTTTTCTTTTGTAAAATTAGAGGTAATTTGATTAAAAGCAAATTGAGACCCAAGCATTAAAAATGAATAAGATAATATAGCTAAGAGAAGCCATATTTCCGGCAATCAATTGTTGTAAACCTTTCATAGGAGTTACTTGTAAAAATCATACCTAAGAAAGATCCCTTAGCAACTGATTCCGCACGTTGAATAGCGAAGAACATCGCCATAACAATAGGAAATTGAAGAAATTGAACCAGCATCATAGAACCAGGATGAACATCATATTTTTTCATTAAAGCTTGTTGTTCCTGAACCATCTTCATACGAGCACTATCAGTGGAAACACCCTCATATTTTCTTTGAATCTTATTCAACTCCGGTTGAATTAACTGCATTCTTTGCATAGCTACTTGAGATTTTGAAGTGAAAGGGCTAATAAAGCATGAATGACAATGGTCACTAATGCAATGGCTCCACCAACTCCAATAATCATAGATAAATGATTGATCAACCAAGCCAATGGCCAAACAAAGATAGCAGAAAAACCAACTTTCTTTTTCAAAAATATATTGAAAAGTTGTATTGTTGGTAATTAAAAATAACATTACCCTTAGCATCATGTGGGACAGTACAGCCGCTGATTGTCACAAGTACTGTGACCACTAAAGTTAACATAAGTAGCTTTTTCATTCTTGTTGATAATTTCATAAGGACTCCTTGTATAATGGTTAAATTATATCTTTAATTAAAGGTTCTTTCCAATAGTTTTTGATTTTCTTCAAAATTCTTGGTCGGATAAGCAAATCGGACAATCAAGACAACATCATAAGGATAATTTTCAAAAGGAATCATTCCTTCTAACATCATCCGAATTTGACGTTTGTATAAATTTCTTTGTACTGCATGACCGATTTTTCTTAGGAATGGAAATGCCTATACGAGCTTGTTCTTCCATGATAATAAAATACAAAAAGAAGGATTCACTTTTTCTTTCCTTGATGAATCAACTCTTGAAACTCTTCTTTTTCTTAATTCGATTTCTTTTTCATAATCTAAATAAAAAAAGTCACCCAAAGGTGACTTAAGCAGATAAAACCTTTCTTCCCTTTGCTCTACGTCTAGCAAGGACTTTACGTCCACCTACAGTAGACATACGAGCTCTAAAGCCATGGGTAGCTTTTGTTTTTCTTTTGCTTGGCTGGTATGTTCTCTTCATCATGCCACCTCCAATACTTTTTTACATAACTGAAAAACATTGCTAGATAATTATAGACAAAAACATTGGCTAGTGTCAAACTACTTTTTGCGTTTGAAAATATTCCTCAAAAGTAAGATTAACACCACCTTTTTTAACCATTTTTTTAGCCACATCAACTCCTACATACCGCCAATGCCAAGGCATGGAAGTATAACCGGTAATAGTCTCTTTATTGTCAGGATAGCGAAGAATAAAACCATATTTATGAGCATTTTTAACCAGCCATTTATAGGTGTTTGTCTTCGCAAAAGAAACGGTATTATGACCATCCGCCTTGTCGGTAACATCCAAGGCTAAACCAGTTTGATTTTCAGAAAAACCCGCATTCGCTGTTATTTTTTTCGCTTCCGCTTCTCCCAATAAATTGACCCTGATCTTCATAGTAATCTTTTTGTTGCTCATAACTACGATAACCGGCTGTAATAAACATAGGAACTTTATCCTTTTTTGCGGCTTCAAACATAGCCTTAGCTTGATCAGCTGCTTCTTTTCTTAATTGAATGACATCAGCTGTACTATTTAAATAAGGACTTGACAAATTCGCCGGTACATAATCCTTTTGGCAAACCATGTGTTTTATCCACAAGAACCGTAATACTACTAGCTTCTGTTAATTCATTTGGTAAAGTGATCTTTTGTGTATCTTTTGGATTAGTTTCTTGTTTTGGTTGAACGGCCGGTTTGGTTAATTGGGGATTATTTAACACATAAACAGATCCCAGTAATACAATAACTCCCAAAAACAATCACAGTTTTCGCTATGACATTTAGATTCATTTTTCTTAGATTGATTAGACATAAAAACTCCTTCATGTTGGTTCTTTGTCATTGTACTGTATAATAGAAATCAATACAAATGGAGGACATACGTCATTATGCCAAAATTATTCAGTTATATTATGTGGGCTTTGGTCATTTATTTTATGATTCGCATTATTTTATTAAGCCAAAAGAATGGAAAAACAAAGGGATTAATCGAGGTGATTCGTTTTGTAGATGATGAAAATCAATTTAATGATAGAATCATAGCCTTTAGAAGATCAGTTTCGTGATAAGAATGTGAATTTTTCAAAAACACAGGTTTTAAAACTTTGGGGAGCGGCTAATCATGGTCGAACAACTTCATTTAGTTCTGTTCTTGAAAAATTACAACCGGAAAAGTTAATTCAGCACAATAAAGGACTATCCGCAGGAGAAAATGAAGACAGTTTCTTCTATCTTTATATATCTATTCCGAATATTCTTTATGGTCAAAAATCAACTGGAATTGATGGAGGAATTATTTCAAAAATTATCTTCGATCAGTGAACAATTATCCTCAGAAATGGTCGTTCAACTTGGTTTACAAGCTCAAAAAAATACTACCAAGGACAAGAGGATTTTTGGAAAATCTTTCTATCAATCTATTTTAGAAGGTGACTATGAAACATTGACCTATTCCAAGAATATGATCAGTGTTTATAAATCCGTTTGTTCCAGTCTTCTAGCAAAAATAGCTCAAGAAGAAAATGATATTGAAGGATTAAAGGCACAAATGGAAACCGTCAATCACTTTAATACGTTAGGTGTAGGACAACGTTTCTTAAATCATCTCAGTTTCCAAATGCCAAAAGAAGAAGTAAAAGAAGAATCTTCAGAAGAAACAATGAATGAAACCATGGTGATGGAACAATTAACGGATCCACAAGACGAGAATAAAAAATGAAATTAATTGTTGGTTTAGGAAATCCTGGTAAAAAGTATGAACAAACTCGTCATAACAGTGGTTTTTTAGTGATGGACGCATTAGCTCATTTATGTCATACGAATATTTCTCAAAAATAAATGGAATGCGTTGATCAGCCAAGTTCGTATTAGTGCTGAACAAGTGATCCTAATGAAACCACAAACTTTTATGAATGAATCGGGTATAGCGGTCCGCCAAGTTTTTGATTTCTATAAGATGGCTTTGGAAGATATATTGGTGATTCACGATGATATGGATTTAAAAGTGGGTTCTCTCCGGATTCGTCAAAAGGATCCAGTGGAGGACAAAAGGGAATGAAGTCCATTCAGCAGCATCTCAATAGTCAAATGATTGCTCGTATTCGTGTGGGTGTCGGTCATAGTGAGAAAGGGGTTCATGAAAAAGTCCCTGATTGGGTATTGTCTTCTGTCTTTCCGGAAGAAAAAGCTATTTTTCAACAAACCATTGAACAAGCGGCGAAGGCTTGTTATGAGTGGGTCAATGAGCCAATGGATTTAGTTATGAATCGATTTAATAAGAAGGGTTAATGAAACGAACTCTTCTTTTTATTGTATAATCACTAAGCAAAGGAGTCTTCATGATGTCGATACCTCATTGGTTATTTCAAATCACGAAAGAAAATAAAGCCTTAGAACAAATTCAAAAGAAGAAATTCCTCATTGCGATTTCTTCTACGATTCAAGAGGCTCTTTTAATGGCACTTTCTTATCAACAAAAACCAAGACCAATGATCGTTTTAAAATCCAATTTGTACCTTTGCCCAGCAATTCTATGAAAGATTGACTTCTTTTTATCAGAGAAAGAATGTTCTTTGTTTGGAACAGATGAAAGTCTTCGGGTTGAAGCTCATCGTTTCTTCTCCGGAATTAAGTGCTCAACAGGTCGATACTTTGTTTTCATTACAGAAACATCCCAATCAGATTGTGGTGACTTGTCCTTCGGCATATTTAAGGTTTTTACCACTTCCTAGTCAGTTTAAAGAAGCATCCATTCATTTGAAAATCAATGAAGAGTGGTCCATAAAAGTATTAAAGGAAAAAGTTATTGGCTAGTGGTTATCACCAACAAGCTCATGTCGATCAACCTTAAGTTTTGCAATCCGTGGAGGGATTGTGGATGTGTATTCCATCAATTACGATCATCCGATTCGCTTGGAATTTTTGATACACAAATTGAGTCGATTCTGATTCTTTGATGAAAATATTCAAAGAACGATTGGAACAATTGAAGAGGTGGAAATTGTGCCGGCATCCATTGTCTTTTTCTCTTTCTAATCAAATAGCGACATCCGCAAAGGTATCCAACAAGATTTAGAGCACAATCCTAATGTTTTTTTCTTCAAGATGAATTGATGACCACCATTCAAAGCCGATGGAAGCTCATTTGTTTGATAAGAGTATGTATCCATATTATGCTTTTTGTCCCTAACATGGCGGGTTTATGGGATTATATGGAAGATGCGAACTTTTTATTTCTGATGAAATTTTGCAATGATGCCATTAAACGCTTAAAAAGAAGATACGATTTCTTATATCCAGGAAATGGCGCAAGAAAATAAACTTTTACCTAGATTTGACTTTATGGCATGACTTAGAAAGAAGTATGCCGCATCTCAGTTGTTATTATGGAGATAGCTATGGGGATCCCGTATCCCATATAGAAGAAGTGTATCTTCCAAATGAACTTTTTGGAAAAAGAATTCAAATAGCTCAAAAACAGAGAGTCACTGTCTTTGTTTTAAATAAGAAAGAAATACAAAGAATCTCGTGAAATCTTAGATCATGAAAAATAGAATACCGATTTTTTTGAAAGAAAAAGAAGAAATAGAAAAAGAGGCCCCTTTATCTATACGAAGCTGATTGGTCACAAGGGTTCTTTTTGGCGGATCAAAAAGGTAGCGGTGTATACGGCAAGGAATTGTTTGAAGTGCATCATCGAAAAGGGTCGTTATGAAAATAAATTTCGTAATGCCGAAAATCATTCATGCCTATCAAGAATTAGAACCAAAAAGATTATGTAGTTCATGCCAATTATGGTGTTGGACAGTATATGGGAATCGAAACAAAAGAAATCAACCATATCAAGCGAGATTTCTGAGAATTATTTATAAGGCTAATTCAGAATTACTGGTTCCTTTAGAACAATTTCGTTTGGTGCGTAAATTTGTTTCGCGAGAAGGGGTTGTTCCAAAAATTAAATGCTTGGTTCAGGAGATTGGGAAAAACTAAAAACTAAATTACAAAAGAATGTAGAAGAAGTATCGACTCGTTTATTAAATTTATATTCATCTCGTGAACAGCACATTGGGTATGCTTTTTCAAAAGATACCGAAGAAACGAAAAAGTTTGAAGATGCTTTTCCGTATGACTTGACGGAAGATCAGAAAAAGCCATGGTGGAAAATTAAAAAGGACATGGAAAGCAGTAAAACCCATGGATCGTTTGCTTTTGTGGAGATGTTGGTTTGGTAAAACGAAGTATCCATTCGAGCTTCTTTTAAAGCTGTTATTGACTCATAAACAAGTGGTTGTTTTATGTCCAACCACCATTTTAGCTGAACAACATTTTCAACCTTTTAAGAATCGGTATAAAGATTTTGCAGTTCGTATTGAAGTTTTTAGATCGTTTTGTGCAGAAAGACAAACAACAAGAAATCTTAGAAGATTTAGCAAAAGGAAATGTGGATATTCTTATTGGAACACATCGTGTTTTATCAAAGGATGTTCATTTTTAAAGATCTAGGTTTATTGGTGATTGATGAAGAACACCGTTTTGGGGTAGAACATAAGGAAAAATCATGAATTAAGAAATGGGGTTGATGTACTAGCTTTTAAGTGTTACTCCAATTCCTAGAACACTTCAAATGTCATTGATCGGTGTTCGTTCTTATCACAATTGAAACCCTCCTTTGAATCGGTACTAGTTCAAAACGTATGTGGTGGAAAAATCAAGCTTTAATTGTAGATGCCATTCAAAAAGGAATTGTCTCGTAAAGGTCAGGTTTTTACCTTTATAACAATATTGAATTTATTTACAACAGAGCTAGAACACTTCAAAAAGAACCTCCGATGCCCGTATTAGGGGTTGTTCTATGGAAAAACTGGGACGAGATGAAATTGAAGATATCATGTGGCGTTTTAATCATCAAGAAATAGATATCTTGGTTACTACAACCATCATTGAAAATGGTATTGATATTCCGAATGTGAATACGATCTTGATTGAAGATGCTCAAAACTTTGGTTTATCGCAAATTTATCAAATGAAAGGTAGAGTCGGCCGTTCCAATCGCTTAGCGTATGCGTATTTATTGATTCCAAGTCGCAAACAATTATCGGAAGTGGCTCAAAAAGACTTCAAGCGGTCAAAGAATTTATGAAGTTGGGTCTCGTTATAAAGTGGCGATGGGGATCTGACCATTCGGGGGAGCCGGGGATTTATTAGGTTCTTCACAATCCGGATTCATTGATAAAGTCGGGATTGATTTCTATATTGAAATGTTGGAGGCTGCTATTGAAGCTAAAAGGAACCATCAGCCCATTCAAAAGAAAGAACCAAAAGTCAAAAACAATATTCAAGTCTCTTCGTATATTCCAACAGGATTTGCGGCCGATGATTTTGATAAGTTGACTTGTATCAACGAATAGATGCCCTATGTCATCAGCAAGAATTGGAAGATTATAGTTGGAAATTAAAGATCAATATGGTCGTTTACCAAAAGAAGTAGAAATGATCTTTGATAAGAAGGCATTGATATAGCTTTATCTGAGAATCATGTGCAACATTATCTGCAAACCGATAAGGCAACGGAAATTACTTTTTAGTCCTTTATTTTCTAATCGGTGGATGGAATACGATTGTTCTCGTTATATTCAGATTTATCAAAGGATATTCAATTGAAATATTTAAACCGATCGATTACGGTCATGATTCCAAATAACGAAAGTTTGAAAATAGGTACACAAGCTATCTATTTAGCGAAGGAGGCACTGTCATGAGAGTGGATAAATTTTTAAAGATTTCACGGATATTAAAAAGAAGAACGATTTCAAAAAGAACTGGCTCTTCATCAAAGAATCAAAATTAATGATAGGATTGTTAAGCCAAGTCATGAAGTAAAAATAGGGATATTTTAGAAGTGCAGTAAGGCTCAAGAATCCTAGGCGTTCGAATTCTTTCTATTCAAGAAAAAGTGAAAAGGAAAACAGCTATGGAAATGTATGAAGTTGTTTTTGAAAAACACCCAGTCTTGATGAAGAGGATATTTCGTGTTAAATTCAAGGTGAGGAAAGTCATGGTAAAGAAAGTTAAGAAAGCACATTTAAAAACCGCTCTACAAAGCTTTTTCTTTAGGGGTTATTCTTTTGTTGGTACAGGTGATTGGTCAAGCACGCACGTATTTTTAGCTTGAAACTCAATTGGCGGATGCAAAGGAAAAGCTTCAAAAAGGTGAAGGATGAAAACAATCAGTTGAATTCGGAAAAAGAGAAATTACAGGATCCGGATTACGTGGAAAGTTATGCTCTGTTCAAACTACATGTTATCAAAAAGATGGTGAACAAATTTTCTATATTCCGAAAAGGACAAATGAAGATGAAAAATAAGCTTAATTGTATTGACTAGTTTTCTTGTAGCTGTGGTACTAAAAAGAAAAAGCCAAAAAGAGCAACCGGAAGGTAGAAACCGAAGAGCTGTTGAAAAAGAGAAAGATATTACGAAATCTTTTATCTCCTAATATAGTGACGTATTTTTGATCGAAACGAGGTTACCAATTTTATCAATCAGGAATTGAGAAAGACTGGTGGAGATGTGAATTTGGTGGATCAAAAGTCAACTCGTCTCACAAAAAGAAGGGTTATCACGGTGAGGGAGAGTACGTCTCAAAGGAGAAAAAGAAGTTTGAAATTCATATTTAGATAAGAATGTGAATATGTGTTGCACCTTCCAGTCTTAAGACGACCTCTAAAAAGCGAAAGAGTCAACTTCAAACCCAAAGATCACTTCTAATGAAAAGGTGATAAAACGTAAGGAAATGCAGTGTTAAATCGAGAATTGTCTTCGGTAAAAGCATAATGGAGAAGGAGGCTTAAGAGTAACCGCAAAACAGGAAGATGGAAAAGAAATTGAAGTCTTCAATAAAACGGGGACATTTGATACATCGACGACAACGGAATTGAAACCGGTCAATATACCATCACTATTTATACTTCCGGAGGTACATTTAGTTTTTATTACAGCAACAAAGAGGATAATCACGGTAGAGGGCCATCCTTTTTACTTGCAAATCTTGATAATGAACTCGTCAATGAATTTAATGGGAGAACTGTAATGGTAGATTTTATTTATTAGGATTACTGTTTTTGGGAATTGATGACATAGGTATTGGTTTTGATTCTATTATTATATGAAGAAAAAGGTCGCATGGAAGACGATTGATTGATCATTCAGTGAATGAACAAACACGGACAGATAAAATGGGAATTGGTGAATATGTGACGTATGGTTCTATGATTGTGGTCGCTATTTTAGCCATTATTCCTATCCTAAGTAAAGGAGGAAGTGGAAACGCTATTTTAGCAAGACTGATTATTCTACCTCCTATCATGGCTCTTTTTAATGCTAGAAAAAGAACCGGTCGATCCATGCTGGTGTTGATTATAGCATTCTTATTTTTATGTTTGAAATGATGGCTTATCTCATTATTGGGATTCCTAAAAAAGCACCCACCTTGAAAATTAATGATACGAAACTGATTGTTACCAAAACAACGATTGGCGATATGATGAAAGACGGGTTTGACATTTATATCAGACAAGAAAAACATATTAGTTCTAAATATTCAGAATACTCTTCTGGTAGAATATGAAAAATATTCAGCCAATCGAAGTGTTTTGATTAAAAAGAGTTTAAGCAACATTCTTATCCGGTAGCTCGTCTCCTTATTTGTTGGTTAAAATGGCGTTGTGATTGGTGGATTGAAGTTATGGAGATAAAAATAAAGAGGTGGCGTTAGAAGATTGTAAAATCACTTTATTTTGTATTGATCAAGATAATCTTTCCTGAAGTAGGAAAAATTTCATTCTACCAATTTGAAGGGTGGATCTGTTTTCTGTTGACATTAGAAACTCGTCCGAAAGGCCTTTGGAAAGAAAACTATGGTTATCTCTTCAACCAACATCCAAAAACAGACCTATGTTATGGCATCCAGTGGTCAACCTGCAGTGATTTGATTTGGAATGAGTACTATTCTTATATTCGCTTTTGATGAACAAAATGATATCACCTTTGAGTTAGTAGTAAAATTCCAAAAGATAACTAATAAAATATAAAGGCATAAAAATGAACTATCAGGAGGATTTAAATGAAATATTATGTAAATGGAATAGAAAATGATGTACTTCGTAAAAAGTTGGCTTTCCGTGGCTTTTTAACTTTTTAGTCCTGCTTGGTTTTTGAAACTCATTTTGCGTGCTGGTTTTTTGAGGCATTGGCGGTCATCTCAATTTTAGATTATTTGAAAATTATTGTGATTGCAGTTGTATTATATGTGGAATGTATCGGACATTATCGCTGTTTCAATACTATAACAGGTATAGAATAAAGCTGTTTTGCTTAGAAAATGGTGAAACAGAAATGGTCATAGAAAGTGATGGCAGGTGTGGAAAGTCCCTTTTGAAGATATAAAGAAGCTCAGTACCGATCTGGACTCATATCTAGAAGTACGGGGCTTTATGATTAAACAAATGAAGGAAATATAGGTATTTCCTGCTTAGAGATCGACTTAATTTGGTGAAAAATCCGGAAAAAGGATATTGAACAATTTGATCAATACAGAATTTGTGGAAAACGAAGCTGTTCTTAGAAAATGATAGAAGTACCTATGGAACGCTAAGTTCTTTCGTACGTTTGAGAAAACAGTAAGTTATCAGATTGAATTGTTTTTAGGTGTATATGTTATTATTTCAAATCAATGAAAGTCTATTCCCAAATCGTATGTTGTGCTCTGACTTCATATTTAAACGGCTTATCGTCATTAAATTTAGCTATTAATGTATATCTTGGCCATAGACTATAGTCACAAGTTTGAAGTTCTAAACGAAAGTCAGAAGGTCTTTTGGTTTCTGTATGATCCGCCGGATCTAAAGAAAAGAGATCTTTTTAATGTTTTTAAAATCGTCATAGGTTAATGTAGAGATCGCTTTGTTTTCAATTTGAACTTTTTATTTGGTTGTTTTTCGCATGAATGCTGTAGTAGGTAATCACACAATCCTTGAGTTTATCGGTATCTTTGGATTTAGGTGTTACACTCAACCGTTCCGTAAGATTTTCCATCACGAACCAATTCCACTCAGTCTCACCATAATAAAAATGATCGTTTCTGTTTATTTCTGATTTCACTCATCAGCTTCTTTTTGATTTCTTATCCCTCGTTTTTGGTAAATTGAACCCATCTTTCAAAAGCTCAGAAGCTTTTGTGCTACTGATTACAATACGACTTTTAGCCACGGTAACTTCAAGCGGTTTGGCTGGAACCCCTGTCAGATTCACGGTGAGTAATAAGAAGAAAAAGGTCATAAAAATCATGCCAAGAACAGCGTTGCTTGAGGCGTAAAAATGAGAACTCCATAATTGATTTTCTGTCTTTTTAAACCAATTGATTTTACGGGATAAGAGTACCAGAACCAGTTTTGATAAGGTTCCAAGTAATCGCATGGTGACAACAATCACAAATTCATATTTAAAGCAAAGATAGATCGATGCAGGAAGACTATGATTTTTGGTACATAATAGCGACAACGAATACATTAGCTAATAGAAAGCCACTAAAAACATACACTTCAAAAAGAGCGACAGAATCGGTGATGCTTTCATAGTAATCCGGTCCTCTTGCTTTGAAAGCGTGTCCCATTTTTATACATCCACATAGGGACATCTCAGTGTTTTTAACTGCTTTCACTAGCTGAAAGTAGACAAATAAAAGTAGCGATAAAGCATACTAATGTAGCTAGATAAAATAGTAAGTCGGCGATAAAAAGCCCATAAATTTTCCTTTTCTTCAATCCATGTTTGATTGAACGTCTGCGTTTATTATCTAATGACTATAAGGTTTTTCGTCAATTTTTATTGAACCCTTTTTCTTATGGATAAAAATGGTCATCGAAAAAGATATGAGAGTTTCTAATGGAGACGATTTTATTTTGACCAGATGGATATTATCTTCCGGAACAAAAATCAATTTCAGGGTGTTTTTCAAATACGAAGAGACTAGATCCGCAAAATCAATACCATTATTTTGAATGATAGGAGCTTCTTTTCAACATATCAAAGTTTCCTCCAGCGGCACTGGTAATTATTTAAGGCAATGGTGAATTCATCATTTTTGAACATCTTTTCCATGATAAACCAGTCGTGTGATTCTTTCTCCAATTGGTTTTTCTTAAATCAATGGTGTAATCAATTCCTTCCAACCATATCGTGAGTTATAGTGCATCTTTTTGGATAAATAAAAGTTTTGTGAAACTTCAATATTATTTCCTTCAAGGTCCAATAGGAAGCACATTGTTCTAAATAATCTTTCAATTGAGCCCCGGTAATTTTTTTCACTACTAAGGTATTGTCATAAATATAAGTAGAGACGATATCTCTCATAGTGATCTTGTTTTGAAAGCCCACTGCCCCATCATAGATAGAGGAACTGGAAAGTTGAGCTCCGGTTGTTTCTTGTTGAATGCGATTGATGAAAGTAACTAAAGGAGCTTTCTTTAAGCGAGCTTGAAAGGTATCCGAAAATCGTTAAGTCCACTTTGGAATGACCGACAACTGTATCTAACCAAGTCTGGGTTTCCTTTTCTTCTTTTTCAACCAATTGAATCATCTTTTCATCCGCCAACATATCATTAGGCAGAATATGACTTTCGATATGGTGATTTTCCGGCTAAATATCGATTAAAGCTAGCTCTTTCCCTTTATCTGAGGTTTGGGTATAAACGGTATTAAACAATTTCCCTGATAAAGAACGATGTTGATGGCCACTGATCATCACATCAATTCCAGGACTTTTTTAAGATACGATAACCTTGGTTTTTCCACGATCTTCTTTCTAATAAAGAACCATTGGAGAGATCTCTTTCAAAACCACCGTGGTATAAACAGATGATATAATCCGGTTGTTCGAATTTTTGAAGGTATTCCACTATTTTTTTAGCACTTTCATAAGCATCTATAAACTCCAACCCCTCGATATGTTCTTGACTTTCCCAAGTAGGGGTATAAGAAGTCACTAAGCCAAAAAGCTAATTGATACCATCTATCTCTTTGATAGCGTAGCTCGCCGATTGGCACATTTTTCTTTTTGACATTGGCACATAAACAAGGGCTTTCCACATGAGTTAAATGGATTTGAAGGGCTTTTTGCCCATAATTGAAATCATGATTTCAGACCGATAAAGTCATAGTGCATTTCCTTCATGGCTTTGGTCATCGGATTGATTTCATCAGCGTGAAAATGATAATGATGACGGGTCAAAGGAGAACCCTGAATTGCGTCTCCGTTATCCACTAAAAGAGTATGATCATCTCTAAAGAGTCAATGAGAGTCTTTAGACGAGCTAAACCTATGTGAACGGATAAACCGTTGGAATATTGAGTTGGCAAGATGGTTCCGTGAACGTCTGAAGTGGCTAAGATACGAATTCTTTTCATAGATCTAAAAATCCTTTCGATTTACTAATTATACAACAGCCATGCTATCATTAAACTATGAATACGTTGAGAAAAGAATTAAATTTCAGAGACTTAGGTAATATTCACACAAAAACAGGCAGAAAAATTTAAAAAAGGTATCGTTCTTCCGGTTTGAATCAATTTTTCTTATCAAGATTTAGAAAAGATCAGAAAAATTGGTTTGAAGAAAAATTATTGATCTTCGTTCCAAAGAAGAAAGAGAAAAACATCCGGATCCGGATCTTGGTGTTCCTATTATCTGTTTTGATGCCTATCAGGGCAAAATATATGGACGATATTGATTTTTAGTTTTTAATGGGATGTTGAGTCTAGGAAAAGGGGCTTGCAAACAAAAAGCACTTCGAGTGAAATATTATGAAAATATGCCATCTCGGAAACTCTTATTTAAAGAAAGTGATGGAATTGATTCAAGAGGATGAGTTACCTTTATTGTTTCATTGTGCTAGCGGAAAAGATCGAACGGGATTGATGGCGATGGTCATTTTTAGGTTTATTTGAAGTGGAACCTGAAAAGATGTTGAGGATTATTTGACAGACGAACGACTACCGAAGAGCAATTATTGATCAAGTTTTTCTGGAAAGTGCTTCTTTTGTTGAAAGAATATCCGGAATTAAATGGACCGTTGATGGAAAACTTGTGTGGAAATCAGAAATGGGATTGGCTATGATTGCCTCAATCTTAAATCAATATGGCAGTTTTGATCATTATTATGAACAAGAATTTGGAATAGATATAAAAATTAGAGAAAGATTGATAGAACGGTATACAGAGTTATAGAGTTAAGGAGAACATTTAATCATAATTTTAATGAAAAATGGTTTGCTTAATTCTTTTTGTTCAAGAAGTTAAGCAGGTAGAAAAAGTGAAGATCTATAAAATAGTACTTTAATGTAATATCATAAAATATTCAACGAAAATAAATTGGTGGTGGGTTATGAAAAAGTTAAATATTATTACAACATCTTTTTGTATTAAGTTTCATTTAATGTTATAGTCATTTTACAAAAATTTGAATATTATTCATATTATGCCAACAACTACGCTTAAAGAATCGGAAAGGTTTGTACATTATGGACTGATAACAAACTGTATTGCATATATTTGTTTATTAATCTCTATAATGATGAAAGTCCTTATTTTTAAAAGCCAATAAAACAAGAAATAAAAATAATTGTACGTTGTAAAAACAAATAAAATGTTAACAATATTGTTTGTGGTTATTATTATTTCTATACTTCTTATAGTGGCTATTTTCTATTATTCACATTCTTTTGCATTAATTGAGGTTCCTGATATTCCAGATTAATGGGCAATGGTATAACTGTACATTATATCGTTACCCTTTATCTCTGCTTAAGGTGGAAATAAGATAAAAAGCGTCCATAAAGATAAAAAGGGTACTCGATAAAAACGCTTCCTAGGAAAATTAGGAAGTGATAAGATTCACTTTATGTCAAACCGAATTTTGAAGCAAATGAACAGCGACTATTGTGTAACAAACCGAAAGGATTAACCTCATAGGGACAGAGAAAATAATAAAAACTTGGAAAGGAGGTAATTCTATGTCAACACGAAAAAAACAGGACAAATAACCCTTTATGTGTGTTTAAGTCGAGATGATGAGCTTAAAGGAGAAAGTAACTCTATCATCAATCAAAAGCAACTACTTGAAAGCTATGCAAAAAGAAACCGTTTTGCAAATATCTATCACTATAATGATGATGGAGTTAGCGGAACAACCTTTGATATACATGGATTTCAAAAAATGATAAAAGCAGTAGAAGAAAACAAAGTATCTACTGTGATAGTAAAAGATATGAGTAGGTTTGGTAGAGATTACCTCAAAGTTGGCTTTTACACCGAAATACTTTTCAAAGAAAAGGGAGTAAGGTTTATCGCCATCAATAACGGGATAGACAGCGAAAAAATGCAGAAAGCGGCTTTACTCCATTTCTAAACATTATAAACGAATGGTATGCAAGGGATCCCTCAAGAAAAATACAATCTATCTTCAGAGCAAGAATGGAAGAAGGTAAAAGAGTATCACCAAGCGTTCCATACGGCTATTATAGAAACCCTAAGAACAAACAAGAGTTACTTGTCGATAAAGAGAGTTCAAAGGTCGTAAAACGCATTTACAGGCTTGTAATAGAGGGATATGGAGTAACACAGATAGCAGATATACTAACCAAAGATAAAGTCCTTATCCCATCAGCCTATGCCCAAATACATTACCCCGAAAAATAACCATAGTTCCAAGAAAAGAGGAATAGAAGACCCGTATTTTTGGACACCGACCACAGTAGGCTATATCTTAGAAAAAGAGAATATATGGGACATACTGTACTTGGTAAAAACAATATGTCTTGATTACAAAAACCAAGAAACGCAGAAAGGCAAAAAGAAGATGAACTCATTATTTTCAAAAACACCCATGAAGCCATCATTGACGAGGAAACATGGAACAATGCTCAACGCTTAAGAAAGACAGTAAGAAGAAGTCCAAAGTATGGAACAACCTCACACCCTTTACAGGACTTTTAATCTGTTCCGATTGTGGAGGAAAGCTAGTTACAGAGAGCCGGCAGAACACAAAAGAAAAAGAAGTATGATTGTGATTATTGTTTTGTATGTCAACATTATAGACACAGAAAAAGGCACTTGCAGTATGCACTACATTAAAGTAAAAACGGTTAATGAAATTCTCCTAAAAATCAATCAAAAGAAATAAACTGATTTCGCAAAAGAAGATAAACAAGAATTTCTAAAATTGATGAATAAATTATCCGATGAAAAAGGGAAGAAAAGTATCAAAGGGACAAAGAAAAGTTAGAAAAACTTTCATCAAGGAATGAAGAACTAACAACCTTAATTACAAAGCTATATGAAGACTCACGTACTTGAAAAATTCCGCAAAACACTTTTGACAGATTATTTAATATATATGATACGGAGCAACAAGAATTAGAAAAGCAAATACAGTATTTTGAACAAGAAATAGAAAGCTACCATCAGAGAAAAAGTTGACACCGACAAATTCCTAAAAATGATAGAGAAATATACAGATATTGATGAACTGACAGTACCAATGATAAACGAGTATATAGAAAAAGTTGTAGTTCAGTGAAGCAACAGGGGAAGACAAGGAAAAGATAGAAAACAATAGGTTGATGTATATTTTTAACTTTATAGGCAACTGTCAAGTGCTATGAAAAAGCGGGCATAGAAAAATGACTTAAAAATGGTAAAATATTATTAGTTAATTTAGACTAACTTGCAATTAGCTTTCATCTTTAAGGAATAATGTGAATGCTAAAAGGAGAGAGTTTAAAATTTGTTGTTGAGATATACAAGAGAAATTAAGAAAATATATGATAGATAATAATTATTATCAAATAGCAATCCCACTTATAAGAAAAATTTAGCAAGAGTTATAACATGTATTATGAAAAATGATAAAGGCAAATGAACGATTCATGAATATTAAAAATGTATAAACCGGGAAGTACTTTAAGATTCACTGAACCGGACTTTATATTAGATATGAATGTGTAGAAAAATAAATGTTTAGGTGATTTGCTCGGAAGAAAGGCATTTGATTGAAAAACGGTATGTATATAATAAAGAGAAAACAAAATTTTTGAGAATTAAGGTAAACAGGAATATGATAAGAATAAACCAACCCTAGAAAAATGCCTGGGTCACAAAAAGAGAAAATGAACAATCAAAGGCACTGATTTGATGTATAAAACGAACAAGCAAAGAAAGGGATAGGTGAAATAATGTCTGGATTATCATTAAAATATCGTTTATTAAAACTGATTCTAAACTAATAGGATTTAAAAATTATTTTAATACAATGAACGGGATATGATTGCAAAAGCTCGAAAGAGTATGGATAAAACAAAAATTCCTGTGCTTTCCCATAGTGAAATAAATTATGAAATTAAAGATTTTTATGGAGAGAAAGTTGTTTACATAACTCACAAGGAACCGACAAAGGAAGTATGTTTGTTTATAATAGGAGGTGGAATGCTTGTACATCCTCGTCCTAATTCTATTAAAAGGCTTTGGAAATAGCTGTTGAAAGCGGTCGTGATATGGTAATTCCATATTATCCACTTTGCATAAACCATACAATTGATGAAGTCTTTGACTGGATCTATGCTTTGTATAAGTCCATGCTAAATACTTATAGTGCTTCGAATATTCTTATTACAGGAAGTTCTTCAGGCGCGACACTTGCATTAGGTCTTTAGTCGCATATAAATGTAATGCATGAGAATATTGAAGTGCCCAAACGAATATATGCATCATCTCCCGGACAGTGTTTTGCAGATGAAGAGTTGATCAGGAAAGGCGCATACTTGATAAAAAGGATATTTTATTAAGTGTATCTTATATGGAAATTATTGATAAAAATCATGACTCATGGGAAAAACTATTCCGGAATACATGCTTTTATCTTGAAAAAGGGAGATTATCACGGATTGAGAAGGTTTATTTTTCCGATGGAAGTGATGAAGTATTATATGTCGTATACGAAATAATAAAAAACAGATTGGAAGAATGTGGTGTAAAGGTTATTTCGAAAATAGGAGAAAATTTGTATCACTGTTACCCGCTTTTCCATGTTGTATAGAGAAGTAAAAACCGATTGGAAAAAAATATGCTTTGAATAGCACAACGATTTTCCTGCTTTTAAATATCGTTTTAAGGAGCTTAGTGCACATGAACTATATTACATATGGAAATAAGAAAAACAAGTCCCTGTTATTTATTCACGGACTTGCTTCTACGGCGAAGCTATGCTTTGAATCGCTTCTGCCTTATTTACAGGATTATTATATCGTTCTTTGTGAACTGGATGGACATTGTGCCTCCAAACCGGATGATATGTTATCGCTAAAAGATAGTATCGATGATATAGAAAATTACATGCAAGAGGAAATGAACGGGAAGGTATATGGTCTTTGTGGTTTTTCCATGGGGGCTACCATGGCGGTTGAGTTGATTGCACGAGGAAACATCTCTGTTGAAAAGGTATTGTTGGATGCGGCAATTGTCATTGAAATGGGACTTATGGCGTTGCCGTTTCAATGGGTTTTTATGATCGGAACAAGTAGAATCAGGCATGGGAAACCAATACCTCGGTTTTTGCTGAATAAGATGATGGGAAAAGATAACCATAGCGTGATTGAAATGATGTATACGCATATTCGTAAAAAAACAATTCAGAATGCTTTGTCAATATCTTTTATCATTATAAGATACCTGAAAAATTTAAAAATTTTTCTAATCCGGTCTTATTTTTGGCGTGGAAGTGAAGAGCCCTATTCCGGCTAAGGGTGAAAAAGAAATTGAAAGAATATCTGCCGCAAATGGCAAGCGAAGTTTTTGAAAACATGGGACACGGACAATTTTTGCACGAGCATCCGAAAGAATATGCGGAGAAGCTGAAAAATATTTTTTTGCAAGAATAAAATGGATTTAATTTATAGGAGTATGAGTCAGATGATTAAGACGCTTATTATGCTGGGATTGGTGTGCCTATTCGCGACACTTATGATAATGGACTTTATTCTTGTGATTCCAAAATTCGGCTTTCTAAACATTTCGGCGCACCGGATGATATAAAGGAAATGATGGAAAAATGCCGGATAGAGCTCCTTGGGTGAATTTACTTTCATGCATGTATTATGATCGCCGGTTTTGTAGGAGTAACGTTGGTACTTATATGGGCAATGGTTGATACGGTAAAAAAACTGAACTGTCTTTTTATAGAAGCTTTATCAGATTTTTTTCATTATCACTGAAGGATATAAATTATTTGATATTATATGCTTTGATTATCTTATGCTTACAAAGTTGAAATTACCTGAAAGAATTTATCCTGAAACGGCAGGGGCAAAGGGATATGATAACTTTGGATTTAATGCCAAAAGCCAGATAACTAGCTTATTGTATTTTTGTGGGATAAGTCTTCTTTTGGCGTTCATTTTAACGGTAATTATTCCTTATGGCGATAAGTTTATGTACTTTGATTTTCCAAAGTTTTAAGCAGAGTACATGGCAAGAAAGAATAGAATTTAAGAAGGAGAGGGTTTTATGGATGTAATGCGAGCGATTCTGGACGGATTTGCAATAGCTGCAATCTTTAATGGTGCCGTGGCAGTCTGGCACTAATCAATCCGAGATATTTTTTTGATTCTTATCCAAAGGCAATTCAAAAAGCTGCACCTGAACAGATGACCAAAAAAGAGAAAAACATAAATCTCATGCTAACAATTATAATTTGTGGGATTTGTTTCATATATTCAATAGCAAGTCTTTTTCATTTAGGCATTTCTGACTATTGGACTCTTTTTTGGATGGGGTATATTCAGTGGAGCATATTAAACTTAGGGGATTTTTTACTGCTGGATTGTCTGTTGTTTCTGGGGAAATATAAGGAAAAATCGTCATACCCGGGACAGAAGGACACCCTGATTATGGGTTCGGCAATTGGATGAAGCATAGAGCCATTATGGAGCATTTTGTAGTGGCTCCGTTTTTGATTATACCGTTTGTAGCAGCGATTCAGGCTTTGATTGTTGGATTATTAGGAAGATAAATTTAGAGTTGCATAAACAATTTAATAATTTGATAAGAGATACCATAAGAACAGTAAATCAAATCGGTTTACTGTTTTTCTTTGCTCAAAATTAGAAAGAAAGGAAAACAGAAAATGAAAAACATAGATGATTTTAATGGCAGAAGAAGAAATCAAGCAGTTACAAAAAACAAAAGAAAAAGCTCATCAATCAACAGAAACAGGGAAGAACGAAAGAAAAGAGATAGGCGGTTTTATGAAAAAGGAGCAGTCTTTGAAAGTATCTTTACCGAAAGCAAGGATTTTACCAAAGATGAATTCTATCAGCTAATCACATTTCCAAATATCAAAAGAAATAGTCAATCAAGAAGTCCTAAAAATCATAGAGAAGCGAGAACAAAGCGAAAACAAAATTACAGAAACACAAGAGGAAGTAATGGAAATAGAGGAATAGTCCCTTTGTTTACAGTAAGGCATATATACACCTTTTAACAGGTGTGTGCGTTCTCTCGAAGGCTCTTGCAGAGGGCATATCAGCATCATGATACAGGGAGCTACACTCCCTCACGGAAATACATTTCTACCCTTGTGTACTTTCCTAAAAAGAAATCGGATAAAAGCTATCCGATTTTTAGGAAGTCTTATCTATCGCCACCATATCCATATAAGAAAAAGAGAGGAGGTTTTTAGTTATGGCGATATACCATCTTTGCATAAAGATTATCTCAAGAGGAAAAGGCAAAAGTGTGGTAGCAGCTTCCGCCTATCGAAGTGGCGAAAAGATAAAAACGAATATGACGGAATAGTCCATGACTTTACAAGAAAAGGCGGAATAGCACATACTGAAATCCTATTACCACAAAATGCACCACAGAAATTTTTAGATAGAGGAATATTGTGGAACAGCGTAGAGAAAATAGAAAAAGTAAAAACTCACAGCTTGCAAGAGAAATAGAAATCGCCTTACCCAAAGAATTAAATAGGGGAAAACAGATAGAACTTATGCGAGAGTATGTAAAAGAAAATTTTGTAAAAGTAGGTATGTGTGCCGACATTGCTTTTTACACGATAAAATGACGGAAACCCACATGCACATATCCTACTTACCATGCGACCGTTAAATGAAGATACAACATGGGGAGCAAAATCAAAAAAGAATATATCCTTGATGAAAACGGAGAAAAAGTAAAACTCAAAAATGGAAATTACAAGACAAGAAAAATCAATACAGTGGATTGGAATGAGCAAGATAAAGCAGAGCATTGGGAAAGGCATGGGGAGACATTACAAACAAATATTTGGAAGAAAAATAGTATACAGAAAAAGTAGATCACCGTTCCTATCAAAGACAGGGCATAGAACAATACTGACCATTCATTTAGGCGTATCTGCCACCCAAATGGAGAAAAGGAATAGCCACCGACAGAGGAAATATCAACCGAGAAATCAAACATCAAAACATGATTTTAAGAGAAATATCAAGACGAATAAAAAGCATTACTAAATTGGATAAGGGGAATAGGCAAAGAAGAAAAACAGAAAACGAAAATACAAAATCCACCTTCCCACCGAAAGAAAAATTTTGCTATCCGTTCTTGAAAAATCTTATCCGTAAAAATGCAGATAACCATAATACAGACTTAGAAAAATATATTGAGAGTTATCAGCTACTTAAAGAGAAAAACATCACTTCATTATCGGAGTTAAAAAGGAAATATACTTGCTTTAAGAGATAAGAACTACAAGACTACAAGAGCCTTAAAAGATGTTGAAAAGAAAGTGATGATAACACCAAACTTATCGAACAAGCAGAGAAGTATTTGAAGCATAAAGACACCTACAAAAGCCTATACTAAGCTAAAGAAAACAAACAATATACTTTCTACAATGAACATACCACAGAACTTATTTTATTTGAAAGTGCCAAGAAATATTTGAAAGAACATTTAGGAGAAAGCAAGACCTTAAATATATCCAAATGGAAATCGAAGTTGCTAATATGAAGAAAGAGAAAAATAGTCTATACAATCAAATATTAGAGATACGAGAGGAAGTAGAACAGGCTGAAAAAGTTAAGACTTGTATTGAACAGTTCCAGGAACATTCAAAGCAACTAACACAGGTAAAATGGAACGAGTTAGACCTATAAAATCAAGCGAAAAAATGGTATAATATTAAACAAGTATTTGATTTTGAGGTGCTTAAATTCATGGATGAAAAGAGAAAAATCATTCGTTTATGGTTTGATATGTGGCTTACACAACAAGACTTAGAATAGACGATATTTTTTGGATGATGTGATTTATATTGAGAGTTGGTGTCCTAAGTATGAAAATCGGCAAACAGTAAAGCACTGGTTTAATGAGTGGAATACAAGAGGAAAAGTTCTTGCGTGGGATATAAAGCAATTTTTTCATAAGGATAATCAAACTATTGTAGAATGGCACTTTAAAAATAAAATGAATGAGGGAAAGTTGAAGAATTTGACGGTATCTCTTTGATTGTTTGGACAGCCGATAATAAGATAAAAGCGTTGAAAGAGTTTGTTGTAATTGTAAATAACTCACAATCCTTACAAAGAGAGTGAAAACACCATTATTTAGAGATGAAAAAGTAAATTGGTTTTTGAGTGAGATAAAATATTGATGGAAAGTAGACCTGAGTTTAGACAAATTACATCGTTTGATGAATTTACTAAATACTATTGGTATCGTGAAGAACTTTCACAGATATGCAAGTCATTAGGATTAGATATAGAGGTACAAAACAGGAACTCAATTATATTGTTGAGCAATACTTTAAGGGCAATTTGATTAAAAATCATCAATAAAAATGAAAAGAAGCAAGTGGAAAAATATTACTTTAGATACACCATTACTTTGAATGTGGTTTTTTTCTTTAATGCAAAAGTTCAGAGAATATTTCGCTGTTTTAACAGGTATCTCACCATTTAAATTTACTGTTGATATGGCAAACAGTTTGGAGAAAAGTAAAAGAGAAAAATGATTTGAGTTTTACAATTCAAGATATGCTAAAAAGTTTATTATGGGAAATCAGATTATGCAAAGTATGATAATTCGGTTTGTCAATGGAATCAATTTTTAAAGGATTTCAGTCAGACGAAAATAGTTGCAACTACTCAAACAAATTAAAAAGTAGTTTCTATTCTTTTGGAAAGAAGTCAGAAATTCAAGAAATGAAAAATTTATTCAAAGAATCTTTGACTGAATATGCCGATAAAAATAAAAGAGTATTGCAAGTAGGATATTTTTAACTTGCTAAACTAACAATTCAATAAAAGCTAACACGAAAGCAGTAAATCAAAAGGTTTGCTGTTTTTCTTTTGCTTTAAAACGGAAAGGAGGACTACATGGAAGAAGAAAAAGAGTAATAAAAGAACCACAACATAAACAGTTAATAATGGATATTGGAAAACAAAAATACACCGTAAACCTACATTTCAAGCAAGGTACAGGGAAACATACAAGGATAAAATACTAAAGCTAATCAAGAGAGAAACAGAGAAGATATAAATTTATCAAAGAATTTTTGTTTATGTCCTTGACAAATCTTTCCCAAAAGGAACGACTTAAGTCGATTAGAAAAATAAAATGAACAGGATACAGTAATAAAGACGATCAAGAAGATTAAAGAAATGACGGAGAAGGACATGTCCTATTTTAATGATAAAAAGCAGAGAAACCACACAAGATAAAACTAAGAAGGATACTGCTGAGGGAGTTATAGAAAAAAATCTTTGAGATAAGTAGTGACAAAAGAAATAAAAATGGACAATGAAGTCCATTTTAATTGATTGACGTCCATGTGCTAAACGAGCACGAATCTTGTGGAACAATATTCAATGATAATCACTAATACAATTAGGATAACAAGAATGTCCGACGGCATTCCATTTTACTATTTGAAATGGCTTTATGACAATGGAGAACCGATCCCTCCAGCTCCAACAATCCTCTAGAATGGTAGCATCTTTTAAGTTAATATCAAAAAACGGTAAATAGCGGTTGAGATAAAGGAAGCACTTAATTGTGGTAAGATACCGATACGGATTTTTGGAAAGTAGTACATCCCATTGCATCTAATGATTCAAGGATACCCGTATCCAAATCTTCAATAGCGGTGATATACATTTTTGAAATCATACCAATGGAACAAACCGCTTGTGTGACAACTCCACAGAAAAGGACCAGGACCTGTAACGCGAATCCAAAACCAAAGCCCAAATTAAAGCAGGAATGGTACGAATCAATAAAAATAACAGCTCTAAAAAGTATAGGGCGATCGGTTTTGCATGATGGCGGTGGAAGCAAGAAACTAAATGGAATAGCTAGGATAGCTCCGATAATGGTGCCTAAGATTGCAATAGCGATGGTTTGAAGAATTAAATAAGGAATACCATTCTCCGTTAAATTTAAGATTAAAGCCCAGTTTGGAGAGAAAAGTCCTCTAATGACTCCTTTCGCTACATTTAATCCCGCTTCTGTAAAGCCGGCGAATTGAAGGGAAGAAGATCCCCAGGATAAAGCCACTAAAATTACTAAGAAAAACCGATAAATTACGAAGAAAATGTTTTTAGGCTCTCTGTTTAAAGCTTGATCTATTTCGTTATACATAAAGCCCTCCTTAAGATAATTTTTTCATAATGCCGTTAACAAAGTCAATGAACCAAACGACAACGAAGACGGATAGAAGAATCATTCCTAAGTCACTATAGGCTCTAAATCCGTTCTTTCCCGAATGAGAATTCCTAATCCCCCAGCACCTACATATCCTAAAATAGCGGAGGCACGAACATTTAATTCAAAACAATATAAACAATCATCAATGTAGGTTGGTAAAATTTGTGGGACACAAGCTGTCCAGAATGCCTCGAAAGGTGGTGGCTCCTATAGATGTCATTGCTTCGTATGGTCCCATGTTGATGGTTTCAATACTTTTCGTATAACATCTTCGCCACAATACCGACGGTGAAAAACAATGATGGCAACAGTACCGGCTAATGTTCCCAAGCTAAAGACCAGTGCGAAAATGGAAGCATAAATTAATGCCGGAACAGAACGTAACACGGAAAGAATAAAGCGAAAAATTAGTAAACTAGGGCCGATTTTTATTGATATTACTGGAAGAAAGAATGGCTAATGGCAAGCCGATCAAACAGCCTCAGAATAGTACCGGTCACTGACATTTGAATGGTTTCAATCAATGGGGTTATCACATGGGAGAAGTAGGCAACATTAGGATGGAAAATTTTTATTTAAAAATAACAGTGAATTCTCCGATGCGAGAAGCTAAGAGAGAAAAATCAAAGTCAGTCATTTTAGCTGAAATATAAACAGCAATCATTAAAGCCACCAAGATAAAAAGGCATGCGACTGACCGGTTTATCAACGGTATGCCCATTTTCTAATTGGATGGTTTTGGGTTTTAAAGATACGGTCGAATAAAGAAGCTTTCATGCTTTGACCTCTTCTTCATTTCCTTTATAAATATAATCCATGGTAGCTTGATCTAGATCTTTGACTAGACCATCGTAGACAATACGTCCTTACGAATACCAATGATCCGAGTCGATATTTAAGAGCCAGATCAACGTGGTGAATATTTAATAGGATGGAAATATTCATTTCTTATTAATACGTTGAAAGTCTGACATAACAGTATCCGCCATAATTGGATCCAAGGAAGCGACCGGTTCATCTGCCAAAATAATAGATGGATTTTGATTTAGTGTACGAGCTAAGGCAACCCGTTGCATTTGACCACCGGATAATTCATCTACACGATGATAGGGCTTTGTCTAAGATATTGACTTTATCAAGAGCTTCCAGAGCATGAATTTTTGTTCCTTGGAAAAAGAGGAGAACAGCACTTTATACCAAGGCATATCCGGGAACATTCGCCGCTAAAACGTTATTTAAAACGCTTGTACGCGAAACCAAATTAAAGGACTGGAAAATCATACCGACTTTACGCCGATAATTGCGAAGCTCGTTCCCTTTTAGTTTAGAAACATCTTCACCATCTACCATTAATTCTCCCTTTGTGATATCAATCATGCGATTTACCATGCACGAATTAAAGTAGATTTACCGGCACCGGATAGACCGATGATAGCGATGAAGTCACCTTGGTCAATTTTTAAATTACATTTTCTAGACCCTTTGTGCCATCTGGCATGTCTTTGAGACATTTTTAAATTCAATCATGTTGTTCTCCTTCTCATTACCTATAAAAAGAAATGGTGCTTTTTAGGGCACCATCTAGAATCAGTTTATTTTTGAACTGCTTTTTAGAGCTTGACGAGCGCCGTCATAATCTTTGTCGCTTGCTTTTGCATATCCGCTATGCTTGTAAATACCAAAAATCTTTTTACCTTCTTCTGTCTTTGATATTTCAATGATGGAATCTTGGAAAGCGGTCATGAATTCTTTGTTATAAATTTCAGGGCTTCTTCATAGTGACGGTTACAGTATCGTTATAAACGTTTTGTGACCCCTGATCACATTCCATTCATTCCAGATTGAATCTTTGCGACCCCATTCTTTTTGCCATTGTTTTTCATAATCTTGACGACCATCGGCATAACATACGATGACGTCAATTTGTTCGGCAGCGGCTTGTTGGAATTCGGCAGCGTAATTTAATGTCGTTACTTTCGATAAATCTTTGATTCCTTTACCTTTGAATTGTTCTTGTAACCACATGGTTGGATAAATATATCCGGCAGAGCTTGTCACATCACGAACAGCCCACTTGGCTTTATCTAAATCTTCCCACGTCAATTTTTCACCAGCATTCACTTTAGCGGCTAGTTTTCTACCATAAGCGGAAGGCCCGGCATAAATGAGACCTTTGTAATAAGTGACCGGTTTATCACTGTTTTTGTGTCTTATTGGCATCTCCATTCCAATCTTAGGATTTAGTAGAGTCATTTTTGAAACCATGACGAGTAGCCGTCAAAACAACGTCTGAGTCGTTGGAATAAAGAGCGTAAGTTCCACCAGGTAACCAAGCCACGTCAACTGACCCTGCAGATAACGCTTCTCCAGCCGCCTCATAACTATCGGATACGGAAATATCCACTTTCACCGATGTTATATCCTTTTTCTTTCATCTTGGCTTTGAATAAATTGCCTAAATTAGAAGTAGCCTTGATGATTTGGTCCGTTGGACGAGATGGAACGAATTGAAACTTAAGACTATCAATGTCTTTCTTACCTGTGTCAGCAGGAAGTACACGTCCGTTCGCATCCTTCTTGGTGTTGGCAGCAGAAGATTTATCAGAACCACAGCCAACTAGTAAAGCGGCTGTGAGTAGAGATACAGAGATCTTTTTGATGTTCATATTTTTCCTCCCAAATTGAACAATTTCATTATACAAAAAATATGGCAATAAAATACGTTAATAAATTATTTATTTATTCACAAAGTTCTAAAAACTCTTTTTATTGATAAAAAAACTGTAAAAAGGAGCATCGCCTCTGATTAAAATAAAATGTATAATAACAGGTATTACGTCAGTAGCAGCTACCTGACGTTAATCAAAAATAAGGAGAAAAATGAATACAAAAACATTAACACGTATAGCCATGATTGCGGCGGTTTATACCATTGTTTCTCTTTAGTGCTGACACCGTTTACCTATGGTAGTGTCCAAGTTCGCATTGCAGGAAGCTTTAACGATGTTGCCATTGATTTATGCTCCATCTATTTGGGGAGTCACATTAGGTTGCTTTCTGACCAATTTAATTGGAGCGATGATGGCAACCAATCCAACCGGATTTCTCGATGCTATAATTGGGACTCTTGCGACTTTCTTGGCCGCTTATGGGACGTATTATTTTCGAGAAAAGAAACTTAAGAACATCCTGTTGCTTAGTATTTTATGTCCGATTGTCTTGAATTTTATCTTTGTCGGTGCAGAGCTTGCGTACTTATTCAACCCGGAGAATCTCATGGTTGGTTTCTTAATTCAAGGAACCAGTGTGGCAATTGGAGAGGCTATTAGCGTTATCTTGGGTTATGTATTGATGGAGCCAATGAAAAATTAATCCAGTAGAGGAAACTTTATGACGAAAAATTATTTTGTGATGCTTGTATTGCTTTTCGATTCTGTTGATAACAACGGCTTATATTTTTAAATAAGAATAAAGGGATTCAACCTGCTCAGAAGTCTGAAACAAAACAACCTCAGGAAAATCCGGAAACTAAACCGAAAGTTGAATCAGAAGAATCTAACAAACAAGTGACAGCAGATACGAAAACTGCATCTTCTCTTACTTATATTGTGAACAAGAAGCATCCATTGCCGTCAGAATATGAGCCCAACGATTTAGTGCGTGTCCCTGTCAAAACGAATGGAACTCCTTGGGCGTTGCGTAAAGAGGCCTCGGATCAATTAGTCAAACTTTTTAAAGCTGCAGAAAAGGATGGCATCTATTTGCGCTTAGGCTCCGGCTATCGATCTTATTCTTATCAGAAACAACTCTATAACTCTTATGCTCGACAAAACGGGAAAGAGGCCAGCGATAAAGTCTGATCGTGCCGGTTATTCAGAACATCAAACCGGTTTAGCAGCGGATATCTTAGGGGCTGATGTCAACTATGACTTTAGTCAAAGGTTTGAAACCCAAAAAGAAGCTATTTGGTTGAAAAAACATGCTCCGAATTACGGTTTTTGTTTTTATGTTTTACTAAAGGAAAAGAATCCATTACAGGGTATATGTTTGAACCATGGCATTATCGTTATATAGAACAAATTTAGCGAAAAAGTTCAACAAGCAGGAAATGATGTGACGTTAGAAGAATACTTTAATGTTGAAGGAGGAAACTACAAGAATTAGTTTTTCTTTTTAATGGATTGTTATTAGTTGATGATAGGAATAGAAGAAATAGTCGATGTAAAACAGAAAGATAATAAAGTGTTATCAATAAGTAAAGTAGAGAAGTCCCAATTTCATAGGAGTTTATAGATGTTCTAGGATAGTACAGATGGGTTTGTATTTAGCTTATTTTTTGAAAATAAGAAGTTCTGAAGGCATTGTTTGTGATTCTTATGACGAATAAACAAAGCAGATGGTATAATGGTTTTATGAAAAAAGCATTATTTATCACCATAGAAGGTCCGGATGGGTCAGGAAAATCAACGGTGAGTCAAACCGTTTGTCAAAGACTTCAACAAGAAGGCTATCGTTTACAACTAACTAGAGAACCGGGAGGATCGAAGATTGCCGAGCAAATTCGCTCCATTATTCTAGACCCTCAGAATACAGATATGGATGCGCGTACGGAGGCTTTATTATATGCGGCCAGTCGTCGTCAGCACTTAATGGATAAAGTATTACCAGCTTTAGAAAATGGAGTACCGGTTATTTCTGATCGCTTTGTGGATAGCTCTTTGGCTTACCAAGGGGTGGGACGTTGTATTGGGATTGAACCTGTATGGCTGATCAACGAATTTGCGATAGAGGGCTGTTTACCTGATAAAACCATCTATCTGGATATTGATGTTGAAACGGGTCTTAGAAGAATTCAAAAGGGGAGAAACCAGTTAGATCGTTTAGACCAAGAAGAAGCTTCGTTCCATGCTCGTGTATTCCAAGGCTACCAAACTATTTTGAAACGCTTTCCTGATCGTTTTATCAAAGTAGATGCTCGTCAAGGATTGGAAAAAGTGGTGGAAGATACTTACGTTGTGTTGAAAGGATTACTGGATGCTCAATAGATTATCTTTCATGCAAACCATGGCTTATCAACAAATTGAAAGAACTTTGAGAAATCAAAATTTTTCTCATGCTTATTTATTTGTAGGAAATGCTCATCAAGATATGCGAGATTTAGCGACTTTTTTTGCTCAAAGTTTACTGTGTTCAAAGAGTGATATCGCTTGTGGAATTTGTGGATCTTGCGAAAGAGTGATCCAAGGGCAACATCCTGATTACCAACACCTCAACGGAGAAGAAAAAGCGATATCTAAAAAGAAATAGATGAGCTGCAAAACTATTTTTCAAAAACAGCGGTGGAAAAACGCAAAGGGAAGAAGGGTTTGTTTCTTAGAGCACATGGAAACAGCCAGTCTATCCGCTCAAAATAGTTTGTTGAAATTTTTGGAAGAACCGTCAAAGGGTGTTGTGATTATTTTGAGTATGCCTAAGGAGTCTTCTATTCTTCCTACCTTAGTTTCTCGTTGTATCCCAATTTATTTTCAAAGTGTCAATCAAAGGAGTTGTTACAACAGCGTTGAAATTAGGCTATGGACAAGAGGATGCGTATTTCTTTATCACTGATCAGTCAAAGTGAAGAAGAGTTAAAACAGAACCATGAAAAGAAGAGTATGCCAAGGCTATCTTGATGTTGAAAGAAAGTTTAGAACAACCACAGGAATTGTTGGTGGATTATCATGTGTCTTTAAAACCGAAAGATAAAGATAGCCATTTATTTTTATTAAATACCTATTTTCATTTTGTGGCACAGCTCATGCGTCAAGCCTTAATGAAAGAAGAAGTGGACCTACCTGGTTGGTGGACTACATCTCGAAAAGCGAAAGATGATAAAGAACAAGCCATGGTTTATGCTTTGGTGATGGAAGCTTTTAGATCGTCTGAATAAATATAACGATCCAACTTTACTTTTTGAACAAACAATATATCAATGGAGGATTTTTAAAAATGACAACCGTAGAAGAAAAATAGTTGTGCCTGTCCTCTTCAACAAGAAGATCCGGATATTCATTTTCCTTATAGTGTGGCTGTTCGTTTTTCGTAATGGATCTAGATTATATTCCTTTGGGACTCAAGATGGAACGATTAAAAAGGGAAGTTATGTAGGTAGAGAAACAGAACAGGGGTTAGAATTGGTTGAAGTGGAAGCGGATGCGATAGATCCTGCTAAATATAAACTAAAAATGCCTCAAAAAGAGATTCTACGAGTCGCAAGCGAAAAAGATGTATGGATGAATGAACAAAATATAGCCCTCGAAAAGAAGCTTTAGAAGTATGCCGAACAGGAATTGCACAATTTCAACTAGAAATGAATTTATTGAATGTTCAATATAATTTAGATCGAACAAAAGTCTTGTTTATTTATGCGGCGGATCAACGGGTGGATTTTTCGTGAATTGTTACGATTCTTAGGATCTAAGCTGCATTGTCGTATTGAATTAAGACAAATTGGAGATCGGGATAAAGCGAAAATGATTGGAGCGATTGGTGTTTGTGGTCGTGAGACTTGCTGTTCGAGTTTTAAGGATAAATTTGATGTTATTTCTATTAATATGGCGAAGAATCAGAACCTTGCTTTGAATATTGATAAGCTGTCAGGGATGTGGGAAAAACTGATGTGTTGTTTAAAAATATGAGGATGATGCTTATAAAATGGCCAGTCAGTCTTTACCTAAAATTGGTTCTCATATCCAATGGGAGGACAGGATTATCGTTTAAGCTCCATCAATGTTTTTGCGAGAAGAAGCACGGTTGGATAATCGAGAAAGTGTGGTCTATGTTAGTTTTGCGGAATTAAGAGGAGAAGAAAAACTGGTCATTGAGCCAAAGGTATCGGCAGTCAAAAAAGAAGTGATTAAAAAAGAAGTCGTGAAAAAAGAAGTCGTGAAAAAAGAAACGATCAAAAAAGAAAATTCTGCACCGCTTCCAAAGAAAAAAGAAAAAGGTGGTTTACCGAAGATGAAACCACAAAAAGAAGTCACACAAAAGAAAGTGACGACACGCAGCTTTGGTAAGAAAAAGGTAGTACAATGATTCGTCAGAAATCTTTTCATAACAAGCGGGCTACTTTATTTCTAGTACCAACTCCCATCGGGAATATGACAGAAATATCCATGCGACAAAAAGAAACTTTGGAAAAGGTCGATGTGATTGCTTGTGAAGACACGCGAAATAGTGGCCAGTTATTGAAAACATTGGGCATTAATAAACGGTTGATAGCTTTATCAAAACTTTAATCGAAGAAAAACTCTTCCAAAGGGATTTTGTCTTTATTGGAAGAGGGAAAGATGTGTTTTGATTAGTGATGCCGGTTATCCTTTTGATTTTCAGATCCCGGTCAAAAGGTGGTTCAATTGGTGAGTCGTTCGGGCTATAATGTGGTGCCGATTTCAGGTAGTTCCGCCATTTTGAATGCTTTAGTGGCCAGTGGTTTAGTGGTACAACCATTCTTATTTGTGGGGCTTTTTAGGGAATCAAGCCAGTCAAAGAAGAAAACGATTGAAAGAATTTAAAGATTATCCAATGACGATGGTTTTTATGAAGCACCTCATCGGATTGAAAAAGTGTTTAAAAGATTGTTTGGAAATATTAGGATCGCTCTTGTACGTTAGCCAGAGAAATGACCAAGTTGCATGAAGAATTCATTCGCGGTACTTTTTTTCAGAAATATTGGAAATATGTAAAGAATTAAAAGGGAAATGGTGTTAGTGGTTGAAGGTAAGGCGGAGAGTGACGAAGTCGATTTCAACGAAGTGGTTGGTGAAGTTCAAAAAGTTGGTGGATCAAGGATTTAGAACCAAAGAAGCCAGTAAAACAAATAGTTGACAAAATGGGGTTATCCAAAAATAAAGTTTATGATCTATACTTGGAAAACATTGCCAAAGAGTAGACTTTTTCTAAAATAAGAAAAAGAGGATAGAGTATGTTAAAAAATCCAACGGTATTAAAATATGATTTTTATTTTAGTCGGCATTATCTTGGTGTTGACGGTTGCGGTTATTTACTTGGTTTTCAAGAAAAATGAATATTATGTAGATGAGACAGGAGAAGAGGTAAAACCGGTTCCAGCCATTAAAAACGCCAATACAGCCGATTGAATTAGATGTAACAGATGATGAAGTCACAAAAGTAGCTCCTGTGATTCAAGAAAAACCAAGCTTAAAGGGATTATTGATTTTAATCTCGGTAGGAAATCAATCAAAGAGTCAATCGTTCTTGGATTTCCCATGTGTTATCGGGCGAGAAGCGGCTTTTGATTTTGTGTTAAATGATCCGGCAGTATCCCGAAAACATTGCCAAATTTTTAAGAGAAGAGGAATCATTTTTTTCTGGAAGATTTATCAGAACATAATGGTACTTTTTAAATGGAACGAAGATAGTGCCCACACTCAAAAATAAAATTAAATGTTGGTGACGAGGTTACAGTAGGTCATGTATCACTTAAGATTCAACAAGAAATTCGTGCTTAGGGATATCCTAAGTACTTTTTTTATTTTTAAAATGAACTCCTATAGTAGATATAGTGTCAGTAGATCAGAATAAAAATAAATAGATATGAATTTTTCAATGATAAGACAAAAAGAAATTCATACTAAATTCATATGAGCATATTACTATGGATGAAGCCGAGAAAGGATGAATTGATTGTGGCAAAAATACTTTTTCTAGAAGATGAAAAATGATCCGAGAGGTATTATCGGAATACATGATGGTGGCAGGGCATGAGGTGATACCTGTGAAAGAGGAGATGATGCTCTTGCTTTTGGTGGAAGAAGGAAAAGACTTTGATTTGACGGTATTGATATACGAGTTCCGGGTGCTAGTGGATTGGAAGTTCTACAAGCGATTAAAGGAAAATGAAAGAGAAGTAGGAACGATTATGTTGACAGCTTATGATGATATCATACCCAATGAAAGCGTTTCATTTTTGGCAGATGATTATATAACTAAGCCGGCTTCCCCATCATTCTGATTAAAAGAATGGAGGCTGTTTTAAGAAGGACAAGGAAGAAACCTTCCTTTAATGGGACATGAGCTTATTGTCGATGAAGAGGAGTTTAGAGCGTATTATAATCAAAAAAATTTAAAAACTTACGGTAAGTGAATTTCTTTTGTTGAAGACATTGCGTGATAGTCCGGGAAGAGTGTTTAGTCAGGGATCAGCTAATCAATCAAATTTTTGCGGAAGAATATATTGCAAACGATAGAATCATAGACGCCCATGTTAAAAAAATCTTAGAAAAATTGCCTTTTTGATTATATCGAAACAGTGATCGGGTTAGGCTATCGATGGAGGAAAGAAGATGAAATTGGGCAATAAAACATTTTTATACAGCGTTATCATTGCTTTCATTACGGGAATGGTGATTTTCTTATATGATCTTTTGATGCCGGCGATGTATATGGATTATAAGGAAAAGCAGAACAGGGAGAATGCCAAGAGTTCCTTAGCTTATTTTAAGGATCATGAATCTTTGAAAGGAATGGAAATGCGTGATTCAGGTGTGTTTGGAATCGCCATTCCTGACAAGGGGTATACGATTAAAATTGCAGGTTCGGGGTTTGAGGGGAATATTGAGTTTATCAGTCCTTCTGCCAGAAAGCTCATTGATCAAATTAGATCTTTAAATCAAAAAAAGCTTTGAAAAAGTGATGATTTATTTCAAAAAGTTCAAGCCGCTTTTATCCTCCGTTCTCCATGAAAAACATGGGTGAAATTAAAAAAGAATTTCAAGTTTACAATGGATGTGGATAACTCGTCATGCCGTTTAAGGCGCAAAAACGGAAGATCCATATGCTTGGTGGTGGAATGGGAATGGGTGAGTTTACAGTAAAAAGTAATTACTCCGGAACCAGTTATACCAATTTTGTGGGCTTTTGTTAAAAAGGAAAACCATGTTGGTGATTGTGAATAGTGTGATGACTCCTACTGCCAAAGAGATTTTTACCAGTGATTTATGGTTCTATACCAACGCTTGTGTTATTGATGATTATCTTAGCTTTTGGAGTTTCTGAAATTTATTCTAAAAAAATTGTGAAACTGATTAAAAACTATCCATTGATGCGGAAAAAAGGATGTATGCTTCTTCTTATTCTCTAGATCCGTTAGAGGTTTCGGGGAAGGATGAGATTGCAGATTTGACAACAGCCTTAAATCTTCTGTATCAAAAACAAGCACAGGCAGTTGAAGAGTTGGAAGAGGAAAACAAGCGAAAAGAAGTCTATATGAGAGCTTTATCTCATCAATTGAAAACACCTGTTACAGCCTCGCTTCTTCTGGTGGACGGTATGATTGGAAAGGTTGGTAAGTTTGGAGATAGAGAAATTTATCTGCCCGAGGTAAAAGACCAGCTTCAAGAAATGATGAGCATTATAAATGAGGCATCTAGTATTCATCATATGAGTGATCAGCAAGAGATAGAGTGGATTGATTTAGAAGTTCTTTGTCGAGAAATCATTGAAAAAAATCGGATTAATGCTGAGGCTAAAGGAATCACTTTACGAATAGAGAATCCTGAAAAGAAAGTTTATTGGCAAAAAGAATGTTAGGATGCTTAGGAAAAATATTAGAAAATTTGATTGTGAATGGGATTGATCATACGACAGAAAATGGCGATGTGAAACTGATCATACAAGAAACAAAGATTCGAGTTTTGAATCATCCTGGCCATATTGAAGAAGGTCTAATAGAAAATATATTTGAACCATTTGTGACAAGTGTACAAGAGGAGAATCTTGATAAACAGAAAGGTCATGGACTTGGCCTTTATATCGCGAAATATTTTGCCGGAAAACTGGGCTTGGAACTGAAAGGTAAGAATTTACAAGATGGTGTTGAGTTTATGATAGAGAAAAGAGGTAAAAATGATTAGATTGGATCATGTAAAGGTTCATTTCAAAGATAAAGTGGCTTTGAATCTTGGCCGTGTGGTAGAAATTGAAGATGGTGAAAGAGTCGGTATTATCGGTAGTAATGGTGCCGGTAAAAGTACATTACTTAAAAGTATCTTAGGACTGGTTTCTTATCAGGGGAACATCAATCTTGCCATTCCATCGAATCAAATTGCTGTTCATATGCAACAGAATGAATACATTGAAACTGTCCCAATCCGAATCATCATTGAAATGGTGATGGGATGTCGGATTCATGATCATCCGAAGCTTGTTGAAATGATTCGATTTTTAGAATTTGAAGATTGCTTAAATAAGAGATGGAAACATCTTTCGGGTGGTCAAAAGCAGCGATTGACTTTGATATTGGTCATGTGTCAAGACAGTAAGATCACTATGTTTGATGAGGTTACCTCGGGTCTTGATTTTGAAACACGACAGCGTTTGATGGATAAGCTTGTGGAATGGTATAAGGATAAAAAGACAACTCTTTTGATCACATCACATTACTATACGGAGCTGGATAATTTAGCTACTAAAAATATTATATTTAAAAGATGGCCTGTAGTGGATTATGGTTCAAAAAGAAGAACTTTTCCGAAAAATATTGTGAAATGCGGTACTGATTGTTGAAGATACGAAAAAAGCAGCGGCTATTGCTGAAGGTCACAAGCGTATTTTATCCGGGGAAGGATTGATAGCATTATCTTGTCGTAATGCTGAAGAAGAGATGATCATAACAGAAAAAGCTAATTAAAAATCAGATCAATTACAGAAGAAGTGATAATGATATTGAGATGATGACGATTAATGCGGGGAGAAACTATGAATAAGTATACGATTAAATATGAATTTTTAAATACATTGTATAATGGATATTCCATTTTCTTTTGGAACCATATTTCCGGTTTTACTTATTCACCTAATTAGTCGATCCGTGTTAAAAAAACGTACCGGAGAACATGAAATCAGAAGTGATCACGACGATATTTATGGGAATGGCCATGTTGATTCCTTTAGCCAGTATTTTTCTAAGCCATGCTTCGACGTATTCCAATGAATTAGACAAGCGTGTTCCGGAAAGGATTCTGCTATTTGGCTTTTCTGAAAAGGATATTTTTTTCTGAATAAACTGATTTCGTATTCCATCTTTTGACCTTTTGTTTGGGAATCTATTTACTAGGAACAATACTGTTCTTCAATTTAAAAAATACCGACTTTGAAGGCGGGTATTATTTGGATTTTGGGAATTTATGTTTTGTCTGGAATTATGATGGTTTTTAGCCCATGGGCTTGCGACCATGATTAGAAAATTTGGACTTACGTATGGAGTGTCCATGGGAATATATTTTTGCCATGATGATTCTAAGTGGGAATATGGGGGTTTCTGTATCAGATTTGCCAAAATCGTTAAGATGGTTATCGGATTTATTACCAATGAGGCAATTGGGAAGTGGTTATATCGATTTCTGGATGGGAGCGAGATTTTACTTTTGGACCTCTCATTCAATCCATGATTTTTATGACGGCAGTTAGCACTGTGATTTTACTGATCGCATTCAAAGTGAGGGATAGAAAAAACTAGGTTTTTATGACTGAAAAGATCCCGGCTGGAATCATCAATATAAAAACCATGATGGTGTTATTGATATTCCATTAGACACTGAAAGATAAAAATGCTGGAAGACCGCTTTCAAAAAGGTTTTCCGGCATTTTAGATTGTGGTATGTTTATATAATAAATGGAAATAGGAGGCTTTTCATGAATATCAATGAAAAACTATAGTGGTTTTACGCTAAACCGAATCAGAGAAGTACCTGATTTAAAAAGGAAAAACTTTACGAATTTACACACCATAAAAACAAACGCTAAATTGAATTGGATTCAAACAGCGGATACGAATAAGACTTTTTCGATTACCTTTAAGACATTACCTTTTGATGATACAGGTGTTTTCCATATCTTAGAACACTCTGTTTTAAATGGTTCTAAAAAATATCGTACCAGAGAACCTTTTGTCGATTTGCTAAAACACTCTATGCAGACCTTTTTAAACGCCATGACATATCCGGATAAAAACGGTTTATCCTGTTTCTTCCCGTAATGACAAGGACTTTATGAATTTAATGTCTGTTTATATGGATGCAGTATTCAATCCGGCTATTTATGAGAATAAAAATATTTTTCTTACAAGAAGGCTGGCGCTATGAAATTCATGATGAAAAAGAAGTGCCAAAATTCAATGGGGTTGTTCTAAATGAAATGAAAGGAGTTTTTTCGGATGTGTACTCCAACATATTTGATGAAATGTTCCGACAACTATATCCATCCAATTCGTATCAATATGTTTCAGGGGGAGATCCTAAAAGCACCTGGATTTAACGTATGAAAAATTTTTAGAAACTCATAAAAAGTTTTATCATCCAAGTAATGCAAGGGTTATTTTAGATGGAAATGTGGATATTGAAACGGTTTTGAAATTGATTGATGAAGAATATTTCTCTCATTATGAAAAAGGAGAATCGTTTACTATTGAAAATCAAGAAGTATTGCCTGCTCGTACTTCTACCATTGAAATTGAGATAGCTCCAGAAGACAGTCCGGAAAAATCGTAGTTATATCAGTTTTGGTAAGATTTTGGGTCATTTCTATGAATTAGAAAAATAGCTATGTCAATTGTGCATTCTGATTTTGGTGGAACGAATGAAGCTCCTTTAAAGAAGGCTATCTTGGAATCTGGTTTAGCACAAGATGTGGATTATAGTTTAGAAACGGAACTGCAACAACCATTCTCTATTTTAATGCTGGTTAATACGGAAGAAGAACATTTGGAAAAATCAAAGAAGTGATTCGTTTTGTCACAAAGGATTATCATTTTGATCCAAAAAGAATTAGAAGCTAGTATTAACGGCATGGAGTTTCATTATCGAGAAAAGAGTGAACTGGCTGGCTTATTGAACAGTCTTCACTCCTTGGAAACTTGGTTATCGATGGAGATCCAATAGACGGAATTCAGTTATCTTCTATTTTCAATGAATTAAGAGAAGAAATTTCCACTTCTTATTTTGAAGAAATGATGAAGGAATTTTATGATGATGAAGAACATTGGGTCACGGTGATTGCCAAACCTTCTAAAACAATTGCGAAGAGAAGAGATGAAGCGGAACAAGCTCGTTTGTTGGCCGATCAAGCAAACTGGGAAAACGCACGACCATATATTGAGGAACAGTTGGCTTTAGAGGCTTGGCAAACCACACCGGATACCAAGGAACAATTGGATACCATGCCAAAATTATCCTTAGTGATGTTCAATCAAAAGTGATCCTTTTTCCAACAGAAGAGATTTTATCGTGGAACACGTGTTCTGATTCATCCATCAGACCCATCCGGTATTGTGCATTTTAATTTATATTTCTCATTGGCCGGATTGCCAAAGGATCGGCTATCGGAAGTGGCTTTCTTTGCTCGACAATTGTTGGGTAATTTAGCAACGGAGAACTATTCTCTATCCGCATTAACCTCTGAAATCAAGAATGTCATTCCTGTTTTAAGTACTGGAGTCACTTGTTTTACAATATATAACCGAACCGACGGAACACAACTATTCTTAGAAGTAACGGCTTCACATTAGAGAAAAATGTAGATCAAGCCATTGCTTTGGTTCAAGAAATTCTGTTTAAGACGAAGTTTGAAAAGGAATTTGTTTTAAATCTTTTAAAACAAAGTAACGAATCTATTCGTCAATCGTTAGTAAATAGCGGTCATCAATATGCCTTGTTACGAGCAAAGGCTCATACTTCAGCGGAAGGGGTCTTCAATGAATATACACGTGGTATTACCTATGGTGCCTATTTACAATCGTTAGAAGATCATTTTGAAGAAGATTGGGAAAGGTTTTCTAGAAGCCATTCAAAATAACATCTCTGTGATCTTCAGTCAAGATCGCTTCATTTTATCTATAGCCGGCATTGAAAAAGAGAAGTTTGAAGATTTTATCTTTGGATTAAATATCTGAAAGCAAACGGTACGGTGGTACACTATCCATTGTTACAAGATGAAAAAGAAGCCCTTCAAATCTCGGGTGGAGTTTCTTATACGGGTGTAGCTGCTAAGATGGAAACATATGATCCTTGTTTCCAAGTACTGGCTCATTTGGTGACCTATGATTTTTTATGGACAGAAGTTCGAGTGAAAAACGGAGCGTATGGAACAGACATGAGAAGTAATCGTTTAGGTTTCAATACTTTCTCCTATCGTGATCCGAATCCGATAGTTTCTTTAGAGGTAAATCAAAAAATCGCGGATTATTTACGAGATTTTGTGAAAAAACCGGAAACGGAAAATGACTTAAACATTATTGGAACTATTGCGACGATGGAACCGTTAATGAATTATCGTAGTCAAGTGAAGACGGGAGATACATTAGTCTTAAGTTCAATTGACGATCATATTCGTCAAGCGGAACGGGAACGCCTTTTAGCCATGAAGAAGGAAGATTATCTTGCATTAGCGGATCAAGTGGAAGAAGCTTTGAAGCATCGTTTTCAAGTGGTGATCGGAAATGAAGAGGCGGTATCAAAGCTAGATGGATATAAAAATTATCAATCAAAGAATAAAGAATGTGAAACACATTCTTTTTATAAACGGTTTGAAATCGGATGATCTCTTTTATAATGAAAAATAGTTCTCAATAAGCGTATGAAAAGAAGACAAACAGAACAAAAAAGTCCATAGATGGTTGGTGAAAACAGTCATTTTGTTTGTTTAAAGTATGGGAAATTACTTGATTTAGGGAATTTGACTTACGATTCCTGCCCGGATCGTCAATAGGAGATAGCTCATCCTGAATGAAAAGTGAGTTCATATAACGCTTTTTGAAGAATATTGTGATGATTGTCAGAAAGAGGAGGACAAGATACATGGAATTAAAAAGGATCAAAGACAGAAAAGAATCTAAATGATGCATTTGCGGGCGAATCTATGGCTCGTAATAAGTACACTTTTTGCTCAAAAAGCTCGTGAAGAAGGCTATGAACAAATTGCTAATCTTTTCTTAGAAACAGCTCGTAATGAACAAGAACACGCTCTGTTTATGGTTTGAAGCTTTTATGGTGGAGAAATTCTTCAACAGCGGATTGCTTACAAATGGGGGCTGATGGTGAAAACTATGAATGGACCGATATGTATCAGAAAATGGCTGAAGAAGCTCGAGAAGAAGGATTCACCAAAAATTGCAGCACAAATGGAAATGGTTACTAAAGTTGAAAAGAGCATGAAGAACGTTACAACAAATTAAAGAGTAATGTGATCAATAATCGTGTGTTTGAAAAGGATGAAGAATCTGTATGGCAATGTGAAATTTGTGGATACACGATGACAGGGAAAAAGCTCCTAAAGTTTGCCCATTATGTGGTTATCAAGAAAGCTACTTGAACTTACCAAAGAAAAATTACTAATTGATTTGCCGTTAAAAACCTCTTCTTAGGAGGTCATTAGGAAATTAATAATTTCTAAAAAGATGAAAGTGATTTCGATGATACTATAAGGCTACAAAAGGTAGGAAATATGGATCGTATATTATTGGTAGATGATGAAAAGATATTGTAGAAGCACTTAAAATCTTTTTGTCAAAAGAAGATTTTGAATTATTGACCGCTACGAATGGAAAAGAAGCTTTGGAAATTGTTCAAAAGGAAAAAGTAGATTTGGTTCTAATGGATATTATGATGCCTATTATGGATGGGGTAAAAGCCACGAAAGAAATTGCAAGAACCAAAACATTCCGATTATTTTCCTAGTGCAAAAAGGTGAGCGAGAGGATAAAATAGAAGGTTTGACCATTGGGGCAGATGATTATATCACAAAACCATTTCACCCAGAAGAAGTCATTGCCCGTATCAAAGCACAGTTGAGACGGTTTAAAGAGCTTGGATCACAACAAAAAGATCAAGAAGTTTATATGTTGGGCGGGATCACGTTAAACGATTCCTTAAAGTTGGTCAATGTGGATGGAAAAGAAATATCTTTGACACCTGTGGAATATGGGATTTTGAAATATTTCATTCAAAATCCTAAAAAACTGTTGACCTCTCAAGATATTTATCAAGAAGTATGGCAGAAGAACCCATTGGTTCGGAAAGTACTATAGCCGTTCATATTCGCCATCTAAGAGAAAAAATTGAAATTGATCCTTCTCATCCTCGCTATATCAAAGTGGTTTGGGGAAGAGGGTATAAAGCGGAGTCAGATTATGAAAAATAAAGTATTAGGAAGTCTTGGAATCAAAATAATCGTATGGATTGTGTTGAGTGTATCTAGTTTTAGTTTTTTAATTGGTTTTTATGGCCTGGCTCTTTCTAGTTCATCTCGTCAACAAGAACATGTGAATCAGACGAGTTATTTTTCTACTTATGAAGCAAACTATGGAATCCAAACGGAAGTCAAAGCATTTTTAAGTGAAATGGAAGCGAACCAATTTAAACAAAGTGTTGCCGAGCAACAGTTTGGTAAAAAATCAAGTAACCTATCTATGACGATTAAAAAAGGACAAAAAAAATTGGTTCAGAATTTTCCTTATGAAATCAATGCAAAGTCCATCACAGGTAAGTTATATTTTGAGAAGGCGAAACTAGAACAACCGGGGGAACAAAGTAGTTTTTTTCAAAGTGATGAAAAAAATGCGGATTATGTCGTAGAGTATACGATTGTACAACCATTAACTGTAAAAGATCAGTTGTTTAAAGGTTATCAAGTTTACACTTTCTTGCAGAATCATCAAGCAGAGATTCACTACTTACTATATGGAGGATTTATTGAGTACTTATTTCATCTATCTATTTACTTAATGCGGCAGGGCATCGTAAAAATACAGATGAAATTGTTCTAACTGCTTGGGATAAAATTCTGGAAATAAATGCATTCATAAGTGGTGGTTTATTTATTTTTTTGATGAGTATAGTAGTTCAAAAACTATTTTCAAAAACTCTTTACAACAGTATTATAAAAACCTATTTATGAATGTAGAAGAAAAATTTAATTTTTGCTTTATTGATAGAACTTTGTGGAATTGTATTAGGCTTATTCTTCTTAACGATAGCGGTCAGATTAAAAGCCAAGGTTTTTTGGAAAAACACCTTGTTGTGTAAAATTTTCCACTTTATTAAGAAAACATGGGTTCATATTCAGGAAGGAACCAGTTTGACATGGATTGCGTTTTTCCTATTATCTATTTTTGGTTTTTGTTTTTGGTCTTTAGACGGAGTCTTTTCATCTTTTGGATTGGTTGGCATTTTGGGCGGTATTAATGTTTGTTCGTCAATCGGAGTTGTTGTCAAAAGTGATGCGGGAATACGCTAAAGGGAATTTTAACTATACCGTTTCCAAAGAAGGATTGACACCAATCTTCTCCAGACAGTTAGATGATTTGTTCAAAGTAAAAGACGGGGTTCAAAAAGCCATCATGAATCAATTAAAATCGGAACACTTAAAAACAGAGTTGATTACTAATGTATCCATGATTTGAAAAACACCGTTGACCAATATTTTAAATTATGCTCAAATCATCAAAGAAGATAAAGATGAAGAGGAAAGAAAAGAACATATTGATATCATGATTCACCATGTGGATCGGTTAAAGCGATTGACGGAAGATGTGCTGCTGGCTTCAAAAGCCTTACGGGGAATATGCTGTTCACTTGAGTAATATTCATTGTGAAGAATTATTGGTTCAGATTATAGGAGAATATGCAGATCGTTTTAAAGATCATGAATTGGAAATTATTAAGATCAATACCAATCCGGATTTGATGGTTCAAGCAGATGGGGAGTTATTATTTCGAGTGTTTGAAAAATCTGTTTTCCAATCAATTGAAGTATGCTTTAGAAAAAGACATGTATTTACTTAGAGGTGTTTTGAAAAAGAAGAACATGTTTTATTTTAGATGAAGAATGTATCAAAAGAACCATTAAATATCAATGCAGAAGAATTAATGGAGCGTTTTGTACAAGGGATGATTCCAGAAGTCGATGAAGAGCTAGGGTTTACGATTGTGAAAAAGCTTAGTTCAGCTTCAAAATGGAAAGTTTGATATTGAAAATCACTGGGGATTATTTCAAAACAAAAATAGAGCTTAAAAAGCTTCTATGTAGTCAATATAAAAAGTAGATCTACCTAACATATATGATTATCGGACTTGATTCTTTACCGGATGAAGAATCAAGTCTTTTATCTTTTCCATTTTAATCTTAACAGAATAGTTATAACAAAAAGATAAAAACAAAATAAGACTATTAAAAATCCTATGAATTAGATAAGATGAGCTTAGGAGAGAAGAATATGAGAAAAGGAAAAATATTTGTGGAATTGATGATGTTGTTCAGGGATGTTCTAAACCGATAGTTCAGAAAGAAAGAACCACCAAAAACCATTGAATTCTCATTTTCAGGTGGTGAAACATTATGAAACAAAAAGTGTGGCAGGGGGATTCAGCGAACTTTCATTATCTGGAAAGAAATAAACTTATACTTCTATGGAGAGGTATGATCAAGAAATTCTACTCAATATAGATCAAAGTCTCTGGGTATATTGATATAACCAATGGGAAGTATACTCATTTATCATTTTAAAGATCGGGTACGTTGTTGGGACTTTTTTCGTTCAAGGCAAAGGTTTCTACTATTCAGAGTTTGAAGAAGATGGAGAAATGGTGACAGTTGGATATCTGGAGAATGGTCAACGTAAGAAGATTGATGAAGGAGTGATAGTGAATCCATGGGCATTACTGATGTTTAATAAGGTTGAAGGCAACTGATTACTGTACCAGATTATTACCAGAGAAAAAGGTCGTCATTTTCATCAGTTAAAAACAATCAATCTGGATTATCCAAATGATGTTAAAACTTTGTATAAAGAAGAAGTGAAACCGGAAATCAACTCTAATTACTGATATAGTGTCAATCAAAAATAGAGTCACTTTTAATAAAAAGAGAAGGGTAAAAAGGATGGTATCTGTCTTTGGATTTAAAAACAGGGAAAAGTCACCGATGTAACGGGTGTGATTGAAGATCCGATTATTTCAGATGCTTTATATCTTGGAAATAATCAATATTTATTAGAAAACATTGATGGCCATAGTAGTGTTGTTTCACGATATTGAAAAAGAAAAAGAACTGCTTAGTTTTGGGGAAATAGAAGTCTATGGGTAGGAAATTGGAGATCGGCAGTTTTTCGACGACGGATGTATTAACAGACGGTTCACTAGCCAAAAGAGGGGAGTTGCTGGAATTAAAAGATGGAAAAATAAGAACAGTAGTCAAAGGTTATAAAAAGTAGGAGATGAATTTGAAAGAATGTTCTATAGTAACGGGAAACTAGTTATCACAGATCAAAAGTTAGTCAATTTTGACGATAAAGATCGTCGTAACACAGTGATTATTAACGTAGTGGAGGAGAAAAATGAAGAAAAATAATTAAAGTGGCGGTGATTTCATTAATGGTGATTGGTTTTTAGTAAACCGGTTTGTGCAGAAGAGATGAATGGTTTTGGGAATCCACCGGAATGGGTGGAAAAGGAAAATGAATCCAGAAATCGAGAAAAGGAAAGAGAAGGAAAAATCAAGTTTCCACAAAATCATCCCATATTGTTGAACAAAAATTTTTATCGGTTCTCGTTTTTCAGACAAAGGCTATAGAAAAATGGGAATGGAGGATATTATATTTGGTAAGTTTATAAGATAAAATAATGCAATACTAGTGATACCGAGTACAACTGATTCAGATTATAGAAATCGGTTGTACTTTTATTTGGTTGAATGATGGAGTTTAGCTGTTTGAATTTACTGTGATTGTTTTTACAAAATGAACCCTTTAAAATGAAGAGAATAGATCCAAGTTTCGATTTCCGGATATATTTTTCAAAAGTTGTTCGATATTGACACAATTGGTCTTGATAACGAGCAATGAAGGCAGCTTCCGTATCGAGATGATCGGTTTTGTAATCTAAGATAATAGCTTTTTTCTGATTTGTTGCGATAAAGTCAAGGATACCTTGGTAGGCGATTCCATTTTCCTCATAATAATAAGGAAGTTCACGATGGATATCCATTGTCTGGAATATCTTTTGTGTCCAATCGCTATTTTGGAAGAAAAGAATACTTTTCTGGCAGCCATTGGCAATTGGGGGTCAATTTCATCAAGCTGTATAGACGGTTTGGAAGCTTTTCTAAACAAGTGTGGACTTTTGAACCGAAGTTTTGACCGGTCACCTTCTTTTTCTCAAAATTAAGTGGTTTTAATTCTATTCCATGATGACTTGGTGAATCTTGTTTGAAAATAGAAGAAAAATCTTTTGAATAATGAGGTAGCTCTTGGACAAAAGGATAGTCGAGTTGCATTTTATATTCTTGAACATTTTCCAGTTCTTCAACTTCTATACAATGATATAAAGAAGCAGGTAAGTCTTTCAAAGCAGCTTGTACCAAAACCCCTAAATCCTGGTTGGAAAGAATGAAATCTCTTGTTAAGGAACCTTCTTTTTGTTGGAAGGAGAAACTAAACATAGCTTTTCTTCAGCTCGAGTGATGGCAACGTGTTAAACGTAAAAACTCTTCTCCCTCTTTTCGATGATTATCCTGTTGAATCATCCATTTGACCAGAGAGGAATGATAACTGTAGTAAGTGTACTTTTGATAATCTAAGCCGATACCATATTGACCAGATACTTCAACAGGCCGTTGTTTTTGGCTTTTCATATCACATTTATATAAGAAAACAACTTTGTATTGAAGTCCTTGAATGATGAATGGTTTCTACTTTGACTAAATTTTTCTTCTGCTAAATGAGAGTTGATTCTTAGAAGATTCATCTTCACTTCTTTCTAACCAATGGAAGAAATCATAGGCTGTAAAAGATATTTTCTGTACGATTTTTCAAAAAGGAAATCAAAATTGGTTTTTGTTGAGAAGAAAAGGTGAGCATAGAAGTCATTTTCAAGAGAAAGAGCTGTAAGAAAGCCAAGGTTCCTTCTTGTAAGAAACAAGTTCTTAGGGCTTTAATCGTTTTTAATCGTAGGATGAATGTCTAAGAAATAAGTACTGAAGCGAGTGTTTGGCTTTTTCTTGTTGATAAGATAAACGACTTTTGGCAAATTGTTCATCTGATATTTGAAAGATAGGGGATTGTAACACCGCAAATAAATGAATGTCCTCTTGCTTACCACAGAAATAGTGTACAAAACTGATGATGGTTTGTACTACAGAAGATTTGAAAAAGCCTTGTTTCTCATCAATCGCATAAGGGATATGGATTTCATCAAAAGCACGACGAAGTTGGGCCCTTTGTCAGCATGGCTTTGGAGTTAGGATACAAATATCTTTAAAAGTATAACCTCTTTCTAGTAAGCGGAGAATTTCTTTTGACCAATCCACTTAGCACCAAGCATGTTGTCTTTAGAATTGATTTGTATCAGATTAACACAAGAGGATTCTTTTGTCTTGCTGTTCAGGTTTACCAATGGTAACGATATCTTCTGAGGCATAGGGAACAGAGCTTTTTTCATAATTCATTAAGCATTGAAAAAGAGCGTTTGTGAATTGAACAATGTGGTCTTTAGAACGATAGTTGTGTTCTAAGTGATACACTTTATCTTTCTTTGATTTCATTAAGTCAGCCATCAATTCCGGCTTGGCATTACGGGAAGCTCATAAATAGATTGTTTTAAATCACCCACTGGAAGAGATTTTTCCATTGGAAATCATAGTTAATATTTTATGTTGCAATTCAGAAGTATCTTGAATTCATCCACCATAATTTCAGCGTATTTTTGTTGCAACTTTTTAGCTAGATAACCATTATCAAGAATTTCCAGAGAAAATAAAGCCATGTCATTAAAGTCTCAAAACCCATCACTTTTTCTTTTGAGTTGTTGGTATTGAAATTCGGTTTTTTGACATAAGAATAGCAAACTTTGAGCGATCTCATGTAGATAAGAAGATCTTTAATCAAGTCGATTTTTCTCTATAAGAGAATCTTCCAAGGCATTTCGGATTTCTGTGAATTGTTTATTTAAATGCCCTCATTTCTCATTTTTATTCACTCGGAAATTGATAGTGAGCCAATTGTTTAATCATGAAAACGGCAACCTCGTAATGAGTAGTGGATAATTCTTTTGATAAGAAGTGATGAGTGATAAAATGGAAGTTATTTTTCGGTGGTTTTATTAGGCTTTTTCACCATCAAACAGATTTTCATTTGTTTAAGAATCGTTTGAATAGAAAAAGAGTTGTCTAGACCAATAAGAAAAGAAATAGTCTTGCATTTCCTGGGATAATCTGAAAAACAAGCTTGTTTTGGATAAAAGGATAAAGCGTGTTTTATCCAGTCAGCATAACTTTGAACTGATTTAGCGGTTTCGTTGATTTGATGAACAGATTTTTCAAGGTATGAAAAGATAAAGGTTTTAGATCGAAATGATTCGACAGTTTGAGGTTTTTCGGATTTTGTTGATAAAAATGAGAAAGGGCTGTTTCAAAAGCAAGGTGCTTTCAATTCTTTTTCTTGACCATTGGAGAGTGTTTGATGGAGTCGAGTCGGGTTTAATCCAATCATAGAGTAATATTGTTTAATGAGGTTTAAACAGAAAGAGTCAATGGTGGATATTTCAGCCTTGGATAAAAATGGCCAATTGTTGATCAATCCAATGTCTTTCTTGAATTTCGGTTTGTCTTAAACGATTGAGTTTCATCAGCCAAAACGAGTTTTCATTTCAGAAGCAGCTGCTTTTTGTAAAAAGTAACGGCTAAAAATCTGATCTAAACTGATGTGATCTTGAACGATCCGTTGAGCTAACCGTTCAATCAACAGATAAGTTTTTCCGGCCCGGCAGAAGCGGATACCAGAACATTAGTATTTCTTTCTTGATGGCTAATTGTTGGGGATCAGTCATGAGTATCTTCTCCTTCCAATACCTCTAAAACGGCATCGGGAATGCGTGGATGACTTTTCTGTCCCTCGATAGGGAGCAAATTCTTCTATAAGGACAAAAAGGTGCAATCTTGTGGGTTTCTTTTCATCATTCCTTCTTTGAATTGGGTATAAAATGTTTGAGTAGACGCAAAGTCACTTCATTAAAATCGTTATTCAAAAGCTTAAATTTTGAACCGACAGTCACATTTTTATTATAATCAGAAACATCTTCATCTAATTTCCAACCACGGAAGGATTGATTTTGTAAAAAGATAGAACGTAGATAATCAGTTTCGTAGAAATCTGTGGTCTTTTTCAACACTTCGACGGTCAAATTTATATTGAAGAGATGGCAAATGTTGTTTCTCGGGTAATAGGCTGAAATAATAGGTTGCTCTGACTTTTTATCTCCGATTGTTCTAAAAACCAATTTATAAGTCATTAGTTGAATCTGTTGACCAGAAAGGTATTTGGATTTATCCATTTTATGGAGGGAAGATTTATAGTCATATAGATAGTAATCTTGATTGCGTTGGTCTTGATCGAGACGATCAATTTTCCCCACCAATTCTAAACCGTCAAAAAGACCGATTTGGAATTCTTGTTCACTGGCGATCGGATCTAAAAAGTCATAATTCTGTTCATATTCTTTTAAGTATTGTAGACAGAAACAAAGATTGAAGCCAACTTATCTTTTAATAAGAGAAATCATTTCAAGTGATCGGGATCTAAAACTTTCCAAAGTTGGAAGTAAGGATCTAATTGACTTTGAAGGTCTTGTAGACTTAATTCATAGTAAAGTTTCTTTTCATTTAGAGCTTTTTCCAATAGGGAGTGGGTGATGGTTCCAATGTATAAGCTATTTGGTTCAAAGACGTTTTGTTCTTTTAGTTTTAAGAGGCGATTTAAAAAGTATTGATAAGGACAACGATACCATTCTTCAATAGAACTAACGGAACCTTTTAGTATAGGATTTTGTGTGAACCAAGATTCCATAAAGGAAGAAGATAGATTGTCTTCATGGCGATTGCTTTTTCGGGGCAGTAATTCTTTGGCTTTCTCGTTTGAGCTTTTTGTGAGAATAGTTTTTGGATGTCATAAGAAACTTCTAATTTTTCCCTTCATAATCTTTTGAGAATAAGAAAAATGGATTTGCTTTTCCAGAATGAAAATCCAACTTAATTGGGAAAGATAGGTATGATACCGTTCTTCATAACTTGGATAGGGAATTTGAGCATAATAAGATTCATTAAAGATACCGGATTTGCTTGGAACATTTGGGTAAGTGTGACCATTTAATCCGACTCATAGGACACATCTGCTTGTAAAACAGGATGTCGCAGGTCTGTGACCATGATGGTTCCTATTTGACTTGGCAATTGAATGGATTGAAATTCGACTCACCAGTTCTAAAAAGAAAGGAATTCTTTCACGATCAATTTCGTCGCCTATTTGATTTAAAAAGGATTCTAGCGAAATAGCAAGTGTTCGTTCATGAGGATCTTTTAAAAAGGAAGAGATCGGAACACGGTATAGCTCGTTGGATTTTTCATAAAGACTTCCTTCTTGTAAGAGAAGGGAAAGCGATTCTTGAATCGTATGATAAAAGGTATCAATGTTTTCTTGATGTTGTTGGTAAAGCTCAGCTTCTTTTGGCCATAGGGTTTCCATGGTTAAAAGAGGTAATAAAGGGCTTTTTACTTCACTTTAGAAAGATATTTTGATAAGACAGATTGTGTTTTTGGTAGGCAATCACCAAAAGCATTATTTTCAATTAAATCTAAGAAAGCCTCAGTATTTTGCTCGTAAGAAACTAAAAATAAGTCTCTAAAGATTCTGCCCACTAAACTGTTTTAGTTTTGGATGAGTAAGCACAAAAGGAATTCCATAGCGCTGAAATAGTTGTTTCGAAAAGAGGAACTGAGAAGAATAGTTGCTTAATATGATATTGACTCGATCCTGGAAAGTACAAATTTCTTGTGCCATGATTTCATTTCTTGGCGAACATTTAAAGCCATGCGTAAGTCGGAAATAGATTCTTGAAATTCAATCTAGGATGAAAGTAATCTTTTAATAAAAATGATTATAATCGTTGGTAAGAACAAGATCTTGGATTTCTAAAGAAGAGAAATCTAAATTTTTGTTTTCCTGAATGGTTTGTCGATAGGTTTTTAAACAAGAGGATGAAAGAACAAGACCGATGATTTCTTTTAACTCCTCGAGAAAGTCATTTTTCGGGTAAAATCTGTAGATTAAAGGCAATACAGTCTTTCGCAAAATGAATGATTTCTTGTATGAAAGAAGGGTATTGTAACATGCCCTGATAGTTTGGAAATAAAGAGGTATCTGATTTGGATAAAAGAGTTTGGATTTGCCAAAGTAAAAAAAGAGGGTCTTCGTTATCTTGGTTTAAGTAAGAAGAGATAGAAACACCTAACGTCTGTGACCACTGTTTTAGTTGCATTGAAATATTGATGATAGAGTTGTTGATTTAAAGGGCAGCATTGGCTAGTATCATATACTTATCTAGCATTTTTAAAGAAATGGTTGAAATCAATAAAGCGTATCCATTTAGATTTAGTTATCCTAATAAAATAATTATAACAAAAAGATAAAACAAAATAAGACTATTAAAATCCTATGAATTGATAAGATGAGCTTAGGAGAGAAGAATATGAGAAAGGAAAAGTATTTGTGGCACTGATGATGTTGTTGGGATGTTCTAAAAATAGAGAAGAAAATAGAGCAGCCAAAAGAACAGCTGAAGTCAGTATTTAAGGTTGTTAATCATCATGAAGTAAAGATGGAAGGAGAAGATATTAGAATCGTCACATGGATGGAAATAAAACTATATTTCCATAGAAGACAAAGATAGATTCTTTAAATAGAGAGCTGTAAAGGGCACTCTTGGATATGCGATATAATTGAATGGAAAAATATACTTATTTATAACTTAAAGAGAAAGTAGTGTTTGATTTTTGAAGCATGGGAAAGGCTTTTATTATTCAGAATTAAAAGATGGCGAACAGTTGTGTTATTATGAGAGAATGGACAAGATATAGATGAAGGAGTATTTGCTAGATCGTTGGGTAATACCTACTTTTAATAAGATTGAAGGAAAACTGGTTGTCTTTATCAATTTTAACCAAAGAAAAGGGCTCGTTATTTTTATCATATAAAACGCTTAATTTGAATCGATTCAAAAGATATTAAACCTTTATATAAAGAAGAAGTGAAATCAGCACCTACGGATGGTTATCAATAAAATGTTGTGACTTTCATAAAATATGAAGGGAAAAATAGACAACTTTTCTTTGATGAAACAGGAAAGGTGACGGATATAAAAAGTGGATGATCTCGCAGAGCTTTATTTAGGAAAATAACCAATATTTACTTCAACATGGTGGAGAAGGAATGGTCTGTTTTATATGATGAAAGAAAATAAAAAGATCACCGAATTGTCGGGTGGCGCTCGTGAAATGATCAGTGGGAGATAGATCATTTTTATGGCAGCGGATGCATTGCAGAGTTGAAAGATGGCAAAAGAAGAGATGCTGGAAAATAGAGGGACATCAGAAATCAGGAACGGAGTTAGTAAACTTTTTATCGAATGGAAAATTCAGATTTTAGATGAAAGATTAGCCAGTGATGGAAATTTTAGCTAAATTGATTGTAGATGCTAGAAGAAAACAAGAACATTAATAATATATTGGGAAAAAGAAATAACATGAAATAAATCAGAATCTACCTAGATAAAGAGCTATTTATGATTTTATCGGTTTTTCTATCTATTTTAATGACCATTTATTTTGTTGTTCCGGTAAACGTGAAGGCTACTAATTTTCTCAAGACAAACCAGCTTGATAACATAGAAGATTATAAAGATAACGAAAGATAGTATCACCAAGTGGCGTAATAATCAGTAAAGTGAATTTTAGAAATTATAAAATCACTTCAAGACAACACGATAGAGCTTTGCGATGGAGCGAACAGTTCATCTTCATCTAAAAAACGGGTGACTTAATATCCCGAATGACACCTTTTCAATGAGACGATAGGAATTTATGAGTTTGATCTCGGTGGCTGCGAATTAGAACTTTTAGGAGCGGGGCTTTTCGAAGCTTATGAAAAGTAACGTATGCTCTTCTACTGACCACTATTGCTTATACAACATGTAAATTGATTATAACGGGTCTGAGATTTTAGCTGTAACACTGAAAGGGCTGAAACTGAATGGAGTTTTGCATAGCTGCAAACCAAAGAAGCAACCAAAGCATCTAGCAAAAATAGTAATAAACCTATTAAAGAAAATAAGTTAAATCTCTGGAGGCAAACAGAGATGGGAATGGGCATATGGTTCCTGATTACCCGGGTAACGATCCAAACAATCCACCGGGAGAAGACTGGAAATGGAATGGCAGTGATGTTCCTGATACTGAAAAGTGGTCTTGGGAAAAGAGAGGAACAAGAGAAAGTTTACATCCGATTTAAAACATGGAAAACCATATGGTCCCTCATTAGATTATAACTATAGAGGTCTCAGGGAAAACATGGATGGAGTGATTTTCCTAGATAACTTTTGGCAAGAAAAATCATAGGCGAGAATCACTCATGAGATGAGAAAACATTTAAGCTGGTAGGTGAAAAAACGGGTTTGGATTGGGGTCTGGACATTGTGCTGATAATATAGAGTATAAAACCTATTATCTAGAGGATAATTTTAGGACAATATCCCAATTTTGATCAGCGACCATTGTGAATTGTGCTTTTGAAAAATCATGAATATAGATGGTATGCGAAAAAGAAGGGTATGTGACATTAGATTTCTATTATTGGTTATGTAAAGATTGTTTTCTAAATCATCAATCATGGCAATGCTAAATTGTTACAGGAAGATAGTTTTAAAGGATTAACCATTTTTGAAGTGATGGATACAGAGTTGACGTTGTTTGATGGTAAATATGAATATGAAATAGAACGACTCGAAATTCTTTTTCAATAAGATTCAACATCAACCGGATTAAAAAGTAGATGTAGAAATATGTCCGGTTATATCCAGTTATATGGGCCTAGCAAATACATATAGAATTGAAAGTAGTAATTTAGAGAAGCTGAGATAATGGATATTTTAGCTTATATTGATCAGGTTGAAAATGACTGCAAGAGGTATTGAAGTATACTTCTTTCAATAGGTATCCTTGGGTAAAACTGAATTTCCGAAAGCCTCAAACTATAAAGGAGAATCGTGATGATGAGCAAACACTTAAGATAATGGGTGAAAAACGGATGGTATGAGTTCTGCGAAGGGTATCATAGTATAGAATACAAAAACCTTTATTTGGAGAATCATTTAGGACAATATCCTAATTTTTGATCATGACCATTGTGAATTGTGCTTGACTCGCGAATATAGATGGTTGCGAAAAAGAAGGGTATGTGACATTAGATTTCTATTATTGGTTGTGTAAAGATTGTTTTTCTAAATCATCACATACTATTTATGCTAAATTGTTACAGGAAGATAGTTTTAAAGGCTTAACCATTTTTGAGATCATGGATACAGAGCTTAGGGTTATTTGATGGTAAGTATAAATATTACTTAAATCGGTTGAAATCAATAAGATTCAACATCAACCGATCAAAAAGTGGATGTAGAAATATCCCATCGTTGGATAATGAGACACCTTCTACTGGATATGGATGGAGTTAAGGCATAGGAAAGTGACTTAAAGAGGCAGGGATAGGAGAGACTTTTAGCTATATTGAGCAGATTAAAATGATCAAGAGGTATTAAACTATGCTTCTTTCAATAGATATCCTGAAATGGAAATAGTTTTACAAAAACCTAAAAGTCATAGTTGTAGATAGAGGAAAGTATCTTATAGAAACAAGTTAGACTATAAGAGGTCAGATGATAGTATGGATCTTTAAGCACAATCGAACGGTTGTGCTTTTGAATAGATTGAAGTGAGGAAAAGATTCAAATATACAAGATAATGGAAACATATTGACTAAAATTTGTAGAGGTATACTAAAAAATATATTGAAAGCGCATATATAGGAGGATGAAGGATGTTGGTTGATGATATACTGAACAGAAGAAAAATAATGGTTTGGATTGTCGCTCAATGGATACTTGAAAGAATATCTTGATGTACAAAATGATGATTTGCTCGAATGATTTACTGGAAGTGATAGCAGTTCATTTGTAAAGGAATTTCTAAATTCGGTATTTGTGTTGATTTTATGAGCTCAATAAAACTCCTTCAACCATTAGTAAACAAATGATTCGTTACATAGATATATTTGGAATTGGAAGGTAAGCCAATGCACCTCCTTTCTTTTTATATCACTTGGAAAAGGCTAAGCAAAGAGCTTTTATTGATTTGTGATGAAACCACAATACAGAAGTTATCTTTATGCCATATGGGTTATTTTATTGTTTGAGTGAACCGGAAAGCGAATGATGCGTCTTGTAAAAACGATATTGTAGCGCATTGGAAAATGATTCTGAGACTGATTTGCGGAGTGATTGCGTACAATGTTTGATGAGCCATGGGTTATTACAGAAACACCAGATCATAAATCAAGGATATGTACTTGAAAATGACAAGCTTGAGTTAGCGAATCAATTGCGCTTTAGAAGCTCCCTTTGATTTTGGAAGATTTGCGCGATCGGAAACAACAGAAAATTTGTTTCTATGTGACGCATTGGTTCTTGCTGGAAAAGTTCTCTTTGATGTACAATATAATGGGTAAATAAGAAACCTGTTGAATGCACACATCATGGTGGGGATATCTCGCCAACAACGAGCCCAAGCGAAAAGAACGCTGATGTAGTCTTGTTTTACAATGTATAGTGATCATGGCGATGACAAATCCAGCCAAACCATCTTGATAGAGGTTTTATGTTGAGGAAAACGTATGTTTAAAATTTATGGAAGTACCATGTGTCCGATCAGGTCATGCAAACAAAACTTGATCGATATGGTGGAATATGAATTTCTAGATATCACCGCTTCGTTGAAAAACTTGAAGGAGCTTTTGACTGAAGAGATCAAGAAGTTGTATTTAATCACTTAAAAGCCATTCATGACATCGGTTTGCCGGCTTTGGTGAGAGAAGACGGACTCGGCTACCGATTGGGGAGTTATTACAAGAGATGGATAAAGTGTAGTGATTTGGGAAAATACAGGTCATGCTCTGCTCTTAGACTAGCAGGCTGTTAGGATGATAGTGAGCGATTGGCTAAAGCAGCAAGTGAAAAAGTGGTTTTCCATGCTCATCCGGAAGTTTCTAATCAAGAGGTAAAAACACAAGCTTTATTTGAAGCATTTTATCACTCAAATATCTCTGCAGTATGGAAATTCATGATCATGTGACTTGTTTTCATCTATGAAGCCTTATCAAAAAGGAAAGAAACCATTGCTCTAAGAGCTGATCATGATGCCATCGTCAATTCTAAAGGAGATTATCATGGTTGTGGGCAAGGATGGGCAGATCAGCTATTTTGTTGGCAGGTGATGTTGGAAGATATTCCCAGTGAGAACAATGTGATTTATTTATTTCAACCGGCGGAAGAAATGGTACGGAGCTAAGATGTGTCAGCCTCTTTTGATATCCGGTTGATGAGGTATTTTGGCTTGCATAATATGCTCCGCTAAAAGCATCAAGCGATATCATCCGGAAAACCATTATGTGCGCATCGGTCTGGTTATCGAATTAATCTGAAAGGTAAACAAAGCCATGCCAGTGAACCGAAAAGGACTGAATCCAGCTATGCGATCGCTCAGTTTGTACAAGAGATAGAGCCATTAGCTCAATATCGTGTTTTAAACCTTTTCATGAATCATCCATTTTCTTCTTTAGTCATGGCTAACGATTATTCAAAATAGAAATTGGCAGTTCAAATTTCTTGGGATTTCTCCGGCTAATGGTAATCTATATCACTGACGCTTCGTCTCCGCTAAACAAGAAGAATTAACAGTACTGGAAGAGTCTCATTCAATCGTATTTTAGAAATTTAGAAGGATTTGATATATTCAAACAGAAGAATTAGACTCGATTTCATGCGACCGTGCTCATCCCAGATTGTTGAAGAAGCTTTGAAAGAATCTATCAGCATCATTTAAAGGTAGAGCTCAGAAAGTCTGATTCAATAGCAAGATTTTACACAATAAGTACCCATCTGTTTTCTTTTGGATTGAACAGGAGATTGCCTGCTTTGCATCAGGATGATTTCTACTTTATGAAGATATTATTCCGTTGGAGTGGCACTTTTAAAGCTTTTACTGGACAATAGTTTCTAAGAGAGATCATGTCTTGAATCAAAAGAGTTTAAAAATAGAAGAATTTTAGAAAACGATTCGGTTTAATCAACTGTTTTTTCTTTTCATATAGGATGAAAAAAAAAAAAGGAAAATGAGATAAAGAACAGTATGAAAAACTATTGGAAACCGTTTTGAAATCTATTGGTGATTGTATTATTTCGAATTTACTATCTTTGCTTAATCCTATTTCATTCCTTTGTTTTTATTGGGCTGATTTTAGGGTATTATCGGTCGTATCTTAAAACGGCTGGAATGGTGACGAGAAAAAAGAATATCGTCGTGAGAGAAAATACTCCATTCAAGAATATGCTCAATTAAATGATTATTTAAAAGTGGTTTGATAATACTCAAATGGATCAGGGTATGAACTGCGTTTAAAAATCGAGAATATCATGATTGATAGTTTAGATGTTTACGAGTTCATCGGCTATGCGTCGATCATTTTCCCAAAAATTTCAAAAATAATCAACTGAAAAAATAGCTGCCTTTCAAGAAATGATGGTAAGAGCGAAAACCGTGTCAGCAGATGATAATGCATTGATGTACAAGTGATTTAAAACATGAAGAAAAGGAAAATCACTTTGTGGAAAGAATTGATGACTTAAATACTTGATTCAAGATCCGGAAGAAAGAGCTTGTATAAGACAAGAGCTCATTACTTCAGGTA
>BNJU01002175.1_pt1 | contig 190392 bp, 296 predicted proteins | sample 8539281 | NCBI WGS metagenome assembly BNJU01 (sample SAMD00202456, study PRJDB9452) | human saliva metagenome | isolation source: human saliva | place: Japan | reverse complement strand
TAGTTAATTAAAAATCAAAATAGGACATTATCGCATTGTCAAATCGGGCGTAATCAGACAATACGGTTCGCAGATACCGCTTAATATTCGTCCACACCTTCTCAATCGGGTTGAGCTCAGGTGAATAAGGTGCAAGAGGCAATACCTTATGTCCTAATTTTTTTCCGCCATTTCCCGTAAGACACCCATACGGTGAAATCGTGCATTATCTAAAATAATCACCGATTTTTGAGTCAATGCGGGCAGTAGGCATTGCTGAAACCACGCTTCAAAAAAGACTCCGGTCATCGTATTTTGACAAACCATCGGAGCAATCAGCCGGTTGCCGACTTGTGCGGACACCAGAGATAAGCGTTGGTATCTTTTTCCACTTATCTGCGCTTTCACTATTTGCCCCTTCAGGCTGCGGGCATAGGGACGAAACAGGTAGCGGTCAAATCCTGTTTCATCCAAATAAACATGTTGATAGTCGGAAAATCCGGCCAGCTGTGTCAAATAATGCGTTACTTTGGCCGGGTCTTGTTCTTTGTAAGTGGTGGTCTTTTTTTTACGCGTCATCCCCATCTGTTTGAGCGCATAGCAAACGGCGGCTGCCGTACAATCAAAAATGTTTGGCGATTTCATGCAGATAGGCATCCGGGTGTTGCCCAACATATTGAGCCAGTTTTCGCCTATCCAATTTGACGGCATTTAGACCGGTAACTTGATGTTTTAGGCTGCCTGTTTGTTTTTTTAAGGCGAATCCACAGGTAAAGCGTATTTCTTGACAAGTTAAACGTTGCTGCGGTTTTGGCTGATGTTTTTTTACATTGTTCGTAATAGTTTAAAGCTTTGTTTCTTAAGTCCGCAGAGTATGCCATGGTTAGACCTTCAAAGTTGAGTAATGTACTATTTTTGTTTTTTTAATTGACTATATTTGATAATCCAGTACAGCGCTTAGATAATTGAGGAAGGCAGATAAATGAGCCGGATAAATATTGTTAATATTTATCCGGCTCATATAAAAGGACTACGGTAAGATATATTACTTGAAGATTACCAAGAATATTTTATGCCGATTGAGCCTTTGTATCCTTGATGTTTCGTTCCACTTAAAGATTGTTCATACCGTGCATCTGCATAAATATGGGTATTGGAACTGGTTGCAAATTGTGCTCCCAAACCAACTTCGCCCCAAGTTTTTGCTAATTTTTCAGTAACATTATCCTCGCCAATGTTACTGGCCGAAGTATTTCTGAAGTTATGCCACACATTAGTGGTGAAATACAAGGTTCGAACTTTTTCATGATCGGTTAAATTATTATAAGCAAAGCGTACACCAATGCGGCTGCGTAAATTATGTTGCTTATCTTGATGCACAGAGCGCATATCATCAGTGAAGCTATTTAAGCCGAGGTATTGATAGATTAATTGTGCTTGCGGCTCAATAATCCAACTGTCGCCATTATTCGTTTTCTCTTTACTTAATACAAACGGACGACCTACCTCACCCGATAAAGCCACACCCAAACCATGGTTTTTTGCTTTCGAATCTAAGGAGTTATATTTATTTTGCATCCAAGAAAGTTGGCCTACAAAGTCTATATAGCTACCATCTTCAGAATACCGTGTGTGAGTCACACCGACATGGAGGTTTTCGGTTTTAGCTTTACCTGTATATTTGTCATCAATGACGACACCATTCTCGGCACGATATTCATCATAAAATTTCGAATTAGCATGTGTGTAACCAACATAACCACCAGTTAAACGTTTGCCGCCATTTTCGCTAGAAGAAATATCAAAGTCGTGGCCAAACTGGAAGCCTGCAAGGTTAGCGCTAAGATTCAAACGCTTTTTACCATCCAAAGCAATGTGTTTGCCAATAATACGTCCCCAAATTTGGCTGTTCGCTTGAGATTTTTCCCAAGAAAGAGCCTGATTTTTCACCACGGCGTTGGTGCAATGTACCAACTGTTTCGTAGCCAACTTCTAAGTTCAAGTTTGGAATAAGCGTATAAGCAGGAACAGAAACTGTGTAAATGGCATCCTTATTCGTGGAAACTACCGTCCAAAAATATTCGGTTGTATTTCCTACTTTTTTAGAAGCCAATTGCAGTTCACCCGCACCTGTAGTTTTGGCAATACCGGTAAAGTTCTTTAAATTACTTTCCCTTGTACTCGAACTACTGCCGTACTGTTTTTGGCTAAATCAGCCGCAATAGAGCCGATAGTGCCATCAATCATATTTTCTGTGCCGTCCGCTTTCAAACTGACAACTTTTGTTGTCCCTTCGGCATTACCGGTGATTTCCAATAAGTCAGATTTACCGTTATTGGCATCATTACTATCCCAATGAGTATTCACTTTAAGAACACCGTTATTCGCTGTGTAGTTGCCTTCCACAGTGAGTTTGTCTTCGTAAGAGCCATTGGCAAGGGTGATTTCACCGTTGTTACTGGTTAATGTGCCTTCAGTACCATCTTGTTTAACCAGTTTAACTTTATAGTCTGTTTTAGTTGAACCGTTCGGAATATTTTTAGACGCATCTAATACCCCCTTATCCAAGGTTAAGGCATTGATGGTAGAGCGTTGTTCATCACCTTTTTGTTTCAATTCCCAAACAGCTTGGTTGTTCACATGCACATCTAATTTAGAATGCACATTGCCTTTAGATTGTTGTTGCATCAAACCAATGGCTTTTGCTTGATCAGACAAGGTAAATGTCAAATCAGCCCCTTTGGTTACTGCCACTTTAGTTTCGGCAAGCCAGCCATTTTCTGCGGCTTTGGCTTCACTGTCTTTGCCTTTCAACGCGAATTTTGCATTTTCAGCAACGAATTCACCATTATTAAACCAACTTGCGACTTTATTTCCTGCGAAGGTTACTGCAAAACTACTTTCTTTTCTCGCATCAGCAACAATCAATGAAGCATCATCAGATGTTGTGGTGATTTTTGTATTGTTTAAACGAACTTCTGATCTTTATTCAGCTCATTTCTGGATACATTGTCGCTAATAAAAAAAGGCACTTACTTTAGTTGCGTAATCCTGAGTATCGAAAAACAACAGCTGAATTACCGGATTTGATTTCACCGCTGCTGGTGTCCGAATCGGCAATTAAGCGGGATTTAGTGCCAAATAAGCGCACGGTTGCGGAATCTTTTGTATCCTCGGTATTCAGCACCATTTTGCCGGTGGAATTGACGACAGCACCTTTATAGTCAGCCGGTTTTTTTCAGTGTTTGGTAGTTCCGGTTTACCAATTTTTAATGCGGCAGAAAAATTTTCCGTTTGCTTTCACTGTGATGTCAGAATCTTTTAAGTTCGCTTCCGCACCGTCTCCACTAACGTAAAGCCCGACTAAATAATCCCCGATTTTATCGGTGGTTTTATCTTCCACATTAATGGTCAGTTTTTTCTCAGAATTGAAAACCGGTTTGGCACCATCCTTACGGTAAACTTTCACCCCGGATAATTGGTGACCAAATGGTGCAGTTGCGCCACCAAAGTTTTTTGTACTTTTCACTGTGTTTTCTGTGTTTTTAACAGTGATATTAGCATCATCATGCAAAGTTAAGCTGGCGGTATCAGAAGCGTTACCACCGGCATAATCATATCCTACCGCAATACCGTAAGCCGCATTTGAATCTGATGCTAATCCTGAATTTCCTTCGCTGGCTAACGTAACATTAATGTTAGTTTTACCTTTGATTTCTACCTGATTATTCGCACGAACAATAAGCCCTTTTGGACGAGCAAATTGTTCTCCGCTATTAGGTGCTAGTGTAGCTTTGTAATCTCCATCAATGTTTTGATTTGGTTCTTTCCAAAATTCTCCTGAACCCTCTGTTCCCATAGTAGGTGAAGTGTCGCCCGCTGCAGCAACGGCCAATGCAGGAATAGAAAAACAAGAAGCTATCAGAGTATGCAGCAAGGTTTTCCTAAATATTTCTTTTTTTATAAGTCAACATATAAATTTTTCCTTTTTATTTATGATTTTAAAATCACGATAAGACCCAATTCAAAAATGGAAGCTGCCTTAGTATAGCATAATATATTGTTTTCCCATATAACTCTTCTGCTATCACATAGGCCGAGACCTTTGCAAAAAGTCCTTCTCCCAACAGCCGAAACCTAAACACAGGTTTTCGGCTGTTTCCTCCCCAAATCACTCCTAATTCTACCCAAATGCCCCCTTAATCCTCCCCGGACGCCCCATAATAAGGCATCCGGGCCGCCTTTTTAGGCAGCAACAGGCACACTTAGCCTGTTAGCCGCTTTCAACAGGTTTAAACACATCGCCTTCAGATGGCTTTGCGCACTCACTTTGAGCAGACCAAAATAGGCTGCCCGGGCATAGCGGAATTTACGGTGCAGCGTACCGAAGCTCTGTTCGACCACATAACGGGTCTTCGACAAATATCGGTTGCGTTTGGTTTGCACTTCCGTCAGCGGACGGTTGCGGTGGGCTTTTGCGCATAATGCCGTCCAGCAACCGATGTTCTTTTCAGATGTTGCCGATTTTCCGCACTGTCGTAGCCTTTATCGGCATAGACGGTCGTATCTTCGGCAATGCCCTCCAACAAAGGCAACAGGTGGTTGCACTCATGGGTATTGGCGGGAGTGACATGCAGTTTCTCGATATAGCCTTCCTCATCGGTACGGGTATGTTGTTTGTAACCGAGTTTGTAGAGACCGTTTTTTTCTTTGTCCAGCGGGCATCTTTGTCCTTACTCGGTGTGGTTTGGCCGCTGACTTGCCCTTCTTCATCGACTTCTATGGCCTGACGCTGTTTGCTGCCGGCGGTCTGAATAATGGTGGCGTCAATGACGGCGGCGGATGCCTTCTCTACTTTTAAACCTTTTTCAGTCAGTTGGCGGTTAATCAGTTCCAGCAATTCGGACAGGGTGTCGTCTTGTGCCAGCCAGTTGCGGTAGCGGCATAAGGTGCTGTAATCGGGGATGCTCAGTTCGTCGAAACGGCAAAACAGGTTGAAATCGATGCGGGTGATGAGGCTGTGTTCGAGTTCGGGATCGGAGAGGCTGTGCCATTGTCCGAGCAGGATGGCTTTGAACATGGATAGCAGGGGATAGGCGGGACGGCCGCGGTGGTCTCTAAGGTAACGGGTTCTTTGACGGTTCAGGTACTGTTCGATAGGGCTGCCAATCAATCACTTGATCCAACTTCAATAGTGGGAAGCGGTCGATGTGTTTGGCAATCATGGCTTGTGCGGTTTGCTGGAAGAAGGTGCTCATGAGAAATCCCCTAAATGTCTTGGGCGGGACTTTAGGGGATTTTGGGGAATTTTGCAAAGGTCTCAGGCAGCCTTTTTCTTGCCGAATCAGGCGGCAGATGCTTTCCAAAAAAATCGCGCGGGGGGTCGAGCACGGGTTGGACGATGCCAGTGCGCACGGCGTAGTCGCCAAAGCCTTCGCCCGGTTCGCGGCCTGTTGCCCAGCCGGCGATCCATTCGCGCAGGATGGCGAGGATTTCTGGTTCGGTGATATTTTCTTTGTAGAGGCGGGGGATACGCGTGCCTTGGCGGTTGCCGCCGGCGTAGAGGTTGTAGCGACCCACGGCTTTGCCCACGAGGCCGATTTCGGAGAGCATGGTGCGGCCGCAGCCGTTGGGGCAGCCGTTGGCGCGCAAAACGATGTGCTCTTCGGACAGGCCGTTTTCTGCCATGATTTCGTCCACATGGTCGAGGAATTGGGGCAGGAAGCGTTCGGCTTCGGCCATGGCCAGCGGGCAGGTGGGCAGGGCGACGCAGGCCATGCTGTTTTCGCGCTGTTTGCTCACTTTGTCGTTGATGAGACCGTGTTCGCGGGCGATTTTTTCGATTTTGGCCTTGTCGCGGGCGGCCACGCCGGCCACGATGAGGTTTTGGTTGGCGGTGAGGCGGAAGTCGCCTTTGTGGATTTTTGGCGATTTCGCGCAGGCCGGTTTTGAGCGGGCGGCCGGGCGCGTCGGTGATGCGGCCGTTTTCGATGAAGAGGGTGAGGTGCCATTTTTTGTCTTCGCCCTGCACCCAGCCGATGCGGTCGCCGCGCGTGGTAAATTCGTAGGGGCGGATGGGCTGGAATTTCGTGCCCATGCGGTTTTCCACTTCGGCGATGAATACTTCCGTGCCCACGCGCTCGAGGGTGTAGCGGGTTTTGGCGGCTTTGCGGTCGCTCCTGTTACCCCAGTCGCGCTGCACGGAAACGACGGCGGCGGCGCAGTCGAGCACTTTGTCGAGCCCGATGAAGCCGAATTCGCGGGCGGTGTCGGGGTAGGTTTTGGTGTTGCCGTGCTCCATGGAGAGGCCGCCGCCCACGAGTACGTTGAAGCCGGCGAGTTTGCCGTTTTCTTCAATGGCGACGAAGTTTAAGTCGTTGGCGTGCAGGTCTACGTCGTTGTGCGGGGGGATGACGACGGTGGTTTTTGAATTTGCGCGGCAGGTAGCTGGCGCCGAGTACGGGTTCGGTGTCGTCGCCGCTTTTCACGCCTTCGGACAGGGGGCGGTTTCGGTGGTTTCCACTTTTTCGCCGTCGAGCCAGATTTCGGCGTAGGCGCGGGATTTGGGTAGGAGGTGTTCGCTGATTTTCTTCGCCCATTCCCAGGCTTCGCGGTGCAGGCTGCTTTCCACGGGGTTGCTGGTGCACAGGACGTTGCGGTTCACGTCGCCTGCGGTGGCGATGGAGTCGAGGCCGAGTTTGTGCAGCCATTGGTGCACGGCTTTGATGTCGGGCTTGAGGATGCCGTGGTATTGGAAGGTTTGGCGGTTGGTGAGGCGGATGGAACCGTAGAGGGTGTGGCTGCCGGCGAATTGGTCGATGCCCAGCCACTGCTGCGGGGTGATCACGCCGCCGGGCAGGCGGCAGCGCAGCATGACGTTTTTGAGATTGTCGAGCTTTTGGTCGTTCCTCTCGGCGCGGATGTCGCGGTTGTCCTGCTCGTACATGCCGTGGAAGCGGATGAGCTGGAAGTTGTCGCCGTTGAAGCCGCCGGTGAGGCCGTCGCCGAGGTCTTGGGCGATGGTGCCGCGCAGGTGGCGGCTCTGGCCTTTGAGGCGTTCGTTGTCGGCCAGGGGGTGGCGGGGAGTTTGGCGCGGGGGTCGGGGGGGGTCATGGTTGGGTTCCTTTGGGTTTGGGTTGTTTTTGGGGCTGTCTGAAAGGCGGTTTTCCATTTTCAGGTAGCCTTTTTTTGCCTGGCAGGGGCTACCTGAAAAACAGCCGCTGTTTTTCAATATACGTCGCGCTGGTAGCGGCCTTCCTGGCGCAGGTTGTCGAGGTATTCGTCTGCGTCGTCGGCGCTCAGGCCGCCTTGTTCGGCGATGGTGTCGAGCAGGGGCCCTGTTCCACGTCTTTGGCCATGCGCGAGGCGTCGCCGCACACGTAGATGTGCGCGCCCTGCTGCAGCCATTGCCACAGTTCGGCGGCTTCTTCGCGGATTTTGTGCTGCACGTAGATTTTCTCTTCCTGATCGCGCGACCAGGCGAAGTCGTATTTGTTGAGCAGGCCGTCTTTCGCCCAACCCTGCCATTCGGTTTGGTAGAGGAAGTCTTGGGTGAAATGCTGGTTGCCGAAAATCAGCCAGTTTTTGCCACTGTCGCCGTTGGCGGCACGCTGCTGCATGAAGGCGCGGAAGGGGGCGACGCCGGTGCCCGCGCCGATCATGATTACGGGCGTGTCGGGGTTTTCAGGTAGCCTGAAGCGGGGTTTTCCTCCACGAACACGCGCACGCTGCCTTCTTCTTCAAACGTTCACCCAGAAAGCCGGAGGCGGCGCCGGTGCGCGGGATGCCGTTGTGTTCGTAGCGCAGCACGCCCACGGTGAGGTGTACTTCCTCGCCCACTTCTTCGGGCGCGGAGGAGATGGAGTAGAGGCGCGGGGCGAGCGGGCGCAGCAGGCCGGCGAGCTGCTCGGCGGTGAGCGCGGCGGGGTATTGCGACACGATACCGGCAATCGGGTTGGCGGCGGCGTAGGCGGAAGCGTCGGCGGCGGCCTGCTTCAGCTCGGGATTGCCGGAGATTTCGGCGTAGCCCTGCACGAACTGCGGGGTGTTCAGGCCGATTTCCCAATCGTGCAGCAGGGCTTCGCGCACGGTTTTGCCCTGCCCGCCCGCATTCACCGGCTCGTCGCCCTTGAGCGAGACGGCGGCGAGGATTTCGTCCACGACGGCGGGGTCGTTTTTCAAACCATACGCCCAGCGCGTCGCCCGCGCGGTATTGCAGGCCGGAGCCGGAGAGGTCGATTTCGATGTGGCGCACGTCTTTTTTTCCGAATCGCGGCCGGTGATTTTCTGGCGGACGAGCAGGGTGGCGGGGAAGGGGTTGGCCTTGTTGTAGGCGGATGCGGGCGCGGCGGGGGCGGGGCTGCCGGAAGCGTTGCCCGTACCAGTTGCGGCGGCGGGCGCGGCGGCCAGGCTGCCCACCAGCGGCACGATTTTGTCCAGCCAGGCGGCGGCTTCGGCCTGGTATTCCAAGTCGCAATCCCTGCCGCTCCAGCAGGCGTTCGCCGCCGAGTTTGGCTAACAGCTCGTCGAAACTTTTGCCCGCGCCGCAGAACATGGGGTAGCTGGAGTCGCCCAGCCCGAGCACGGCAAATTTGAGGCCGGAAAGTTTGGGGGCTTTTTGCCGCTGAGCAGTTTGTAGAGGCTGAGCGCTTCTTCGGGCGGTTCGCCCTCGCCCTGGGTGGAGGTAACGAGCAGCACGAGTTGTTCGCCGGCGATGTTTTTGGGCTTGTAGTCGGCGGCGGCGGCATGGACGGCGTTCACGCCGGCGGCGGCGAGCCTTTGCTGCAGCTCTGCGGCCACTTTGCGGGCGTTGCCGGTTTGCGAGGCAGAAATCACGGCCACGCGCAGGGGTTCGGCGGCGGGCGCGGGGGCTGCGGCGGCAGGCGCACCGATGCCGGGCTGCACGGCCTGCCCGCCGGCCTGCGACCAGCAGTAGCCGGAGAGCCAGGCCAGCTGCAGGGGGTTGAGCGCGGCGATTTGGGCGGCGAGTTCGGGGGAGCGGGTTCATGGCGGGTTCCTTGGGATGGTTTGTTATGGGCTGGGGCTACCTGAAAATTAAGGGGCGGATTGTTGGGTTACGGCTTGTAGCCTAACCCGACCTACTCTTGCTGCGGGCTACCTGAAATTTGGCCGTCAGGTTTTCAGGTAGCCTTCTCTCACGGGAAAAGGCGGCGGTTTCAAACGGCCTTTGTTTGTTCTGTTCGGCATTTATATCCGATCTGCAGGCTACCTGAACGTTGGTCGTCGGGTTTTCAGGTAGCCTTTGGGGTTTACGCAGGCTTTGCGGCATGCCGCCCTCTCCCACGGGAGAAGGGGCGGTTTCAGGTAGCCTGTTCTGCCTGCTGCGTTTCGCCCGCTGTTTCTCCGTCGGCCAGTATCATGCCGGCGGCGGCGGTGTGGTTAGTGGCTTCGTCTATCAGGATGAAGGCGCCGGTGGCGGGGTTGGCGGCATAAGGGGTGCAGACGACGGGTTGTGCCAGCGTGAGTTCGACTTCGCCCAGGTCGTTCATTTCCAGCGTGTTGCGCCCGGCGGAGTGGCTGAGGGTGTGCACGTCCCACACGCGGCGTACGGCGGCGATTTTGGCGGGCACGGTGCGAGTGGTGTGTTTGAGCAGGTATTTGCGGGCGGGATTGAGCGGGCGGCTGTCGAACCAGCACAGGGTGGCGGCAAGGCGGCGCTGCGGCGCGAGGGGCTGGCGGCGGAAAGGATGGTGTCGCCGCGCGAGATGTCGATGTCGTCGGCGAGGAGGAGGGTGGCGGGTTCGCCTGCGGTTGCCTGATCCACGCTGCCTTTGAGGCCGATGATGCCGCGTACGCTGCTTTCGAGCCCGGCGGGTTCGACGCGGATTTTGTCACCCACGCGCACGCTGCCGGCTTCGATGCGGCCTTGGTAGCCGCGGAAGTCGTCCTGTTTGCTGCCGTCGGCGCGCTGTACGAGCTGTACGGGGAAGTGGAAGTCTTGCGGCGCTTCGACACGCCTTCGCCTGCGGGCAGGCTTTCCAGCACTTGCAGCAGCGAGCCGCCTTGGTACCACGGGGTGTGGGCGCTTTCGTGCACGATGTTGTCGCCGTTGAGGGCGGAGATGGGGATGAAGCGGATTTCGGGCAGGCCGAGAGTGTCGGCCAGTTCGCGGTAGGCGACGGCGACGGCGTTGAATTTTTCTTGGCTGAAGCCGAGCAAGTCCATTTTGTTGACGGCCACGATGATGTGCGGGCAGCGCAGGTGGCGCAGGATGGCGGAGTGGCGTTTGGTTTGCGGCAGCAGTTGCAGCGGCTGTTGGGAAAAATCGAGCTGGGCGGCGTCGATGAGCAATACGGCGGCGTGGGCGGTGGAGGCGCCGGTTACCATGTTGCGGGTGTATTGTTCGTGGCCGGGGGTGTCGGCGATGATGAATTTGCGGCGGGCGGTGGCGAAGTAGCGGTAGGCCACGTCGATGGTGATGCCTTGTTCGCGTTCGGCTTCGAGACCGTCGGTGAGGGCGGAGAAGTCGATCGCGCCTTGGCTGCGGCTGCTTTCGAGGCGGCGTACCTGGTCGCCGAGCAGGGCTTTGCTGTCGTAGAGCAGGCGGCCGATGAGGGTGGATTTGCCGTCGTCCACGCTGCCGGCGGTGATGAAGCGTAGGGGGGCTTGGCGGTGGGGGCTGGTCATGATGTCGGGCTTTCTTTAGGGTGGGTTGTTCGGGTTTCAGACGGCCTGGGTGGCGGGTCTGCGCTGTTTCGGGTGCGGCTGCTTCCGTCTGCATGAGACGGGGCGAAGTGCTTTCAGGCCGCCGCTGCCGTTTTTTTGCGGGCTCGGGCGTTCGCGTTCCAAATCTGCTCCGGCTGAGTCGGCTTGCGCCTGCGGCTGACCCGGCCTGCTTTTTGCCGTTTGTCTGTTGGCGGGCTGCGGCCTGCCTTGCAGCTTTTGGGCTACCTGAAAAACGGCGCGGGGCTTTTTCAGGTAGCCTTCGGGCCAGAAATAGCCTTGTTTCTTGCGCTGCTCCATGGCGGCTTCGCTCACTTGGTCGTCCATGCGGGTGGCGCTGCGTTCGGAGATGTCGGCCAGGGCGGTTTCGGCGATGATTTCGGCGGGGTGGCGGCGCTGCTGGCCACGGGGCAGGTGCAGGAGATGTCGCCCACGGTGCGGAAGCGCACGGACAGCTCTTCTGTCTGTTCGCCTTCGCGCGGCGGGGTGAGTTCGGTTACGGGCACTAAGAGGCCGTTGCGGCGCACCACCTGGCGGCGGTGGGCGTAGTAGATCGGCGGCAGGGCGAGCTTTTCGCGTTCGATGTATTGCCAGATGTCGAGTTCGGTCCAGTTGGATATGGGGAACACGCGCAGGTTTTTCGCCGGGGTGCAGGCGGGCGTTGTAGAGCGACCAGAGTTCGGGGCGCTGGTCTTTGGGGTTCCATTGGCCGAATTCGTCGCGGAAGGAGAAGATGCGCTCTTTGGCGCGGGCTTTTTCTTCGTCGCGCCGCGCGCCGCCCATCAGTGCGCCGAAGCCGTGCTCTTCGATGGTTTCGAGCAGTGTGACGGCCTGGGCGGCGTTGCGGGAGTCGGTTTCGCGCCGCAGCACCACCGTGCCTTTGGCGATGGAGTCTTCCACGCTGCCGACGATGAGCCGCGCGCCGGATTCCCGGGCGGTTTGGTCGCGGAAGGCGATGACTTCGGGGTAGTTGTGGCCGGTGTCGATGTGCACCAGCGGGAAGGGCAGCGGGATGCTCCGCCCGGGCACGGCGAAGGCTTTGCGGGCGAGGGCGAGCAGGACGACGGAGTCTTTGCCGCCGGAAAAACAGGATGGCGGGGTTGCGGCATTCGGCCAGCACTTCGCGGATGATGTGGACGGATTCGGCTTCGAGCCAGTCGAGGTGGTCGTTTTGCAGGGTGGCGCTCATGGCGGGCTTTCTGTCGGGTTGGTTGTTCGGGGTGCGGTTTCAGATAGCCCGTGGCGGGCTGGGCTACCTGAAAATATCGGGCTTGCGGCAGGATGAGCTGAAGAGTCCATTACGTTTTTTTCAGGTAGCCTTTTGGGTTGCGGCGGCTATTTGTGCAGGCCGCATTCTTTGCTGTCGCGGCTTTCCCACCACCAGCGGCCGGAGCGGATGTCTTCGCCTTCCTTCACGGGCATGGTGCAGGGTTCGCAGCCGATGCTGGGGTAGCCTTGGCGGTAGAGTTCGTTGAAGGGCAGGCGCTGCTGCAGGGTGTAGGCCCACACTTCCTGTTCGCTCCAGTCGAAAATCGGGTTGTATTTGGCGATGCCGCGCGCGTTGTCGTGTTCGGCCAGGGTAAGTTCGCTGCGGGTTACCGACTGCCCGCGGCGCTGGCCGGTGAGCCAGGCATCGGCATCAGCCAGGGCGCGGTTGAGCGGCTCGACTTTGCGGATGTGGCAGCAGCGCTTGCGCAACTCCACGCTGTCGTAGAAGGCGTTCAGGCCGTGGGTTTGCACGTATTCTTCCACCGCTTTTTTTCTTCGGGGGTAGTAGAGGCGGAAGTCGAGTGCGGGGTAGCGGCGGCGCACTTCGTCGGCCAAATTAAGGGTTTTCGGCGTTGAGGCGGCCGGTTTGCAGCATGAACACTTCCACGCGCAGGCCTTGTTGCGCCAGCAGGTCGGTAATCAGCATATCCTCCACCGCCAGGCTGCTGGCCAGCTTCACGCGGCTGTGGCGGCGGTAGATTTCCAGCAGGCGGCGGCGCAGCGCGGCGGTTTTTTCAGGTAGCCTTTGGTACACGGCGGAAATGGGGCGGGAATCTGCCACAGCTTGGGGCGGAAGGATACGGCGGAAGCGGTTTCTTCGCGGACAACCGGGATTTCTTGAATATTCACGGTATTCCCCCTCACGCCGCCTGTCCGGCCGCTGCGGCGGGCTGCTGCACATACCGGCCGCCCTGTTCGTCCTGCCGGCCGGGCTGGGCGCCGAACCAGGCCAAATCCTGCCGCAGCGCCACGGTTTCGCCGATCACCAGCAGGGCGGGCTGGGCGGCTTGCGCGGCCAATTCGGGCAGCTCGGCCAGGCTGCCGGAAAACACCTGCTGATGCGGCAGCGTGCCGCAGCTGATGACGGCGGCGGGCGTGGAGGCGGCGCGACCGTGCGCAATCAGCTCGCGCGAAAGTTCGGCGGCCTTAATCGTGCCCATATACACCACCAGCGTTTGCCGGTTCTGCGCCAGAGCAGGCCAGTCGGGCGCTTCGGCGTCGATTTTGCGGTGGCCGGTGATGAACATCGCGCCGTGCGCGTGGTCGCGGTGGGTGAGCGGGATGCCGGCGTAGGCGGCCGCGCCCAGTGCGGCGGTGATGCCGGGCACCACTTCAAACGGAATGCCCGCTTCGCGCAAGGCTTCCAATTCCTCGCCGCCGCGCCCGAACACGAACGGGTCGCCGCCCTGAGCCGCACCACGCGTTTGCCCGCACGGGCATGGCGCACCAGCAGGCGGTTGGTTTCCTCCTGCGGCACGCTGCCGCCGCCGGCGCGCTTGCCCACGCAGATTTTGTCGGCATCGCGCCGCACCAAATCCAGCACCGCATCCGACACCAGCGCGTCGTACAGCACCACGTCGGCTTCCTGAATGCGCTGCAGGCCTTTGAGCGTGAGCAGCCCGGCATCGCCCGGCCCCGCGCCCACCAGCGCCACTTCGCCGCCTTGCGGCTGCTCCCTCGGCCAAATGCCGCCACACCAGCTGCCCGGCCTCGCGGCTGCGGCGGCTTTTCCGCCAAACGCCGGAAGGCGGCGGAAGCAAACAGCCTTTCCCAGAAGCGGCGGCGCTGCGTCGTATTGCCGAGCCGCGCCTTCACGCGGCCGCGCCATTGCCCGGCAATCTGCGCCATCACGCCCAACCCCTGCGGCAGCAGGGCTTCCAGCCTCTCGCGCAGCAGCCGCGCCAGTACCGGCGCCTTGCCGCCGCTGGAAATGGCGATTTGGATGGGGTTGCGGTCGATAATCGAGGGGAAGATGAAGTTGCAGCGGGCGGGGTCGTCCACCGTGTTCACCAGCAGGCGGCGGCTCTGCGCGGCTTGGAACACCCGCTCGTTCAAATCGGAATCGTCGGTGGCGGCCACGGCGAGGAAGGCCGTGTCGAGCAGTTCAGGCGAGAACGAGTGCGCCGCCCACTCCACCCTGCCCGCGCCGTGCAGCGCGGCCACTTTCGGATGCAGCCTGGCCGCCGCAATGCGGACAAGCGCGCCGCAGCGCAGCAGCAGGCGGATTTTGCGCAAAGCCACATGACCCGCGCCCACCACCAGCACGGGGCGGCCTTTCAAATCGACAAACAGGGGGAAGTAGTCCATTTCCGTTCTCACTCTAAAACCGTGCGCCTATCATAGGGCGAAGCGGCGGGGGAACGGAAAGACTGATTTCGCCATTAGATAGAAGGAAAAAAATTATATGCGCGGCAACTTATTGTTGCTAAACATTTATTCTAAACGCGTATCTTGAACGCCGGCCGAGGCCGCCCGCCCGGTTTCGGGTTTGCGCCCGCAAAACAGGCGGGGGCAGCCGTGCGGGCAACAGACTTCCTGCAAAACGGGAAATGCCGGAAGGGCAGGCTGCGGTTTGCCGCCGCGCAGGCAGGGGTAAGGATGCCCAGGTTGCCGGAATCCAAATGTTTCAGCCGACCCGCCCGCCTCTTGCGGCCGGTTTGGGTTTCCGCCGGGCTTTTTGCTTTCAACCCCGGTTTGGATTTTCGCAAGAAGCCCGATATACGGAACCGTTTCAAACGCCGGGCGCGGGGCGGGAAATTGCGCCAAGAGACCTTTGCAAAAATCCCCCTCCACCCAACGGCCGAAGCCCAAACCCAAGCTTCCGGCTGTTTTTTTGTTCCCAATTTCCCTTTTTCTCCCCGGATACCTGATAATCAGGCATCCGGACCGCCTTTTAGGCGGCAACAGGCACACTTAGCCTGTTAGCCGCTTTCAACAGGTTTAAACACATCGCCTTCAGATGGCTTTGCGCACTCACTTTACACAGACCAAAAATAGGCTGCCCGCGCATAGCGGAATTTACGGTGCAGCGTACCGAAGCTTTGTTCGACCACATAACGGGTCTTCGACAAATATCGGTTGCGTTTGGTTTGCACTTCCGTCAGCGGACGGTTGCGGTGGGCTTTGCGCATAATGCCGTCCAGCAACCGATGTTCTTTCAGATGTTGCCGGTTTTTCCGCACTGTCGTAGCCTTTATCGGCATAGACGGTCGTATCTTCGGCAATGCCCTCCAACAAAGGCAACAGGTGGTTGCACTCATGGGTATTGGCGGGAGTGACATGCAGTTTCTCGATATAACCTTCCTCATCGGTACGGGTATGTTGTTTTGTAACCGAGTTTGTAGAGACCGTTTTTCTTTGTCCAGCGGGCATCTTTGTCCTTACTCGGTGTGGTTTGGCCGCTGACTTGTCCTTCTTCATCGACTTCTATGGCCTGACGCTGTTTGCCGCCGGCGGTCTGAATAATGGTAGCGTCAATGACGGCGGCGGATGCTTTCTCTATTTTTAGGTTTTTTTCGGCCAGTTGGCGGTTAATCAGTTCCAGCAATTCGGACAGGGTGTCGTCTTGCGCCAGCCAGTTGCGGTAGCGGCATAAGGTGCTGTAATCGGGGATGCTCAGTTCGTCAAAACGGCAAAACAGGTTGAAATCGATGCGGGTGATGAGGCTGTGTTCGAGTTCGGGATCGGAGAGGCTGTGCCATTGTCCGAGCAGGACGGCTTTGAACATGGACAACAGGGGATAGGCGGGACGGCCGCGGTGGTCTCTAAGGTAACGGGTTCTTTGACGGTTCAGGTACTGTTCGATCGGGTGCCAATCAATCACCTGATCCAACTTCAATAGTGGGAAGCGGTCGATGTGTTTGGCAATCATGGCTTGTGCGGTTTATTGAAAGAAGGTGGTCATGGAAAAATCCCCTAAATGTCTTGGTAGGAATTTAGGGGATTTTGAGGGAAATTTACAAGGTCTCAGGCCGTCTGAAACCCAAAAAAATTGGGGTTTCAGACGGCCTTTTAATAGAAATTTGTTTGGAATAATTTTTAGGAAGTTTGGGTATAATTATTGTGGGGCTGGTAGCAAAAAGCCCCCATTGCAGTGGGAGCTTTGTGCTGAAACCTTCCTAGAAAGGAGAGTTTCAATCATGAAACATACCACTCGCACGGGTCGTTCATGGCTGAGACTGCGAACAGTCGTTAAAAATTATCTTAACCCTGTTCCTGCTTTTTAGTCAATTAAACGGCTGAAAACAAAAAAACTGTTTTTCAGTTTCCGCCTGTTTGTCATGAACAGGCGGTTTTTATTGTTTAACGCTGATTCAAACAATCTGCAATCGCTTTGGCAATTTTGGCACTGGCGCCTTGATGTTGCGAAATGAATTGCTCGGTGTGGCTGATCAGCTGTTGGCGCAGCGTTTCGTCGTCGAGGTATTGGCGCGTGGTTCTGTACCAGGCTTCGGCAGTTTCGACGCGGACGGCGGCTTTGGCTTCGACTGCGCCTTTACAGGCTTGGGCGAAGTTGTAGTTGGAGTAACCGAAGAGGGTAGGGACGCGGCAGGAGATGGGTTCGATGATGTTTTGGCAGCCGGCATCAACGAGGCTGCCGCCGACGAAGGCAATGTCCGCGCTAAGGTAGTAGGCGGCAAGCTCGCCCATGCTGTCGCCTATCCAAACTTGTGTGTCGGGGGAAACGGGTTGTCCGTCGCTGCGTTTTTGGACGGTATAACCAAGCGATTTGGCGGTATCGTAGGCCGTCTGAAAGTTTTCAGGGTGGCGCGGTACGATGACCAGCAAGGCATTGCCGCGGTAGCCCTGCCATGCTTTGAGGAGCAGCTCGGCTTCGTCTGTGCCTTTGTACACGCGCGTGCTGGCGCAGACGACGACGGGGCGTGCGCCGATGCGTTCTTTAAAGGCGACGGCAAGCGGGCGCGAGTCGTCGGGGGGAGCGATGTCGTATTTGGTGTTGCCGCAGACGTGGACGTTGGACGCGCCGATGAGGTGCAGGCGTTCGGCATCGGCGGCGGTTTGGGCAAAGCAGCCGGAGAGGGTCTGCATGGCAGGCTCGACCAGCTTGCGGATTTTGAGGTAGCCGCGTTGGGATTTTTCGGAGAGGCGAGCGTTGGCCAAAAAGAGGGGAATGCCTGCTTCTTGGCAGCCGTGCATCAGGTTGGGCCAGATTTCGGTTTCCATCAAAATGCCGCAGATGGGGCGGTGTTCGGCTAAAAATCGGGCGACCCATTCGGATTTGTCGTAGGGCAGGTAACGGCATTGCGCATCGGGGAACAGGGATTGCGCGGTGGCGCGGCCGGTCGGTGTCATTTGGGTAATCAAAAAAACGGCGAGTCGGGAAAAATGGCGGCGCAATGCTTGGACTAAAGGTTCGGCCGCACGAGTTTCGCCGACGGATACGGCGTGTATCCAAATCGGGCGTTGTACGGGATTGGGATACGCCTGCCCGAAACGCTCGCCCCAATGCTCGAGATAGGCTGGGGATTTGAGGGCACGGCGGCGCAGGTGGCGGCGGATCAGGAAGGGGGCGAGGTGCCACAGCGTGGCGTAAAGGCGGCGTATCATGCTTACGGGTCTTGTGTCGGAATAGGCCTATTTTATCGGAAACTGAAACGGAAGATATAGCTTTGATGCGTGTTTTACGCAAAGGAAACAGGCCGTCTGAAAGGTTTCAGACGGCCTTTAATGCGGGCATAAACGCGTTTATTTCACTTGCGCCATGTATTTTTTCAGACGGCCTTTGCTTTGCATGGCGCGGTTTTCCAGTTCGTCCACAACGGCTTGCGCTTTGGCTTTATTTACCGGTTTGCCGACCTGGATCACGCCGCTCATGTTCATCATGCGGTGCGGCGGGCAGGTATAGACGTACACGCCTTCTTTGTCGAGTTTGAGGGTGAAGTCTTTGCCGTCTTCGGACAGGAAGTCGGCAACACCGTCGAGGCAGGGCTTTGCTTTGCACCCAGTGGCCTTTGTTGGCGGCTTTGAAGGTTACGGTGTCGCCGACTTTGGCGTTGACGTAGCCGGGCTCGAACACCATGCTGCCGTCTTTGCCGTTGTCGAGCATTTTGATTTCGTGGTTGGCGGCGTATGCGCTTAGGGACGCGGTCAGCATCAGGAGGAAGAGGGATTTTTTCATGGAGAAAGTCCTTTTCTAAGGATAAAAAATATGGGGCGGGATGATGAGTCGGAGAGGCAAGCCTTGGGCTTACCGCCCTCTCCCTAACCCTCTCCCACAGGAGAGGGGATAAGTTGCAGGGAGTTTACAGGCCGGATGCTCAAATCCGACATTTGCAGGAGCGGTTAAGTTACGCACTCTTCCGCATCGGGCGGATAACGGGCAGGCCTTTGCTGTCGTATAAAAGTTCGATGTCCACTTTATACAGCCTGCCTATCATGTCCGCCTGCAACACGTCCTGCGGCGCGCCCTGCGCCTGTACTTTGCCTTCTCCGAGCAGAATCACGCCGTCTGAAAACTGCGCGGCGAGGCTCAAATCGTGCAACACCATCAGCGTAACCAGATTGTGTTCGTGCGTGTATTGCACCACGCGCTCCAAGAGGTTCAATTGGTGGTGCATATCCAGCGCGCTGACCGGTTCGTCCAGCATCAGGATTTCGGGGCGGCGCAGCATGACTTGGGCAAACATCACGAGCTGCCGCTGTCCGCCGGAAAGCCGCATGACGTCGCGGTGCGCCAGATAGCCGATACCCAGCTCCGCCATGATACTTGCGGCTTCGTGCAGCAGTTCGTCACCGACGTGCATGTGCAGCGCGTCCATGCGGCCGAGCAACACGACTTCCAATGCGGTCAGCGAGGCTTCGGCGGCGGTGTCCTGCGGCATATAGCCTATGCGTTTGCGCCAGCTTTGCAGGGTGGATTTTGCTCAATACTTCGTCGCCGTAGCGGATGGTGCCTTTGTGCGCCACTTCGCCGAAAATCGTTTTTCATCAGTGAGGATTTGCCCGTGCCGTTCGGGCCGAGCACGGAATAGACTTTGCCTTGTTCCAGCGTCAAATCGATACTGTCGGCGACCACATAATCGCCACGCCGGATATGGACGTTTTCAAGTTTCAACATTTCAGACGACCTACCGTTTCGTTAACACAATCCAGAAGAAGAACGGCACGCCGACAAACGACGTAACAATCCCCACCGGAAACAGCGCGCCGGGGATAATCACCTTGGATAACACGCTTGCCACCGATAAAAACGCCGCTCCTGCCAGCATCGCGCCGGGCAGGGAAGAAACGTTGGTCTTCGCCCAAAAAGAATCCGCGCGACATGCGGCGCAGCCAAGCCGATAAAAGCCGATGACGCCGACGAAACTGATTGCCGTTGCTGTCATCACCGCCACCAATACCAACGTTTTCAGGCGCAAAAGTTGCAGATTGATGCCCAGCCCGACAGCGCGTTCTTCGCCCAAACGCAGCGCGGTCAGCTTCCACACGTCGCGCGAAAGCAGAATCACGCATACCGCCGTAACCGCCGCCGTGACGATGACTGTTTCCCAAGTCGCCTTGGTCAGGCTGCCGAACAGCCAAAACAGAATCTGCTGCGAAATCTCAGGCGCGGCGATAAACTGAATCAGCGACAGAATCGACTGGAACAGAAACAAAAGCGCAATCCCCACCAACACCAGCATCGCCGAATTGAAGCGGCGCGCCGAAGCAAACAGAAACAAGATGCCCGAAGCCAGCATGGTCATCACAAACGCACCGATAGGAACGGCGACCGTTTCAGGCAGCCCGAAACCGCTGAACGCAATCACCATCGACGCGCCCAAACCTGCCGCCGCCGCCAAGCCCAGCGTATAAGGGCTGGCCATCGGGTTGTTCAACAGCGTTTGAATTTCCGCGCCGCCGACACCCAAAGCCGCGCCGACCACTAGCGCCATTACCGCAATCGGCAGGGCGCAGATCCATCACAATCAGGCGGTTCATTTCATCGACTCCGGGTTTACCCAGCAAAACATTGACCACTTCGCCGACAGGCAGCGTGTCCGTCATCGCAGGGCCGGTGGCGATGTCGAATAGGAAACTGACCGCGGCGATGGCTAAAAACATCAACACAATCAACCAACGCTTGCCTTCCAACTTGCGCTGGTTTTTCACAATCTCGGCGACAACCGAATCATTCATGTTTTAAACCTCTGAAATTAAGTAACAAGGTCGGACATCCATGCCCGACCATCTCTTTTGTCTGTATCCGTTTTGAAAAGGGTGGTTTTTTTGAAAAATCAGGGATAACGGCGTCCCAAACGGTTTTGCCCTCTCCTAACCCTCTCCCATGGGGAGAGGGAACAAATACAGGGAATCGCAACAATAGTTGAATTTCAGTTATCCGATTCCCTCTCCCCGTGGGAGAGGGTTAGGGAGAGGGTAAAACAGTCAAACCCACCTGAAGCTCTCTGTTCGGCACGATAGGAAGTCGTAGCGTGGGCTTCGCCCACGAAAAACAGGGAAACCCCCATACCGCTTGCCATCATTCCCGCAAACATCACCCGCAGGCAAAGCCCACGCTACGGTTCTGTACAAAACCCACTACTTTCAGACGACCTTCCGCATAAAAAGGTCGTCTGAAAGCCCTAAACTCAACCTTATTGCCCTTTTCGGATACAGGTAGAATGTACCGTTCGGCATGACCGGCAGGTTTTGGCGGTAGAAGTCCAGATAGGTTTTCTCAGGGTTGAAATCTTTAAACAACTGCGGATAAATCGCTTTGGCCATAAACTGAATCGATGCGCTGTCGGACAGCGTGCGCGAGTTGGCGTGGTAGGCGGCGTAGAGGCGGTTGTTTTTAATCGCAGGCAGGTTGGCCCAGCCGGCGCGTTTGGCAAAGCCTGCCAAGCGTTTTTCCGCTTCCGCTTTCGGAATGCTGCAGCCCATCACCATGGCGGCAGGGGTTTTTCTTCAATTCGGTTTCGCGGCCGGTAATCACGATCACGTCGGGTTTGGCGGCCAATACTTCAGGATTGATCGGGCCGTAGAATTCGACCGAAGAAGCGGCGATATTGTTGCCGCCGACCAGTGTCGCCATCGAACCCCACATGCTCTTGCCGAAGGTAACGCTGTGTTCGGTAGGGCCTTTGTTGCCGAACTCGACATAGACTTTTAGGCTTGGGCAGGTTGGCTTTTTTTCACGCGCGCTTGGATGGTGTCGGCGATGCGTTTGTAGTCTGCCGCCAGTTTGTCGGCTTTTTGCTGTTGACCGGTCAGCGTGCCGATGAGCTTGGTCGATTGAACGTGTTTGGCCACTGTTTGCGCGTTGTAGTCCAACACAACGATAGGGATGCCGGCTTTGTTGATGCGGTCGAGATCGGAACCCAAAGCCTTGTATTGCCATTCGGCCAAAACCAGTAAATCGGGTTTCAGCGCCAATACTTTCTCAATCGAGAAAGTGCCGACTTCCACTTCGCCCACGTCGGTCAGCTGATTCAGTTTAGGCACGGCTTTGCTGAATGCTGCCCAGCTTGGCGGCGCCCAGTCGGCCCAAACTGCTTTGGAGAAACCGACGACGTTGTCCAGCGCGGTTTTACCGCCGATGGCCATGTAGTCTTGGTAGTAGAAGCCCAAAACCACACGCTTGGCAGGCAGGTCGACAGTTACCTTACGGCCGACGGTATCGGTCAGCTGAACGGGTTTGGCAAAAAGCGGATACGGAGCCGATTGATAAAGCTGTAGCGGCAATCAAAGCAGAAAGTTGCGTAAATCTCATGAACTATTCCTTTAAAAATATGATGATAACTATTATCTTTTATAAGTTTACAAGGTATTGAATCTTTTTTTCAAGTTAATGTAGGGATAGACATATTTCGGAATAAAAAGTTGCATCATTAAAACGAAGGGATAGTGTTTATATAGGGGCTTTGGTATACTGAAGACCTAGTAAAAAAAGGAATGATATGGGATACCTAAAAGCCATAGTGGGCAGTAGCTGGAAGGAATAGGCGAAGGGTCATTTATTGCAAAAAAATAAAAGATATACAGTTGAATACAGCAGGCCGTCTGAAACCTTGTAATCAGGGGTTCAGACGGCCTTTGGTGCTGAGCATAAAAGTTTTTATTTTACTTGCGCCATATATTTTTCAGACGGCCTGTAAGCAATATTTGGGAAAAAGTGAAAAAGGTCGGTTTTTGAAATGGCGAAATAGGGAAGAAGGGGCTTGAGGGAGGATCGGGCGTAAACCCAAAATGGGGGCGAATAAAAAGGGCGTGTATCGAAACACGCCCTTGCCGGAGAGTTCAGACGGCCTGTGATTCCGCCTGTTCGCTTTGGTTGAGGATTTTAATCAGCTTCTCGGTTTTTCCGGATCTTCGCAGCGCAGGATTTTGGCGGCATCGTTTTCGAGATGGCCGGTGTGGCTGTGCAGGATGATGTTTTTAACCGAAAAGCAGGTTGTTGGGGTTCATGGAGAAGCGGCGCAGGCCTATGCCGAGCAACAGTCAGGGTGAAGACGGTATCGCCGGCCATTTCGCCGCAGATGGACACGCCTTTTTCCATGCGGTTTGCGGTGCGGATGATGTGTTGCAGCGTTTTGAGGACGGCAGGGTGGCCGGGTTGGTAAAGGTGGCTGACGCTGTCGTCGCTGCGGTCGACCGATAGGAGGTATTGAATCAGGTCGTTGGTGCCGACGGAGATGAAATCGACGAGCTTGAGGATGCTGCCGACGGTCATGGCGGCGGACGGGATTTCAATCATGCAGCCGATGCTGACCGGGCCGAAGGTTTCGCCACGTTCGGTCAGTTGGCGTTGAGCCGTGTCCAGATGGATAAGGCATTGGCGCACTTCGGAAATGGATGTGATCATCGGCCACATCATGCGCACGGGGCCGTGGACGGCGGCGCGGAGGATGGCGCGCATTTGGGTGCGGAACATGACCGGCTCGGCGAGGCACAGGCGGATGCCGGTCAGGCCGAGTGCGGGGTTGAGGCTGCCGTTGGGCGTGCTGTTTTGGCCGAACCAGCGCGGATTTTTATCGACACCCAAATCGACGGTGCGGATGGTGATGCTTTTGCCTTTCATCTTTTTCACAATCGTGCTGTACACTTCGTATTGCTCGTCTTCAGACGGCATGGTGTCGCAGTTGAGATAAAGAAATTCGCTGCGGAACAGGCCGACGCCGTCTGCGCCGAAGTTGTGCAGGGCTTTGATGTCTTCGGCGGATTCGATGTTGGCCAAAAGTTCGATGTTGATGCCGTCGGCCGTGGTGGCGGCGGTTTTTTTGATTTTGTTGAGTTCGCGCTTGTGGCTGCGGTATTCACGGGCGAGGCGGCGGTATTCGTTGAGGACGACTTCGTCAGGGATCGATGATGAGGATGCCGTTGATGCCGTCGACGATGACGATTTCGTTTTTCGGTGATGAGTTTGCGGGCGTTGTGCAGGCCGATGACGGACGGGATGTCGAGGCTGCGGCCCAAGATGGCGGTATGGCTGGTCGGGCCGCCGGCATCGGTTACGAAAGGCGGTAATGTGTTGCTCTTTGAACAATACGGTATCGGCAGGCGAGAGGTCGTGCGCGATGAGGGACGGTGTCGTCAAACAGGTTGCCGGCGAGATTGATTTCGTTGCTTTGGCCGACAAGGTTGTTGTGGATGCGGCGGACGACTTGGAGCATGTCCTGTTTGCGTTCGCGCAGGTAGTCGTCGTCGATGCTGTCGAACTGGGCGGCAAGCTTGTCACTTTGCTGTCTCAATGCCCATTCGGCGTTGATTTTTGCTCGCGCAAAATATCGATGGGTTCGCGCGAGAGGGTAGCGTCGGTCAGCAGCATGAGGTGCAGGGAGATGAACGCGCCCAATTCAGTCGAGGGGCGTTTTTCGGGGAATCGCGCCGCGCAGTTGTTCCAATTCTTTGCGCGTGGCTTTGATGGCGGCGTCAAAACGGGCGGCTTCGGCGTCGATGAGGTCGTCTGAAACGTCGTATTGCGGCACTTCCGTCGTGCCGCGCGTAATCAGGTGGGCGTGGCCGATGGCGATGCCTTTGCCCGCCGCGACACCGTGCAGCACGATGCTCATTATTCGCCCTCGCCGAAGTAGTCGTTGATGAGGGTCGGTCAACGCCTGCATGGCGGCGGCTTCGTCTGCGCCTTCTGTTTCCAGCTCAATCACGGTGCCTTTGGCGGCGGCCCAGCATCATCAGGCCCATGATGCTTTTGCCGTTGACGCGGTTGCCGTTTTTGGTGACCCAGACTTCGCTTTGGAATTGGGAGGCGGTTTGGGTAAATTTGCTGGAGGCGCGTGCGTGCAGGCCGAGTTTGTTGATGATTTCGATTTCTTGTTTGAGCATGGATGTCCCTAAATGTTCGTAAAGTGAATGTTTTCAGACGGCCTTAGCCGTGTTCTTTTGCACACCAGGGTCTTCAGGTGCGGATGTAATGGCAAAAAAATGCCACGGATGGCAGCTTCTTTGACGGTTTCGGTGAAGTCGGAGAGGTTTTTCTGCTTGTGATGAGTATTGGATGGCTTTAATCATCATCAGGGGCGTTGAGGCCGGTCAGGATGGCGGATTTGTTTTCGCGCACCAGCCGGCGTGCGGCGTTGCACGAGGTTGCGCCGAAGATGTCGGTCATGATCAGCACACCGCGGTTGTCGGGAAATTCCTGCAATGCGGCGATGGCGTTGTTGATGATGTCGTTTTGATCTTCGTTAGGCTGTACGCCGAGGATGTGGAGATTTTCGGGGAAACCGTTGGGGAAAGAAATGGTCGGCCAAACCGCGATAGAAGCTTCACCTATGGTTTCATGTGTAATGATTAACAAACCTATCATGATGTGTTCCTAGCATGGGGGTTGAGGCCGTCTGAAGGCTTTCAGACGGCCTTTGTTTTATTTATTGTTTAAGGCGTAGATTTCGCCGAGGTTGCGCCAGCAGCCGGCGGCGTCCATACCGTAGCCGAAGACGTAGCGGTTGGGCACGTCCAAGCCGACATAATCGGCTTTGGTCGGTTTTTCTTTGTCGATCAGTTTGTTGGCAAATACGGCCGCACGGCAGCTTGCCGCGCCCATTTCCAACAGTTTTTCCTGAATGGCGGCCATGGTGTGGCCTTCGTCCAGGATGTCGTCCAAACGACTACATGACGGCCTTTGATTTGCTCGGGGTCGGGCATGCGTTTCCAGTTGAACGCGCCGCCTGCGAGTTTGTCGCCGTAGCGGGAAACGTGGACGTAGTCAAAGTCCAAAGGGAAACGCAACAGCGGCAGCAGCTGCCCTGTAAACACCACCGCGCCACCCATTACCGGCAGGAGCAGGGGGTATTTGTCGCCCAAGTCGCGGGTAATGTCGTCGGCAACTTTTTGCAAGGCCGCGCGGCATTGTTCTTGGTCAAACAGCAAGTCGGCATTATCCAGCATGGCTTGGGTTTCAAGGCGTTTGGTTTCTAAGTCGGTCATGATAGGTCGTGTTGAGTGCGGTTAAAAACAAATTATATAGCGGATTCAATCAATTTTCGATACAAGGCGCGGCAATAGAGTAGTGAAAGTGAAGGGAATTTGGGCCGACCACGTTCAGACGGCCTTTTGCCCTTCCGCTTCGTCCACCAGTAAAAACGCCGTCAAAGCCAAAGCGGTCAATACCGCCGTCAACACCATCGCCCGTCCGTAATTGTCCGCACCGGCGCGTCCGAGATAATCGTAAATCAAAGTGGTCAGCGTCTGCCATTCGGGGCGCGACAGGAATAATGTGGCCGCAAATTCGCCGATACACGTTGCCGAAGCCAGAGTCAGGCCGCGCCGCAAAGCCGGTTTCAATAAAGGTGCGGTTACATAACAGGCCGTCTGAAAACCGTTTGCGCCCATGGTGCGCGCCGCCGCCGTGTAATCTTTGGGCAAACCGTCCCATGCGGCCAGTACGTCTTTGGCCACAAACGGATACGCCAACAGTGCGTAAGTCGCCGTCAGCAGCCACAGCGAAGCCGTCCACTGAGGATAGAGCAGCAAAACGCCGAAGGCGATGCACACGGGCGACACCATAAACGGCAAAAACATCAGCGCGCGCAGCCACGCCATTTGCCGTGCCGCCGCCGCATACAGCACGCCCAAAACCGTTGCCGCCGCCACGGCTGCCGCAGAGAAACGGACGGTGTTCCACACTGCCGCCCACGTTTGCGCTTCCAGTAAGACTGCCCACGAAGAGCCTGCCGATACCGCCTTGAGCCATACCGCCGCCAAAGGCAGCAGGCAGCACAGTGCCAATATGGCCAATACCGTTGCCGTCAGCCATTTTTCCCAAACCCATATCGGCGCACGCGGAGGCAAAGGCGAGACCGACTTATCCACAGCCACGCGCCTGCTCCAATACGCATACAAACCGCCTGCCGCCGCCGTAACCGCCAGCACCAACCACACCAACACCGACGCACGCGCCATGTCCAACTCATACGCCACCAGCCGGTAGATTTCCACTTCCACTGTTGCAAAACGTTCGCCGCCGAGCAGCAAGGCCAGCCCGAAAGCCTGAAAAACAATATAAAAACACCAGGCACGCGCCGCCAGCAACCCACGCACGTACCACCGGCCATTCGACCCAGGCAAACCGCCGCCACGCATCCGCGCCCAAAGATTGCGCCGACAGCAACCGCGCCTGCGGCACACGCACAAATCCCTGATACGCCGAGCGCACCAAAACCGGCAGGTTGAAAAACACGTTGCCGTAAATCAGCAGCCACGGCGTGTCCTGCCAGCCTGCCGCCAGCATACCGTGTGCGCCAAATAAAAGCCAGTACGCCCATGCCTGCCACCAAAGTCGGCATCACAAAAGGCAGCATCAGCAGGCGTAAAACCGTGCGCCGTCCGGCAAAGTCCATCCGCGCCAGCACCCACGCCGCAGGCACGCCCAAAGCCGTGACCAAGATACAGGTCAAAACCGCCTGCGCCACCGTCCAGCCCAAGCGCAGGCGCATATAGTCATCAGCCACCACTTCCGCCCAAGCGCCTTCGCCGTCGTAAAACGCCAGCGACAGCAAAGGCGCGAGCCACCATGACCGCCAAGAAACCCAAAGGCAGAAGCAACAGCGCAAACCGCCGAATCAAACCTGCATCGATGCGTACCCGAGAATAAAAACGCCTATTTTAGCCCGAGTTCGGCATAGAAGGTGGTATTCCTGCCTTTGTTTTCAGACGGCCTGGGCAGTCTGACGGATAAAACCGCCGTTTCTTCAAATTTTCCAAACATTTACGAAATCTCTTCAAAAAGGCAACATAATCAGTTGGGCATTTTTGTTACAATGCCGCCGATTCAAAAAAACCAAACAAATCAAAAAAACAAAGGAAACATTATGACCGCTACATGCCCACAAACCTACGATGCCGTCGCGCGCGCGTTGCATTGGCTGACCGTACTCGGTTTCATCGGCATCCTCTCCACCATTACCGTTTGGACCATCTACGATGGCGAAGAATGGGTCAAATCGCTCTTCGGTGTGCATAAATCCATCGGTTTCATCACGCTGCTGGTGATTGCCGTGCGCATTGTTTGGGATCTGCTCAATGCGTCCAAACGTCCTGCCGCCGACAGCTTTTGCCGCCAAAGCAGGCCACCTTGCCCTTTACGCCCTCATGCTTGCCGTTCCCGTTATCGCGCATGATCCGCCAATACGGCGGCGGTCGCGGCCCGTTGAAAGTATTCGGTGTCGAAGTGATGCAGGGTTCGCCTGAAAAAAATCGAATGGATGTCCAACCTCGGCAATATGGCACACGGCAAACTCGGCTGGCTGCTCTTCGCGCTTGTTGCCGGCCACATTGCCATGGTTGTCGTCCACCGCATTCAAAGGCCACGACGTTTTTATACCGCATGATCGGCCGCCGTTCTTAAGTGTAAAACGGTAAACAGCCAAGGCCGTCTGAAAACAGTTTGACCAAGCAAAAACTGTTTTTCAGACGGCCTTTCTGTTGTGTTAATCTGCAAAAAGTAGGGCAGGCATTATGCCTGACGTTGTCTAAATATTGTAAAACCGTACCGAAAAAACACCATGACTGCTCCCATCCTCGCCATCACCTCCGGCGAACCGGCCGGCATCGGCCCCGACATCTGCCTTGATTTGGCTTTCGCCGACCTTCCTTGCCGCCCCGTTGTTTTGTGCGACAAAAAAACCTGTTGGCGCAAAGGGCCGAACAACGGCAAATCCGTCATCTTGCGCGATTTTCAAGCCCAAAGCGGCTGATCCGTTGCCCAAGGGCGAACTCGAAGTCCTGCATATTCCTTTAGATGCCGAGTGTCGGGCGGGCGAACTCAATCCTGCCAATGCCGCGTATGTCCTCCGACTGCTGGATACGGCGTATCAAGGCATTTCAGACGGCCTGTTTGCCGGTATGGTGACCGCGCCGCTGCGCAAAAGGCATCATCAACGATGCCCACGCAGGCAACGGCTTTTTCAGCGGCCATACCGAATACCTCGCCGAAAAAAGCCATACCGAACAAGTCGTCATGATGCTGACCGGCGGCGGATTGCGCGTGGCATTGGTGACTACTCATCTGCCGCTGAAAGACATTTCCGCCGCCATCACGAAGCCTTTGATCGAATCGGTTGTCCGCATTCTTGAACACGACCTGCGCCATAAGTTCGGCATAGCCAAACCGGTCATCCTCGTTACCGGCCTCAACTTCCATGCGGGCGAAGGCGGCCATTTGGGACACGAAGAAATCGACACCATTATTCCGGCGCTTCATGCCCTGCAGGGCCGAAGGCATAGACGCACGCGGCCCGTATTCTGCCGATACCGTGTTCCAACCCTTCCTGCTCAAAGATGCCGATGCCGTCCTCGCCATGTATCACGACCAGGGGCTGCCGGTGCTCAAATATGCCGGTTTCGGCGAAGGCGTGAACATCACCCTCAGCCTGCCCTTTTATCCGTACCTCCGTCGATCATGGTACGGCTTTGAACTGGCAGGCACAGGCAAAGCCGATTCCGGCAGCCTGATTACCGCCGTTCAAGCCGCGCTTGATATGGCGCACAATATGCAGAAACAGGCCGTCTGAAACGTGGAGGCTTGATCATTTGCAGGCATAATGTGTTCCTGTAACAGCATCATCAGGGATATTTGCCTGTCGGTTTATGAAGCCGATAAATGTTTGGACAATAATCAGCGTTTTATTTTTAAAAAAACGATATAAAAGGCCGTCTGAAGCCCTAATTGGGTTTCAGACGGCCTTTATTTTTAGTTTACCAAATTTCAGACAAAGTTTCTTTGACTTTTGGCCTTCACTTCCGCACCGAAGCGGCGGCTGAGCATTTTACTGAAATCGTCTTGCGGCGTGTAGTTGACCAGCTCGGGTGCTTTGACAACATCGCGGGCAACGCTGTAAATGCTGCCGAAGTCGTCAATCAGGCCGACCTGTTTGGCTTCTTTGCCGGTGTAGATGCGGCCGCTGAAAACATCGGGATACTGTTTGTCTTTCAATCGTGTGCCGCGGCCGAGTTTGACGGCTTTGATGAATTCTTGGTGGATATCGCCCAACATGGTTTCCCAAATTTGGGTTTGTGCCGGTGTTTCAGGCGTGAAAGGGTCGCCCATGCCTTTGTTGCTGCCGGCGGTTTTCAGACGGCGTTTGACACCGGCTTTATCCATCAGGCCGGTAAAGTCGAAATCGCCGCCGATAACGCCGATGCTGCCGACAATGCTGGAAGGGTCGGCGTAAATTTTGTCGGCTGCGGCGGCAATATAGTAGCAGCCGGAAGCGCACATGTCTTCGGCAACGAGGTAAACAGGGATGTCTTTGTGTTCGGCTTTGAGGCGGCGGACTTCGTTAAAGGCCGTGTTGGACACGACAGGCGAACCGCCGGGGCTGTTGGCGCGGATGATGATGGCTTTGGCGTTGCCGTTTTTCGTAGGCGGCTTCCATGCTGTCGCGCAGGATTTGGACTTGGTCGTCGATGTCGTTGCCGATTTCGCCGGTCAGGTCGATAACGGCGGTGTGTTCGCTGCGGGCATGGATGCTCGTGGTTTTTCCTTCTTCTTCTGCAAGGCTGAAGATCAGGCTGAGAAAGATGAGGACGGCGACACCGCGCCAGATATTGCGCCAAAATGCGGGCGCGGCGTTGTTCTTGGTAGGCGGCGAGGAGGACTTCGCGTAGGGTGTTGCGCTCCCAGTTGTCAACAGGTGTGGAGGCTGAAGATGGTGTGTTTGGGGCATCACCTTCACGGTGGATTCGGTATTGCATGATGTGATGTGCTTTCTTGTGGGCCGTCTGAATGTTCAGACGGCCTTATCGGTCTTTAGTTGATGGAATAGCCGCGCAGGTATTGCGTACGTTCGCGGGTCATGCGGGTTTCACACTGTAAGCGCAGGTATTCTGCTTGCGCGGTGTTGTCTGCAGACGCGGCGGCTTGTTGGCAGTTGAGCTTTTTGCTTTGAATCCAGGCGCGTTGTTCGCCGAGGATTTGTTGTTTTGACATCGCTGTCCATGCTGCCCCAGAGGTCGTTGATCTCGCCGTCAGCTTGACGGTTTTGCGCACGCGCGTTGTCAAGTTCGCTTTGGCTGAGGCCGGGCGGTTCGTTGCGCGGAGTTTCACGGTCAGGGCGCAGGACTTCGTAGTCTGAATTGTCGTCATCATCGGTTAAGCCGATGGCTGGCTGGCGGCGTTGTTTTCAAGAATGTCTTGTGGATCAACAGTCGGCGGCTCTTCCGTATTTTGGTTTTGCAGCAGCTTGATGGCTTGCTCTTTGGATACTGGTTTGCCGTCTATCATGATGATGCTTTTCACGCCGTAGGGCAGCAGGGTGGCGGAAAGGGTTTGGGCTGTGGTGCTCAGGGTGTTGTCTTCGAGAATCAGTTTGCCGTCTTTGTCGGGGGTATAGAGCAGGGTGGTGCTGAACGTGTTGTTTTTCAAAAGTCAGGTTGCTGCCCATCAGTTTTTGTTCGAGCATGTCGGACAACGGGGTGTTGCCGTAAATCAGCGGGCTGTTGTCTATGGCCGTTTTGAGGATGGTATCAGGGAATGCGGATTTTGAGGTTGGCGCGGCAGATGGCTTTGCCGTTGTCTTCGGTTTCTTTGGGGTCTTCAAGCAGGGTTTCTAATTCGAGGCCGGCGGCGATGATTTTGTCGGCATCGATGAATTGGCGGTTGTCATTGCGGGCAAAGGAGCGCGCTTGTTGTTTGAGGGTGTCTTCGATGGTGGTACGGATGTTTTGCAGTGTGGCCGGTTGGGCGCAATCAAGCGCGGCTTTCGGCTCTTCTTTGCTGCATGCGGCAAGAAGAATCGTGCTTAAAATCAATACGGAAGCGGTTTTTGTACATAGGTATTCCTGAAGATGACGGCCTTTCAGACGGCCTGACGTGCCTATCATAACAAAAGCACTTGCAGCAAGTAAATGCGGCAAGTGCTTTTCTATGTCAGACGTATCAGCCTTTGATGACGCTGACAAAGCCGGAGAGGATGGCGGCGTTGAGCAAGTCAACGAAGAACGCACCCACCATAGGCACAATCAAGAAGGCTTTGTGAGACGGGCCGAAAGTTTGGGTAATGGACTGCATGTTGGCAACGGCGGTCGGGGTGGCACCCAAACCGAAGCCGCAGTGGCCTGCCGCCAATACGGCAGCGTCGTAGTCGCGACCCATGAAAACGTAGGTAACGAAAGTGGCGTACAGAATCATCACGACGGTTTGTACGGCCAAGATGATGGTCACAGGGGCCTGCCAAACCGGTCAATTCCCACAGTTTCAGGTTCAGAAGAGCCATAGCAAGGAAGAGGGACAGGGGAGGCGTTACCGAAGACGTCGATGGCACGGTCAAACATATTGACTTTTGAAAGCTGCAGTCAGGACGTTGCGGATAACCACGCCTGCAAACAGACACCATACGAATTTAGGGCAAATCGAAGAAGGCTTTGTCGTAGCTGTCCACGATTTCGGCAAATGCCAAACAGCCGGCAAACATAGCCAGGGTTTCGACAGCAGATTCGGCAGTAATCAGGCGGGTGCGCTGTGCTTGTTCGAAAGATGTCGTCGGCAACATCGTTGTCGTCGGATTTGGCAGTTTTGACGACAGGTTTACGACCCATTTTGTTGATTAGACGGCGTGCAACAGGACCGCCGATCAAACCGCCGAATACCAGGCCGAATGTTGCGAAGCCATACCCAAACCGGTTGCGCCGGTCAGACCGAATTTGCTTTCAAAGTCAGGACCCCATGCGCCGGCTGTACCGTGACCACCGGTCAGGGTAATCGAACCGGTAATCAGGCCAATCAGTGGATCCAAGCCCAATGCGCTCGCCAAGCCGACACCGATGAAGTTTTGGACGATGATGAATGCACCCACCACGGCGGTAAAGATAACCAAAGGCAAACCGCCCGCTTTCAAACGGGAGAAGTCGGCGCTCAAACCGATGGATGTAAAGAAGATAAGCATGAATGCATCTTGCAGCGGTTTTTCAAATTTGAAAGCTGACGCCGTGAGGCTTCACGCAGGGCGAACAGGACGATAGCGGCAACCAAACCGCCGGCGACCGGCTCGGGAATATTGAAGTCTCTTAAGAATTTGATTTTTTTGAACCAGAAATTTACCAACCAGCAACACGAGCGTGGCGGCAATCAGTGTGTAATAACTGTTGAATTCCCATTCCATGTTGTTTCACCTCCTAGAAATGTTTTTCCGAGTATCCGTTTTCGTTCCGGATGTAGTGTGTTTCAACGCTTGGCGTTATCCGCCGAGTGTCATGGTATTGATGCGCGGACAAGGTGTTTTCAGAAAGAAATGAAAACAATGACGTGTCCGTGAAAAATAACTGGCAAATATTAGGGGAATAGTTAAAGATTGTCAAAAAATGCGAGTGTAAATCTTTTCAGACGGCCTTTTGCCCGATGGCATGATGTGCTTCGCGGCGCCATTGTTCTAATAGGGATGTTAATGATTCGGCCGAAGTGTGGCCGTTGCTGATGGCGGCCTGCAGCCAGTAGCAGGCGGTCGGAACATGACAGCAGACACCTTGCCCGTGATAGTAAAAACAGGCGAGGTGGTATTGGGCGGAAGGGTGGTTTTGTTCGGCAGCAATGGCGTACCAGTGTGCAGCCACCCGAGGGTCTGGCGCTGTACCGAGGCCGTAATGGTAGATGCGGCCTAAGGCTGCCGCCGCGTTTTTATGGTGGAACTCGGCCGCTTCCATGTAATTTTTGCGCGCGGCATTGTAGTCGGCGGGACGGCCGATGGCGTGAGCTTGTGCTTCCGCCAAACGGTATGTGGTTTCGGTTTTGTTGCTGTTGCAGGGCGGCTGTTTTGATTTGTTCGTATTGTTGCGGATGGTACAGCGCGGCGTCGCTGATGAGTTTTTGTGCTGCGGCGGCAGAACCCAGCGCGGCGGCACGGTGGTAGTAATCATGTGCGACATGGTTGTCGGCTTTGATGCCGAGGCCGTAACGGTAGAGGTCGCCCATGATTTTCAGGGCTTCGGGATGGTCTTTCTCGGCAGCAGCTTTGGCATAGCGCGCCGCTTGGAACGGATCGCGTTCGGAGAGTTCGCCGGTCAGGGCGTATTGGGCCAACTGGCCTGTGCTTCCGCTTGCTCCTTATCGGCGGCACGACGATACCATTTTTAAGGCTTCGGGTTTTGCGTTGGGCGGCAAGAAGGTCAGCCAGTAGGGGTTTGTGCGGCGATGTGGCCGGCTTTGCGCGGCTTGTTCGAGATAATGTTCGGCTTGTCCGTGGTTGGGGCTGACACCTGTACCGTAGAAGTAGATTTGACCGAGTTTCCAGCAGGCAGCAGTTACGCCGAGCGCGGCCGCTTTTTCGTATTGTTCAATGGCTGTTTCAATGTCGCCTTGTCGTTGATGATGGCGTGCCAGATGGTAATATGCAGGCGCGGCATATCGGGCAGCGGCAAGCTCTGCCCAGTAGAGGATTGTGGATCGTTGCGCTGCGCGTGGTGGCGCATGAGGATTAATTGGGCTTCGAGGGTGACCTTGCTCACCCAGCCAGGCGTAGTCGTTGAGAAGCTGTCCGGTTGGAGTGCCGTTGTGTTCGCGTTGTTGCAGTAGGATAAAAGAGTGCCTTGGGATGGCGTTGGGCCGCGGCGGCTTCCAGCCATGGAAGTGCCTGCTCCGGATGACCGTTTTTGCAGCAGATGGTCGCCCAATACAAAAAGCAGCTTCCGTATATCCCTGCTCTGCGGCCTGTTGCAGCAGGGGCAGGGCTTAGGGCGGTATTGGATTGTTCCAAAAGGGCGGCGGCTTGCCGGTAGAGGATATCAGGAGCGGCGGTCATGGTTTGCGGGCGGATATAAAGTGGAAGACGGATGCTGCGGCATATGGGCGGCGATACCGGTTGAGGGCTTTGTAAAAAAATATTGCTCGGCATAGTTTTGTAGAGTGTATTGCCTTGCTGGCTTATCTTTAGGATGCTTGGCTTGTTATATTGTTTTGCCTGGGGGTACATCCATATTTTGTGCGTTACAAAGGGCTCAGGTTGAGTCGGTATGCGCTCATGACAGCTCGGTCATTATACTGTTTTTGTAATTTATTGTTAATGATAAATGCAGGGTTTTGTGTTTTATTTACATGGCAGTAGCTAAGATATTGATTGCTTCAGGCCGTCTGAAATGTAGGAAAACGTTGCGTTGTTTACACCACAGGTTGAGACCTTTGCAAAATTCCCCAAAATCCCCTAAATTCCCACCAAGACATTTAGGGGATTTTCCATGAGCACCTTCTTCCAGCAAACCGCACAAGCCATGATTGCCAAAACACATCGACCGCTTCCCACTATTGAAGTTGGATCAAGTGATTGATTGGCAGCCTATCGAACAATACCTGAACCGTCAAAGAACCCGTTACCTTAGAGACCACCGCGGCCGTCCCGCTTATCCCCTGTTGTCCATGTTCAAAGCCGTCCTACTCGGACAATGGCACAGCCTCTCCGATCCCGAACTCGAACACAGCCTCATCACCCGCATCGATTTCAACCTGTTTTGCCGTTTTGACGAACTGAACATCCCCGATTACAGCACCTTATGCCGCTACCGCAACTGGCTGGCACAAGACGACACCCTGTCCGAATTGCTGGAACTGATTAACCGCCAACTGACCGAAAAAAACCTAAAAGTAGAGAAGGCATCCGCCGCCGTCATTGACGCCACCATTATTCAGACCGCCGGCAGCAAACAGCGTCAGGCCATAGAAGTCGATGAAGAAGGACAAGTCAGCGGCCAAACCACACCGAGTAAAGATAAAGATGCCCGTTGGACAAAGAAAAAAACGGCCTCTACAAACTCGGTTACAAACAACATACCCGTACCGATGAGGAAGGTTATATCGAGAAACTGCATGTCACTCCCGCCAATACCCATGAGTGCAACCACCTGTTGCCTTTGTTGGAGGGCATTGCCGAAAGATACGACCGTCTATGCCGATAAAGGCTACGACAGTGCGGAAAAACCGGCAACATCTGAAAGAACATCGGTTGCTGGACGGCATTATGCGCAAAAGCCTACCGCAACCGTCCGCTGACGGAAGTGCAAACCAAACGCAACCGATATTTGTCGAAGACCCGTTATGTGGTCGAACAGAGCTCGGTACGCTGCACCGTAAATTCCGCTATGCCCGGGCAGCCTATTTTGGTCTGCTCAAAGTGAGTGCGCAAAAGCCATCTGAAGGCGATGTGTTTAAACCTGTTGAAAGCGGCTAACAGGCTAAGTGTGCCTGTTGCTGCCCTAAAAGACGGCCCGGATGCCTTATTATGGGGCGTCCGGGGAGGATTAAAGGGGCATTTGGGTAGAATTAGGGAGTGATTTGGGGGAAACAGCCGAAAAACCTGTGTTTTAGGTTTCGGCTGTTGGGGAAGGACTTTTTGCAAAAGGTCTCAGTGTTATAGAAATTAACAAAGCGGCACAACTCCTTTCGCTGGTGTTCCGGACTGTCAAACAACTGCTTCTCATGCCATATCTCCATCAGGGTGCGGATAACCCGTTCCGCCTTACCGTTGGTCTGCGGACGGGCAACCCGGGTAAACTTTTGACCAATCCCGTTCTCATAACAGGCTACACCGAAAAGCATGGTTGGCCGAGCCTTTTGTATTCCGTACCGTTATCGGAGTAAACGCACTCAATCAGGTATGGGCAGGGATCAATCAGGTGTTCGGTCAGAAACTTGGCGGCACTGTCTGCAGTTTTGTCCGGCAAAATGGCGGCGTATAGCTCCCTTGAGAAATCGTCGATGGCGACAAACAGGTAATCCCGCTTATCGGTGGCTTTCTGACCTTTGAGCAGCGGCAGCCGTTTGGTATCGAGATGTACCAGCTCTCCGGGGTAGGGATTTATTGTAGCGTTTGGCCTGCCTTTTGAGTTTTTCCTGAATGCCGCGTTCTACCTTGGCCGGGCGTTTCATTCCGTACTTTGCCTGTTTGAAACGGTTGTTGGTGCCGGTTTGGGGTTTGAGCAGTCTGCCCCTTGCGGCTTTAAGTGCGCGGTAAATGGTGACGCGGCTGACTTGGTAGCGGCGTGCCAGGGAGGTGACGCTTTCCTTCCCCTGCGTGTAGGCCAGCTAAATGGCTTGGCGGTGGTGCAGGGGTGAGACAGGTGTTTTGTGCATGTTCATGTTTCAGTATTCTCCTGGAAATACTGTAAACAACGCTACTAGTTTCTACATGACCATGCTTTTTGAAAGGATGTTTTCCGTAGTGGAACGTAAGTATGTACCAACGGTGTATTGATATTAATTGTCGGATAATGTCTTTTTAAGAGCTTTTAATGCGTGTTCTGATGCGGTCAATGTCGGCGTGATTAGACCCCGTTGACGCATTTTTGAAAAACTTTTATTGGCAACAAATAGGGAAGCCAAACCATTATTTTCAAAAAAAGTGGTTTGAGGCATCAGTGGTCTTACAACGAAAAATATCATCATTGAAATAAATAAAATGTTCACTTAAATCTGGAATTTTATATAAGTTTGCTTCAATGACGTGGGAATTGAACGTTGGTAAGTGTTTGGCATCAATAATTTGCGAATGATTGATTAATTTAATTTTAGAATGGGCGTTTTCATCTAACCATTTAGGTTTTTGATCTGCCGTTACAATAAAAATATTGCGGACCCACGGCATAAACTTTTGTACGGCCTGTACTGAATAAAAAAGTTCATTATGGTTGGAAAAGCGGGCAGGGTCGGTCGCATACAGGCCGATATCTTCCTGATCGATGGGTTGCAGGGTACGGTAATACTGTTCTTGCCATGCTTTATCGGTATTGTCGACCCAAGTAAAAACAACATCGATGGGAAAGTTTGGCAAAACGTTTTCTGTGAGTGATGCAAGATTTGCATCTGCATTGATCAGAGTGAATTCTTCAGTTTCAGGAATAGGCTGTTCTACATTATAAGGAGGAAAGCGTTTATTTAGAAAATCCCTAAAGAAAATATGGGGCTCTCTAAAAATTTTCTAATTTTATTTAAATTCATTTGAAACTTTCTAATACTACAAAATAGAAACAGTTGATTCTGTTATGTTTTGAAGTTATCCAAACGTTACCGCTTCAGCCAATACTTTGCCGGCCAAGTCTTTAGGCGACAGGTTCGGCTCGCCTTGCAACGGCCAGTCGATGCCGACGGTCGGATCATTCCAAATCAGCGAGTGTTCGGCTTTTGGGTTGTAATAGTCTGTACATTTGTAGATGAACTCAGCTTCATCGCTCAGTACATAGAAGCCGTGAGCGAAACCTTCGGGTACCCACAGTTGGCGTTTGTTTTCTGCGGACAGAATCTCGCCTACCCATTTGCCGAAAGTGGGGGAGTCTTTACGCATATCGACGGCCACGTCGAATACTTCGCCGACAACCACGCGTACGAGTTTGCCTTGTGTGTTTTCAGTTTGATAGTGCAGGCCGCGCAATACGCCTTTGCTGGATTTGGAGTGGTTTTCCTGCACGAAGGTGCGATCGCAGACTTGGGTTTTGAACCACTCGTCGCGGAAGGTTTCCATAAAAAAGCCGCGCGCGTCGCCGAAGACTTGTGGCTCAAGCAGTTTTACGTCAGGAATGGCGGTATCAATGATGTTCATCGTTTTATCTTTCATCTAAAGGCCGTCTGAAAAGTTTCAGACGGCCTTAAACATTATTTTTTCAACAGGCGCAGCAAATATTGGCCGTATTGGTTTTTTTGCCATCGGGCGCGCCAGCTCTTCCAGTTTTTCATCGGAAAGCCAACCGTTGCGCCAAGCGATTTCTTCCAGGCAGGCGATTTGTAAGTCTTGAATGTTTTGCACGGTTTGGACGAATGAAGCGGCTTCGTGCAGGCTCTCGTGGGTGCCGGTGTCCAGCCATGCGAAACCGCGTCCCAAAAAGCTGGACGGACAATGAACCGTCGTCAAGATACATCTGATTCAGACTGGTGATTTCCAATTCACCGCGGGCGGACGGTTTGATTTGTTTGGCGAATTCGACGACGCGTTGGTCGTGAAGTACAAGCCGGTTACTGCCCAATCGGATTTGGGCTGTTGCGGTTTCTCTTCGATAGACAGGGGCGTTGAAGTTTTCGTCAAATTCAACCACGCCGAAACGTTCGGGGTCTTTGACCTGATAACCGAATACGGTTGCGCCGTGGGTCTTGGCGGCGGCCTGTTTCAATGTTTGCGTAAACGATTGGCCGTAGAAAATATTGTCGCCCAAAAACCAAGCAAACATTGTCGTTGCCGATAAATTCTTCGCCGATGATAAATGCCTGTGCCAAAGCCGTCCGGGCTGGGTTGTACGGCATAGCTGATGAAATGCTGAAAATCGCTGCCGTCGCCAAGCAGGCGTTTGAAAAGAGCGTTGTCTTCGGGCGTGGTAATTACCAAAATATCGCGGATTCCTGCCAGCATCAATACGGACAGGGATAGTAAATCATGGGCTTTGTCGTACACGGGCAGCAGCTGTTTGGATACGCCGCGCGTGATGGGGAGTAGAGGCGTGTGCCGCTGCCGCCGGCAAGGATGATGCCTTTCATGGGTTTTCTCCTGAGTAGTGTGCGTTTGCATGATTTTTCAGACGGCCTTCGGTTTTAAAGAGGCTTTGCCGTTTATCATGCCAAAAGAAACTTTTGATATCGAAATAAATAGAACGGATGTCTCCGGCTTCATTTTTGAACGTCGAGACGGTCATAGAACGCTGTCATTTTGCTCTATCAGGGCTTGTCTGACTACGCGATATTCAGGCATGTTTTCTTCAATCCAGGAATATTCAGCGGCAATGCCACGCATAGTGTCGTTTTCGATGATGACAATTGCCTTTTCGATGGAGCTACCATCGGCTTTTTGTTGTCTTCTGAACTGTTGTTTGTGCGGCATGATGTCGTGTTTCTTTGGCCGAAATTGGCGCAGAGACAAACAAGGCAGAGGTCAAAGTTGCTAATAAGAAAAATGCGGGATAGAGAGTACATGGATATTCCTTTGTATGATGAAGCTTGATGTTTTTCAATGGAAGGATTGCATGGCTTACAACTTACCTAAACGCTCTAAACGATAGCTGCCGTTCAATACGTTTTGCCACCAGGTTTTGTTGTCCAAATACCATTGCACTGTTTTGCGGATGCCGGATTCGAACGTTTCCTGTGGTTTCCAGCCCAGCTCCCTACCGATTTTGGCAGCATCGATGGCGTAGCGTACGTCATGGCCGGGGCGGTCTTGTACGAAAGTAATCAAATCTTCGTAACGCGCCACGCCGGCTGGTTTTTCAGGTACAAGTTCTTCCAATAGGGCGCAGATGGTTTTGACGACTTCAATATTGGCTTTTTCATTATGGCCACCGATATTGTAGGTCTCGCCGACAACACCTTCGGTAACAACCTGATACAGCGCGCGCGTGATCTTCGACAAACAGCCAGTCGCGGATTTGCATACCGTCGCCGTAAACGGGCAGCGGTTTGCCGTCGAGCGCGTTCAGAATCATCAAAGGAATGAGTTTTTCCGGGAAATGGTAAGGGCCGTAGTTGTTGGAGCAGTTGGTTACGATGGTCGGCAAACCGTAAGTACGCAGCCATGCGCGGACGAGGTGGTCGCTGGACGCTTTGGAGGCAGAGTAGGGGCTGGACGGCGCGTATGGTGTGGTCTCAGTAAACAAATCGTCTGTGCCGTGCAAATCGCCATAGACTTCATCGGTAGAAATATGGTGGAAGCGGAAGGCTTCGCGCTTTTCAGACGGCATTTGTTGCCAGTAGGCGCGGGCAGCTTCAAGCAGATTGAATGTGCCGACGATATTGGTTTGGATAAATTCGCATGCCGAATCGATAGAGCGGTCGACATGGCTTTCCGCTGCCAAGTGCATCACGGCATCAGGCTGGTGTTGTGCGAATACGCGGTCGAGTTCGGCGCGGTCGCAAATATCCACTTGCTCAAAAGCATAGCGAGGATTATTGGCTACCTCGGTCAGAGATTCCAAATTGCCGGCATAAGTCAGCTTATCGACATTGACGACAGAGTCTTGGGTGTTTTGGATAATATGACGGACAACGGCAGAACCGATAAAGCCCGCGCCGCCGGTAACAAGGATTTTTTTCATAAATTTCAGAGGATAGCCAAAAAATATGAACGGATTATAGCAGACAGAATGTGTGTTTTTCAGATAAAGAGGCCGTCTGAAAACATCTCTTTCAGACGGCCTGTATCAGGTCAACTTAATCGTCGTAGCCATTTGGGTTGTTGCTGACCCAACACCATGAGTCTTCCATCATCTGCGCCAAATCGCGTTTGGTTTTCCAACCAGTTTGTGCTTTGGTGTAGGCAGGGTCGGCGTAAAAGCACGCCAAATCGCATCGCGACGCGGTTTGATTTGGAACGGAATGGTCAAGCCGGAGGCTACCTCAAAAAGCACGGATGATTTCCAATACCGAATAAGCACGTCCCGAACCCAAATTAAACAGATGTACGCCCGAAACATTGCTTTTCGCCTGCATCGCTGCCACATGGCCTTCCACCAAATCCATCACATGGATATAGTCGCGCATACCCGTACCGTCGAGAGTAGGATAGTCATCGCCGAAGACTGACAATTGCGGCAGCTTGCCTGAAGCCACTTGGCAGATATAAGGCAACAGATTGTTCGGGATACCGTTTGGCTGTTCGCCGATCAAACCGCTTTCATGCGCACCGATAGGGTTGAAATAGCGCAACAAAATCACGCTCCAATGCGGATCGGCCTTTTGGATATCCGTCAAAATGCGCTCCACCATAGACTTCGACGTGCCGTAAGGGCTGGTCGTATCTCCCGGTTGCATATCTTCCGTATAAGGCACTTTACCCGGATCGCCGTAAACCGTAGCCGATTAGCTGAACACAATCTTAAATACGCCGGCACGCACCATTTCTTCTGCCAATACCAAGCTGCCCGACACATTGTTGTCATAGTATTTCATTGGTTCGGCCACGCTTTCGCCGACTGCCTTTAAGCCGGCAAAATGGATCACCGATTCGATTTTGTGTTCGGCAAAAATGCGCTGCAACACCGTACGGTCGCGGATGTCGTCTTGGTAAAACGGAATGTCTTTTCCGGTAATTTGTTTCAGGCGCGGCAGAATATGGATGCTGGAATTGCACAAATTGAGACCTTTGCAAAATTCCCAAAATCCCTAAAGTCCCGCCCAAGACATTTTAGGGGATTTCTCATGAGCACCTTCTTCCAGCAAACCGCACAAGCCATGATTGCCAAACACATCGACCGCTTCCCACTATTGAAGTTGGATCAAGTGATTGATTGGCAGCCTATCGAACAGTACCTGAACCGTCAAAGAACCCGTTACCTTAGAGACCACCGCGGCCGTCCCGCCTATCCCCTGTTGTCCATGTTCAAAGCCGTCCTACTCGGACAATGGCACAGCCTTTCCGATCCCGAACTCGAACACAGCCTCATCACCCGCATCGATTTCAACCTGTTTTGCCGTTTTGACGAACTGAACATCCCCGATTACAGCACCTTATGCCGCTACCGCAACTGGCTGGCACAAGACGACACCCTGTCCGAATTGCTGGAACTGATTAACCGCCAACTGACTGAAAAAGGTTTAAAAGTAGAGAAAGCATCCGCCGCCATCATTGACGCCACCATTATTCAGACCGCCGGCAGCAAACAGCGTCAGGCCATAGAAGTCGATGAAGAAGGGCAAGTCAGCGGCCAAACCACACCGAGTAAGGACAAAGATGCCCGCTGGACAAAGAAAAACGGTCTCTACAAACTCGGTTACAAACAACATACCCGTACCGATGAGGAAGGTTATATCGAGAAACTGCATGTCACTCCCGCCAATACCCATGAGTGCAACCACCTGTTGCCTTTGTTGGAGGGCATTGCCGAAGATACGACCGTCTATGCCGATAAAGGCTACGACAGTGCGGAAAACCGGCAACATCTGAAAGAACATCGGTTGCTGGACGGCATTATGCGCAAAGCCCACCGCAACCGTCCGCTGACGGAAGTGCAAACCAAACGCAACCGATATTTGTCGAAGACCCGTTATGTGGTCGAACAGAGCTTCGGTACGCTGCACCGTAAATTCCGCTATGCCCGGGCAGCCTATTTTGGTCTGCTCAAAGTGAGTGCGCAAAGCCATCTGAAGGCGATGTGTTTAAACCTGTTGAAAGCGGCTAACAGGCTAGAGTGTGCCTGTTGCTGCCTAAAAAGGCGGCGGATGCCTTATTATGGGGCGTCAGGGGAGGATTAAAGGGGCATTTGGGTAGAATTAGGAGTGATTTGGGGAGGAAACAGCCGAAAACCCTGTGTTTAGGTTTTCGGCTGTTGAGGGAAGGACTTTTTGCAAAGGTCTCAGTGTTATGAAATTAACAAAGCGGCACAACTCCTTTCGCCGGTGTTCCGGACTGTCAAACAACTGCTTCTCATGCCATATCTCCATCAGGGTGCGGATAACCCGTTCCGCCTTACCGTTGGTCTGCGGACGGGCAACCTGGTAAACTTTTTGACCAATCCCGTTCTCATAACAGGCTACACCGAAAGCATGGTTGGCCGAGCCTTTTGTATTCCGTACCGTTATCGGAGTAAACGCACTCAATCAGGTATGGGCAGGGATCAATCAGGGTGTTCGGTCAGAAACTTGGCGGCACTGTCTGCAGTTTTGTCCGGCAAAATGGCGGCGTATAGCTCCCTGAGAAATCGTCGATGGCGACAAACAGGTAATCCCGCTTATCGGTGGCTTTCTGACCTTTGAGCAGCGGCAGCCGTTTGGTATCGAGATGTACCAGCTCTCCGGGGTAGGATTTATTGTAGCGTTTGGCCTGCCTTTTGAGTTTTTCCTGAATGCCGCGTTCTACCTTGGCCGGGCGTTTCATTCCGTACTTTGCCTGTTTGAAACGGTTGTTGGTGCCGGTTTGGGGTTTGAGCAGTCTGCCTTGCGGCTTTAAGTGCGCAGTAAATGGTGACGCGGCTGACTTGGTAGCGGCGTGCCAGGGAGGTGACGCTTTCCTTCCCCTGCGTGTAGGCCAGCTAAATGAGCTTGGCGGTGGTGCGGGGTGAGACGGGTGTTTTGTGCATGTTCATGTTTCAGTATTCTCCTGAAATACTGTAAACAACGCTACTAGTTTCTACACCCCAAAAATCCCTAAATTCCCACCAAGACATTTAGGGGATTTTCCATGAGCACCTTCTTCCAGTAAACCGCACAAGCCATGATTGCCAAACACATCGACCGCTTCCCACTATTGAAGTTGGATCAAGTGATTGATTGGCAACCGATCGAACAGTACCTGAACCGTCAAAGAACCCGTTACCTCCGAGACCACCGCGGCCGTCCCGCCTATCCACTGCTATCCATGTTCAAAGCCGTCCTGCTCGGACAATGGCACAGCCTCTCCGATCCCGAACTCGAACACAGCCTCATCACCCGCATCGATTTCAACCTGTTTTGCCGTTTTGACGAACTGAGCATCCCCGATTACAGCACCTTATGCCGCTACCGCAACTGGCTGGCGCAAGACAACACCCTGTCCGAATTGCTGGAACTGATTAACTGCCAACTGACCGAAAAAGGCCTCAAAATAGAGAAAGCATCCGCCGCCGTCATTGACGCCACCATTATTCAGACCGCCGGCAGCAAACAGCGTCAGGCCATAGAAGTCGATGACGAAGGACAAGTCAGCGGCCAAACCACACCGAGTAAAACAGCGATGCCCGTTGAATAAAGAAAAACGGCCTCTACAAACTCGGTTACAAACAACATACCCGTACCGATGCGGAAGGTTGGTTGGGACATGAAGTTACCCGCCTGACCGTATGCGAATACCTCAAACCATTGTTTGCAGACGGCATCGATACGCTGGTGTTGGGCTGCACGCACTTTCCCTTGCTCAAGCCCTTAATCGGTAGGGAGGCGGGTAATGTCGCGTTATTGATTCTGCAATTACGATGGCTGAAGAAACAGCACGTCCTTGCGCAGGAGGATTACTCAATACTGACAACAATAATCCCGACTATCGTTTTTATGTCAGCGATATTCCTTTGAAATTCAGAACGATAGGCGAACGTTTTCTGGGTAGAACGATGGAGCAGATTGAAATGGTGTCTTTGGGTTAGGCAAAGTTTGCTCAAACACCCGCATATCTGGAGTAAGGATGTGCGGGTGTTTTTGTGAAGATACGTCAGAAAAATGTTTGCAAATTACATTTTTAAGTTAATAGAATATAAACTATTATCATTTTTAAAAAAAGTTGATATGAAAAAAATTCACTTATTGCCCAAGCAGCCGGTATCCTGCCTGTGCTGCTGCTTTCTGCCTGCGCGGGCGGCGGCAGTTTTCGATTTGGACAGCGTGGAAACGAAACAGCACAACCCGCAGTCCGAAGCACCGAAATACCAAGACGAACAGACTGAAAAACCGGCAAAACCCGATGAAGCGCAGGCGGCGGAAAACGACCGTCCGGCTTACGGTTTTGCAGCCAAAATACCGCGCCGTAATGTCCATTTCAACGTGAAACAGGGGCATCAGCCGCTGTCGGATGCGGATTGGGTGAAAATTGGCGGCGGGTGAACCGGATAAGTTTCCCCAAAAGGATGACATTTTTTTGCGATGGATAAGGGTACGCTGAACGAATCCATCACAACGGGCGATGGTAAAAAGCCGCGTGGAAGGATACACGAAATTCAAGTATGTCCGCTCGGGCTATATCTACCGCAACGGTGCCAATAAAATCGATCCCAAAAACAATATCGCCCTTTTCGGTCCGGACGGCTACCTTTTCTACAAAGGCAGCAATCCTTCCCAAGCTCTGCCGACGGGCAAGGCGATTTACAAAGGTACTTGGGATTATGTAACCGATGCCAAGGAAAAACAGAAGTTTCCCCAGTTGGGTAGTCCGCCAGCGGGGGATAGGTACGGGGCTTTGTCTGCCGAGGAAGCGGATGTGTTGCGCAATGAAAGCGAGGCACCGAAAGGTCAGACCGATTTCGGGCTGACCAGCGAGTTTGAGGTGGATTTCGCCGCCAAGACCATGACCGGCGCGCTCTACCGCAATAACCGGATTACCCATAACGAAACCGAAAATAAAGCCAAACAAATTAAACGTTACGACATTCAGGCTAACCTGCACGGAAACCGCTTCAAAGGTAAGGCGTTGGCTGCAGATAAAGATACTGGGAACGGTCATCCCTTCGTTTCTGATTCTGATAGTCTGGAAGGTGGTTTCTACGGGCCTCAGGGCGATGAGTTGGGCGGCAAGTTTTTGGCAAACGATAAGAAAGTGCTTGCCGTATTCGGCGCGAAACAGAAAGACGGTGCAGAAAAACCATTGGCTGAAACCTTTATGGACGCTTACCGCATCGGTGCGGATTTTGTGAAAAAACAGATGAGACAGCTTCGGCAACGTGGCCAAACTGCTGATTGACGGCGTAGAGCTTGCGCTTGTGCCGTCCGAAGGCACTCAGACGGCATTCCAGCATGTATTTGAGAAAGATGGTGTGAAGGTGTCGGTATGCTGCTCAATTTGGATTACCTGCATTTCAGGGGTGTTGGAACACGGCGGTTCACACGATATGTTCCTGCAGGGCAGCCGTACGCCGGTTTCCGATATGCCTGTAACGGCGGGAGAGCGGTATATCGCGGTACATGGTCGGGTACTATTGTTAATGGTACGAGCTGGAGTGCCGAACCTTCCAATAAGGAAGGCGGTAACCGGGCGGAGTTTAAAGTTAATTTTGCCGAGAAAAACCCTCAACGGTATGCTGACGGCGAAAGACCGCATTGCCCCCGTATTCACCATCACTGCCACGATTCAGGGCAACGGTTTTTCAGGTGTGGCGAAAACCGGTGAAAACGGCTTTGCATTAGATCCGAAAAATACCATCGATCCGAAACGGACGAATATCCGTGCAGATGTGTCCGGCGGCTACGGCAAAACCGCCATTGAGATGGGCGGATCGTTCTCCGGAAATACATTGGAGGGAGAAAGCGGCAAGGCAGCAGTGGTATTCGGTACGAAACGCCAACAGCTTGTCCGGTAAACTGGGCTGCCGGTTGACAGAGGAAAAGTTCTTCAGACGGCATATCGGCTTTAAATGCCGTCTGAAGGCAGTAAGTAGAGAAAATGATATGAAACAGCAACATTTGTTCCGATTAAATATTTTATGTCTGTCGCTGATGACTGCGCTGCCTGCTTATGCGGATGTTTTTACCGTCCGGACAAGTGTGGGAAAAAGCAGCTCGATACCGTGCAGGTCAATGCGAAAAAACAGAAAACCCGCCGTGATAACGAAGTAACCGGGCTGGGCAAAGCTGGTCAAATCTTCCGAGACGCTAAGTAAAGAACAGGTTTTGAATATCCGAGACCTGACCCGTTACGATCCGGGTATTGCCGTGGTCGAACAGGGTCGAGGGCGCAAGTTCAACTATTCAATACGCGGCATGGATAAAAACCGTGTTTCCTTAACGGTGAGACGGCGTTTCGCAAATACAGTCCCTACACCGCGCAGGCGGCATTGGGTGGGACGAGGACGGCGGGCAGCAGCGGCGCAATCAATGAAATTGAGTATGAAAAACGTTAAGGCCGTTGAAATCAGCAAGGGTTCGAATTCATCAGAATACGGAAACGGCGCATTGGCAGGTTCGGTCGCATTTCAAACCAAAACCGCAGCCGACATTATCGGAGAGGGAAAAACAGTGGGGCATTCAGAGTAAAACTGCCTATTCTGGAAAAGACCATGCCCTGACACAGTCCCTTGCGCTTGCAGGACGCAGCGGCGGCGCGGAAGCCCTCCTTATTTATACTAAACGGCGGGGGCAGGAAATCCATGCGCATAAAGATGCTGGTAAAGGTGTGCAGAGTTTCAACCGGCTGATGCCGGTCGAGGATACCATCCGTACGCAAATTTCATTGTCGAAGAGGAATGTTCCAATGGATATGCGGCCTGTAAAGACAATGCGAAAAAAGATGCTTTGGCCAAAGATGAGCGCAAAACCGTCAGCACGCAGGATTATACCGGCCCCAGCCGCTTCCTTGCGGACCCGCTTGAGTATGGCAGCCAATCATGGCTGTTCCGACCGGGTGGCATTTGGACAACCGCCATTATGTCGGAGCCGTTCTTGAACGTACGCAGCAGACCTTTGATACACGGGATATGACTGTTCCTGCCTATTTTACCGAGGCTGATCTGAATGAAAGTGTCCGGAGAAAACGGTACGCCGAGCGGCTTTGGCAAATATTCGGGCAATAATAAGGCCGAAAGGCTGTTTGTTCAGGGAGAGGGCGGTACATTGCAGGGTATCGGTTACGGTACCGGCGTGTTTTATGATGAACGCCATACTAAAAACCGGTACGGGTTCGAATATGTTTACCATAATGCTGACAAGGATACCTGGGCCGATTACGCCCGACTTTCTTATGACCGGCAAGGTATAGATTTGGACAACCGTTTGCAGCAGACGCATTGCTCTCACGACGGTTCGGATAAAAATTGCCGTCCCGACGGCAATAAACCGTATTCCTTCTATAAATCCGACCGGATGATTTATGAAGAAAGCCGAAACCTGTTCCAAGCAGTATTTAAAAAGGCATTTGATACGGCCAAAATTCGTCACAATTTGAGTATCAATCTAGGGTACGACCGCTTTAAGTCGCAATTGTCCCACAGCGATTATTATCTTCAAAACGCAGTTCAGGCATATGGATCGAAAATCCCGGAAGGGGCGCAGTCACCCAACGGAAGCCAAGGCAAACCGTATTGGGTGTCTATCGGCAAGACCACGGTCAAAACATCGCCGATATGCCGTTTCGGCAATAACACCTATACAGACTGCACACCGAGGAATATCGGTGGCAACGGTTATTATGCAGCCGTTCAAGACAATGTTCGTTTGGGCAGGTGGGCGGATGTCGGAGCAGGCATACGTTACGATTACCGCAGTACGCATTCGGAAGATAAGAGTGTCTCTACCGGTACTCACCGCAACCTTTCTTGGAACGCAGGCGTAGTCCTCAAGCCTTTCACCTGGATGGATTTGACTTATCGCGCTTCTACGGGCTTCCGTCTACCGTCGTTTGCCGAAATGTACGGCTGGAGAGCCGGGGAGTCTTTGAAAACGTTGGATCTGAAACCGGAAAAATCCTTTAATAGAGAGGCAGGTATTGTATTTAAAGGGGACTTCGGCAATTTGGAAGTCAGCTATTTCAACAATGCCTATCGCGACCTGATTGCATTCGGTTATGAAACCCGAACTCAAAACGGGCAAACTTCGGCTTCTGGTGACCCCGGATACCGAAATGCTCAAAATGCACGGATAGCCGGTATCAATATTTTGGGTAAAATCGATTGGCACGGTGTATGGGGCGGGTTGCCGGACGGGTTGTATTCCACGCTTGCCTATAACCGTATCAAGGTCAAAGATGCCGATATACGCGCCGACAGGACGTTTGTAACTTCATATCTCTTTGATGCTGTCCAACCTTCACGATATGTATTGGGTTTGGGTTACGACCATCCTGACGGAATATGGGGCATCAATACGATGTTTACTTATTCCAAAGGCAAAAATCTGTTGACGAACTGCTAGGCAGCCAGGCGCTGTTGAACGGTAATGCCAATGCTAAAAAAAGCAGCATCACGGCGGACGCGGCCTTGGCATGTTACGGATGTTTCCGGATATTACAATATCAAGAAACACCTGACCCTGCGCGCAGGCGTGTATAACCTCTTCAACTACCGGTATACCACTTGGGAGTCTGTAAGGCAGACTGCCGAAGGAGCGGTCAATAGGCACAATAATGTCGGTAGGTATAACCGCTACGCCGCACCGGGACGAAATTACACCCTGACTTTGGAGATGAAGTTTTAACCTAAGCAACCGTGCATCAAGGCAATAGGAGACCTTTGCAAAATTCCCCAAAATCCCCTAAAGTCCCCCCAAGACATTTAGGGGATTTCTCATGAGCACCTTCTTCCAGCAAACCGCACAAGCCATGATTGCCAAACACATCGACCGCTTCCCACTATTAAAGTTGGATCAAGTGATTGATTGGCAACCGATCGAACAATACCTGAACCGTCAAAGAACCCGTTACCTTAGAGACCACCGCGGCCGTCCCGCCTATCCCCTGTTGTCCATGTTCAAAGCCGTCCTGCTCGGACAATGGCACAGCCTCTCCGATCCCGAACTCGAACACAGCCTCATCACCCGCATCGATTTCAACCTGTTTTGCCGTTTTGACGAACTGAGCATCCCCGATTACAGCACCTTATGCCGCTACCGCAACCGGCTGGCGCAAGACGACACCCTGTCCGAATTGCTCAAACTGATTAACCGCCAACTGACCGAAAAAAACCTAAAAATAGAGACCTTTGCAAAATTCCCCAAAATCCCCTAAAGTCCCGCCCAAGACATTTGAGGGGTTTTCTCATAAATCACCTTCTTCCAGCAAACCGCACAAAGCCATGATTGCCAAACACATCGACCGCTTCCCACTATTGAAGTTGGATCAAGTGATTGACTGGCAACCGATCGAACAGTACCTGAATCGTCAAAGAACCCGTTACCTTAGAGACCACCGCGGCCGTCCCACCTATCCACTGCTGTCCATGTTCAAAGCCGTCCTGCTCGGACAATGGCACAGCCTCTCGATCCGAACTCGAACACAGCCTCATCACCCGTATCGATTTCAACCTGTTTTGCCGTTTTGCCGAACTGAGCAACCCTGATTACAGTACCTTATGCCGCTACCGCAACTGGCTGGCGCAAGACGACACCCTGTCCGAGTGCTGGAACTGATTAACCGCCAACTGACTGAAAAAAGGTTTAAAAAGTAGAAAGCATCCGCCGCCATCATTGACGCCACCATTATTCAGACCGCCGGCAGCAAAGCAGCGTCAGGCCACGAAGTCGATGAAGAAGGGCAAGTCAGCGGCCAAACCACACCGAGTAAGGACAAAAGATGCCCGCTGGACAAAGAAAAACGGTCTCTACAAACTCGGTTACAAACAACATACCCGTACCGATGAGGAAGGCTATATCGAGAAAACTGCATGTCACTCCCGCCAATACCCGATGGGTGCAACCACCTGTTGCCTTTGTTGGAGGGCATTGCCGAAGATACGACCGTCTATGCCGATAAAGGCTACGACAGTGCGGAAAAATCGGCAACACCTGAAAGAACATCGGTTGCTGGACGGCATTATGCGCAAAAGCCCACCGCAACCGTCCGCTGACGGAAGTGCAAACCAAACGCAACCGATATTTGTCGAAGACCCGTTATGTGGTCGAACAGAGCTTCGGTACGCTGCACCGTAAATTCCGCTATGCCCGGGCAGCCTATTTTTGGTCTGCTCAAAGTGAGTGCGCAAAAGCCATCTGAAGGCGATGTGTTTAAACCTGTTGAAAGCGGCTAACAGGCTAAAGTGTGCCTGTTGCTGCCTAAAAAGGCAGCCCGGATGCCTTATTATGGGGCGTCCGGGGAGGATTAAAGGGGGCATTTGGGTAGAATTAGGAGTGATTTGGGGAGAAACAGCCGAAAACCTGTGTTTAGGGTTTCGGCTGTTGAAAGGACTTTTTGCAAAGGTCTCAAATGAGAAAGCATCCGCCGCCGTCATTGACGCTACCATTATTCAGACCGCCGGCGGCAAACAGCGTCAGGCCATAGAAGTCGATGAAGAAGGACAAGTCAGCGGCCAAACCACACCGAGTAAGGACAAAAGATGCCCGCTGGACAAAGAAAAACGGTCTCTACGAAACTCGGTTACAAACAACATACCCGTACCGATGAGGAAGGCTATATCGAGAAACTGCACATTACCCCGCCAATACCCATGAGTGCAACCACCTGTTGCCTTTGTTGGAGGGCATTGCCGAAAGATACGACCGTCTATGCCGATAAAGGCTACGACAGTGCGGAAAATCGGCAACATCTGAAAGAACATCGGTTGCTGGACGGCATTATGCGCAAAGCCCACCGCAACCGTCCGCTGACGGAAGTGCAAACCAAACGCAACCGATATTTGTCGAAGACCCGTTATGTGGTCGAACAGAGCTTCGGTACGCTGCACCGTAAATTCCGCTATGCCCGGGCAGCCTATTTTGGTCTGCTCAAAGTGAGTGCGCAAAGCCATCTGAAGGCGATGTGTTTAAACCTGTTGAAAGCCGCCAACAGGCTAAGTGTGCCTGTTGCTGCCTAAAAGGCGGCCCGGATGCCTGATTAATCAGGTATCCAAAGGGGGATTAAGGGGGTATTTGAGTAGAATCAGTGGATATTTGAAACAAAAACAGCCGAAAAATCTTTGTTTAGGTTTCGGCTGTCGGGGAAAGACTTTTTTGCAAAGGTCTCAGGCCGTCTGAAAGTGTTCAAGACGGCCTATCTATATTTTCAAAAGTATAAATTATGAATTGTTTCAGTTGGAAATTGATGGGTTGCTTACACTCTTATGCAAAACGGCTTTTATCTTCTGCCTGAAAGGATTGTTTTAGGATTTCGGATTATCAAGAACTATGTTGTCGTGCCATTCGTCATTTTTAACAATACCTAAAATCCTAAAATTGATCTTCAGGCAGAAAAGGAAAAAGTGTAAAAAACGCTAGGATTTCTTATATATCCGGATAAGCAATTTCATCTTCTGCGTATGGATTATTGAGCAAAAGAGGGCGTTTCCAGAAAATATTTTCACGCACCACTTTTGCAGGCACGCCAGCCAGTACACAGTTTTCAGGAAACTGTTTCTTGGCTAGAGAAAATGCCCCCAACACACAACCGTTACCAATATGTGCACCACCTAACACGGTTGCGCCATAGGCTAGCCACACATGGTCACCGATAAAAAAATATCTTTGGAACGGTTGAGTCGTTTGCCGGTGTCTAAATCATAGATACCATGCGAATCATCGGTACGGATTTGGTTGTTGGTAGCCAGTATACAATCATTGCCGATATGGATATTGGTTTTTTCGGCACAAGTTACATAAACGGGATTGGTGCTAGTTACGCCATTACCTGCAATCATGGCCAACACGAAATGTGCCGAAAATACCGGCTTTTTCCAATGCTGAAGGTTCCGTTATTGCCTTTAAATTCAATAAAAGTATTTTTTAAGGCTGAGTTGTTGTGTAGCACAACACGATTATTTTTACCGAAAAATTGGACTTGTACATTATGCAGGCTTATTTTTCTCAACCTGTGGTGTAAACAACGCAACGTGTTCCTACACTTAAAAGCTTTGTTTCTTAAATCGCAGAGTATGCCATGGTTAGACCTTCAAAGTTGAGTATTGTACTATTTTATTTTTTTAATTTTACTATAATCACTTTTTCAGACGACCTTCCTACACCATATCTCGAAAATTATTACCTTGAGCAAACGAGATATACTACTCAAATAAAAACCTTTTAGCACAAATATCTCGTCAGATAGGAATAGAACAATATTGCCACGCTTAAAGCGTTGAGGCTTTAATGTATATTCAAGCCGCCTGAGGTGAATAGACTAAATGAACAAATAGGTATAAAAATGCAAGATTTATTAATTCAAGCGCAAAGTCTACAAAAATTTATTGATTTCTCGTGCTACCGGTGGAGTTACATCCGTCAACGAAAGGGAATCAAATGCACAATATTTGCAACTAAAGGCAATTATTTATCTCAAAAAAAGGGTTTGAAAAATACATTCCAAGTTTTTTTAATTACATGCAGAGATTTACATCAATTTTGGAATGAAGTAAAAGCACCGCGATTTGAGAAATACATGCAGAGCGCAGAGATTTTTATTTATAAAGAATTTGAACCATTATTGAATTTTTATAGAATTTAGTTATAGCAAGACTTGTCCTTCTGATGAATTAATCAATCAAAGCATTAAAAAAACTCGATGCTATACATATAGAAAATGCTTGGAAAAAGGCTCTCGAAAGACGGATTGATGACCCAGAAGGAGCAATTACATCTGCACGAACACTGATAGAAAGTGTATGCAAATATATCTTAGATGAAGCAAAAATTACTTACGATGACAGACAGGATTTACAAAAACTGTATAAACAAACAGCCGAATATCTCAACCTTGCACCATCACAACATACGGAAGATATTTTCAAGCAAATACTAGGTGGCTGCACTGCTACCATTGAAGGATTAGGTGTATTACGAAACCGTTTGAGCGATGCGCACGGTAAGGGAAAAATAGGAGTTAATCCCAAGCCCCGTCATGCACAATTAGCCGTTAATTTATCAGGAGCACTGGCAATTTATTTACTTGAAACTTGGGAACACAAACAAAAATCCTCAAAAAAATAACCTTTCAGGCTACCTGAAAATTTCATTTCAACCTGCACCCCAAAAAGCAGCCTGCACCCATCAAAAGGACCCCCATGAACATCACCCAAATCCTCTCTCAAGAACTCTCCGCCACCGCTGCGCAAATCACCGCTGCTGTCGAGCTTTTGGACGACGGCGCGACCGTGCCCTTTATCGCCCGTTACCGCAAGGAAGCCACGGGCGGGCTGGACGATACGCAGCTGCGCCAGCTGCCGAGCGGCTGCAATACCTGCGTGAGTTGGAAGAGCGCAAAGCCGTTGTTTTAAAAAGCATTGAAGAGCAAGGCAAGCTTTCAGACGACCTCAGGGCGCAAATCGAAGCCGCCGACAACAAAACCGCGCTGGAAGACCTGTATCTGCCCTACAAACCCAAACGCCGCACCAAAGCGCAAATCGCGCGCGAACACGGTTTGCAGCCGCTGGCGGATATGTTGCTTGCCGAGCAGCCGCAGGACGTGGAAACCGCCGCGCAGGGCTACCTGAACGAAAACGTCCCCGACGCCAAAGCCGCGCTGGACGGCGCGCGCGCGATTCTGATGGAGCAGTTTGCCGAAGATGCGGAACTCATCGGCACACTGCGCGACAAGCTGTGGAACGAAGCCGAAATTCACGCGCAAGTCGTTGAAGGCAAAAGAAACCGAAGGCGAAAAAAATTCAGCGATTATTTCGACCACCGCGAACCCGTCCGCGCCATGCCCAGCCACCGCGCGCTGGCGGTTTTGCGCGGCCGCAACGAAGGCGTGTTGAACATCGCGCTCAAATACCAGCCCGACGACACGCCGATTACGCAGCAAAGCGAATACGAGCAAATCATCGCCCGCCGCTTCAAGGTTTCAGACGGCCACAAATGGCTGCGCGACACCGTGCGCCTGACTTGGCGCGCGAAAAATCTTTTGTCGCTGGAACTCGAAGCCTTAGGGTCGTCTGAAAGAAGCCGCCGACACCGACGCGATTACCGTGTTCGCCCGCAATCTCAAAGACTTGCTGCTCGCCGCGCCCGCCGGACGGCTGACTACTTTGGGACTCGACCCGGCTACCGCAACGGCGTGAAATGCGCCGTAGTGGACGACACGGGCAAGCTGCTGGATACCGTCATCGTCTATTTACACCAAGAAAACAATATGTTGGCAACACTGTCGCGCCTGATTAAACAACACGGCGTGAAGCTCATCGCCATCGGCAACGGCACCGCCAGCCGCGAAACCGACAAAATCGCGGGCGAACTGGTGCGCGGAATGCCGGAAATGGGGCTGCACAAAATCGTCGTTTCCGAAGCCGGCGCATCGATTTATTCCGCGTCTGAATTGGCGGCGCGCGAGTTCCCCGATTTGGATGTTTCCCTGCGCGGCGCGGTGTCCATCGCCCGCAGGCTGCAAGACCCGCTCGCCGAGTTGGTCAAAATCGACCCCAAATCCATCGGCGTGGGGCAGTATCAGCACGACGTGAACCAAAGCCAGCTCGCCAAATCGCTGGACGCGGTGGTCGAAGACTGCGTGAATGCCGTCGGCGTGGACGTGAACACCGCGTCCGCCCCACTCTTGGCGCGGATTTCCGGTTTGAATCAAACCCTTGCCCAAAAACATTGTTGCCTACCGCGATGAAAAACGGCGCGTTCGACAGCCGCAAAAAAATTGCTGAGAGTACCGCGTTTGGGCGAAAAAAACCTTCGAGCAGGCGGCGGGGTTTTTGCGGATTAACGGCGGCAAAGAGCCGTTGGACGCGAGTGCCGTCCACCCCGAAGCCTATCCCGTCGTCGCCAAAATGCTGGCGCAACAAGGCATTACCGCCGCCGAACTCATCGGCAACCGCGAGCGCGTGAAGCAAATCAAAGCGTCCGACTTCACCGACGAACGCTTCGGCCTGCCGACCATTCTGGACATCCTGTCCGAGCTGGAAAAACCCGGCCGCGACCCGCGCGGCGAGTTTCAGACGGCCTCATTCGCCGAAGGTATTCATGAAATCAGTGACTTGCAAGTCGGCATGATACTCGAAGGCGTGGTCTCTAACGTCGCCAACTTCGGCGCGTTCGTGGACATCGGCGTCCATCAGGACGGTTTTGGTGCACATCTCCGCCCTGTCCAACAAGTTCGTCCAAGACCCGCGCGAAGTGGTGAAAGCCGGCGATGTGGTGAAAGTGAAAGTGCTGGAAGTCGATGCCGCACGCAAACGCATCGCGCTGACCATGCGCTTGGATGACGAACCGGGCGGCGCAGCCAAAGGGCAACAGGCCGTCTGAAACCCGACATCAAGAACGCCGCGACCGCAAACCTCAACGCAACGACCGCGTCCCAACCAATTCAGCGATGGCGGATGCGTTTGCGAAAATTGAAGCGTTAAGGTAGAAAACCAATTAAAGGCCGTCTGAAAAGTGATGTTCAGACGGCCTTTATTGTATGGGGCGAATGAGATAATTGGTAGAATGGATATAGTAATACGCCCGTTGAATGTTACCGATGCATTTTGTAGTGGGTATCTGCAAATAAGCGTATAGTTCCAAATATTACAAACCCATCATTACAACCTTAGGAGTTCAAACCATGAAACCTGTTTTGTTTGCCGCGCTGATTTCCTGTTTCTCCGTTGCTGCATATGCGGCCTGTACCGACAGCCAGCAGCAGTGCGTGATTTATAAAAACGGCAACGTCGCGACAGAAGGCGGCTGTACGGTTAGTAAATGCCAAAGTGCCGATGCGCAAGTGTTGAAATGGAAGCTGAAAAACGGCAAAGGCGTAACCGTGGAAATCGGAAAAAACGGTAAGGTTTTGGTGAACAAAAAACCGGGTGCGAAAGCGAACAACAGCAATGCGTCAGGCATGGGTTTGACATGCTATGCCGCCGATGCGGACAAACGCGAACAGTTCTGCTCGACCAATTATTGATTGGATTGTTGCTTTGATTAAAGGTCGTCTGAAAAGTGTTTCAGACGGCCTTGATGTTTATCCTTCCGATATTTTTTCATTGAGAAAGTCGATAAAGCTGCGCACTTTCGCGCTGAGGAATGCCCTGTCGACATAAGTGGCGTTCAGTTGGTCTGTCCAGATGGTGTAATCGGGCAGGGAGTTGGATCAATGTGCCGTCCTTCAATTCCTGCTGAACTGCCCAAAGGGGCTGATAGCCTATGCCTGCACCTGATTTAATCAGCTCGCGGATCATCAGTGTGTTGTCGCTGCGGATAACTGGGGAGAGGTGGAGAATGGCTTTTTCTGCGGTAGTGCGGTGGGTAATTTCCCAGTCTTGTTGACTGGTATAGGAAGGCAGAATAGCTTGATGCTGCATGACGGCTTCGGGTGTATCAGGGTGTGCCGTGTCGGGCAAGATAGTCGGGGCGGCAAGCAGGACGAATTCGATTTTGGCCAGCGGTTTGACGATCAGCGAAGGGAGGGGTTTTGGAAACGCGCAAGGCGAGGTCGAAGCCTTCGGCGATAAGGTCGATATGGCGGTTGTCGAGGACGAGGTCGAGCGTGACTTTGGGATAACGCTGGCGGTATTCTGCCAACCATGCGCTCATATTGCCGCCTGCAAACCACAGGGGCATGGTAACGCGCAACATACCTTGCGGCGTGTCGGTGCCGCCTGCCGCTTTTTGGGCGGCGGTGTCCAAGGTATCCAGCGCGTAGCTGCATTGGCGGTAGTATTCTTCGCCTGCTTCGGTCAGGTGGAGGTTGCGGCTGTTGCGGTGTAAGAGCTTGGCTTGAATGGTGTTTTTCCAGATGGCTGACGTGTTTTGCTGGCCATGGCGGTGGAAATGTCGAGCTGATCGGCGGCACGGGTAAAACTACCGCTTTGAACCACTTGGCGGAAAACTTTTAGGCTGAATAGGGTATCCATGATTTCTTATTAGGAAACGTTGTATCAATAATTTGAGTATATATCTCTTGCCGGGAATTATCTATACTGCACTTATTGAAATTGCTCCCTACCTCTTTCAGGTAGCCATTAAAATAAGGATTATTAAGATGTCAGCCCTCAAATCATTCCAACCTGTTGTATTGTCCGTCTTGCGTATTGTTGCGGCGTATTTGTTTTTGCTGCATGGCACGGCCAAGTTTTTCAGTTTTCCGATGTCCATGGGCGGCGCGCCTGAAGGCTTGATGCTAGTGGCCGGTATTTTGGAAATTGTCGGCGGTATCTTATTGATATTGGGTCTGTTTACCCGTCCGACCGCGTTTATTTTGTCCGGTCAGATGGCTGCCGCCTACTTTATGGCCCACGCGTCTTCTGGTAATGTTTTGTTTCCATTGGCCAACCAGGGCGAATCTGCCGTTTTGTTCTGCTTCGTGTTCCTATATCTGGCAGTAGCCGGTGGCGGAGCATGGGCGTTGGATAACGTTTTTGGTAAAGATAAAGATTAATTTAAGGAAAAGATCATGACTTATTCTGTTTTGCAACAAGCTGCTGAAACCCGTCGTTCTATCTATGCATTGAACAACACCCTGCCTCTGTCCAATGAGGAAGTAACCAAAATCATCGAACACGCTGTTTTGCATACGCCATCTTCTTTCAATTCGCAATCTGCCCGAGTGGTTGTATTGTTTGGCGAAGAACATGCCAAAGTGTGGCATTTTGTCGAAGAAGCTTTGCGTGCAATTGTTCCTGCCGAGCAGTTTGAAGCCACTGCGCAAAAACTGAACTTGTTTAAAGCAGGCGCGGCGACAGTTTTGTTCTTTGAAGATCAAGATGTTGTCAAAGGCTTGCAAGAGCAGTTCCCATCTTATGCGGCCAACTTCCCGATCTGGGCGGATCAGGCAAATGCCATGGTTCAATATGCTGTTTGGACAACATTGGCGGCTGCCGGTATCGGCGCCAATCTGCAACACTACAATCCGCTGCCTGATGCGGCCATTGCCAAAGAATGGAACTTGCCGGAAAGCTGGTTGTTACGTGCGCAAATGGTGATCGGCGGTATCGCGGCTCCAGCCGGTGAAAAAGCCTTCCAACCAATCGAAGGCCGTCTGAAAGTATTCGGCGCATAAATGAAATGATGTTTTACATAAAGGGCGCGATGTTTGCGCCCTTTGTAAAATAGCAGAATAAAAGGCCGTCTGAAAACAGTTTCAGACGGCCTTTTATCTATGTCATGAAAATCAACCGCGGCGCCAAGTCGTACCGCCGGCATTGTCTTCCAGAATGATTTTGTGTTCGTTCAGAAGGTCGCGGATACGGTCGGATTCCGCCCAGTTTTTATCCGCGCGTGCCTGTTTGCGGCGGGCGATTAAGTCTTCGATTTCTTCGTTGGAGAGGCCGTCTGAAACAGCACCGCCTTGCAGAAACTCAATCGGATCGCGTTGCAACAGGCCGATGATGCCGCCCAAAGCTTTTAGGCAGCCGGCGAGGTGCGCATCATTGGTTTTGTTCACTTCGCCTGTCAGTTCAAACAACACGGCAACCGCTTCGACCGTACCGAAATCGTCGTTCATGGCGGCGTAGAAGCGGCGGGTGTAGTCGTTGGCGTTTTCAGACAAATCAAACTCAGCCGCTGGTGTGTTTTTCAACGTAGTGTACAGACGGGTTAGCGCACCTTTTGCGTCGTCCAAATGTGCGTCGGAGTAATTCAACGGGCTGCGGTAGTGGGCGCGCAGGATGAAGAAACGTACGACTTCAGGGTCGTATTGTTTCAACACTTCGCGGATGGTGAAGAAGTTACCCAGCGATTTGGACATTTTTTTCCCCGTCCACGCGGATAAAGCCGTTGTGCAGCCAGTATTTAACGTGGCTGGCGATGCTTTGGCCGTGGTGAGTTTGCGCGTGGTCATGGCCGCAGGTATGTCCTGTCGCGCCGACGCTTTGGGCAATTTCGTTTTCATGGTGCGGGAACTGCAAATCCGCGCCGCCACCATGTATGTCGAAGGTGTCGCCGAACAGGTTTTCACTCATGGCAGAGCATTCGATGTGCCAGCCTGGACGACCGTTTCCCCACGGGCTTTCCCATGCCGGCTCGCCTGCTTTAGCAGCTTTCCACAACACAAAATCAAGCGGATCGCGTTTGAAACCATCCACTTCCACGCGCTCGCCCGCGCGCAGGTCGTCCAACGATTTTCCCGACAGTTGTCCGTAAGCGGAAAAACTCGCGCACGGCGTAATAAACGTCGCCATTTGCAGCAGGGTATGCCTTACCGTTTTTGAATCAAGGTTTCAATCATAGCAATCATTTGCGGAATGTTTTCCGTTGCCTTCGGCTCGATGTCGGGACGCAACACGCCCAAAGCATCGGCATCTTCGTGCATGGCCTGAATGAAACGCGCGGTCAGTTCGCCGATGGTTTCGCCATTTTCAGCCGCACGCGCGATGATTTTGTCGTCGATGTCGGTAATGTTACGCACATAAGTGAGCGGATAACCGCACTCGCGCAGCCAGCGGGCAATCATGTCGAACACGACCATCACGCGGGCATGACCCAAGTGGCAATAGTCGTAAACGGTCATGCCGCAAACGTACATACGCACGTTTTTAGGGTTGATGGGGTGAAGGGTTCTTTTTGACGGGTCAGGGTGTTGTAGATGGTGGTCATGGGATTTTCAAATTTTGTGTAAACAGAGGGAAATTATTTTGGATTTTTTGTGTAGGCAAATTCTTTATTCATAAGCTAAAAAAGAATCAAAAAAATTAATCCATTTGAAAGTATGGTTTGCTCGATTGGCTTTACCCAATCGACTAAATGTTTGTTTTTCAGATATTGATGTTGATTTATCCATATTTGCAGCTGTGGATAAACCGATGAGTTATCAAAAATAAAACTTTCGTCAGCAAACGGCAGTGCGATATGAAGGTTTCGCAGACTCACATGGTAGCGTTTGAGGATTAACTCAGGATCTATCCAGTGTCCGCCGCTTGCGACGCGCTCCTGCATACGGCGGATATTTAATTCGGGCGTCGCAAGGCCGATATAGTTGAGTATGACGTAGAATCCGGCATTGCTGGCCGTTTGAATGCGTGTAAGGGCGGATTTGCCGGATAAGGTCGATTCCATGGAAAAAGAAATTCGATTATCCAACGCTTGACGGAATAAGCGCAATGCGGTTTTTCCCGCTTCTATATCGGCTAAGCGAGGCATTTCAGGATTAATTTCTGCTGCGATATGGTCAGAATCAATTACTAATGAGACACGATCTTGATTGAATTGGCGCAGGGTAGATTTGCCTGAACCGTTAGCACCACAGTAAAAATCGCTTTAGGCCGGTTGTTTGACATGGCCTACTGTTCTTTGATTACCGGAAGGATGGTATTCGATAAGGTTGCCTTCATCATCGACTACCGTGATGACGGCGTATTTCCGTTTTTCTGCCAGCCATGCCTGATACAAAGTTTTAAGCATGGCTTGCTTTTTCGCCAATTCGACACGTTGTTTATCAGAAATCATGATCTTCCTTGCTTTTTGTTCCTGTATTCAGACGGCCCTATATTACATTAAACAGGCCGTCTGAAAACTTTTTATTTCCTTACTCCGGCTTAAATACACCTGTGTCCGTTTTAGGCTGCTGTTCGGCAATTTCGGCTTTTTGTCGCTGCCTGCTCCGCTTCTGCCTTTTCGGCTTCGATGCGTTTTTCTCGGTCAGGTATTGGTTGATTTGGTGTACCAATTCCTGCGTACCTTAGTGGGTCAGGGCGCTGATTTGGAAGAGGCGCGGGGTTTCCATATCAAATTGGAAACGGTCGTCTGGTTTCGGATAGTCCCAGCCGATGGCTTCGAGGAAGGCGGCGCTACGCGCTTTGGCTTCTTCTTCGTCAAGCATGTCGAGTTTGTTCAGCACCAGCCAGCGCGGTTTGTCGTAGAGCTCTTCGTCGTATTTGCGCAATTCGTTGATGATGGCGAGGGCTTCTTCTGCTGGGTTGACGGCTTCGTCAAAGGGAGCCAAATCGACGACGTGCAACAGCAGGCCGGTACGCGATAAGTGTTTGAGGAAGCGGTGGCCGAGGCCTGCACCTTCTGCCGCGCCTTCAATTAGGCCGGGGATGTCGGCCATGACGAAACTGTGGTTTTCGTCGATGCGCACGACGCCCAAGTTTGGATGCAGGGTGGTGAAGGGGTAGTTGGCGATTTTGGGGCGCGCGGCGGATACGGCGGTAATCAGGGTGGATTTACCGGCGTTGGGCATGCCTAACAAGCCGACATCGGCGAGGACTTTAAGCTCGAGTTGCAGGGAGCGGGTTTCGCCTTCTTCGCCGGGCGTGGATTGTTTGGGTGCGCGGTTGACGGAGGATTTGAAGTGGATATTGCCCAAAGCCGCCTTTTGCCGCCTTTGGCGAGGCAGACGCGCTGGCCGTGATAAGTGAGGGTCGGCAACGATTTCGTCGGTGTCGAGGTCGCGGATGAGGGTGCCGACGGGCATTTTGAGGACGATGTCGTCTGCACCTGCGCCGTAGCGGTCGGAGCCGTGGCCTTTTTCGCCGTTTTTTTGGCTTGGTAGCGTTTGACGAAGCGGTATTCGACGAGGGTATTGGTGTTTTCGTCGGCTTCGCCCACACGCTGCCGCCTTTGCCGCCGTCGCCACCGTCGGGACCGCCACGCGGTACGAATTTTTCGCGGCGGAAACTGGTTGCGCCATTACCGCCTTTGCCTGCGGCGACTTCGATTTTTGCTTCGTCGATAAATTTCATGATGTTCTCTTATGGGTATTCGGTTGTTTCAGACGGCCTTTGTTAATAGAGGAGCTTGGTGTCTGAACGGATAAAATGTTGCTTATTATAAAGGATATTTTCGGTTTTAGGCCGTCTGAAATATGGTTTCAGACGGCCTTGGATTTGATTGGGCGAGGGCTTGGTCGATTTCTTGATAGAGTTGGGAGAAATTGGGTTCGCCAACGTAGGTTTTAAGGATGTTGCCGTTTTTGTCGATCAGGACGGAAGTCGGGTAAACCTGTGTGCCAAAGGCTTTCGCGGCAGTTTTGTCGGCATCGTACATGACGGTGAAGGGAATGCCGTATTCTTTGACGTACTGATGGACGCTCTCAATAGGGGTCGATGGGCTGGGCAATGCCGAGGACTTGGAAGTTTTTGCCTTGATAGTCTTGGGCGGTTTTGATGATTTTAGGCATTTCGCTCACGCAACCGGGGCAGGAGGGAAACCAGAAGTTAATGAGGGTAACTTTGTCTTTTAAATCGGCGTTGGTAATGGTTTTGCCTTGCAGATCGGGCAGGGCGAAATCAGGGGCGGCTTTGTTGCTGGGGATAAGGACAAAGGTGAGAAGCGCGCCAATCATGGCAACGATGAGGAGTGTGAGTATTTTTTTCATGATTCGAGATTTTGAATTGCGTGTGCTAAGGTTTGGGGAACGCTGATGCTGCGGCCGCTTTCGCTGCTGACGGGCATAAGGGTAACTTCGGCTTCGATGGCGGCTTTGCCGTTGGGCAGGGTTGCGGTTTGGCTGAGGATGATGTGGCGTGTGCCGATGTCTTTCAGACGGCCTGTAAAGGTTAAAACATCGCCTTCAAGCGACGGGCGGCGATAGCGGATATCAACGCGTGCAACAACGAGCATGATGCCTTTGAGTTCGGACAGAAGGTCATGCTCTTGAAAAAACGTCCAGCGCGCTTCTTCGAGAAATTCGAGGTAGCGCGCATTGTTGACGTGGCCGTAGCCGTCGAGGTGGTAGTTGCGGACGGTCAGTTTCATCAGTTGAGATTGATGGGTTGGAACTCTTCGCGTGCGATTGGTTCGTGTTCAAGGTCGGTAATTACGGTGGAGAGTTGGATGTCGAACCATTCGTTGAAAAATGTCGGCGTCCAAATCCGGCCATTCGCTTTCGTCTTCGCACCAGTCGGCCAATTCGGCAGCAAAAATGTCTTCAAAAGCGCGCTTCGATTTCGTCCCATACTTCGTCGGCAGTTTCGCACGGGCGAACGAGGTAGGAGTTGGCATCGGCTTGGATATCTTCAAGCGTCAGGCCGTCAAGGTGATTGCCGGGCAGGGATTTCAGCCAGTTCCAAAAATGGATCGAGGGGGATAAGCAGGAAGACGCTGCGGTTGACTTCGTACATGGTGTTTTCCTTGGTTTCTGTATAGTTGAATGATATAGCAAAAGGTGGTGGACTGGCTATCTTTTGGGGGATAAAGGCCGTCTGAATTTCAGACGGCCTTTATTTTTGGAAACAATCAGGGATTTTCTGATGGTGTTTGATACAGGGTTTGGGGATTGGCTGTATCGGGAATTTCTGCCGGAGCGGTTTGGGGTGCTGCTACCGGTTCGGAAGTGGCGTTGCTGTCCACCAAGTCGTCGATGTCGATGTTGTCGTCTTCGCTTTGAGGGAGCGTGCCGCCGGTTTGTTGGGTGCGGACTTTCATGTAAAGGTCGCGTGTGTAGCTGTATTTGTCGATGGCTGCGCCTTCGAGGCTGTCGGTCAGGTCGAGCAGTTCTTCACGGGTGTTGATGGCCTGCAGGCCGATTGTGCCCCAGCGTCCTGCTCTGGTGTGGAAGACGGCGTTTTTAACTGGGTAGACGGTGGTAACGGCGTTGCCAATGGTATCGCGTACGGTAGATGGGCCGAACAGGGGGACAACGAAGTAGTTGCTGTTTTTCCAGCCCCATGAGGCGAAGGTGTCGCCGAGTGTGTTTTTATTGCTGGGTACGCCGCCTGCACCGGCTACGTCGATTAAACCGCCCAGGCCGAAGGTGGTGTTGATGCCGACGCGGACGAGGTCTTCGCTGGCGCGTTTGACGTCAAGGCGCAGAACGTTGCTGCCGAAGCTGACGACGTCGCGCAGGTTGTTGAAGAAGTTGATCACGCCGGTACGCACCGGTTTGGGCGTTACTTTGCGATAGCCGCGTGCGACAGGGGAAAGGACGTATTTGTCTGCTTTGTCGTTGAACTTGGAAACGGTACGGTTGTAGCCTTCGTAAGGATCGGCCGGATTGCGTTCGGCAAGTGCGGGAGCGGAGGCTATGCTGATGAGGAGGCAGAGGGAAGCGGTGGTTTTTTTCATGATTGCAACCAGTCTTTGATTTCGTAAAGTTCGGCCAGTGCGCGGACGGAATCAGGAATGTTTTGAATGGTCGGTTTTTTGTCTATCCGGCGCAGAGCGTTGAGCAGCAGGGAAACGCAGGCTGAATCTGCTTTGCCTACTTGGCTGAAGTCTATGCTGTCTGTTTCTTTCAGACAGCATTGCTGTTCGTAGCGCGCAAAGGCGGAGGCAGTCAGGGTTTTGACGGTAACGTCGCCGCTGATGTAGAGCGTGCCGTTGCGGATTTCTGTTTGCATGGTGTCTTTATGATGTAAGGCACCATGCCGTCTGAACATCAGGCGGCATGGTGCGGGGTGGATTATTTACCGCCGTTTTTGGCTTTCAAGTCGGCAATCAGGCCGTCAATGCCTTTGGCTTTGATGGTTTCGCCGAATTGGTTGCGATATACGGTAACCAAGCTTGCGCCTTCTACTGCGACATTGTATGCGCGGTATTTGTTGCCGCTTTGGTAGGTGGTGAAGTCCATGTTAACCGGTTTTTGGCCGGAAACGTTGATTTCGGCGCGGACAACGATTTCTTTACCGCCTTTGTTTACGACAGGGTTATCTTTGATGTTGACCTTGGCGTTTTTGAATTTCAGCATGGTGCCGGAGTAGGTGCGGATCAGCAGGGGTTTGGAACTCTTTGGTCAACGCTTGTTTTTGTGCGTCAGTCGCAGTACGCCATGGGTTGCCGACGGCCAAAGCGGTCATGCGTTGGAAGTCGAAGTAAGGGAATGGCGTAGGCTTCGGCTTTTTGGCGTGCGGTGTTGGCATCACCGCTGTTGAGGATTTTTCAGCACTTGAACGGAGTTTTCACGGACTTGGTTGACTGCGTCGGCAGGAGAGGCAAATGCCATGCTGATGCTCAATACGCCGATGCTCAATGCGCTGATGAAGGATGTTTTTTTCATGGGAGTGTCCTGAATATTGGGTTGATATGTGTTTATTGTTCGTTTTGACCGGCAGATTCACTGTCTGCGTTTTTCTCGGCAAAGCTGGTCATGAATTTGCCGATAAGGTTTTCTAAAACCATGGCGGAGCTGGTGACGGTAATGGTGTCGCCTGCCGCCAAAGAATCAGTATCGCCGCCTTGTTGCAGGCCGATGTATTGTTCGCCCTAATAATCCTGAAGTCAGGATTTGTGCGGAAACGTCGCTGCTGAACTGATATTGGCTGTCCAGATTGAGGGCGACTTTGGCCTGATAGGATTTAGGGTCGAGCTGAATGGAGGCAACGCGGCCCACCAGTACGCCTGCGGATTTGACCGGAGCGTTGGTTTTCAAGCCGCCGATGTCGCTGAAATCGGCATAGACGGTGTAGGTTTGAGAGGATTTGCCGAACGATTGTCCGCCGGCGGCGCGGAAGGCAAGAAAGCCGATAGCGGCCGCGCCCAGTAAGACAAACAGTCCTACCCAAAATTCCAAAGCATTTTTTTCATGTGCTATTGTCCTTGTTTCATTCTTTTCTAAGTGTCGTTTCAGACGGCCTTTAGTCGGTAAACATCCATGCGGTCAACATGAAGTCGACAGCGAGGATGGTCAGGGCGGAAGACACTACTGTGCGTGTACTGGCGCGCAAAATACCTTCGGAAGTCGGTACGCAGTGGAAGCCCTGATGTACGGCGATCAGCGTAACGGCTACGCCGAAAGCGGCGGATTTGATTAAGCCGTTGAGTACGTCGTAATGGAAGGTAATGTTGTTTTGCATTTGCGACCAGAAAATACCGCCGTCCAAACCCAGCCATTCGACACCGACCAAATACGCGCCGTAAATACCGGCAACGTTGAAAAATCGAAGCTAACAAAGGCATGGAAAACACACCCGCCCAAAAGCGCGGCGCAACCACGCGTGCCACAGGGATCGACCGCCATCACGTTCATTGCTTCAAGCTGCTCGGTGGTTTTCATCAAGCCGATTTCGCTGGTCATGGCACCGCCCGCGCTGCTGGCAAACAGAATGGCCGCCAATACGGGACCCAATTCGCGCAACAGGGAAGCGGCAACCATATAGCCCAAAATATCGGCGGATTTGAATTTTGCCAGCTGCGTATAGCCTTGCAAGCCCAATACCATGCCGACAAACAGGCCGGAGACGGCAACAATCAGGACAGACAACACGCCTGCAAAAGTAAACCTGGCGGATGCTCAGGCGTGGACGGGTAAACGCCGTACCTGATTTGGCCAGGATGTGCAGGAAAAAAACAGCGTAATGCTACCCAGCGATTGGATGAAGCCGAGGGTTTTTGCCCCGACGGAACGGATAAAAATTCATAGGTTTCAGTTGATTGGTTAAATGGTTTTCAGACGGCCTTGTTTAAGTTTCAGACCGTCTGAACATCAGCCCAGCAAGTCTTGTTTTAAAGTCGTTTGCGCTGGATAGCGGTAGGCGACAGGGCCGTCTGCCAAACCGCCGACAAACTGGCGTACCCAAGGCGAGTCGAGTTCGCGCATTTCTTCGGGTGAGCCGGAGAACATGATTTCGCCGTGTGCCAGGAAAAATGACTTGATCGACGATTTCCAATGATCTTTTCAATATCATGCGTTACCATCACGCTGGTTGAGCGCAGGGGCTTTGTTGGCACGGCTGATGAGGGTGGGCGATAACGCCCAGCGAAATCGGGTCAAGGCCGGTAAAAGGCTCGTCGTACAACATGATTTCAGGGTCGAGCGCAATCGTACGCGCGAGGGCGACGCGGCGCGACATACCGCCGGAAAGCTCGGAAGGCATCAGGTTTTCAACACCGCGTAAACCGACTGCATTCAGTTTCAACACGACCAAATCGCGGATGACCGCTTCGGGCAAATCCGTCAGCTCGCGCATGGGGAAGGCGATGTTGTCGAAGACGGATAAGTCGGTGAACAATGCGCCGTGTTGGAATAAAAACGCCCATACGGCGGCGGTGTTCGTATAGTTCCTGCGCTGAAAATGCGGCCAAATCGCGCCCTTCAATCAGCACTTTGCCCGATTGCGGGTGGATTTGACCCGTAATCAGCCGCATCAGCGTGGTTTTACCGCTGCCCGAACCACCCATTACGGCGGCGAAATTGCCTTGTGGAATGCTGAAGTTGATGTTGTTCAGAATAGGACGGTCGCCATATGCGAAGGCAACGTCTTTCATTTCGATGAAGGGTGTGGAACTCATGCAGGAGAGGGGTGTCGAAAAAAATGTATTTTTAATTACGGGTATTGTAAAGGGTATTGGATATTCGGGCAATTTTCAGACGGCCTGCGCTTAGGAATAACGGGTAAAAAAACGTGTGAAAGAATGCAGAAGCGTTGGTGGTACGGTCGTTTTGTCGCATGTTGTGTCAAACATACAGACAGCTGTGTAGGGTATATAAAGAGATGGGCAAACATGCCCACCTTATTTTTAATATTTCTGCAAACCTTCTACCTTAATTTCTTTGGCATTGGCATTGATGAAGGCTTGAGTCGCTTTCATCGTGGCTTGGATGCGCGGATCGTTCCAACGCACGATTTGGTTGTTTTCATCGCGCTTGTCTGACCAGATAATCACGCCGTCGGTGTATTTTTTTGCTGATTTCGAGCATTTTGCGCCAGCGGACGGGGTCGATGAATTGCTTTGAAATAAGGGCTGTTGGTGGCAGAATAATATTGCGGCCAGATGTAGCCGATGATTTTTTTGTTGGGAAAGCGTTGATGGATGTCGTCAACGGCGGTTTTCACGTCTTTTTCCCATTGCACTAAATCGGGGAAGTGATGTAGAACACAGGATTGGCATAGTCGCTGATGGCGGCGGTGGACGCACGGCGTTTGCCGACTTGTCGCCATTTAGCCAAAATGGCTTCGTTGTCAACGTTGGGGCGGTAGTGGCGGATGCCGTGCAGGTGTTCGGAAGGCATGCCGTAGTTGCTGATGACGGCGCGCGGGTTTTCTTCTCTGAAGATTTGGTACATCCGTTCGAAGTCGGTTCTCAATTCGTCGGGTGTCAGCAGTTGGCCGTCTTTTTCGGCAAACCAGCTTTCGATGTCGGTGGAAATGGTGCGGTAGCCTTCGCGGCGCGATTGCTTGGCCAATTCGCGGATACGCGCTTCATTGAGTACGCCGTGTTTGCGTTTGCCCGTCGGATCGGGTTTGACCAGCTCGCTTTCGTAAACCAAGAACACTTTTGGAGAGTTTGTCGGCGGTCAGGTCGGGTTTGCCGACGTAGTCCATGCGGTCGTAGATGATGAAATCTTTGGCATGGGCGGAGAGGGCGGTCAATAAGAGGACGAGGGGCAAAAAGGCGGTTGGGCTTCATATTTTTAGGCAGATAAGGGAAAAGGGCCATTGTACGGGAAGCGGTGTTAAAGTGAGTCAAAGGCCGTCTGAAAGGATAAAAAGTTCTTTCAGACGGCCTTTTATTTGAATCTAGCAGGAATATTCAGCTTTATGGCTAGTGTCACGGATTTATTGCGCTGCAGTTTTTTTCCAGTAATAGGAAAGTTTCGGCTTTGTTGCGCGGTCTTGCGCCTTGCCACAAGGTTTGCCAGCCCGAAGGTGCGTCGACATTGGCGGCTTGGCGGATGAGGCGGTAGCGGCAGGACGGGTTGTCGGTCGTGGTTTTAATATGGCTGTATTGTGTCCACGCGATGCGGGTGCGCTGGTCTTGGCTGTCGATGTTGATACATTCGAGGCCGTCTGAAAGTTTCTGTTTCAATTCGGAAGAAAGCGCGGCTTCCATTTGGTGTACCACCGGCGCATGGCTTTTGGCGGCGTTGAGCCACGGTAAAAAAACAGGGTCATCAGCAAGGCCCAAGCCAAGGTAACGCCGGCTGCCCAGTTGGTCACGGCTTGGCGGCCGCGGATGTTTTTACGCGTAATCGCCCAGAGCCACAACGGGGTAAACAGCAGGGCGACGGTCATCGGAATCGGATCGATGTCGGGGATGTAATATGGGCTGAAAATAGGCGGCGCGTTCGGCCAGTTTGGCAGGCCAGCCGTAGTTCATGGCGAAGAAGCCCAGCCACAGGAAGGCGGCAATCAGACCAAATGCCATGATGCCGAACCAGTTGATAAATGCCGCTGCGCCGCGACGCAGGCCGTCCAGTTGTGCTGCGCCGAGTAGTGCGAGCGGCGGCAACAGCCAAAACGAGGTTGTCTTGCAGGCGTTGTGGGTTGATGGCGAGCAGGGCTGTCATGATAACCAACCACGACAGGCTCAGAATGCCCCAGTTTTTATCGTGGATACGCGTGCGGCTGAGCGTCCATGCCGCCAGCGGCCAAGCAGGCAGGGTAAACCACAGCAGGTTTTTCAGATAATAGGGCAGGGTTGAAGGCCGTCTGAATTTGATGGAAACCGCCGAATACGCCCTAAGGAATAATGGTTGAACCAAATATCAAACCATTCGGGATGAGTTCTGGATAAAAACCAGAGGGTACAGAATCAGCAGGGGCAGGGAAACGACGATGGCGCCAATCAGAGTCAGCAGATAACGTTTGCTTTGCCAAGTGGAATGGAACGATAGGGCAAGTGCCAAAAAACATCATTGTCGCGGTCAGCAGATAGCCTGATGAGAGGGAGAGTAAAACCCAGCCGCTGCACAACAGCAAAATGGCAATAATGACGCGGCGGCGTGCCAGTGAAAAGCCGCACAGAATCAATCCAAACGCGGCAAAAGCGGCCGACATGGGATTGAGGAAGTGGGCGATGGGCAGCAAACCGATGCTGCCGATAAGGATTAAGACAACGCTGCGGCCGTGGTGTCTGCCGAGAAAGTTGAAAGCCGGCAAAACCGCAGGCGGTCAGTCCGATGGCGGTAAATACCACGCCGGCAAAACGTGCGGCATCATAGGCATCGGCCGCCCAAAGGCGAAAAACAGGGTTTGGAATGCGGTTGCCGCCCACAAAAAAGCAGGGGAGATGGTGAAGTCGGGTTGGCCGAAGATTTGCGCAACCAACAGGCTGCCGCCGTTTTTCATGGATTCGGAGGCGGTAAAGAGGGAGGGTTCGGCAGGGTTCCACAAGTCATGCGAGAACACGCCCGGCCACAGCCAGGCAAAAGGCCATCAGCAGCAGAAGCCATGGTTTTTTTCATGGGTTTTTGGGGGCGGCGCGGATCGGGCGGTGTGTAAGTCAGCATGGAAGGTCAAAAAAACGGTTGGTTTGAATAGCAATGGTACAGGGTTTGACGGGTTTGCGCGATATGCCGGACCGGAGCGCTTTGTAAAATAATGCTTACGGCTCGTTTTTATCGGGTATTTGGAATGATATGGCATTCGGTATGACGACCAAAAGCTCAGGCCGTCTGAAAGAAATATTTCAGACGGCCTGAATGCAAAAAGACTGCATGAAGCAGTCTTTTTGACAAAGTGGCAATTAGCGTTTGAACAGGTTGCCGAATTTGTTGTTGAATTTGTCCACACGACCGGTAGTGTCAACGATTTTTTGAGTACCGGTGTAGAAAGGGTGGCACAGAGAGCAAACCTCAACGTTGAAGCTGTCTTTTTCCATTGCGGATTTGGTCACGAATTTGTTGCCGCAAGAGCAGGTAACGTTGATTTCGTGGTAGTTCGGGTGAATACCTTGTTTCATTTGATTTCCTTTCGATTAAGCGGGCACAGGGGTTTTTGCCTGTACTTCAGTTAAGCGTGGAATTTTTCGCTATTTTTTTGGCTGTTTCGTCAAGAGGATATTTTTGTATGCAGGGCAGTTTCGCAACAGAAGAGAACAGTTTAGAATAGAATCTCAAACCAAATATTATGCGGTCAGATTGTAATCTAACTGAAAAGAGGATGTAAAACCTCCTCTAGATGTGAAACTTTAAGAAGAATAATAGTCTGAATAATATTTACGCTTGTACGAACAGGAGGCGGAATTAATGTGGAAAAAGGATATTGACGTGCATTTTGCGTGTTTGGGGAGGATGTTGCCTCCGTCTTATTGCAAAACCATTCGGCAGAATTGCGCAAAAATTCCGTGCTGCTTTGGCTGCGTGCATTTCTCCAAACATCGGTAAAAAACGTCAATATTGAAAAAAAGGTGGATACGTTTTTCCGGATACAGTAGTCGGCGATAATTCGGGTATCGGCGTAAATTGCGAAATCTGCCACGGTTTGACCCTCGGCAAGAACGTGATGATGGGGCCGGAATGCCTGTTTTATTCGATCAACCACAAATTCAACCCTGAAACCCGCCGCTTTGAAGGTTATACAGATATCAGCCCGATTGTGATTGAAGATGATGTTTGGATTGGTCGGCGTGCGATTATCATGGGCGGTGTTACCATCGGCAAGGGCGCGGTAATCGGTGCAGGTTCGGTGGTCACCAAAGATGTGCCGCCTTATTGCGTGGCTGCGGGCAATCCTGCAATTGTTCGGAAAAACTGCTGAATGAGCAAGAGCTTGCAGCCGAATAGCGTGAACGAAACCATAAACAAAAGGCCGTCTGAATTTCAGACGGCCTTTTTAATATTGATTAAGCGGCAATTTTTCACATTCTTTAATGCAAGCCAAGCAAGACTCGTAGCAGGCTTTGCATTCAGCGTGGTGGCCGGCGTGTTCTTTGCAGGCTGCAGCACATTGTTTGCAGGCTTCGATGCACACTTTTGCCAAAGATGGGGTCAGGCGTGAATTTTGGGCAGCGAGGTTTTGCAATGTGCCGCACAGTGCCAACATTTGGTTAGCGCCGGCTGCGCAGTCTTTCATGGAAGTATCGCCTTCGCTCAACAGGGCGATGCAGTGCGCCAAACAGATTTGGCCGGCTTCAACGCAATGTGCAGCCGCTTTGCGCGCAGCTTCATAGGCGCGCGGTGCAGAATGCGCGTGACCAGCATGACCGGCGTGGTGTGCATGGCCTGCATGGTCGTGAGCGCGGGCGAAAGAAGCGGCGGCGGTGAGGGAAACAGCAGCGGCGCTGCCGATAAATTGACGACGGTTCATAAGATAGAGTCCTTTTTGTGTTGTTAAATAATATTACGAATGATTAAATCTATTCGATAACAATAGGTTAACATATTATTTGTTTGTAAACAATAAAGGCTGCCTGAACTTTTAGGCGGACTTTCTTTTAGATTTACGCGTTAGATTGATAGAGTTTTCTTTTTCTGAATCAGCAGCCTCAACGAAGTTGCCGCGCTGTCTAAGACCATATCAATATATCCAAACATAAAAGGTTTTACTAATAAAGAAAAGGCCGTCTGAAAAATATTCAGACGGCCTTTATTCAAACTAAAGCCTACATCAGATGATTTCTAAAATGAAGTACTGACGCAGTTTTTTTCGTACACATGGCTTTTGTACGTTGATACAACCATTGGTTATGATGCGGTCGGCCACATGAGGGGAGACGATGCGTTCCATGCGTCTTTCTTGTGGCTTGAGCGTCCATACCCTATGTAACGCAAACAGAAAGTCATTTTTCTTCTTTGAAGCCGATAACTTCGCCACCGTAACCCGGTTTGCTGGTCATCATCGGCGTCATATTGAATTTGCCTTTCGGCGTGGTCTTGCCAATCAGTACCGGATGGCACTGACCGTCATCGGCAAAGCAAAGCTCCGCCTTAGCTGTATTGACCACAACTTTTTTTGCGTTGGATACAGTCGCTGACAGCATCGGCAGCGGCCAAAGAATTCAGGCCTGCTGCCAAGGCTATACCCAATAGGATCCGTTTCAAATTTGTCCTTATTGACGGATGTGTTTAGGAGTTTCTTTAATGATCTCGCGGATGATCACTTGAGGCTCTTGTTTAGGGTTTAGGTGTAGGTGCTGGAGGAGGACATACGGCATCTTTAGGGAATACTGGATTCCAGAAGAAGCTGCGTGCAAATTTGTCTTTGTCGAAGATCACTTTGTATTGGCAAGTAGTGATGCCTTCAACGCCGGAAGTGTTTTCAGGGTCAACACCTACGCCTGGGGTGTAGAAGTGGAACAGATAGTCCCATTCACGCACGCCAACCATACCTTCGTCGTAGTGAGGACGGCCGAGGATTTTGTAGATGTCGTCTTTGGTCAGGCTGGGACGCATTTGATCCAGCTCGTCAAAAGTCGGGAATGTACCGCGGCCTTTGTTGAAGGTCAGGGAGTAAGGTTTGGGGAAGCGTGGCTCGTCTGTAGTGCCTTCAGGAGTGATTTTTGCTCTTAGTAGCACAGGGCGGCCAGCAGGCCGGTAGCCAGCAGAACGAAGCCCACTTTTGCGATTTTTTTCATTTGATAATCCTTTTTATTGATTTTTACCGGCCGAACTTTTCAGACGGCCTGTTAGTGCCGGCAGCGAGTTTGCCGGTTTACCCAAATAATGTTGTGCTTCTTAAAGATGTCCCCGACGGTTTGACAAACAGAACATCGGCACATTCCGGCAGGGCATTGCGCCTCATCTCCGTTGTATCCGCCTGAATCGGCAGAACCGTTCAGACGGCCTGACTGACATTTATTGTCACTTTGTAACAATTTCACTGCGAGTAAGGCTTGGGGTTTAGAGATTTCGGTTTTTGATAAATCAGGTTGTATTGCGTAATACCTTGTTATCTTTGTGCTTTAGTTCTTTTTGGCATTTGCCGGAGATTAGGTACTAATCTTTCGGGTGTTATTCCTGCAAATTGTATGTCAGTTTTTCCTTTATACGCATAATCTGTGTATGCCAGAATGTTGGCTTATACAATATTCATATTAACGAACCAGAAACGGATTGTACCTTTTTCTCATGCCCGATACTGGTCATGCGGCCGTGTCCGGCTATAACTTGCGTGGTTTCGGGCAGGGTTAATAGTTTAGCGCAGATATTGTTTATAAGGTCATCATGATTGCCGCGCGGAAAATCTGTGCGACCAACGGTCTCATAAAATAAAACATCGCCTGCGACTAAAAGACCGTTTTCGGCGTTATAGAAAACGACTTGGCCGGGAGTGTGGCCGGGAATGTGGAGGACTTGGAAGCTGTGGTTGCCGACCTTGAGCGATTCTCCTTCTTCCAACCAGCGTGTCGGCGTGAATGACGGAGAAACGGGGAAGCCGTATTGCGCCGTCGTTTGCGGAAGGGCTTGGAGCAGGAATTCGTCGTCTTTGTGCGGGCCGAGAACGGGTATATCGCAGGTTTTCAAAAGTTCAACTACGCCGCCTGCGTGGTCAAGATGGCCGTGGGTCAGCCAAATGGCGGTCAGCTTGAGGCCTTTGTTTTGGACTTGTTGCAATAAATAGGGTACATCGCCGCCGACATCGGTCAAAACGGCTTCTTTGGTTTCATCGTCCCAAATCAGCGTGCAGTTTTGACGGAAGGGGGTAACGGCGTTGATTTCAAATTGAGTGCCATGGGTGTTCCTAGGAAAAGGCTTGTTTAATGTTGTTTACGTTTCAGACGGCCTTTTGCACATGGGTGCATACTTTCGGTTACAAGCGCAGCTTTTACGCAACAGAGGCCGTCTGAAAATGGAAAAATACCTATTTTTAACCTGTGGCAGACCATACGCAACGAAGCCGAGCAGTCGGCGGCGGAAGAACCTATGCTGGCCAGCTTCCTCCACATGACCGTGCTGCGGCACGACAGTTTGGAGGGTGCTGGCCTTTCACCCTGTCGAGCAAGCTGGCAATCCGACCATGGATATGCGCACGCTGTACGAACTCTACCTGCACGCGCTGGGAAAAGAACCGTCCATCGGCGAAGCCGTCCGCACCGACATCACCGCCTATTACGAACGCGACCCCGCTTGCGACCAATACTGCCTGCCGCTTTTGTATTTCAAAGGATACCACGCCATTCAGGCGCACCGCATCAACCACTGCCTGTGGAAGGAAGGGCGCAAAACGCTGGCCTATTTCCTGCAAAACCGCGCTTCCGAAGTGTTCGGCGTCGATATCCATCCGGCCGCCCGTTTCGGGCAGGGGATTATGATTGACCACGGCACCGGCGTCGTTATCGGCGAAACCGCCGTTTTAGGCAACGACATTTCCATCCTTCACGGCGTAACCCTCGGCGGTTCGGGCAAAGAGGGCGGCGACCGCCACCCGAAAAATCGGCGACGGCGTGATGATAGGCGCGAACGCTTCCGTGTTGGGCAACATCCGCGTGAACGAATGCGCGAAAAATCGGCGCGGGCAGCGTGGTGGTGGCGGAAGTGCCCGCCTACAGCACCGTCGTCGGCGTGCCCGCCTGCGTGGTCGGCAACAAATCGCATGCCAAACCGGCGGAGTAAATGAATCAGAATTTTTATGAGGAAATGAATCAGGATTTCTATATCTGAACCTGTCCGTTCGGTAAGCGGTAAAACCTTGAGGCCGTCTGAAAACAAAACATCCCTGTTTTTCAGACGGCCTCCCCTGCCGCCGCGCCCAATAACATTACCGACCTCGGTACGTTGAAAAACGGTAATTCAGGGGCATTCGCGAGCAAATGCTGTCAACAGCGACGGATCGCAAGTGTTTGGATATGCGGACAACGATAACGGCGAACAACGTGCCACCGTTTGGTCGGGCAGCAACTGGGCCACCAAAACAGAACTCGGCACGCTGAAACGCGATAATTCGGGCTTTTCACGTGCACAGCCGTCAGCCACGACGGCTCGGTAGTAGCCGGAGAGGCGCATAGCGACAACAGTCTCTATTATCGCGCTGTCGCCTGGTCGGGCAGCAACTGGGCCACCAAAACCGACCTCGGTACGCTGAGAACCGATAATGCTGGTAATTCAACTGCATACGCCGTCAGCCCCGACGGCACGGTGGTGGCCGGCTTTGCGGTTAATGACAACGGCTATGAGCGTGCCACCGTCTGGTCGGGCAGCAACTGGAGCACCAAAACCGACCTCGGCACGCTTAGAACCGACAATTTGGGGTATTCATCGGTAAACGCTATCAGCGCCGACGGCTCGACGGTGGTCGGCGAGGCAGAAAGCGACAACGGTATCCATTTCTATCGCGCTGTCGTCTGGTCGGGCAGCGGCTGGGGCACCAAAACCGACCTCGGCACGCTGAAAAGCGATAATTCGGGGTATTCCAGCGCAAGGGCCGCCAGCGGCGACGGCTCGATGGTGGCCGGCACTGCGGTAAACGACAACGGCGAAGAGCATGCCACCGTCTGGTCGGGCAGCGGCTGGGCCACCAAAACCGACCTCGGCACGCTGAAAACCGACAATTCGGGGAATTCGGACGCAAGGGCCGCCAGCAGCGACGGTTCGACGGTGGGCGGCGAGGCAGAAAACGACAACGGCGACACCCGCGCCACCGTCTGGTCGGGCAGCGGCTGGGGCACCAAAAACCGATCTCGGCACGCTGAAAACCGACAATTCGGGGGATTCGGTGGTACACGGTATCAGCGCTGACGGTAATTTTGCAGTAGGCGAGGCACGAAACGACAATGGCGAATTCCGCGCCGCCGTCTGGAACCTGCGCGGCGGCCGCGCGGCAGATACCGCCAACACCCGCGCCTCCCCTGTCGCTGCTTTCCGCCGACACCGCCGCCATGCTGGCGCAACGCGCCCGTGCGGCGGAAAACCTGCTGGGCGGCTGCCGCGCCGACGGCGGCAAATTCTGCTACAGCGCCGGATACCGCCGCGACATAGGACACGGCGCAAGCTCGCGCGGTGCAGACTTCGCCTTCGGCTACGGCATCTCCGACAACTTCGATGCCGCCGTCTCCCCTGGCGGTTCCCGCCCGTGCCGAAGAAAACGGCAGCCACCGCCTGAAATCCGGCGTCGGCATCGGCCTGTCCGCACGCCTCCATAACGGCGCGGGCTGGTATGCCGTACCCGCCGCCGCCTTCGAAACGGACAAAACCCGCATCCGCCGCCCCCATCTGGACGGCACGGAAAGCCCGAGAACACCGTCCGCACCAAAGGCCGCGCATACAGCCTGACGGCCGGCCGCGACTACGGCACGTCCGGTGAAAAAAACCTTAGGCTGGTACGCCGCGCTGCGCCGCACCGAAGCCGAACGCCCGTCTTATAGCGAAGACGCGGGCCTGTCCTTCCCGTTTGCCTACGGCGCGGCTAAGCTGAAGGAAACCTCATTGGCGGCAGGCATAAAAGGCCGCCTGCCCCTGACCGGCAAGCTGGCATGGTACGGCAATGCGGAAGTTGCCCAGCGCGTGGGTGGCGGCAAAGCCCGCTTCACCGCGTCTGCCCCATTCTTCGGCGCATTTGAGGAAGCGCGCGAAACCACGCGCACCCGTCCGTACAGACCGGCGTAGACTACGCCTTCAGCCCCTCCGCCGTGCTGTCGCTGGGCGGCTATGTCGGCCGCAACGCCTTCTCCGGCACCGACAAAGGCATATTCCTGAAGCTGAACGGCAAGTTCTAACCGTTGTAAGGCAATAAAAAAGGCCGTCTGAAACCCGAAAACGGTTTGAACTGCACCCCAAAAGTTGGACATCCCTCCTCCAACTCACAAGGTGCAGTTTTTTTATGAGCAAATATACATTACACTTCAAATACCAAGCCGTACTCCACTACCTGCACATACGCAGCCAACAGCGTACCGCAGACCACTACGGCATCTCCCGAACCCACCTGCGACGATGGATACGCGCCTATCAAGAAGGCGGTATCGGCGCACTCGAACATCCCCAATCCAAAAACCATGCCCCAACACCGCAAAAACCCTTCATCGCCGACAAACCCGACCAAGAAAAACACAGGTAGAGCTTATCGAAGAGTTGTGCTATATGCGCGCAAAGGTTGCCTACCTATAGGGAATTGCTTGCGGAGCATTCCATGGTTCAAAGCATGTCGCGAAAGGCGAATTGTTGGGACAATGCGCCGATGGAAAGCTTCTTTGCGGTGTTGAAGACGTAGTGTTTCTATAACGCAGGTGAATTGACGGTGGACGAATTGATGAAACAGATAGATGATTATATGACTACTACAACCGTGAGCGTTGCAGTTTGAAATTGAAAAAGCTGAGTCCTGTCGCATACAGAACCCAGCTTACACAGAGCGCCTGAAAAGGCTTTTATGAGTGTCCAAGATTTGAGGGGCCAGTTCATTTTTTTGCTATTATGTATATAATAAAAAAAGCAAGTCTGGAAAAAAATGTCTTATGAATAATGTAATGCGGATCATGATACCGATTTTTGCGGCTTCTTTCATCTCTGCGGCGTTTGGTGCAGATTTGTTGTTGGCGCAGGAATATAAAAATCAAGATATTGCCGGTTGGGCCATGAGTGAAAAGTTGGATGGCGTACGCGCGTATTGGGACGGCAGGCAGCTGGTCAGTCGTCAGGGTTATGCGTTTACACCGCCCAAAGGTTTTACAGCAGGTTTTCCGCCGTTTCCGATGGATGGTGAGTTGTACAGCGGACGAGGGCGGTTTGAGCAAATTTCCGCGACGGTGCGTTCTGCCTCGGGAAATTGGGACGGCATCCGTTTGCATGTTTTTGATGTGCCGCAGGCGCAGGGTAATCTGTATCAGCGGCTGGAAGCGGCTTCGAAATGGCTGAAATCACACCCGTCGGCACGGTTTACGGTCATTCCGCAAGTCAAGGTGCGCGACAAACAGCATGCTTTGGATTTTTTGAAACAAGTTGAAGCGTTGGGTGGGGAAGGGGTGATGCTGCGTCAACCTGAAGCCCGTTATGCAAGCGGTAGAAATGGGCAGCTGTTGAAGCTGAAAAAGTGAATATGATGATGAATGTACGGTAACGCGTCATTATGAGGGCAAAGGGCGCAATGTCGGGCGTTTGGGTGCGGTAGGATGCAAAAACCAATATGGCGAGTTTCGTATCGGCAGCGGTTTTAAGGATAAAGACCGCGACCATCCGCCGAAAATCGGTGCACTGATTACTTACCGTTATCGTGGTTTTACGCAAAAGGGAACGCCGAAATTTGCAACATTTGTCAGGGTGCGCTCGGATCGATAAAACAAATGAAAGGCCGTCTGAAAATAGGTTTCAGACGGCCTTTAATATAGATGTTGCATAGCCTTTAGGGCTAATCTACGTCAGCCCCTAGCCTTTTATAAGGTTTCCAATACATCAGGCAATTCGGCCAAGCTGTTGAGTATGGCGACATGGAGCATGGAGGAAAGCTGTTGGGCGGTATGTGCGCCGGTGGTAACTGCGATGGCGCGGATTTTGGCATTGGCGGCCATTTCTAGGTCGTGGGTGGTGTCGCCGACGACGACGGCCTCTTCCGGTTCAACACCCAGTCGGTCGCAGAGGGCAAGTACCATGTCGGGCGCGGGTTTGGACGGATATTCGCTAGCGCAGGCAGTTTCCAGCCAAAAGGCTTGGGTGTCGGTTTGTGCAATGGCTTTGTCCAAGCCGCTTCGGCCTTTGCCGGTGGCGATGGCAAGCCAATAACCTTGTTGTTGCAAGCGTTGCAGGCAGGACAGGGCTTCGGGGAACAGGGTCATATTGTGATTGTTGGGATTGAGGTAGTGCGCGGCATAGGTCTCAATCAGTGTTTCCTGAACGTGTTCGCTGACGTTGTGGGCAAGGCGGCGGATGATGCCGGAGAGGCTGTATCCGATGAGCGGACGAATTTGGTCGGCTTCGGGAACGGGTAGGCCGCAATCGGCAAAGCTTTGTTGAAAGGTGTGGATGATGGGGTTGGTGGTGTCGGCAAGCGTGCCGTCCCAGTCGAAAATAATGAGTTTGGGTTTCATGGGGTTTCCTTTCAGACGGCCTTTTCCTGATTTTTCCAACATTACAATGAATTGCGCCAATTCTTGCGGCAGGGGGCTTTCAGGATCAGTTTTTCGCCGGTCAGCGGATGGGCGAGGTGCAGCTCGGAAGCGTGCAGGAACATTCTTTTCAAACCGAGTTTCTGCAGGCGTTTGTTGGCCTGATAGTCGCCGTAGCGTTCGTCGCCGGCAATGGGACAGTCTTGCGATTGTAGGTGGACGCGGATTTGGTGGGTGCGGCCGGTTTTTCAGGGTGGCTTCGACAAAGGTCAGGTCAGATAGGCCGACTTGGTGCAAAAAGGCCGTCTGAAAAACGGTTTAACACACGGAAGATGGTGTGGGCGGATTGGCCGTCTTCGCTGACGCGCACCATTTTTTTCGCCTTGTGCGCCGGTGTATTTGAACAGGGGAGCTTGACGTGGAAGCGGTCGTTCGGCAGCCTGCCGACACCCAGTGCGAGATAGATTTTTTTCGGATGGTCGTTGCGGATGGCTTCGTGTAGTTTCACCAAGGCGCTGCGTTTTTTTGCAATCATCAAAAGGCCGCTGGTGTCTTTGTCGAGGCGGTGGACGAGTTCGAGATAACGCGCTTCGGGGCGGGCGCGGCGGATTTGTTCGATGACGCCGAAGCTCACGCCGCTGCCGCCGTGGACGGCGACGCCGGATGGTTTGTTGATGACCAAAAGCGCATCGTCTTCGTAAACGATGTCAAACTCGCGCGCAGGCGCGGCCTGGCTTTCAGACGGCCTTTGTTTTTCGGCGATGCGTATCGGCGGAATGCGGACGGTATCGCCCTGCCTGAATGCGGTTGTCGGGTTTGCAGCGTTTTTTTGTTCAGCCGCACTTCGCCGGCGCGGATAATGCGGTGGATATGGCTTTTCGGGACGCCTTTGAGGATTTTTTTATCAGATAGTTATCAAGGCGTTGGCCTTCTTCGTGTTCGGCAACGGCAATCAGGCTGACTGAATCTTTGCGTATTGCGTGCATTTTCTCTATAATCCCAAACGTCCGTTTTCGGGACCCGAACCTGCCGTTGCAGGCCGTCTGAAACGGATTTATTGTTAAAACGAGATTTTATATTAAAAACGCACTCCGCAAAGCATTTCCTTGTGTTTGTTCAAAGCCGGCAAACGCAATCCCGTAATTAAGTTTGAATTGAACCTGCCGTCCGGCCGGGCGTAAGACGCAGTCCGCGCAGCACCGTCCGAAATTACCGGCGCTACGATAATAAGAAGATGTAGGCTGCCTTTATTTTTGTCCGAAGCATCAGCATTCGGACGGCAGCGGAACCATCAACCTTTCCGCCGCATTGTTCTTTATTTCCTTCTTTATCCGAATCCGTCCGCACATGGCTTGAGCTCAAGCATGCAACCTTGCGGATTTCAAATCAAATACTGGTTACACGGGGATTTTCCCATCTTGCCTTTGAAGAGTGCCAACCGGACAGACAGGCCGTCTGAAAAAGATATTCACAAATCAAACGGCCGCTGTTCACGAGGTGACTATGAAAAGAATGTTATTCAACGCAACGCAGGCCGAAGAGCTGCGCGTTGCCATTGTCGATGGCCAAAACCTTTTGGACTTGGACATCGAAACGCTGGGCAAAGAACAGCGTAAAGGCAATATCTACAAAGGTATCATTACCCGCATCGAGCCGTCGCTGGAAGCGTGTTTCGTCGATTACGGAACCGACCGCCACGGCTTTTTGCCGTTTAAGGAAGTATCGCGTTCATATTTCCGCGACTACGAAGGCGGCAGGGCGCGTATTCAGGACGTGCTCAAAGAGGGCATGGAAGTCATCGTCCAAGTCGAAAAAGACGAGCGCGGCAACAAAGGCGCGGCACTGACCACTTTCATCAGCCTGGCCGGCCGCTATTTGGTATTGATGCCGAACAATCCGCGCGGCGGCGGCGTATCCCGCCGTATCGAAGGCGAAGAGCGTCAAGAGTTGAAAGCCGCTATGGCCGAACTCGACATTCCGAACGGCATGAGCATTATTGCCCGTACTGCCGGCATCGGCCGCAGCGCGGAAGAGTTGGAATGGGACTTGAATTATCTCAAGCAACTTTGGCAAGCCATTGAAGAAGCAGGCAAAAGCACACCATGACCCTTACCTGCTCTTTTATGGAAAGCTCGCTGCTGATTCGTGCGATTCGAGACTATTTCCGTCCCGATATCGGCGAGATTTTTGGTGGATAATCAAGAAGTTTATGACCAAGTTGCCGAGTTCATGAGCTACGTCATGCCGAGCAATGTAGGCCGTCTGAAACTCTATCAAGACCACACGCCACTGTTCTCCCGTTTCCAAATCGAACACCAAATCGAAAGTGCGTTCTCACGCAGCGTCAGCCTGCCTTCCGGCGGCGCGATTGTGATCGACCACACCGAAGCCCTGGTTTCCATCGACGTCAACTCTGCGCGCGCTACACGCGGCTCTGACATTGAAGACACCGCGTTCAAAACCAATATGGAAGCCGCCGAAGAGGTTGCACGTCAAATGCGCCTGCGCGACTTGGGCGGTTTGGTCGTCATCGACTTCATCGACATGGAAAATCCGAAACACCAACGCGATGTTGAAAACGTTCTGCGCGATGCGCTCAAAAAAGACCGCGCCCGCGTGCAAATGGGCAAACTTTCGCGTTTCGGCCTTTTGGAATTGAGCCGTCAACGTTTGAAACCGGCTTTGGGCGAAAGCAGCCATGTTGCGTGTCCGCGTTGTGCCGGTACCGGCGTCATCCGCGGCATCGAATCGACCGCCCTGCACGTTTTGCGCATCATTCAAGAAGAAGCAATGAAAGACAACACCGGCGAAGTGCACGCACAAGTTCCTGTCGATGTTGCCACCTTCCTGTTGAACGAAAAACGCGCCGAGCTGTTTGCGATGGAAGAGCGCTTGGATGTGAACGTCGTCCTGATTCCAAACATTCACTTGGAAAAATCCGCACTACGAAATCAACCGCATCCGCATTGACGACGTAGAAGAAGACGGCGAACCGAGCTACAAACGCGTTGCCGAGCCGGAAGAAGACGAATCCGCCAAACCTTTCGGCAGCGAAAGAGCCAAAGCCGCCCGCCCCGAACCCGCCGTCAAAGGCGTGCGCCATACCCAGCCAGCCCCGGTTGTAGCCGAGCAGAAGAACGGTTCATGGTGGGATAGCTTCAAAGCATGGCTCAAACGCATTTTCGGCGGCAATACCGCAGCCGAAACCACGCCTGTTGCCGAAGTGGCAGAAAAACGCACTTCAAACGGCAACAATCGCAACGGCAATTCCGGCAACCGCCGCGCAAACAACCGCCGCCAAAAACCCGCGCCGCAACAATAGGCACGACGGCAGCAAGGTAGAAGTGCGCGAAGTGAATGCCGAAGCTGTCGACAGCAAGTTTGAAGAAAACAAATCAAACGAAAGCCGCAACGACGAGCGTAAAGACAATCGTCGCAACCGCAACCGTAACAACCGCCGCGATGATCGCAACAACGAGCGTAACCGTGTTGAGGAAGTGGTTGAAGACGTAAACGTTCAAGAAGTAGCTGCACTGGTTGAGATGCCGTCTGAAAACCAAGCGGAACAAAAACGGCACAAACGCCGCCGCAACAACGGCCGTAACGAGCGCAACCGTCATCAATCTGCGGAAAACCGTGTTGAGGACGTGAACGTTCAAGCCGATGGCGAACAGGCGCAAGTTGAAGCGGACGACAACGCCCGCAGCGAAGAGGGTGTGAAAAACAACGGCCGTCAAGGACGCGACCGCAACAACCGTCAGCGCAACAACCGTAACGACCGCCGTTCCAACAGCAAAAAACGCAATATTCCGTCTTCGGCAAAAATCGAGCAATACCTGAACATTACCGACACTGCCGACAAAGTCCTCTTTGCCGTAGCGCATGTTTTAGGTTTGAACGAAACGGTTGAAGCTGCAAATGCGACATTGACTTCTGAAAGCGACCAAGCCGAGCCGCTGGTGATTGTGGTATCCGAGCCTGAAGTTACCAGCGCAGAGCCATTCGTATTTGCGATTGAAAGCGAAGACGAGCCTGCCGTAGCGCAAACTGAAAGCGCAGATGCCGAACAAGCCCTGCTTGCTTCTGCAGTCAGCAACGTTAAAGAAGCCATTTCTGCGGTATTGTCTCCGAATGGAACGGCTACTGTTGCACCAGCCGAAGTACCAACCGAAACTGTTGCCACGCAAACTGAAACCGTAGCCGAAGCAGCGCCTGTCGCAATCGTTGTGCCTGAGAGCTTAGGCGATTTGATCTTCGTTGAAACCGATCCGCAAGCCGTTGCCGCTTTTTGCCGCGCAGCCACAACCTGAACCGGTTGCTAAAACACGCCGTTCGGATGTGCCTAAAGTAGAAGTGGAAGACGTAGCAGTCGAAATGATTTTGGTGGAAACACGCAAAGACTAAGATTGGTTTTCCAGTTAAAAGCCCGATGTTGAACGCATCGGGCTTTTTTATTGGCAAGGAGGTGCGCTGCTCATTTTCTTTGTATTTGCCATGAGGGTTACTTCATGCTTAAAAAAAGCAGGGTAGCTTGCTGGGAAAAGGGAAGGGCGTGATTCTTTCAATGAGAAGGGTTTAACGATAAATAAATTGATATGAGAAAAGGCCGTCTGAAACGGTTTCAGACGGCCTTGGTTTGTGCGTGTATGTTTAGGTATTGTGATTAGTTTTTGTTCAGAGAGTCACGGATTTCGCGCAACAACAGAACTTCTTCGCTAGGCTCTGCTGGTGCTTCTTCAGCAGGAGCTTCGGTTTTTTTCACAGAGTTGATGGCTTTAACCACGCAGAAGATGGCAGCGGCGATGATCAGGAAGCTGATTACGGTGTTGATGAACAGACCGATGTTCAGGGTAACGGCACCGGCTGCTTGGGCGGCTGCCAGGCTGGCGTAACCTTCAGCAGGAGCGGCTTGTGCGCCGTCTTTCAACGTAATGAACAGGTTGGAGAAATCAACGCCGCCGATCAACAGGCCGATAGGGGGCATGATTACGTCGTCAACCAATGATTTGACGATGCCGCTGAATGCTGTACCGACAACCATACCGACTGCGAGGTCGATCACGTTGCCACGCATAATAAATTCTTTAAATTCTGAAGCGATTGACATAATTAATCTCCTGTATGTGTTTGAGTCAAAATCAGATGTAGTTCAATAAAACGGCAGGCATATTAACGCTTTATCGGTTAAGAAAAATTTCAATAATGTTAAATTTTTGTATTTCATGCTAAAAATACCCGGCTTCTATGCCTTCTGTATGAAAAACAGGCCGTCTGAATTTTTTTTGTTACTTTTTTGCACCACTTTTTATCCGTGGCTAAGTATCAGATAATATGAATGTTATCTTTAGAATCAATGCTCTATCGAAATTTTAGGTTAAGGTGGAATGATAATATAATAATGTTGAAAACATAGTCGTTGAAAGCCTGTAAAGTTAATGTTTCGTATCCGTATTTGACTTTCAGACGGCCTTTTTTTGTCATGCAGTTATTCAAAGCTCATAATGTAACGGTCAGAGAAAAACGCACTTTCATGATGAAAGTGCGTTTGGTGTAAACCGTTTAGTTTTCTTCGTCGTTCAGCGCGTTGATGCTGTAACCGCCGTCAACGTAGGTAATTTCGCCGGTGATGCCGGAAGCAAGGTCGGACAAGAGGAAGGCGGCGGTGTTGCCGACTTCTTCGATGGTAACGTTGCGACCCAGCGGGTTGTGGGAAGCGACGTGGCCCAAGAGTTTGCTGAAATCGGCGATGCCGGAAGCGGCCAGGGTTTTGATCGGGCCTGCGGAGATGCCGTTGCAGCGGATGCCTTCTTTGCCTAGGCAGGCGGCAGTGAAGCGGATGCCGGCTTCGAGGCTGGCTTTGGCCATGCCCATAATGTTGTAGTTAGGAATAGCACGAACGGCGCCCAAGTAGCTCAGGGCAACGATTGCGGCGTTGCGGCCCTGCATCATCGGACGGGCGGCTTTTGCCAGCGCGGGCAGGCTGTATGCGGAGATTTCGTGAGCAGTGTTGAACGCTTCGCGGCTGATGCTGTCGAGGAAGTCGCCGCTCAAAGCTTCTTTCGGGGCAAACGCGATGGCGTGCACCAAACCGTCGAGGCCGTCCCAGTGTTTGCCCAAGTCAACGAAAACTTGGTTGATTTCGTCGTCGCTGGCAACGTCGCAGCGGAACACGAGTTCGGAGCCGAGTTCGGCAGCCATTTTACGGACGCGCTCTTCCAGTTTGTCGACAACATAAGTGAATGCCAATTCCGCGCCTTGTTCGCGGCAGGCTTTTGGCGATGCCGTAAGCGATGGAACGCTCGGAGATCATGCCGGTAATCAGAATTTTTTTGCCTTGCAAAAAGCCCATTTTCTTATCCTTTAGCAGTGGTATTGCGGTTGCATTAAACTGCGCATTATAGCAAAAAACCGCTGTTTCGGCATAGAAAACAACGGATAACCCTTTGTCTTGCCTCAAATAGAGATGAGGTTGTCTGCCGAGGCCGTCTGAAACCTGACGAAACGGCGGCAAAACGTTATACTTGATGGTGTTAATGACCGATGTTTCAGGAGTAAACCATGCCCGAGCAAAACCGCATTCTTTGCCGAGAACTCAGCCTGTTGGCGTTTAACCGCCGTGTACTGGCTCAGGCGCAGGATACGAAGGTTCCTTTGTTGGAACGTTTGCGTTTCCTGTGCATCGTGTCTTCCAATTTGGACGAATTTTTTTGAAGTGCGCATGGCGTGGTTGAAACGCGAAAACAAATTGCGCCCGCATCAGCCGCTCGACAACGGCAAAAACCGCAGCCGAAACCATCGAAGCGGTGGCGAAAGAGGCGCAGGCTCTGATCCGCGAGCAGTACGACCTGTTTAACAAAGTATTGCAGCCTGCACTCAGCCGCGCCGGCATTCATTTCTATCGCCGCCACAAATGGACGGCTGCGCAGAAAAAAATGGATCGAAAAACTATTTCGACAACGAGCTGTTGCCCATTCTCACGCCCATCGGCCTTGATCCGTCACACCCGTTTCTCGCCCGTTAAACAAATCGCTCAACTTCGCCGTCGAACTCGAAGGCACGGATGCGTTCGGCCGTCCGTCCGGTATGGCGATTGTACAGGCTCCGCGCATTTTGCCGCGCGTCGTCCCCATGCCGTCTGAAATTTGCGGCGGTGATGCAGGCTTTGTGTTCTTGTCTTCGATTTTGCACGCCCATGTCGGCAAACTCTTTCCCGGCATGAAGGTTAAAGACTGCCATCAGTTCCGCCTCACGCGCGACAGTGATTTGACGGTCGATGAAGAAGATTTGAAAAACCTGCGTGCCGCGATTCAAAACGAATTGCACGACCGCGAATACGGCGACGGCGTGCGCTTGGAAGTGGCGGACACTTGTCCGGCGCATATTCACGACTTTCTGCTTGCCCAGTTCAAGCTGACTTCTGCCGAGCTGTATCAGGTCAAAGGGCCGGTCAATTTAGTGCGCCTCAATGCCGTCCCCGATTTGGTGGACAGGCCGGATTTGAAGTTTCCGCCGCGCAATGCAGGCCGTCTGAAAGCCTTGCGCAAAAACGGCTCCGTGTTCAAACTGGTCAAACAGTCGCCGATTTTACTGCACCACCCGTATCAGTCTTTTGATCCGGTTGTCCAAATGATACGCGAGGCCGCGGCCGATCCGGATGTGTTGGCCGTCAAAATGACCATCTACCGCACCGGCAGCAATTCCGAGCTTGTGCGCGCATTGATGAAGGCCGCACTGACGGGCAAACAGGTTACCGTCGTTGTCGAACTGATGGCGCGTTTTGACGAAGCCAACAACGTCAACTGGGCGAAACAGCTGGAAGAGGCGGGAGCGCACGTCGTGTATGGCGTATTCGGCTACAAAGTCCACGCCAAAATGGCTTTGGTTATCCGTCGCGAAGACGGTGTGCTAAGCGTTATGCCCACCTCGGTACCGGCAACTACCACCAAGGCACATCGCGCATCTACACCGACTTCGGCATCATCACCGCCGACGAACAAATCACTGCTGATGTGAACATTCTGTTTATGGAAATCACCGGATTGGGCAAGCCGGGCCGTCTGAACAAGCTCTATCAAAGCCCGTTTACCCTGCACAAAATGGTCATCGACCGCATCAAGCAGGAAACCGAACACGCCAAAGCAGGCAAACCGGCGCGGATTACCGCCAAGATGAACTCCCTCATCGAGCCGAGCGTAATTGATGCGCTGTATCAGGCCAGCGCGGCAGGCGTGCAAATTGATCTGATTGTGCGCGGTATGTGTACTTTGCGTCCGGGTGTAAAAAGGCTTGTCCGAAAACATCCGCGTCCGTTCCATTATCGGCCGCCAACTCGAACACTCGCGCGTGTATTGCTTCCATAACAACGGCGCAGACGATACCTTTATCTCCAGCGCCGACTGGATGGGTCGCAACTTCTTCCGCCGCATTGAAGTCGCCACACCGATTACCACACCCGAACTCAAAGAACGCGTAATCCGCGAAGGTTTGGAAATGGCCTTTGGAAGACAATACCCAAGCTTGGCTGATGCAGCCTGACGGCAGCTATGTCCGCACCCAGCCGCAAGACGGCGAGCCTGCGTTTGGTTTGCAGGAAGGTTTGTGGAAAAATATACGGACGTTAAGTTGAATAATGTCTCAGGCCGTCTGAAACGCAGGTTTCAGACGGCCTTTTTGATTTTTGCCGTTATAATTCCGTTTCCCAATCTTTCAGACGGCCTTTTCCTATGAAATCTTACCCCTGATTCCTATCTCCATTTTGAGAACCTCGAATCTCCCTGAAACGCAAAATTTCGCTGCTGAAGCGCATGCCGAAACGCGCGCTCGTTTTTTGACAACGATAAGGCACGCGCGCTGTCGGACGGGATTTTGGCGCAGATGCAGGACACGCGGCAGATTCCGTTTTGTCAGGAACACCGCGCGCGGATGTACCATTTCCATCAGGACGCAGAATATCCGAAGGGCGTGTACCGCGTGTGTACGGCGGCGACTTACCGTTCCGGCTATCCCGAGTGGAAAATCCTGTTTTCAGTGGCGGATTTTCGACGAATTGCTCGGCGACGATGTGTATTTGGGCGGCGTGTCGCACTGGTGGAAAAAGCCCAACCGCGCGTTGTTAACATTGAGCAAATCGGGCGGCGATACGGCGTACACGCTGGAAGTGGATTTGGAAGCAGGGAGTTGGTAGAAGGCGGCTTTCATTTTCCGGCGGGGAAAAAAACCATGTGTCGTGGCGCGATGAAAACAGCGTGTGGGTGTGTCCGGCCTGGGACGAGCGGCAGTTGACCGAATCGGGCTATCCACGCGAGGTGTGGCTGGTGGAGCGCGGCAAGAGTTTTCGAGGAAAGCCTGCCGGTGTACCAAATCGGCGAAGACGGGATGATGGTGAACGCGTGGCGTTATCTCGATCCGCAGGGTTCGCCGATTGATTTGATTGAAGCGTCGGACGGTTTTTACACCAAAACCTATTTGCAGGTGTCGGCCGAAGGCGAGGCGAAACCGTTAAACCTACCCAACGATTGCGACGTGGTCGGCTATCTGGCCGGACATCTTTTGCTGACGCTGCGCAAAGACTGGAACCGCGCGAATCAAAGCTATCCGAGCGGCGCATTGGTGGCGGTGAAGCTAAATCAGGGGCGAATTGGGCGCGGCGCAGCTTTTTGTTTGCGCCCGATGAAACGCAGGCATTGGAAAGCGTGGAAACGACCAAGCGTTTTTGTGGTGGCGAGCCTGCTGGAAAACGTACAAGGCCGTCTGAAAGCATGGCGCTTTACCGACGGCAAATGGCAGGAAGTCGAACTGCCGCGCCTGCCTTCGGGCGCGTTGGAAATGACCGACCAGCCGTGGGGCGGCGATGTGGTTTACCTTGCCGCCAGCGATTTCACCACGCCGCTGACGCTGTTTGCGCTGGATTTGAACGTGATGGAACTGACCGTCATGCGCCGTCAGCCACAGCAGTTTGATTCAGACGGCATCAACGTGCAGCAGTTTTGGACGACTTCGGCCGACGGCGAGCGCATTCCTTATTTCCACGTTGGTAAAAACGCTGCGCCCGACACGCCGACGCTGGTTTATGCCTACGGAGGTTTTCGGCGTGCCCGAGCTGCCGCATTATCTGGGCAGCATCGGCAAATACTGGCTGGAAGAGGGCAACGCCTTCGTGTTGGCGAACATACGCGGCGGCGGCGAGTTCGGCCCGCGCTGGCATCAGGCGGCGCAGGGAATCAGCAAACACAAAAGCGTCGATGATTTGCTTTGCCGTCGTGCGCGATTTGTCCGAACGCGGCATGAGTTCGCCCCAACACATCGGTTTGCAGGGGCGGCAGCAACGGCGGCCTGATTACCGCCGCCGCCTTCGTGCGCGAACCGCAAAGCATAGGCGCGCTGGTGTGTGAAGTGCCGCTGACCGACATGATCCGCTATCCGCTGCTCTCCGCCGGCGCAAGCTGGACGGATGAATACGGCAACCCGCAGAAATACGAAGTCTGCAAACGCTGGCTGGGCGAATTGTCGCCGTATCACAATCTTTCAGACGGCATCAATTATCCGCCTGCGCTCATCACCACCAGCCTCAGCGACGACCGCGTCCATCCCGCCCACGCGCTCAGTTCTACGCCAAACTGCGCGAAACCTCCGCGCAATCTTGGCTCTACTCGCCTGATGGCGGCGGCCATACCGGCAACGGCACGCAACGCGAATCCGCCGACGAACTTACCTGCGTATTGCTGTTTTTTTGAAAGAGTTTTTGGGGTAGAAGCAAGCAGCAGGACTGACCGTTTTGTAAATTTGAGAAACCAAATACTCTTGTTTCGGCAAGTGAAGAAGGCCGTCTGAAAAACGAATATTAAAGTTTTTCAGACGGCCTTCTTTCTTTTTAACTTTCAACATATCCCTGATAAAATGGACACTTTGTAAGTGATCATTGATGGAAGACGCAATTATGGCAACCGAACCGAACCGAACCGAACCGAACCGAAATTATACACGATTTAGAAAAATAATTTCAAACAAAAACAATATATTAAAAACTCAAACAACTCTTTTCCCGAAGTCTTTTGCGAAGGCCAAATCGACTTTGAAAAGCTCAAACTCGTCCTCGGAGCAGAAAACCTTGTCGGTGCGGGCGAACGTTATCAACTGGATTGGGCGGGTAAAACCGCTGCCTATCTCAACCTGCAAAGTCCCACTTTCCGCACCCTCGTTCCCTGCAAAGAAGAATCCGCAGATTTCGACGGCACGCAAAATGTGTTTATCGAGGCTGAAAATCTCGAAGCCTTGAAAAATCCTGCAAAAAGCCTATGCCGGCAGCGTGAAGATGATTTACATCGACCCGCCCTACAATACCGGCAGCGATTCCTTTATTTATCCCGACAAATTCTCCGAAAGCCGCGAAGAATACGCCCGCCGCGTGGGCGATACCGACGACGCGGGCTACCTGAAACGCGACGGCGTATTCCAAGGCGCGTGGCGCAAAAACGGCAAAGACAGCGGCCATTACCACAGCAACTGGCTCTCCATGATGCTGCCGCGCCTGCATCTGGCGAAAACCCTGCTGCGCGAAGACGGCGTGATTTTTATCAGCATTGACGACAACGAACAGGCGCAGTTGAAACTGCTGTGCGATGAAGTGTTTGGGGCGGAGAATTTTGTAGAACAAATCATTTGGGAAAAGAAATTCAGCCCCCAAAATGATGCAAAATATTTTTCAGAAAATCATGACTACTTGATTTGTTATGCAAAAAAATATTACTGAACTAGAAATCAAACTGTTACCGCGTACAGAAGAAATAAATGCTCGTTATAAAAATATTGATAATGACCCACGTGGTGCTTGGACTTCGGGAGATTTATTGCGTAAAGATGTGCAACAAAGCGGAATTTATACAATTACAACGCCAAACGGTACACAATACAATCCACCTAGCGGTAGAAGCTGGCGTGTTTCTCAAACTAAATTTATCGAAATGGTTGCCGATAATCGGATTTGGTTTGGTGAAGATGGTGGAAATGTTCCACGCATTAAACGGTTTTTAAGTGAAGTGCAAGATGGTACGAAAGCCATTTCAATTTGGAAATTTAATGAAGTTGGACACAATCAAGAAGCAAGTCAGGAATTGCGTAAATTATTTGATGGTGATAGTTATTTTGATACACCAAAGCCAATTCGTTTGATTGTACAAACATTGCGATTAACCACAAATTCAGACGACCTTATCCTAGACTTCTTCTCTGGCAGCGGCACTACCGCCCATGCCGTGATGCAACTTAACGCCGAAGACGGCGGCAACCGCCGTTTTATCTGCGTCCAGCTTCCCGAAGAAACCGACGAAAAATCCGAAGCACGCAAGGCGGGTTTCGACACGATTGCCGAAATCGCCAAAGAACGCATCCGCCGCGCGGGCAGGCAGATTTCAGACGGCCTTCAAGACGGATCGGAAATAGATACGGGTTTTAAAGTCTTCAAACTTGCCGAAAGCGGTTTCAAACAATGGCGGCAGCCCGCCGACACCGATGCCGAAAGCCTGCAAGGCGAATTGTCGTTGAATATCGATTCCGTGCTGTCTGAAACGTCGTCTGAAAACCTGCTCTACGAATTGATGCTGCGTATGGGCTTGAAGCTGACCTGCAAGGTTTCGTTTTCAGACGGCGTATATTTCGTGGAAGACGAGGATACGGGCGGGCTGTACGCCTTCCTGCTGGAACGCGTGGATCAGGGTTTGATTGATGCCGTGCTGGCGAAGCACCCCGTCAAGGTGGCGGCCTTGGACAGGCTGTTCGAGGGCGACGACGCGCTTAAAAGCAATACCGTATTGCAGATGAAAGATGCGGGCGTGATGTTCGAGTGTGTGTAGGGAGAAAACGATGGAACTGAAATTTGAAGAACTGCCCTATCAGCTTGATGCGGTAAATGCCGTTGCGAACCTTTTTGCAGGGCAACCGAACCATGCCCGGACATTCGATTTGACCAGTCAGGGGACGGGGCGGTTTGTCGGCAATGGCTTGGATTTGGATTGGGAAACGCTAGGCCGGAATCTGAATGCGGTGCAAAAGCAAAACGGACAGTCTGAAACGAAAATCGGAGCGCACGGGCTGAATTTTTCCCTGGAAATGGAGACGGGTACGGGCAAAACCTATGTCTATCTGCGCACGGTTTACGAATTAAACCGCCGCTACGGCTGGAAGAAATTTGTGATTGTCGTACCGGGTGTGCCGATACGCGAAGGCGTGTTGAAAAAGCCTGGAAATTACGAAGGCGCATTTTGACGGGGTTTTCGACAGGCCCGTGATGCGTTATGCGGAATATTCAAGCACGCGGCTGTCGGATTTGCGCGCTTTTGCGGTAAACGACCACATCGAGATTTTGGTGATCAACATCCAGTCGTTTGAAAAAAAGATGGAAACGTTATCAATAAGGTAAACGAAAGCGGGGAAGCACCGATAAAGTTTGTTCAGGAAACGTGTCCTATCGTTATTATCGACGAACCGCAGAATATGGAAACGGAAGGTCGTCTGAATGCCTTGGAATCGCTCAATCCGCTCTTTACCCTGCGCTATTCGGCAACGCATAAAAACCCTTACCACAGGTGTACAGCCTGAATCCCGTGCAGGCATACAATTTGAAGCTGGTAAAGCAAATCGAAGTCTTGCCGGTATTGGCGGAAAACGATGTGAACGGTGCATTTGCGGAGCTGCTGGAAGTGAAACAGGCGGCCAAAGGTCGTCTGAAAGCCGATTTGAACCTTCATTATCAGGATAAAAAGGAAACCAAGAAGAAAAAGGTGTCCGTCAAATCGGGAGACGATTTGTTTGAAAAATCGGGCGGCAACGAAGCCTACCGCCACGGTTTTATCATTGACGGCATGGATTTCGAGAATCAGGAATTGGCGTTCTCAAGCGGTAAAACCATTACGCGTGGCGGAGACGGCGATGCGGTGCGCGATGAAATCATGAAAAACCAGATCCGCGAAACGATAAGGGAGCATTTGGCGAAAGAGAAACGGCTGAATCCGCTGGGGATTATGGTGTTGTCGCTGTTCTTCATCGACCGCGTAGAGAATTACCGTGCGGCAGACGGAACAGCAGGCAAGTTTGCCCTTTGGTTTGAAGAAATCTATCGAGAGCTTGCAGGCAATACCGATATGGCAGGCGTACACGACGGCTATTTCTCGCAAGACAAGAAAGGCCGTCTGAAAAACACCGACGGTACAACGCAGGCAGACAACGATACCTACCGCCTCATTATGCGCGACAAGGAAACCCTGCTTTCCTTCGGCAGCCCGCTGCGCTTTATCTTTTTCCCATTCCGCGCTGAAAGAAGGCTGGGACAACCCCAATGTATTCCAAATCTGCACGCTCAACGAAACCCGCTCATCGCTGAAAAAAAGCGGCAGGAAATCGGGCGCGGGCTGCGTATAGCCGTCAATCAGGAAGGGCGGCGCGTGCGCGATGAAAAAGTGAATGTGCTAACCGTGGTTCCGAACGAAAGCTACGAATCGTTTGCTGCCAACCCTGCAAAAGGAATACGAAGACGAATGCGGCATTACCTTCGCCGCCGAAAAACATCAAGGACGGCAACAAAAAAAGAAAAAAACAGCTATTCCGCAAAGATTTCCCGCTCGACCCCGAATTTCAGGCAATTTGGGACAGGTTGAAATACAAAACGCGCTACCGCGTGCACTTCGATACGGAAGAACTCATCAAACAGGCTTCGGCGGCAGTGGCAGGCCTGCCTGAAATCCAAAAAGCCGAAAAATCCGCATCCGCAAGGCGCAATTAAAAACAATCCCAAACCTACGGTATCGAAACAGTCGAAATTGCCAGCCGCAGCCGCGACATGGACGTTCAATGGGAAATCCCGGACATACTCGGCGAGATCCAAAGAAAAACAGGGCTGACGCGGCGCACAGTGTACGAAATCATTACACAGTCAGGCCGTCTGAAAGATGTAGCTGGTAATCCGCAACGCTTCATCGACCTTGCCGCCGAAGCGGTAAACCGCAGCTTGTACGCGTTGATGGCGGCAGGAATCGAGTATGAGCAAACCGGAGAAGTGTACGACCAAAAGCTGTTGGCAGACATGGAGCGTGAAGGCATCGAGTTTTATGAAAACAGCTTTACGTTCAAAAGTCGGAAAACCGCAAAAACCATTTGCGAAAAACTATATCCCTTTGGATTCCGGCACGGAACAAGCCTTTGCTCAAAATTGCGAGGATTATGATGCGAAAAATGAAGGCGGTGTGGCGTTTTACTTCAAACTGCCCGGCTGGTTCAAAAATCCCGACCCCGCTGGGCAACTACAATCCCTGATTGGGCGGTGGTAAAACAGGTTCAGGACAAAGTATATTTCGTTGCGGAAACCAAAAATACCGGCAAAGGCATTCAGGCGGGAGTGGACACCGACAAGCTGCGCGAAAAACGAACGGCTGAAAATCGAATGCGGCAAGCAGCATTTTGCGGCATTGGACGGGCTGGAATATCGTGAGACGGATGATGTGGGCAGTTTGGAAAAAAATAATTGAGGAAATATTTGAAATTGCATTAAAGCCGTTTGAGAAGCCGAAATTAGGATTTTCAGATGGCATGATTTACGATAATCAAACTTAACTCTATGATATCAAATAAAAACAATTTCCTACTTGTAGGTTAAAATCAGCCTATGCTAATATGCGCAACAACAGGTTTTTACTGAATAATCTGTGCTAAAAATGCAGGATTAGATGGAAAACTCTATCCGAATTCGGTACAATACCGACGAATTATTTCTCTTAAACAACCTGCCGCAAGGCGAAAAGGAACGACTGATATGTCAAACATCGAACAACAAGTTAAGAAAAATTGTTGCTGAACAACTGGGCGTAAAACGAAGCCGAAGTGAAAAAACGAATCTTCTTTCCAAGACGATTTGGGTGCTGACTCTCTGGACACCGTAGAACTGGTGATGGCTTTTGGAAGAAGCTTTGGCTGCGAAATCCCTGACGAAGACGCTGAAAAAAATCACTACCGTACAATTGGCTATCGACTACATCAACGCCCACCAAGGCTAATCGGTCGCACCAAACATCCAGCCTCTGCTGCGCCATCGCAATAGAGGCTTTTTACCTTATTATTAAACCCCTGAAATTTCAGACGGCATGAGTTTTGCCCTGTTTTTCACAAAGAAAATGAGCAGCTGCCGCGAAAAATCCCGACAACCAACAGCGAGATTATCATGAGTCAGAGAAGAGTAGTCATCACAGGTCTTGGCCAAGTATCACCGGTCGGCAACGACGTCGCCACCGCATGGAGCAATTTGCTCGCAGGCAAAAAGCGGCATCGGACGGATTACCCGCTTTGACGCATCCGACATCAACAGCCAAATCGCCGGCGAAGTACGCGATTTCGACATCGGCCAATACATCAGCGCGAAAGAAGCGCGCCGTATGGACGTGTTCATCCACTACGGTATTGCCGCAGCCCTGCAGGCGATTAATGATTCAGGTTTGGACGATTTGGAAACCCTCGACAAAGACCGCGTCGGTGTCAACATCGGCTCCGGTATCGGCGGCCCTGCCCAGCATCGAAGCGACCGGCAAAGCCGTTATCGAAGGCGGCGCGCGCAAAATCAATCCTTTCTTTATCCCAGGCTCGCTGATTAACCTGATTTCCGGCCATGTGACCATCCTCAAAGGCTACCGTGGCCCGAGCTACGGCATGGTTTCTGCCTGTACGACCGGCGCACACTCCATCGGCGACTCTGCGCGACTGATTAAGTACGGCGACGCAGACGTGATGATTGCCGGCGGTGCGGAAGGCGCGATCAGCACTTTGGGCGTTGGCGGCTTTGCTGCCATGAAGGCACTTTCCACCCGCAACGACGATCCTGCTACCGCTTCACGTCCGTGGGACAAAGGCCGCGACGGTTTCGTTATCGGCGAAGGCGCTGGCGTGCTGGTGTTGGAAGAATTAGAACACGCCAAAAAACGCGGTGCGAAAATTTACGCCGAAATCGTCGGCTTCGGTATGAGCTCCGATGCTTACCACATTACCGCGCCCTAATGAAGAAGGCCCTGCATTGGCGGTTACCCGCGCCCTGAAAGATGCCGGCCTGAATCCTGAAGACGTTGATTACGTCAACGCACACGGTACATCGACTCTTTGGGTGATGCCAACGAAACCAAAAGCCATCAAACGCGCTTTTGGGTGATCATGCGCGTAAAGTCATCGTTAACTCCACCAAATCTATGACCGGCCACTTGCTTGGCGCAGCCGGCGGTGTGGAGGCGTTGTACAGCGTGTTAGCGGTATACGAGCAAAAAATCTCCACCTACCATCAACATCTTTGAACAAGACGTTGAAGCCGGTTGCGATCTGGACCACTGCGCCAACGAAGCGCGTGACGCGAAAAATCGACGTTGCCATCTCCAATTCCTTCGGCTTTGGCGGTACCAACGGTACATTGGTATTCAAACGCTTCAAAGACTGATAGAAGGTTTTAAGCAAATTGAAAAGGCCGTCTGAAACTGGTTTTCAGACGGCCTTTTTATTTTTAAAGATAAATATTCTTGATAATCTATATCATTTATAAAAAAATATCGACTCCTATCAATATTGCCCGGATTTTATCGGGTAATCAACCCAATTATATTTTTTTATCAGGAGTCTGCAATGAAAACCATCCGTATTCTGACATTGGCCGCCGCTGGCTCGCCGTGCCTGCATTTGCGTCTCGATTTCGGCCATGAACAGGCATTGACCATAGACGGCAAGCCCGCCCATCTGGCAGAAACTTCAGCCCGTATTTTGGCAAACGAAACCCTGACTGCGCCGCAACTGGTCGAAGACATTACCGATGGATTGGGTGCGAAAAAAATTCCGGGTTATAAATTGATGATTATGGGCCGCACTTATTCGGTGGCGGCAGAAACCAAACCGCCGAAAGAGGGTCAAACTCAGTGGCGGGACAATACGTTAATTCATCGCGGCGTAAAACTGTTTGTCGGTATTCCGGTCAAAAACGGCAAGATGGATTTGGCATCTGTCCGATTGATTAATATCGGCGTGGTTGACGACAACGGAGGTGCCGCACCTCATGATGAGGGTGAGAAAATCCGCCCCGTCGGCAAACAGCTGATGTCTCCCGATACCAAAGTGGAAAATGTGAAACTCAATATTGCCAAAACTGACGTTGCCAAATATGAAATTGGGTGAAACCAGTGGCGGTGGTGTGAAATTGAAGCATCGGCAACATTGGACGGTAAACCGATACAGACTAAAAATCGACAGCACTTTCTCCCGTTTCTATTCCGCCAAACCAGCCGCTACACGGCCGTTTATGGCAGATGCACGGTTTGTGAAATAATCGCAAAGGCCGTCTGAAACCCAGTTTCAGACGGCCTTTTATATGCCAAAACTGCATAAGTTTAGTTCTTCATAGATTAAAGGTAAGGAGTTAAAAAAAGCGTAGAATGGCGATTTTTAAAAAAATCATCATTGGAGGTCGATCATGACGGTAACGATTTTAGACGGTGGAATGGGGCGTGAACTGCATCGGCGCGGCGCACCGTTTCGTCAGCCGGAATGGTCTGCTTTGGCTTTGATGGAAACGCCGGAGATTGTATGCGAAACGCATTTGGACTTTCTTCGCGCAGGCGCACAAGTAGTTACGACCAACAGCTATGCGCTTGTTCCGTTTCATATCGGGCAGGAGCGCTTTGATGCTCGAGCTGCCGAATGGGCAAGGCAGGCCGGCCGTTTGGCGCGTGAAGCGGTGGAACAAAGCGGGACTACTGCAAAAGTGGCCGCAAGCCTGCCGCCGTTGTTCGGTTCTTACCGCCCTGACTTGTTTGACAAACAAGTCGCACCTGCTTTGGCGCGCCCTTTAATATCGGGTTTGATGCCGTTTGCTGATATTTGGTTGGCAGAAACCGTATCCAGCTTGAAGAAGCGCGTTTCGGCGCAGCAGTCTCGCCCGAGGACGGTAAACCGTTTTGGGTGTCGTTTACTTTGGAAGATACGATGCCGCATGATGTACCGGTGTTGCGTTCGGGAGAAAACGTGCACGAGGCGGCGGATTTCGCGGTAGAGATAGGTGCGGCGGCAATGTTGTTCAATTGCAGTCAGCCTGAAGTGATGGCGGAAGCTTTGAAAGTGGCACATGAAGCCCAAGGCCGTCTGAAACTGGGTGTTTACGCCAATGCATTTGAGCCGGTACAAGGACAGATGAACGAGGCCAACGATGGTTTGGATCCGATTCGTGCCGATGCTACGCCGGAAAATTATTTGGCGTGGGCGAGACAATGGGCGGATTTGGGTGCTGAAATCATCGGCGGGTGCTGCGGTATCGCACCTGAACATATCCGTGCGTTGGCGCAAGGATTTAAGGCCGTCTGAAAGTGGTCGCATAATATTTTTGATACGGTTAGAACAGGCTAAAAAAGCCGGTAATGCCGTTGCTTCACAAACACATAATTATAAAAATCAGGAATAAACATGTCGCAAAAATCTCAAATCGGCTTGGCCGCGCTGACGGCCTTGGTTATCAGTTCCATGATTGGTTCGGGTATTTTCAGCCTGCCGCAGAATATGGCTGCCGTCGCAGGTTCGCAGGCTTTGCTGCTGGGTTGGCTGATTACCGGTGTGGGCATTATCTTTCTCGGTCTGTCATTTTCGGCCTTGTCCAAACTTAAGCCCGAATTGGACGGCGGTATTTATACGTACGCCCGCGACGGCTTCGGCGATTTGATGGGTTTTTTCTCGGCGTGGGGCTATTGGCTTTGCACCACGGTCGGTATTGTCGGCTATTTGGTGGTTGCGTTTGAAGCAGTAGGCGGATTTGTCGATACGACGGACAACGTGATTTTCGGTAAAGGCAACACATTTGCCGCTTTTGTCGGTGAATCGGTAATTGTATGGCTGATTTACTGGTTGGTAGTGCGCGGTATTAAAGAAGCGGCAGGAGTGAACCTGATTGCGACAGCAGTCAAAGTATTTCCGCTGATTTTATTTATCGGTATGGCAGCCTATTTCTTTCAAACCGAAGTGTTTATGTCCGATTGGACAGGGGCGAGCCTTGCTACGCCTGAAAATCCTGATGTCAGCCTGATGACGCAGGTGAAAAACACAATGCTGATTACGCTGTGGGTGTTTACCGGTATTGAGGGTGCGGCGGTTTTGTCCAAGCATGCGCGAAGTCGTGCTGATGTCGGTCGAGCAACCGTTATCGGAGTCAGCTTGACGCTGGCAATGTATGTGGCAATTACCGTCTTGGCTCAAGGCATTTTGCCTCGTGTGGATATTGCAGCAATGGCTAATCCGTCTATGGCGGGCGTGTTGGCGCACATGGTCGGCCCTTGGGGTAAAGTGCTGATTTCTTCCTGCCTGATTGTGTCTGTGCTGTCGTCTTATTTAAGCTGGACGCTGTATGCGACCGAGGTTCCGCACATAGGTGCGAGAAACGGCGCATTTCCAAAATCGTTTATCCCGTTGAATAAAAACGAAGTGCCGCAGGGTTCGTTGATGTTTACCACCTTGACCGTGCAGGTTTGCCTATTGCTGGTGTGGTTAAAAGGCGAGGATTATTCTGCCTTGCTGATGGTATCGACTTCCATGATTTTGATACCGTATCTGTTAATTGGTGCATATCTGCTCAAATTATCGCTGACACAAAAGGCTGCGGCAAAATACCGTCTTATCGGCGCGGCAGCAACGCTTTATGCGGCTTGGATTGTCTATGCGGCAGGCACGGAATATTTGCTGCTTTCAGTCTTGCTCTATTTGCCCGGCGTATTGCTGTTTCTCTATTCGCAAAAGAAACACTATGGAAGTTGTCAGTTCAACCGTATGGAAAAAGCCGTATTGGTATTGCTGTTGATTTTGGCTGTGCCGGCCGTACAGCAGTTTGTCGCTAGCTTGCAAGCGTAAGCAGAAAGGTTTGAAAAAAGGCCGTCTGAAATCCAGTTTCAGACGGCCTTTTATTGATAAAACCGATTCAATACCGCATCATTTTGCTGTCCACCTGCATTGCCCAAGCATCAATACCGCCTTGCAGGTTGTAAAGGTTTTCAAATCCGGCGTCTTCCAAATACATTGCCGTGTGCAGGCTGCGGATGCCGTGGTGGCAGTAAACGACGATGGGCAAATCGTCGTCGGGCAGCTCGTTTTGGCGCAGGGGGATGAGGTTCATCGGAATGTGAATGGCAGCGGGCAGGGTGCAGATGGCGCGTTCTTCATCGGTGCGGACGTCGAGCAGATGAAATGCGCGGCCTTCGTCCCTGCCATTGTTTCAATTCGGTGGGCGAGAGTTGGATGATGTCGGTCCATAGGGTAGGGTGTAAAAGTATGAGGCCGTCTGAACTTTCAGACGGCCTGTTGTTTAAAAATCGAAATCGCCGAACGGATTGGCCGATTTGTCTTCCAGTGTGCCACGACGGTGTCGAACAATACTTTTTCGGAAAACTCATTGCCGTTACGCGTCAGCAAAAGCGCGCGTTGTACCGGTTTGCGGCCGACGATGACCACCATACGGCCGCCGTCTTTCAGTTGCTCTTTCAGAATTTCAGGCACGCTGTCTACTGCGCCGCCTACATAAATCGCATCAAAAGGAGCGCCTTGCGATGCTTCGGTCAGGCCGTTGTTTTGCACATAATCGACGTTGGTAAAGCCCAATTCGTCCAAAACTTTTTTGGCGCGTTGCTGCTGCTCGGCATCGATGTCGTCAGTGACGACTTTGCCGGCCAGTTTGGACAGCAGGGCGGTTGCATAGCCTGAACCTGTACCGATTTCTAAGACGGTTTCGTCTTTTTTTCAGTTTCAAACCTTGAGCCAGGCGGGCAACGACTTTGGGTTCCAACATCTTATGGCCGTTGGTCAGCGGCAGCTCCATATCCGCATAGGCCAAACCTTGAAAAGCCTCGCCGACAAAATGTTCGCGCTCGATCTCCTCCAAAGCATCCAAAATGTCGAAGTCCAAGACATCCCACGGACGAATCTGCTGTTCAACCATATTGAAACGCGCTTTTTCAAAGTCCATATTTGTGCTCCGTTCAATTCTTAATTTTATCGAAGCATACATTATAAATCCTTGTCGGAGAGTGTGCCATCTTTCAGACGGCCCAGAGGCTCGTTAATAATTGCCAAGCGCACATATATCCACTAAACTTTGACATTACACGACGCTACAGCAAGCAACAACCAACACACGGAGCAATAAAGATGTATCACCAAATCGGAATGTGGGATCAAAAATGGGTTATCGGCAACTGGAAAATGAACGGCCGACTCCAAAACAACAATGCGCTTATGCACCGCTTCCGTGTCATGCCAACCGCAGAACGCGTGTTAATCGGTCTGGCTGCTCCGACCGTTTATCTGTTGCAACTGCACAACGCCATGCAGATTGTTTTGAACAACCGTATCTTGACCTGTGCGCAAGACGTGAGCCGTTTCCCGAATAACGGCGCGTACACCGGCGAAGTGTCCGCCGAAATGCTTGCCGACATCGGTACTGACATCGTCCTCATCGGCCACCCGAGCGCAGCCTTTATTTCGGCGAGAAAAAACGAAATCCAACGCCGCAAAATGGAAAACGTCCTCAACGTCGGCCTGATTCCATTGTTGTGTGTCGGTGAAAGTCTGGAAGAACGCGAAGCCGGCAAAGAACACGAAGTCATTACCCACCAGCTTTCCATCCTGCAAGGTTTGAACACCAAAAACATCGCTGCTGCCTCACGAGCCGGTTTGGGCGATCGGTACAGGCAAAGTCGCCACCGTCGAACAAATCGCCGACATGCACGCATTTATCTACAAAGAAATCTTGTCTTTGTGCGGAAGCGATGTTAAAAATCCGCGTTCTTTACGGCGGAAGTGTGAAAGCGGATAACGCGGCCGACATCTTCGCAGTACCTCATGTAGACGGCGCATTGGTTGGTGGCGCGTCATTATCATATGACTCCTTTACCGCCATCATCAACGCAGCACAAGCCTCGTAGAAAAACATATGGAAGCCTTTTAAAACCCCTTATCTGGATTATTAATATTATTTCCGCTTTAGCCGTAATCGTGTTAGTATTGTTGCAACACGGTAAAGGCGCGGATGCCGGCGCAACGTTCGGTTCCGGCAGTGGTAGCGCGCAAGGCGTATTCGGTTCTGCCGGTAATGCCAACTTTCTCAGCCGCTCGACTGCCATTGCCGCAACATTTTTCTTTTGCGACCTGCATGGCGATGGTGTATATTCACACCCACTCCAGTAAGCACGGTTTAGACTTCAGCGATGTGAAGCAGACCCAGCAAGCTCCTAAGCCTCGCAACGCCTGCACAAAACAATACAACTCCTGTTGCACCGAATCCTCAGCAGCAGTAAGATAATTTGATTTATGCCGACATGGTGGAATTGGTAGACACGCTATCTTGAGGGGGTAGTGGCCGTAGGCTGTGCGAGTTCAAATCTCGCTGTCGGCACCACATTAGAAAAATCTAACCGCTTTTTAGCGGTTATTTTTTTCGTCTTGAGAATCTGCCTTTCATTTATCTTTTAGACCGAGACAGGGAAATACAATGAAGCGTTTGGTTGTCGGCATCAGCGGTGCCAGCGGTTTTCAGTATGGCGTGAAGGCTTTTACAGCTTTTGCGTGAGCATCAGGTAGAAAACGCATTTGGTGGTTTCGCAAGGGGCGAGATGACCCGCGCTTTGGAAAACGGATTACACCAAGGAAGATGTTTATGCTTTGGCGGATGTCGTCATTCCGTCCGTAATGTCGGGGCAAGTATTGCCAGTGGATCGTTTTTGACGGATGGAATGTTGATTGCGCCGTGTTCAATGAAAACTTTGGCTTCGGTTGCTCATGGATTTGCCGATAATTTGCTCAGCCGTGCGGCGGATGTAACGTTGAAAGAGCGGCGCAAGCTGGTGTTGATGGTGCGTGAAGCGCCGTTAAACTTGGCGCACATTGAAAATATGCGCCGCGTGACAGAGATGGGCGGCATTGTGTTTCCTCCCGTTCCAGCTTTATATCAGAAGCCCAAATCCATCGAAGATATGATTACACACAGCGTCTCTCATGCTTTTGGACTTGTTCGGTATCATTCAAAAACAATGTGCCGCGCTGGCAGGGCTGATGTTTCAGACGGCCTGAGTATAAGTTACGACTGAGAAGGAAGATAAAAAAACATGCAAACGATTCCTGCCAATATAGTGAAGTTTTTGAGCAATCATCATGTCGTCAGTATTGCTGCTGCGGAAGAGGGCGAAGTTTGGGCAGCTTTGCTGTTTTTATGTGTTTGATGAGGCGAATGCCCTGATTGATTGTGCTGACATCTTTGAAAACGAAACATGGCGGAATGATGAGTCGGTCAGCCAAAGTAGCTGGTACCATTGCCGGACAACCTGACAGCATCGCAAAAATCAGCGGCATTCAGTTTGCGGCGACTGCCGCTTTGATTGAGGATGAAGCGGATTTGAAAGCGGCGCAGTCTTTGTATTACAAAGCGCATCCTGCTGCCAGAGTAATGAAAAGCGATGTTTGGGCATTGAATTTGGACAGTGTGAAATTCACTGACAATAATTGGTATTCGCACAGAAAACGTACTGGAATCGCGAGGATTAGAAAAGGCCGTCTGAAAGATGAAATTTCAGACGGCCTTTTGGTAAGGTTACAAATTAATCGTGTCCGAGATCGACAGTTTTTCTTTGTAACGTGTATCGGGAACCAAAACGATTTTTCTCGTCCACTTTGCCGATGGCTTTCACGTCTTTGCCCGGATAGTCAAGCTGATGCAGGAAGTAGCGGATACAGTTCAAACGTGCACGTTTTTTTGTCGTCGGAGCGGATGATGACCCAAGGCGCGTCGCCGGTGGGTGTGGAAGAACATGGCGTTTTTGGCTTCGGTGTAGTCGTCCCAGCGATCGAGCGACTGGATATCCACTGGAGACAGTTTCCAGTGTTTCAGCGGGTCGTCACGACGGGAGATGAAGCGACGGAGTTGTTCTTCACGGGATACGGAGAACCAGAATTTGAACAGATGGATGCCGCTGGCAACAAGCATACGTTCCAATTCAGGGGTTTGACGCATGAAGAGCAGGTATTCGTTAGGTTCACAGAAGCCCATTACGCGTTCTACGCCGGCACGGTTGTACCATGAGCGGTCGAAGAATACCATTTCGCCTGCGGTCGGCAGGTTTTGGATGTAGCGTTGGAAATACCATTGGCCGCGTTCGGTAGTGGTTGGTTTCTCCAGCAACCACGCGCGCGCCACGCGGATTCAGGTGTTCCGCGAAGCGTTTGATGGTGCCGCCTTTTACCGGCTGCGTCGCGGCCTTCAAACAGGCTGACGATACGCTGACCGGAATCTTTAACCCAGCTTTGTACTTTTCAATAATTGATTTGCAGCTTCTGTTTTTCTTTTTCGTAAACAGAGCGGCGCATACGTTGTTTGTAGCGGGTAGTTGGCAGGAAGCGGTGCACTGCTGGAATCTTCGTCAGTGCCGCGTCCTTCGTGTTCCAAAAACAGCCTTTTTCGAATACTTGCAGCTGGTCTTGTTTCTCGCCCAGTTCAACATTCTCGAACGGTTCTAATTGGTGGTCTGCCATAAAGTCTCCTTATCGATTAAGTTTTAAATGATATGGTGTGGTATGACTTGATTTTACCTCTTTATGCTGTGTTAGCCTACATAAAATTACACATAAGCGATTTTTTCCGGCTTGTTTGATAATTTTTGTAAAATCAGCGTATAATCAGCCTATTTGTATAATACATCATGCCTTATTTCGCCCTGTTCGACGATGCGTTAAGCGGTCGTGCAAAACCTATCAAAATCATGTGGAAAGCTGCCTTTTTCATCATAACGAACTGGCGTCGTTGGATGATGTTTTGCAGGCGGGTTGGAAAAAGCGCCTGTATGCAGTGTTGTTTGCAGACTACGAATTCGGATTGCCACTGATGGATATTTCATCCGCGCGCAGTGGCAATTTGCGTTTGCACTGGTTTGCCGATTATTCTGAAATCGATGCCGAAAGCTGGCTGGCCAATCATTCAGACGGCCTTTGAGGCAGGCATCTCCACTCCCCGATTCTCCGTATCCGAAGCCGATTATCTCGAGCATATCCGTCAAATCCACGAAGCCATCCGCCGCGGCGATACCTATCAAATCAATTACACCGCACGCCTGCACCTGCAAACTTACGGTAATCCGATTCAGCTTTATCGCCGCTTGCGCCAGCCTGTGCCGTATGCCGTTTTGTCTTGTCTGCCCGACGGGGCAGGGCAGGACGCATGGACTTTGTGTTTTTCTCCCGAACTTTTCCTCAAAATCGATTCAGACGGCCTGATCACAACCGAGCCGATGAAAGGCACTGCGCCGATTCTTCATGACGGACAAGATGAACGCCGCGCCGTTGAATTGCAAAACGACCCGAAAAACCGCGCCGAAAATGTGATGATTGTCGATCTGTTGCGCAATGACCTCGGCAAAATCGCGCAAACGGGCAAAGTACGTGTGCCTGAACCGTTTAAAGTTTCCCTGTTTCGGCAGTGTTTGGCAGATGACCAGTGCCATCGAGGCGCAGGCGCTGCCTGATGTTTCGGTTGCCGATATTCTCCGTGCAGCCTTCCCGTGTGGCAGTATTACCGGTGCGCCCAAACGCATGAGTATGCAGATTATTGAATCCCTTGAATCCGAACCGCGCGGTTTGTATACAGGCAGCATCGGCTTTTTGCATCCGTGCGATACGGGTTTGGGATTTGAAGGCGTATTTAATGTCGTCATCCGCACTTTGACTCTTCAACCGGTTTCAGACGGCCTTTATCAAGGTATTTATGGAGTGGGTTCGGGGATTGTGATTGATAGCGATCCTGAAGCCGAATATCGCGAGTGCGGTTGGAAGGCGCGTTTTCTCAATGAATTGCGGCCTGATTTCGGTATTTTTGAGACCATGCGTGTGGAAGATAGACAATGCCGTTTGCTTGATTTGCATTTAGGCCGTCTGAACAGCTCGGCACAAGCACTCAACCTGACTTGGCCTCAAAATGCGGCAGAGCAAATCCAACACTATATAGATGCGTTGCCAAGCGGGTTATTTAGAGTCAAAGCCGCTTTGTTTTCAGACGGCCTTGCATTGAGTCATGCGGCTGTTTCCGAATTGGATGGGCAGCAATACGTCATCTTGAGTGAGCACACATTAAACCAACGCGATTATCTGCGCCGTTTCAAAACCACACGCCGTGAAACTTTTGACCAAGCATGGAAAACGGCAGAAGGGCAGGGCGCATTTGACAGCCTGTTTTTCAATTCAGACGGCCTTTTGTTAGAGGGCGGAAGAAGCAATGTGTTCGTCAAATATCAAGGACAATGGCTCACGCCGTCTTTGGATTTGGATATTTTGAACGGAGTAATGCGCCAAGCGGTATTGAAGCAACCGCAGCTATATTTAGGTGCGGATACGATAAGGGAAACACACATCATGCGTGCCATGTTGGAAAACGCGGAAGAAATCCGCTTGAGCAACGCTTTAAGGGGCGTGTTTGCGGTTTCGCTCCGTAAATAAATGGCAATAGTCAAATCATCGTGATTCAAATTGTCGTAAAGCGGCAATATCCGATAGAATACGTCATTTCAACAATGAGGCCGTCTGAAAGGGAAAACAATATGGCAAAAGCAAAAGGTGGATTGGGACGCGGTTTGGATTCGCTGATTTCCAATGCAGTGGACAGCAGTAGTAGCGACCGCCTGACAACGGTTGCCATCGCCGATATTCAGCCCGGCCGTTATCAGGCGCGTGTGCAAATTGATGACGAAGCTTTGCAGGAGTTGGCCGATTCCATTAAGGCACAAGGCATTATCCAGCCGGTTATCGTACGCGAACGTGGTCTGTCTCAATATGAATTGATTGCCGGCGAACGCCGTTGGCGCGCTTCTCAGTTGGCTGGTTTGACCGAAATTCCCGTCGTTATCAAAACCATCAGTGACGAAACCGCGTTGGCCATGGGTTTGATTGAAAACCTGCAACGTGAAAACCTCAATCCGATTGAAGAAGCTCAAGGTTTGAAACGTCTTGCCGACGAATTTGGCCTGACTCATGAAACCATCGCAAAAGCCGTCGGTAAAAGCCGTAGTGCCATCTCCAACAGCCTGCGCTTGTTGAGCCTGCCTGAGCCGGTTCAGGAAATGCTTTATCAACGCCGTCTGGAAATGGGTCATGCCCGTGCGTTGCTGACCTTGCATGTGGTTGACCAATTGGAGTTGGCGCAGAAAGCTGTCAAAAACGGTTGGTCGGTGCGCGAGGTAGAACGCCGCAGCCAGTTGGCGCATCAAAAAGCCAAGCCGGAAGCAGCCAAAACTATTAGCCCGGATATCCGCCGTATTAATGATGCCCTGACCGAGCGTTTGGGTGTCAATGCCGAAGTCAAAACCAGCAATCAGAAAAAGGCAAAATCGTACTGCATTTTGATACGCCGGAAACATTTGAATACCTGCTGAAACAGTTAGGCATTAATCAAGAGTTTTAACGGTTTTATAAACAGAGGCCGTCTGAAAAAAGTTTTTCAGACGGCCTGAATTTTTGATAAAAGGACTGGTCGTACAGATGCTTACATACAAATCAAAATCTTCTGTAAAATCTGTGTAGCAACATGTAATTTGTGTTAAACTCCGTTCCTGCAAAGATTTGTTTTATATGTGTTAATCATTTATCTGTGAAAGGTTCACAAAGATTAACATATTGCTTGACGTTAACAAACTTCTTGATTATATTAATTTACCTTGCGTTTTGGGGTGTGAAGTACAATGAATCAAATAGTCCCATTGCAAGTAGTTGTATTGTTAATAATTTCAGTTGTTTGTGCGTTATTTTTCCGGGTTGCCCGCTTCCTCTCTGCTTTGGCGGGAGGATTTTCGTACATTTTACCTACCCTGGTTGCAGTTTTACTTTTAAAGTTTTCCCGACGAAATCCCTGATCTGCAAAGTTCAATGTTTGTCGGTGGAGAGGTTTTTAAAAAGTAGTGCTGTCGCTGGTATCTATGTCGGTCGTTTTTGCGATATGGCATCAATCGCTGGTATTTTTCCCATTCTTATTGGGGTTACTCAGTGTCAGTCATTTGGTTTTTTTAGTATTGTTGAGAGTGAAACACTATGGCAGGTGAAACTATGACCGCTGCCGACTACATCAAGCACCACTTGCAAAGCTTGACCAGTATGTCGGATGTTACTCAGGGTCAAGGACTGAAAAACATCGCTGATTTTTCGTTCATTAACCTTGATGCAATCTTTTTTGCTGTTCTGTTAGGCGTAATCGGCAGCTTTCTTTTGTGGCGCGGTGCCAAAAAAGCAACTGCTGGCGTGCCCGGTCGTTTTCAGGCGGCTGTTGAAATTCTGTTCGAATTCGTGGATAACATGTGTAAGAGCATTATCCATAACGAACAATCGCGTAAAGCCGTTGCGCCTTTGGGTTTGACCCTGTTTGTCTGGATTTTCCTGATGAACGCCATGGATATGTTGCCGGTTGATTTGCTGCCGATGGCATGGCAAGGCATTACCGGTAATCATCATGCACTGTTGCGCGTTGTACCGACTGCTGACTTGAATACGACTTTGGCTTTGGCAATTGGCGTATTGTTGATATGTATTTATTACAATATCAAAATCAAAGGCTTTGGCGGTTGGATTCACGAATTGTTCAGCGCACCTTTTGGCCCGATACTCGCTCCGGCCAACTTCCTTCTGAACTTGGTAGAGTTTTTGTCCAAAACCGTATCCCACGGTATGCGGTTGTTTGGTAATATGTATGCCGGTGAGCTGGTGTTCCTGCTGATCGCTTTTGTTGGGTGGTGCATGGGCGTCAACCGGCAGTATCGAGACTTTGGATCCAATTTTATTTGTGTTCCACCTGATTGCCGGTTTGGCTTGGGCGATTTTCCACATTTTGGTTATCACCTTGCAGGCATTTATTTTTCATGGCGTTGGCGTTCGTATATATCGGACAGGCGCATGATGCACACTAATCAAGTAGTTTTTTTCGTAGTTTGTTTTTTTGTAGTTTAACCTTTTACTATTTTAAGGAGTTTAAAAATGGGTTTGATTGCTATCGCATGTGGTTTGATCGTTGCCTTGGGTGCATTGGGTGCCTCTATCGGTATCGCAATGGTTGGTTCTAAATACTTGGAATCTTCTGCCCGTCAACCTGAGCTGATCGGTCCTCTGCAAAACCAAACTGTTCTTGATCGCTGGTCTGATCGACGCGGCCTTCTTGATCGGTGTGGCTATTGCCCTGTTGTTCGCCTTCGTTAACCCGTTTGGTGCTGCGTAATCAAGACGGAGTGATCCGTTCAGATACAGGCTTATGGTCTGTTTGATTAACCCAGATACGAAGGTTAAGTAACGTGAATATTAATGCAACCTTATTTGCGCAAATCCTAGTTTTCTTTGGCTTGGTTTGGTTTACGATGAAATTCGTATGGCCTCCGATTGCCAAAGCGTTGGATGAGCGTGCCGCAAAAATCGCCGAGGGCTTGGCTGCTGCCGAGCGCGGTAAGAGCGATTTTGAGCAGGCAGAGAAAAAAGTTGCAGAACTTATGGCCGAAGGGCGTAATCAGGTAACCGAAATGGTTGCCAACGCCGAAAAACGTGCTGCAAAAATTGTAGAAGAAGCCAAAGAGCAAGCTTCTCATGAAGCAGCACGCATTGCAGCCCAAGCAAAAGCTGACGTGGAGCAAGAAGTTAACCGTGCGCGCGAAGTATTGCGCGAACAGGTTGCTACACTGGCTGTTAAAGGTGCGGAATCTATCTTGCGTAAAGAAGTTGATGCTTCCAAACATGCAGATTTGCTCAGTACCTTAAAAACAGGAGCTGTAATCTTATGGCAGAGTTCGCAACGATTGCCAGACCTATGCGAAAGCATTGTTTAGTCTGGCTCAGGAAAAACCAAATCGAGTCTTGGTTGGGCGAACTGAAAAGAACTCGCAGCGGTTGTTCAAGATGAGAAAGTCATTGCTCTCATCGAGCAACCGGAAACGGAGCTTCGAAAAAGCAGAAGCGCTCAAAGGTCTTGTCGGTATCAAAAATGTCGAATTGGCAAAATTTCATTACCGTTTTGGCCGAGCAAAAGCGTTTGCTGGTATTGCCGGAAATTTATGCCCAATATCAAGATTTGACCTTGATACACAACAATACGAAATCGGCAGTAATTTACAGCGCATATGAACTCAGTTCTCAGCAGCTGGCCGATGTTACCGATATCCTGACAAAAACGCTTCAACAGCAAATTGGATGTGGTAGCTAAAGTTGCCCCTGAATTAATCGGCGGCATCAAAGTAGAAGTGGGTGATCAGGTCTTGGATTTGTCCGTACAAGGCAAACTGAATGCTTTGTATGCGACTATGACAAATTAGGAGAGTTTTCATGCAGCTTAATCCTGCTGAAATTAGCGATTTGATTAAAGCCAAAATCGAAAATCTGTCCGTCAATGCAGAAGTGCGTACCCGTGGTACCGTTGTTTCTGTTACAGACGGCATTGTGCGCATTCATGGCTTGTCAGACGCGATGCAAGGTGAGATGCTCGAATTCCCCGGTAACACTTTCGGTCTGGCCATGAACTTGGAGCGTGACTCCCGTCGGTGCCGTAGTGTTGGGGTGAGTACGAACACATTAAAGAAGGCGATACAGTTACCTGTACCGGCCGTATTTTTGGAAGTGCCGATCGGTCGCGAACTGGTTGGCCGCGTAGTTGATGCATTGGGTCGTCCTATCGATGGTAAAGGTCCAATCAACACAACATTGACTGCTCCAATCGAAAAAAATTGCACCAGGTGTGATTGCGCGTAAATCGGTTGACCAACCAATGCAAACCGGCCTGAAAAGCCATTGACTCTATGGTTCCGGTTGGTCGTGGCCAACGTGAGTTGATCATTGGTGACCGTCAAACCGGTAAAACTGCCGTAGCACTGGATGCCATCGTTAACCAAAAAAAGGGTACAGGCGTTATCTGTATTTATGTGGCTATCGGTCAAAAAGCATCTTCTATTGCCAACGTAGTACGCAAATTGGAAGAGCATGGTGCGATGGAACACACTATCGTAGTTGCTGCAACTGCTTCGAAGCCGCTGCACTGCAATACATCGCTCCTTACTCCGGTTGTACCCATGGGCGAATTCTTCCGTGACCGTGGTGAAGATGCGTTGATCGTATACGATGACTTATCTAAACAAGCCGTTGCATACCGTCAAATTTCCCTGCTGTTGCGCCGCCCTCCTGGCCGTGAAGCATATCCTGGCGACGTATTCTATCTGCACTCCCGTCTGTTGGAACGTGCGGCCCGCGTTAGCGAAAAACGAAGTTGAAAAACTGACCAATGGCGAAGTAAAAGGCAAAACCGGTTCTCTGACTGCGTTACCAATTATTGAAAACCCAAGCCGGTGACGTATCAGCATTCGTACCAACCAACGTAATTTCGATTACAGACGGCCAAATCTTCTTGAAACCGACTTGTTCAACGCCGGTATCCGTCCTGCAATCAATGCCGGTATTTCCGTATCGCGCGTAGGTGGTGCAGCACAAACCAAAAGTCATCAAAAAACTGGGTGGCGGTATCCGTTTGGCGTTGGCACAGTACCGTGAATTGGCGGCGTTCTCGCAATTTGCTTCCGATTTGGACGAAGCAACACGCAAACAGCTGCAACACGGTGAAGTGGTTACTGAATTGATGAAACAAAAAAACAATTCAGCACATTGAACACTGCCGAAATGGCATTGACTTTGTGGGCGATCAACAACGGTTCTTACGCAGATGTTCCGGTATCCAAAGCCTTGGCTTTCGAAGCAGAATTCTTGAGTTTCGTACGTACGCAACATCCTGAGGTTCTGGAAGCGATTAATGCATCAGGCGCAATGTCTGACGAAAGCGAAAAAGCATTGACCGAAGCCATGAAATCTTTTCAAATCTTCTTACGCTTACCAAGCATAAGTATTGAGATGAAAGGAGTCTGAAATGGCAGTCGGAAAAGAGATTCTCACCAAAAATCCGTAGTGTTCAAAAATACCCAAAAGATCACTAAAGCGATGCAAATGGTGTCGACCTCTAAAATGCGGAAGACTCAAGACCGGATGCGCTTAGCGCGTCCGTACGCCGAAAAAGTGCGTACAGTGATGAGCCATCTTGCACAGACTAATGCCGATCATGGTATCAAATTGTTGGCGCCGCACCGCGAAGTGCGTCGTGCCGGTTTCATTTTGATTACCTCGGATAAAGGTTTGTGCGGTGGCTTGAACGCAAACGTACTGAAAAAGTTTTTGGCGCAAGTTCAAGAGTATCAGGAACAAGGCATCGAAGTCGAAGTCGTGTGCCTGGGTAGTAAAGGTTTGGCTGCATGCCAAAGCATCGGTTTGAATGTTATTGCCAGCGCAACCAATTTGGGCGATACCCCAAAAATGGAATTGCTGCTCGGCCCTCTGACCGAAATCTTCCAACGTTATGAGAAGCATGAATTAGACCGTATCCATATGGTTTACTCACGTTTCGTCAATACAATGCGCCAAGAGCCGCGTATGGAAGTTTTGCTGCCTATCGGTGAAAACGTTATTGACGACGAAGCAGGGTCATTCTTCATTTACTTGGGAATACCGCTACGAGCCGAGTCCCTATCGCCGTATTGGAATATTTGGTTCGCCGCTATTTAGAGTCTGTGGTTTTATCAGGCATTGAGCGACAACATGGCATCTGAACAAGCCGCGCGTATGGTAGCGATGAAAGCCGCAACCGACAACGCAGGCAATGCCATTAAAGAATTGCGCTTGGTGTACAACAAATCGCGTCAAGCCGCGATTACCACAGAATTGTCAGAAATTGTAGCAGGTGCAGCGGCAGTTTAATGCCGTCTGAAGCCTGAACAGGAAATTAGGATACGATAATGAGCCAAAGGCAAAAATCGTACAAGTTATTGGTGCGGTGGTTGACGTGGAATTTCCACGCGACGCTATCCCGCATGTTTACGATGCCCTGAAATTGGACGAGAACGGTCTGACTCTGGAAGTTCAACAGCTTCTGGGTGACGGCGTTGTCCGTACTATTGCAATGGGTAGTTCAGACGGCCTGAAACGTGGTATGTCTGTAAGCAATACTGGTGCGCCAATCACTGTGCCGGTAGGTAAAGGTACTTTGGGTCGTATTGTCGACGTATTGGGTACGCCTGTTGATGAAGCAGGCCCGATCGATACCGACAAGAGCCGTGCCATTCACCAAACTGCTCCAAAATTCGACGAGTTGTCTTCAACTACCGAATTGTTGGAAACCGGTATTAAAGTGATCGACTTGCTGTGTCCGTTTGCTAAAGGCGGTAAAGTAGGCCTGTTCGGTGGTGCCGGTGTGGGCAAAACCGTGAACATGATGGAATTGATTAACAACATCGCCAAAGCGCACAGCGGTCTGTCCGTGTTCGCAGGTGTGGGCGAACGTACCCGTGAAGGTAACGACTTCTACCACGAGATGAAAGATTCCAACGTATTGGATAAAGTAGCCATGGTGTATGGTCAAATGAACGAACCTCCGGGCAACCGTCTGCGCGTTGCTTTGACCGGTTTGACTATGGCCGAATACTTCCGTGACGAAAAAGACGAAAACGGTAAAGGTCGCGACGTATTGTTCTTCGTTGACAACATCTACCGTTACACTCTGGCCGGTACCGAAGTATCTGCACTGTTGGGCCGTATGCCTTCTGCAGTGGGTTACCAACCGACATTGGCTGAAGAAATGGGTCGTTTGCAAGAGCGTATTACCTCTACCCAAACTGGTTCCATTACTTCCATCCAAGCCGTATATGTACCTGCGGATGACTTGACTGACCCGTCTCCAGCGACAACTTTCGCCCACTTGGACGCCACCGTCGTATTGAGCCGTGATATTGCATCTTTGGGTATTTACCCGGCAGTTGACCCGCTTGATTCCACTTCACGCCAATTGGATCCGATGGTATTGGGTCAAGAACACTACGACGTAGCACGCGGTGTACAGTCTACTCTGCAAAAATACAAAGAATTGCGCGACATTATTGCCATTCTGGGTATGGACGAATTGTCTGACGAAGACAAACTGACTGTGATGCGTGCCCGTAAAATCCAACGCTTCCTGTCTCAACCGTTCCACGTTGCCGAAGTATTTACCGGTTCTCCAGGCAAATACGTTCCATTGCGTGACACTATCGCCGGCTTTAAAGCCATCTTGAACGGCGAATACGACCATCTGCCTGAACAAGCGTTCTACATGGTAGGCGGTATCGAAGAAGCGGCTGAGAAAGCGAAAACCTTAAACTAAGGAGGCCGGCATGAGCACCATGCAAGTTGAAGTGGTTAGTAGCGAGCAAAAACATCTATTCGGGCGAGGCCAGCTTTGTGGTGGTTCCGACCGTTCAAGGTGAGCTTGGTATTTATCCACGACACGAGCCGATTATGAGTTTGGTACGCCCCGGCGCATTGCGTTTGACTGTTCCGGGTGAAGCTGAAGAAGTGCTGGTTGCCGTTTCCGGTGGCGTTTTAGAAGTACAGCCTGATAAGATCACAGTATTGGCAGACGTTGCCGTCCGCAGTACAGAAATGGATCAGGCGCGTGCTGAAGCAGCTAAAAAGCAGCCGAAACTGGTGTTTCTGAAGCCAGAGACGAAAAATCTTTGGCCGAAGCGCACAAAGCATTGGCAGCCGCCATTGCCCAGCTGAAGACTTTTGGATTACCTTCGTTCGCAAAAAAACAAGTAATGTGGGTTCATCAAGAAAAAGCACAACGAAATGTTGTGCTTTTTATTTGCCTGAAGATAAGCGGCTTGATATTGAAATGTCGATAGATGAGTAGATGGTAAACTTGAAATCGAAACGGTAGAACTGGCTTTTATGATTAAATTGTTGGTGGATCATTGTCGAAGCAGCTAGCCTTATGAGTCATTTAAAATAGCCTGCCCAATCTTTTTATCCTTGAAAAACAGATTGATGATTCCTAATTTATTGCAACCGCAATAGAATTGAATTTATCAGTATTGAAAAATATTATTGTTTTTCTGAGCTTACATACAAAAAAGGCCGTCTGAAAAGTTTCAGACGGCCTTTAAATCATTATTACGGCATTTGTTTATGATTGGTCGATGGTTTTATCCAGTCCTGCGTCAGACCGTTGATGTCGCCGCCGTTCAGACCCAACTCTTTCAAGAGGCCGTCAACCAGCGGGGCTTGGCTGCGGTAGCGCAGGGCGCTGTTGACCATTTGGTCGGCGAGGCTGGCTTGTGTGGTTTGGCCGTCCGACACGCCTTCGGAGCTGTTGGCAGCGCCGCTGAATCCGCCCTAAGCCGTTGACTTGCAGAATCTTGATGTCGTCGATGTTTTCCATCGGGCGCACGGATTCGCGGATAATGTCGGGCAGGTGTTTCAACAGGGCGAGGCGCACTTGCATTTCGACTTGCTCGACGCTCAGGACGTTGGCGGCTTCGTTCACGGCGCGGGTACCTTCGGCATCGACTTTGTATTGCTGCTCTTGCGCTTGTGCCAGCAGGACTTTTGGCATCGGCTTCACCTTTGGCTTGCAGGCGTTGTTTCTCGGCTTCGGCTTCGGCGGCGATGCGCACGGCTTCGGCACGGTCTTGCGCGGCCTGTTTCTCGGCTTCGGCGGCGACGGTGAGTGAAATCGCGTCTTTTTGCGCGGCTTCTTCGGCGGCAATCAGCTCGACCGCTTTTGGCACGTTCGGCGCGTTCGGTTTCGCGTACGGTAATCACGCTCTCTTCTTCACGCACGGCGGCGGCGCGGGCTTTGTCGGCCTCGGCTTTGGCTTCGGATTCGGCACGCGATTTCTCGGCAACGGCAATGGCGCGGTCTTGTTCGGCAAGCTCGATAGCTTTTGCGGCGCTCGACCTCCGCCTGCTCGACGGCTTGGGCTTTGCGGATGTCTTCGTTTTTAATGTCGCGTTCGGCGGCAATGCGTTTCAAATCCACTCGCGCTCGGCGGCGATTTTTGGCTTCTTCCGCTTCGCGTTTTTTCTGTGCTTCCTGCTCAGCGATGCTGGCTTCCTGTTCGGCGCGGCGCACGGCGATTTCGCGTTCTTGTTCGAGTTTGGCGTATTCTTCTTCGCGCGAGATTTTCAAGCGTTGCTGCTCGGCTTCGAGGTTTTTGGTTTTAATCGCCAAATCGGTGTCTTGTTCGATTTCGTTACGTTTTTTTGCGGCGGCCTTCGATGGTTTCGGTCAGTTTGGTCAGACCTTCCGCGTCAAAGGCATTTTTGCGGGTTGAAAAACTCAAAGCTGGTTTGATCGAGGCCGGTCAGGGAAACGGTTTCGAGTTCGAGGCCGTTTTTAAACAAATCTTCGCTGACGACTTGTTGCACTTTTTGAACGAAATCAACACGTTTCTCGTGCAGCTCTTCCATCGCCATTTCAGCGGCAACGGCGCGTAGGGCATCGACGAATTTACCTTCGACGAGGTCTTTCAATTCGTCGGGCGACATGGTTTTCATACCCAGCGTTTGCGCTGCGGTGGCGATGCTCTCGGCGCTGGGTTTGACGCGGACGTAAAACTCCGCCATCACATCGACGCGCATCCGGTCGCGGGTAATCAACGCCTGCTGCGCCGCGCGGCGCACTTCGAGGCGCAATGTGTTCATGTTGACGGGGATGATTTCGTGCAGCACGGGCAGCACCATCGCGCCGCCGTTCATGATGACTTTTTCGCCACCGAAACCGGTACGGACGAAGGAGACTTCTTTGCTGGCGCGGCGGTACAGGCGGGTGAGGATGAGACCGAGTACGAATAGCGCGACGAGTATGACGCCGGCGATGATGCCGATGGAAACTAAGTTCATGGGTTTTCCTTTCTTGTTGTCGATATACCCTTGAGGGCGTGGGTTCAGACGGTTTTTTAGGGTTTGGGGTCGTCTGAAAAGATTAAAAATCTGGGGTTTTAAAGGTACTCGGATTCTTGAATCCGACAATTTGGGTTATGTGCAATACGGCTTGAAGCGGAACGATTCGTCGGATTCTTGAATCTGACCTACCACGTTTTCTGTTGTTGTGCATATTTTTGGAACAATTTTGCCAACCCATTCCAGCAGTAATATGCGGCACATCCCGACAGTACGGTTAGGATGAAGATAAAGCAGAAAGTAGCAGGCTCAATTCCTTCAGGCATGCCATTTGGCGCAGAAGCGCATACAGGCAGAGCAAGATGGTTGCCGACCATAACAGTGCAAAAATAAAGCTCCATATCAGCCGCCATACCGTTGCACGGACTTCGGTATTTTTCCGTAGCCGGTAATCGGCAATCAGCCGTTTGCCGCGCAAATATGCAGACACGCCCGCCAAGCCGCTAAAAATCAGGCAAAGAACCACCAATCCTATGTTTTGTTTATCAAAAATGATGCTTGCAAAAAATAAGGCGAAAAATGTTTCAAGCGTCCATATTGCCCAATGAATGGCGGGGTAGCGGATTTGCGGGTTTTCAGACGACCTGAACCAGCCTGTCAGTCGTCCGCCGAAATAGATACCGTACCACGCCCCTGCCGACAATAAGGCGACGAGTATCAGATTTGCAGGTTCACTGCCCGCTCTGGTCAGACCATACAAAGCCGTTACACCCGACAGAAACGCGGCAAGCCACAATATTAAGGCCGCTGTCCATTTCAGCCATAATGCTGCCGAGTTGGACTTTTTCCAAACTTGGCTCGTTGTTAAGAGAGTTATCCATACAAATTTGTTTTCTTGATTATTGTTTTGTGTTTTATCAATATTCTTGGGTGTTTCTTTTTTCGCAGTCTGATAGCTGGGTATCTTACCTTGAATTCCACTGCCAACCTGTTAATTCAATAAATTCGTTTTGGGAAGCTGTTGTACAAATATTGTGTCTTCCTAAGCCCAGCAACCCGCCGATGACTGTTGTTCCTCTGCGTTCGGTAATCAGACTGACTCCGACGATGTCCCGCATATGTATACGGTCAAACTTCCTGTAAGCCCCGTCATGTCCGCCTTGATAACGGATGCGTCCGAATGCACCGTAAATAATCAATTTTTCGCGATCAATATAAATCGATTTTCGGGTCGTCAGCCCGCACCACCAACGTTCCGCACGCCACAACCACCATAGCGTGAATACAATAGCCAGCAGCCAAGTCATGGATGGATCCATCCATTTCACCGTCTTCAGCCAGACGCCGCCCACGCCGATGAGACCGAACAAGAAAGCAACCAAGGGTTGAAACAACAAACCTCTGAATAACGAATGCTGAAACAGCAGCCCGTCGCCGACAACGATAACCCCTCGCGGCAGCTTGTTTTTCAACGCTTCGATGCGGGATTGCATATCGCGCTCAGGCTGCGCCAAATGATCCATATCTATCCCCGTTTTGTTTTTCTAATCTGATAAAAATGATGTTTCATTGCAAACCGGCGTTTATCTTTTCAGACGACCTCAATCCACCAAGCTCCCGCTCGGGTTCAAAATTGCCTTAAACGTATTTCCCTCCAGCGACACCAGCAACACCGCGTCGCCCTGTTTTAACACTTCGTCGGCATCCGGTTCTGCCATCACATAATGCTGCTGTCCGTACACATCTTTCACCCGCACCTGCGCCGCGCTGCCTGCCCGCGCTTCGCCCAGCACCACTGTGCCGATGCGTCCGATTAGGCTTTCCTGCGAAACGGCGGTGGTTTCGTCTTTGGGCATGATTTTGTACAGTCCGCCCGCCGTCAGGCGCACCAGCGGCAACGAAATGAACCACACGGCTACTGCCGCCAGCCATCCGTTCAGATAGCTGCCGAACACGGCGGCAAAGGTCGTCTGAAACAGGTAGCCCGTCAGTCCGTACACGGCAAGGAACACCACCATCAGCATCAACACCGGCACGCGACCGACATACAGCCAGCTCAGAAACCTGACGAACACGCCCGCGTCCGCTGCATCCAGCCCGACTTCGGCGTGCGCGGTTTCGGTCAGGCTGTCGGGCAGCAGGTTGTCCAGCCAGTCGCTGATGCCGCCCGCCAGCATAGAGATGACTTCCAACACGCCGAGCAAAAACCATCAGCGCGATGGCGATGCCGAAGATTTCCGTTTCGGGGGCGTTGATTAAATTCCACATATTCCGTTCCTTGTTCTGTCAACTTTCAGACGACCTTAAATAGACTGCTTGCGAAAAATTTGAATGTTTGATTGCCGTCATTCCCGCGTAGGCGGGAATCTAGAAGTTTGAGATTACGGCAATCTTCAAATAATACTTCTGAAAAAAATCGAGGTTCGATTCCCGCCTACGCGGGAATGACGGCATTAGGTATGCCTTATTTGAATTTGACCCTATCTGTGCATCCCAAACAAACATTCGGTTTTCAGACGACCTCTCCACTCTCAATCTCGGCGCGGCATTCAATCGGAAAAGTTGACCGAGTTGGCGATGAAACACAGGCGGTGCGCTTCGTGATGCAGTTCCAAAGCCTTGGCGCGGTCGCTTCCTGCGGCAATGGTAACGCGCGGCTTCAACACGGCGGAGACGAAACGCCCCGCGCTCCCATTCCCGCCTTCGTCCATCACCGCTTCGGCATGATCGGTGTAGGCAGTAACGCAGATGCCCGCATCGGCACACAGGTGCAGGTACCATAGTTTGTGGCAGGCAGAAACGGCGGCCAACAGCATTTCTTCGGGTTCCAGCGGTTCGCATCGCCGCGGAAGGCCGGGTCGGCGGAACCGTGCAGGTCGGGCTTGCCCTTGGCGGAAACGGTAAAGTTGCGCAAATAAGCGGTGTAGGATGATGTGCCTTTGCCGAGATTGCCCGTCCATGTTGTCGCGGTGCGGTAGGTGTGTTTTTTGCTCATTTTGACATTCCTTTCAATTATTTACTGTTCGCAGTAATAAAGACGGTATCCGCCTTGAAATACCGACTCTAGTTGAGCCAGGCATAAGCCGATGCGCCCGCCGCCAAACTGATGCCCAGCCACAGCAGGATTTTGGTTTCCGCCCATACATCATCCCAATACCGCCCCCGCAGCGCGCTGATAATGTCGGGTGTGCAATAGAATTCGACGCATTCGATAAATTCGTCCCAATCCTTAAACATCACAAAGTAAAGCAAGACGGCGGTTAGCAAGCCGATCAAGATGGCAAAAATCATGAAATTCCCCTATTTTTCAGACGACCTGTGCGTACCGTAAAGAAAGGTCGTCTGAAACCGCTCCTAACTTTTCCCTAAGTCCTGCGTGTTTAAATGTCTATACCGACAACAGACGCAAAGGGAACGAAATGAAACATTCTCAGTCGCAATATACAAAACCGCCCAAACCGCTTTTGAAAAAATTGCTGCTTCCTGTCGCCGCTGTTTGCGCCATTTTTCTTGCAGCAGAAGGTTTCGACCTTTACGAAGACTACGCCTAATACCGCATGGAGACAGACCCTGCGTTCGCGCAACACCATGACCGCGCTTTGTCCATCCTGCAAGGCAGAGGCTACGAGGTGCACGATTCCGACACCGACCTCTATTGGGCAAGACCCGTTTTGGAATTTGAGGCCTACAAAGGCAGCTTGAATACAAAAATCGTGATGACTTATCCTGATTTGAACATTATCGAAGAACGCGTTGATGATTTATAACCGCGCCCGAACATTCTTTACTTACCCCACGTCCCGAAAGGATACGACATGAAAAAAACTATTACCGGTATTACTCTTAGGCAGTATCGCACTGACCGCTTGTGCCGCCCCTTATCCTTACGACTATTACGATGACGACTATCGTACCGGCCGCTACGAGCAGCGTTATGACCGTTACGATGACCGCTATGATGATCGTTACGACGACCGCTATGAGCGCGATTACGACCGTAATGACGACTACCGTTACCGCGACGGCAAGTATTACGATGACGACTACATCGAACACCAAATTTACAGCGATCCGTCTTTTCGAGCAAAAACGCGCACAAGTGATGCGGATTCTCGAACGACGCGGCTACCAAGTTCACGAAATCGAAGCCGACGATCGCCGCGGCCGCCCCGTATTGAAAGCCGAAGTCTTCAAAAACGGACGTGAATACGACATCGTTTTCTCATGGCCGGATTTACGGATTATCAGCGAACGCATCGACTATTAATTCGATTAATCCGTTCCGCCACACGCCGCAAGGACAAGCTCCGCGCGGCGTTTTTCTTTCAGACGACCTTTCCGATAGAGAGGGTCGTCTGAAAACTTATTTCCCCGCCTTCAACGCCGCCAAGCGTTCGGCAATACGGTTGTTGCGGCTCAAGTCTTCCAATTCCTTCAATTTTGCCAACTGCGCCGCATCGGTGCTGCTGTGTACCGCGTTTTGACGATCCATCACGCGGTTGAAGGCGTTGCCGCTTTTTTCGGCATCACGGGCGATGCGGTTGAGGTCGCTGCCGCCTGCCGCTTTGCCTGCGCCCGTGCTTTGCTGCGCCGCGCGCCAGTCTTGCAACTGCTGCTGCATCTCGCGTTTTTCGCCCTGCAAGGCGGCGATAAAAGCCTTCAAGTTCTTTTTTTCCTGCGCGGCACAGTCGGCGATGGTGTTTTTCCAAAACAGGCAGACGAGCTTCGATGTCCATTTGTTCGGCGATGCCCGCCTCGGCAAGGTCGTCGCGCCCAGCGGCTACGGCGACTTGCAGGTTGGCATCGATGGCTTCGTGGCGATTGCTCTCGTCCGCCATTTTCTTGGCGGCAAGGTGTTTCTGCGCCAACACTTTTGCCCAATTCGGCACGCACTTCGTCCACCGCCCGCTCGATTTCGCGGATGCTCTCATTCATGACCGCCTCAGGCGCAAGGTTTTTCTGCCGCATCAATCAAGGCATGAAAACCGCCGCTCACCAGACGGCCCACTCTGCGGGATAGGGTTTCGCTCATTTGGATTTTCCTTTCAATAAAATGTGTTTGATTTAAGTTGGCACGGGGATAATCAACCATCCGTCATTCCCGCGCAGGCGGGAATCCAGACCTTGGCGTTTTCGGAATATTCGGGCATGGCAGCCCGTACAGGAATAGCGGCAAACAAATACTTCTATTTCATGCGCCCCATTTTTCAGACGACATCAAACCTCGCCCGCCTGCTGCACAATCTTCGCCAGTTTCAAAGTGTTTTCAAGCTGTTGCAGCACAGTATCGTCGTATGCCGCGCCTTTGCCGGTTACGGCGAGCTGCAAGATGCTGTCGGTCAGGCGGACGATGCGCCACATCAGTTCGCGTTCGTATTTTTTCAAACTGTCAAGATCAGCTTCTTCGGGCAGGTCGGCGGCGAGCGTCGCGCCCAAGTCGGGCAGCTGTTCAAACAAGCGCGCCACGATATGCGAATGCGCCCCGCCTGCTTTTCCGCGTGCAGCACGTCATGTTTCGCCGCTTGGAAAAACTGCTCCTGCGCCGTCAGCGCGGAACCGTAATCGCGCGTCTGTGTATGCGCCAAACGCGCCTGCTTGAGCAGCTCGCGGATTTTTTCAGACGGCGTATTCGCGCCTTCGATTTTTAATTCAGCAATAAAATCAGCGTCTTCCTGAGTGATTCGTACGCTGACGGGGATACGGTTTGTTGCATTCATATTCGTTTGATTTGATTTGTATTTATTTGTATACGAATATACAAGATGAAATGACAATACGCAATATTTGAAATGGTTTATTTTTGTAAACTCTAAAACGTGCTGAAACACATTTTTGGATACATGGGGAGAACCGAGCTTTTCCTTTATAATCCATCCATCTATTTTTCACTCATTTCAAGCAGGTTCACCATGTCCAAACCCACTCTCCTCCTCGTTGACGGCTCTTCTTATCTTTACCGCGCGTATCATGCAATGGCGCAATTGACCGCGCCTGACGGTGCGCCGACGGGCGCGCTTTACGGCGTGTTGAACATGTTGCGCCGTCTGCGGGCGGATTATGTACACGATTATTGCGCGGTGGTGTTTTGATGCGAAGGGCAAGAATTTCCGCCACGAGATGTTCCCCGACTATAAGGCGACGCGCCCGCCGATGCCGGACGATTTGCGCCCGCAGGCGGAAGCCTTGCCGGATTTGGTGCGGCTGATGGGCTGGCCGGTGCTGGTGATTCCGCAAGTCGAAGCGGACGATGTTATCGGCACGCTGGCGGTGATGGCCGGCGAAGCGGGTTGGAATGTGGTGGTATCCACCGGCGATAAGGACATGGCGCAGCTGGTGAACGAGCGCGTGACGCTGGTGAACACGATGAGCGGCGAAACGCTGGACATTGAAGGCGTGAAGGAGAAATTCGGCGTGCGCCCCGACCAAATCCGCGATTATCTCGCGCTGATGGGCGACAAGGTGGACAATGTGCCGGGCGTGGAAAAGTGCGGCCCGAAAACCGCGGTGAAGTGGCTGGAAGCCTACGGCTCGCTGGCCGGTGTGATGGAAAACGCTGCGGAAATCAAGGGCAAGGTCGGCGAAAATCTGCAAGCCGCGCTGCCTCAACTGCCTCTTTTTCGTATGATTTGGTGACGATTAAAACCGATGTGGACTTGCACTCGGAGCTTTCAGACGGCCTCGAAAGCCTGCGCCGCACTTCGCCGAAATGGTCGCAGCTTGCGGTCGATTTCAAACGCTGGGGCTTCCGCACTTGGCTGAAAGAAGCGGAAAGCCGTATGCACGAAGCGACGGACGGCGATTTGTTCGGCAGCGATACGATAGGCGAACAGGCGGCGTTGGACATGGAAACGTCGTCTGAAAGGCTACATGAAAAAGCCGTTGCGCCCGAAAAACTGGATTATCAGGCCGTTACCACCGAAGCGCAGTTTGCCGCCTTGTTAGACAAACTGTCGCAAGCGGACAAAATCGGTATTGATACGGAAACCACGTCCCTAGACGCGATGAACGCCGCGCTGGTCGGCATCAGCATCGCGTTCCAAGCAGGCGAAGCGGTTTATATCCCCGTAGGACACAGCCTGACCGCTGCGCCCGAACAACTTGATTTGCAAGACGTATTAGGCCGTCTGAAACCGTATTTGGAAAACCCGCCCTGAAAAAAATCGGGCAAAACCTCAAATACGACCAACACGTTTTTCGCCAACTACGGCATCGCGCTGAACGGCATTGCCGGCGACGCCATGCTCGCTTCCTACATCATCGAGAGCCATCTCGGACACGGCTTGGACGAATTGTCCGAACGCTGGCTGGGCTTGGAAACCATTACCTACGAATCGCTGTGCGGCAAAGGCGCGAAGCAGATCGGTTTTGCCGACGTCGCCATTGAGCACGCAACCGAATACGCCGCCCAAGACGCTGATTTCGCCCTGCGCCTCGAAGCGCACCTGCGCGCGCAAATGGACGCCAAACAGCTTGAAATGTATGAAAAAATGGAGCTGCCCGTCGCGCAAGTATTGTTTGAAATGGAACGCAACGGCGTGCAAATCGACCGTGCCGAACTCGCCCGCCAAAGTGCAGAACTCGGCGCCGAGCTGATGAAGCTTGAACAAGAAGCCTACGCCGCCGCAGGCCAGCCGTTCAACCTCAACTCGCCCAAACAGCTGCAAGAAATCCTGTTCGACAAAATGGGCATCCCCACCAAAGGCCTGAAAAAAACCGCCAAAGGCGGCATTTCCACCAACGAAGCCGTGCTCGAACAGCTCGCGCCCGACTACCCACTGCCCAAAAATCATCCTGCAAAAACCGCAGCTTGGCGAAACTCAAATCCACCTACACCGACAAACTGCCCGAAATGATTTCCCCAAAAGACGGCCGCGTGCATACCACCCTACGCCCAAGCCGTCGCCATTACCGGCCGCCTCGCCAGCAACAACCCCAACCTGCAAAACATCCCCATCCGCACCGCCGAAGGTCGCCGCGTGCGCCGCGCCTTCACCGCACCGCAAGGCAGCGTCATCGTTTCCGCCGACTATTCCCAAATCGAGCTGCGCATCATGGCACACCTCTCCGGCGACAAAACCCTCATCGCCGCGTTCCAAAAACGGCGAAGACGTACACCGCCGCACCGCCGCCGAAGTGTTCGGCATCGCCCCCGAAAACGTCTCGCCCGAACAACGCCGCTACGCCAAAACCATCAACTTCGGCCTCATTTACGGCATGGGCCAATACGGCCTCGCCAAATCGCTGGGCATCGACAACATCTCCGCCAAAAACTTTATCGACCGCTACTTGCCCGCTATCCCGGCGTTGCCGAATACATGCAGCGCACCAAAGAACAAGCCGCCGCGCAAGGCTTTGTCGAAACCCCTGTTCGGCCGCCGCCTCTACCCTGCCCGACATCCGCAACAAAAACGCCAACGCCCGCGCCGGAGCCGAACGCGCCGCCATCAACGCCCCCATGCAAGGCACCGCCTCCGACCTCATCAAACGCGCCATGATAGACGTATCCCGCTGGCTTTCAGACGACCTCTTACAAAGCAAACTGATTATGCAGGTGCATGACGAACTGGTTCTGGAAGTACCCGAAGCAGAGCTGGATTTAGTCAAAGAAAAACTGCCGCAGATTATGGCGAAAGTGGATGAAGGGATGTTGAACGTGCCGCTGGTGGCAGAGGTTGGTGTGGGCATGAATTGGGAAGAGGCGCATTAAAGAGATGACTCTAATATTATTTTTTTGGTTATAATGAATACGCTAATCTACGCGAATATGATGGTCTGTAAATAAGATATGATTTTTATGGTTCATCAATTGTCAGGCGTAATCGCTAGACTGAATCTGAATTGATTCCGATCTCGGCGGGAAATATTTCATTTTCCTGCTGGGAAAAATGGAAATATTTCCCGCTAATTTAGGTAGTTAGTAAATTGAATTTTAATGAGTTTATCAGTAATATTCAAATCGATAAAACCCATATAATTGGTCGTCTACCAATTATATGGGTTTTTGGTTCTTGCAAAGATATCGCTGAAATTAGCCAAAATAATCATCCTAAAAAACCCTTGCTCTTCGAATTTCAACTTATTTAAAGAAACTTACTCATTTAGAGGTAGATTTATTCAATGGTTAAAAAGTAACAATACTAACTCAGAGCATAAGGAGTTGATTCTTCAGGAATATGACTTGAATATACCTGAAGATTATCCAGAGTGGTCTAATAGGGTGAGACCTTCGTATACTAATTTAGTAGATTTTTGAATTAGATATTATATCTATATCTCAATTAGCGATTATTTTTTTCGGAATCAATAGGGACATATGTAGAAATTGGTGCATTGTCTTGTCATCCATTAATACATCAGAATCTTTTAATTATTTCTCCCCTGAATATATTACTGCTCATAACAGCAGTTTTTTTAATTATGGGGCTATTCATAAGATAAAAATCGAACCAAATTTCTGAAGAATTGACTAATATTTGGGCTTTGCCTGATAATTGGAAAGAGTGGCATCATAATCCGATAAGTAATACCGAAGATATTGCAAAGCATTTTATGGAAATTACGGAGCATTGTGTAGATATTCTTACAGGAAATAATAAAAAAACAGCTTCTGAATATAGAAACTCGTGAGCATGTATTTTTTTACTTATTGTGGACTTATTGGATTTATTTCCAGAGCAAACACTGCTTGGAATACAAAAAAATTATTAGCACATTTTAAGAGCCGTTATGAAAAAAAGAGCTTGAAATAATGATTAACTGTTTGATCATGTTGAAAATTATTCAGTCACAACAAATAGGGAAAAAAATACGCTATTTAGTTTACATGACAAGTTTAGGTATAAATCCTGTATAGATTACACAGGAACTAATACTAAAAAAATTTGATAGAGTTGACTTTAAATTAGATCTAAAAACGAACAAAAAGCAAAAATCAATTATTAGAAAAATAAGGATATAATAAATATATGAGTACAATTTTTGATAAAATTTGCGAAACATTTAGTTTAAATCCTCATGAGGCAGAAATATTTATTAAAACAGCTCCTGAAAGATATAAATTACACTCTATAAGTAAGAGGCATGGGGGGTTCGCTATATTCACCAACCAACGAAAAAACCTTAAGTTTATACAAAGATGGCTCGTTAATTCATATTTCTCAAGTATGCCTATCCACAGCTGTGCACATGCATATGTAAAAGAATAGAAATATATTATCAAATGCCAAACCACATTCTCATAATAAGTATCTAATGAAATTAGATTTTTTTCTGATTTTTACTTCAATTACTATACGAGATTTTTTTAATTTTTGCGCATGATAACTTAAGAGAATTTAGCTATGAAGAGCATCATATTTTAGCTTCATTGTTATTTTGTAGACATAAAATAAATGGTGATTTTGTTTTTATCCATAGGGGCTCCATCATCTCCGATAATTTCAAATATAATGCTTTTATCGCTTTGATCAAGTTTTATATGATTTTTGTAGAACAAAATATGTATATTATACTAGATATGCGGATGATTTATCCTTCTCAACTAATCAACCTAGAATACTAAAAAGAAGAGGTGTTTCCATTTGTTGAAGGGTTGTGTAAAACAATTCCTTATCCAAATTATTTAAAAATTAAATAAAAAAATAAAGTTGTTCATGTTTCTAAAAAAATTTAACAGAAGAATTACAGGATTGGTTTTTGTCAAATGAAGGGAATATTAGTATCGGTAGAGATAAAAAACGTCAGTTACGCGCGATGGCTCATCAAATGTCGTTAAATAAACTACCTCCTGAGAAAAATAAATAAGTTGCTGGGGTATATTAACTTTTTGAAAGGGAAAAATTGATCCTGAGTTTGCAGAGCAATTAATTCAAAAATTAAATAATAAACATAACAAATAATATAACTTAATACGTAATTAGATTTCACGTTTAGACACGGCAAGACTCGTATTAAAAACCGCAGTCTTGACTCAAGGTACACATTTGGTGCTTGAAATCCCAAACATATTTCAGGCCGTCTGAAAATTCCTAAATATTTTCAGACGGCCTTTTTTTCTATTCCGATTCTCTACATTCTATTCGCCGTATGCTTTTATTCTCGGCCTTTTGTCTCTTTTTTCATCAATAATGGTGCCGGTGTTACAATCGGCATATTCTTATTGTTATCAAACAGGTGTTTTATGCAGTTTTTCGGCCTGCTTATTCCTATTATCATCGGCTATTTTGCTGATGAGATGTTCACCGGCGTGATTATTGGGTCATTGTTTTGGCTGGTTGCTTGGTCAATCGCCAAACAACGCCAAGAAGAGCGTTTGGCTGAATCTGCTACGGCAGGCGATAGAATGCAAAAAGATGGAGCAGGAAATCGAGCTGCTGAAACAGCGTTTGTCGGTGTTGGAGCATGAGGCTGTCCGTGATGAGGCGAAGGTAGGGCAGGGGCTTGAGGCTTGGCCTGTTGCCGATGTTCAGACGGTCTCTGAGCCACTTCATGTTCGGGTTGAGCCTGAAGCGGAAGCTGCGCCTGTTAAGCAGAAGATTGAAGAGGCGTTTGCTCCTTCTTTTTCTATACCTATTGATCCTGTTTCTGCCAAGGCTTCTGCTTCGCCTGAGCCTATTGTGGAATCGGAAGTTATCGAGGCGGTTGCTCCGGTTGCTGCTGAACAAGAAGAGCAGTCTAAGGAAGAGGCTGTTGTTGCTTCGATGCCGTCTGAAAGCGAAGAAGCGCCATCGCGTCAATTCGTTATCCATAAAGAACAGGCGGAAGGCGGAGAGTACAAGTTTTCCGACAATCCGATTGTTGCTTGGTTCTTGCGCGGCAATCCGTTGTTGAAAACCGGTATTGTGGTGCTGTTCCTCGGCTTGGCGTTTTTGTTGCGCTATGCCTCCGAGCGGGTTCATGTGCCTGTCGAACTGCGTTATCTGACTGTGGCAGGCGCGGGCTTGGCGGCGGTAGTCGGCGGCTGGAAGCTGCAAAGCCGTAAGCGTGAATATGGCTTGGTGTTGCAGGGTTTCGGCGTGGCGGTGATGTATTTGACGGCGTTGGCGGCGTTGAAACTGCATCCGCTGTTGCCTGTGTCGGTCGTGTTCGGGCTGATGGTGGCGATGGTTGTGCTGATGGCGTGGCTGGCGGTAAGGCAGAATGCGCAGATTATGGCGCAGGTTGCTTTTAATCGGCGGTATGGCCGCGCCTTTGCTGATTTCAGACGGCAGTGGCAATTATTTGGTGCTGTTTTCTTATCTTGCCCTGCTCAATGGCGGTGTGGCCGCGATTGCGTGGTTTAAGGCATGGCGTCCGCTGAACCCTGACGGATTTTTGCCGCTACTTTTGCCATTGCCGCGCTGTGGGGCATGCGAAGTTATACGCCGCAACATTTCGCCACTACCGAGCCTTTCCTGATTTACCACTGGCTGCTTTATACCTTTATCGCGTATCTATTTGCACGCCGTAAGCTGACGGAAAACAGCGAAGACAGCGTTACGCCGATTGCCGACAATGCGACTTTGGAGGAGATTGGCAACAGTATTTATACACACGGCCTGCGCGTGCATGTCCTCGACCATACTTTATTGTTTGGTACGATGGCGGCGGCGTTCGGCCTGCAATACCGTATGGTGGAGCATTGGCCGTCTGCGGATGCGCTTTCTGCATTGGGTTTTGCCGCGGTGTACGGACTGGCCGCGCTGCTGCTGAAACGTCAGCAGGGTTTGTATATTTTACGTCAGGCGTTTTTTTGCTTTGGCGGTGTTGTTCCTTACTATTGCTGTTCCGCTTTATTTTGAACCGAGCAATACGGTCATTTTTGTGGAGTGCCGAATCCGCACTGGTGTATTTCTTCGGTCTGCGCCAACAGCGTCCGCATATCCGTTTGGGTGCGCTGATTGTTTATCTCTTGGCAGCACTGATTCAGCTGGGTAATTATCAGGGCTTCGGCACTGATACCGTTCTGGAAGGGCAGTGGTTTACGACGGTTGTTGCGTTGCTTGGTGGAGCAGCGATTTACTTGCTGTGGTATTTCTCGCGTCGCGAAGGTTCGGCGCAATGGGAAAAAAATCCGTTCAGATGGCCGTGTTGTCTGCCGCCTTGCTGTACATCTCTATTTTGCCTTTGCTCTTCTTAGCCGACCGCGGCAGCATTGTCGCGCTTTCCGCTTTGGCGGCAGCGTGGGCATTCTGTCGGCGCAAACACGAGCCGAATGTGTTTATCACTTTTGTCTTGGGCAATGTATTGTTTGCCCTGTTGTTGCAAAGCAGTATTATTTATGAATCCAAAGGCTTCCTGACCCATCTGTACCTTGTTGCCGCTACGCCTTTGCTGTTTGCGGCTGCCTACGCGCTGCAATATCCGCGCGTGCCGGTTGCAAGCGAAAAGCCGGAAGGAAACGAAGTTTACTTTGCGCAGGTTTCAGGCTGGATCATCCTGCTTACTGCGTTGGCGACAGGCAGCTACGCCCTTTATATGCAATGGACAGGCGAGGAAACCCTGTTTACCCAGTTGTGGCTGTGGCCAATATTTGCCGGCCTGCTGCTGTTTGCCAAACGTTTGAAATGGGAAGAGCTTCTGCAAACCAATTTGGCATTCTTGCCATTGTTTGGCCTGCATTTCCTCTCCTACCATACCGAACATGCGGTGACAGCCGCCGCAGCCTTGCCGCTTGTGGCCGCTACCGTATTGAACTTCATCATTCTGAACAACTATCCGCGCCATGATCTGTCTTGGTTGCACAAACTCAATATCACGATACTCGGCGCGCTGTGGACGCTTTGGACGGCGCTGTATGTCGGCGAGCGTTTTTACGGCGTTTGGGCGCAGCTCTCGTGGCTTGTCGTGCCTTTGGCGATGTGGATTGTTTTCCATACGCAACGCCAAAGCGAATTTTTCAGACGGCATCAAGCCATTTATCAGCATTTTGCTATGCCGTGGTGCGCCCTTGCGGCTGCCTGTTGGATGCTGTGGACCAACTTCCACGCCGTTCCAACCTGAGCCGTTGCCGTATATTCCCGTGCTCAATCCGGTGGAACTCGCCAGCGCCGGTATGCTTTTGGTTTGCCCTGAAATCCCCTGCCCGAAGCTTTACCGACCGAGCTTCGCCGTACCACAGCAACCGCAGTCGCCGCCTTGGCATTTATGCTGATCAGCGCAGGCGTGATGCGCGTATGGCATTTCTACGACGGCATTACTTGGCGTCTCGACATCATGCTGCAATCCTTCGGCCTACAAGCCAGCCTCTCTGTCGTTTGGGCAGTAACCGCCATCATCTTGATGGTACTCGGCAACCGCCGTAAACAGCGTTCTTACTGGATAACAGGCGCGACGCTGATGGGCATCGTGGTCGTCAAACTCTTCCTGATCGAGCTTTCCAACAGCGGCGGTATCGAGCGCATTGCCTCCTTCATCATCGTCGGCCTATTGCTGCTTCTGGTCGGCTGGTTTGCACCCGTTCCGCCCAAAGCAGAGAATGATGGCGAACCTAAAGCCTAATCATTAATCTCCAAAAGAAAAAGGCCGTCTGAAAAAAGCAGCGTCATCTGTTTTCAGACGGCCTTTATTTTTTAGAAGGTACAATCTGCTTTGTTCTGGCATGTCTAATTGTATTGGGTTATGATGCCTTTTAATATGTAAATGGATAAGCCGTGGCCGTCTGAAAAAAGAAAACGGGTGCACCCCGAATATCCGCATACCACGCATGATGCGCCCGACAGACTGGCCATGGATGGACACATAAAGATAAAAACCGCTACCGGAGGAAATAGAAAATGCCTAACCGCAATGAGCTTCCCTTAATTTATTCTTGCTCCGGATGTTCCGATGTGGCACAGCTGGCCAACAACACAGCCGTGGCGCTAGACCATGCCGGAGAATTTGAAATGTCGTGCATTTCCGGCGTAGGCGGCAAAAGTCGCGCCGTTGGTACGCAAAGCGCAGTCCGGACGGCCGATGTTGGTTATTGACGGCTGTCATCTGCATTGCGCCAAATCGTGTTTGGAAAATGTAGGCGTTGAAATTCCGGAAGGGCATCATGTGAAACTATACGAACTGGGCTACAAAAAAACGCTTTGGCAAAAGCTATGATGAGGCGACGGTAGAAGAAGTTTATCAATATGTTTTGACGAAGAAGGGCGATGTATTGAGCAGTTAACGACTTTTATTTGCCTGATTGTCCCCAGAATATCGGTTAAGAATTTAAACCATGGGACTGTAAGTTTTACATATACATGATTTGGAACATGAGACAATAAAAATATAAGGCCGTCTGAAAAAAATTTCAGACGGCCTTTATTTTTAAAAGTTGTATAGAGTATATGATCTGCAATCTGTCTTATCTTAGCCATGCTTCAAACGATTTTCTTAAAGAAGAAATTTCTTGATTAAATTAACTAACTCATAGTATATTTTTTACATAAATTAATAATGTTGACAAAAATCGACAATATTAATCAACATATTAAAAATTTCTTTAGTCATTATTATATGTATTTAAGATTGCGAGGAGAGTGTGGAGTCTGAAGTACGTTACCTGATACATTGAGTTTAGGGTGTTTGGGATAACTATTTCTCAGATACTTCGTGCAAACACCACCTGCATACAAAAAAATTTAAATTTAATCAAGAGGAAACAATCCATGGAGCAATTATTTATTCCCGGCAGCATTATTGCCGATTATTTTTTTATCTCGGCCTTTTTCTTGCTGGTTGCCGCGTCTTTAATTGCGGGTTACGTTGATGCTATTGCGGGCGGAGCCGGGCTGATTTTGATTCCCGCATTTTTTTGATGGTAGGTTTACCGCCGCAGGTCGCGTTGGCACAGGAAAAATTGGTGAGTACCATCGGTACGGTGGCCGCGATTAAAAACTTTATGAAGAGTAGTTCGATCGTATGGCATATTGTGCCGGTTGGCATTGTTGCGGCTTTAATTGGGGCATTTGTCGGTGCAAAAGTCATTTTGATTCTTCCGGTAGAAACCATCAATTACATTATTCTTGCGTTTTTTTGCCCATAGGGCTTGCTGGCAACTTTGTTCAAAGGCGTTTTGCTGAAAAAAAGAAGACGAGCGTGGCGAGATAAAAAAATCCGTTATCGCCGTATTTTTAACTTGTCTGATTGTTGGTTTTTATGATGGTTTTTTTCGGACCGGGCACGGGCAGTATTTTCATCATCGCTTTGTTTGTCATTAACAAATTGTCGTTGTTGCAGGCTTCGGCTACTTCCAAAATTTTTCAATTTTTGCTTCTAATATCGGGGCATTTGTTGCCTTCTTGATAGCAGGGAAAATGGCGTTCCTAATCGGAATCCCTGATGATTTTGGCAAATTTGTTGGGCAAACCATTTTGGCAGCCTCCATGCTATCAATTCAAACAGGGGAAGTTATTCGTAAGGTTTTGGTCGTAACGGTTTTTGCTGATTATCGTTTCAATGGCATATAAGGCTTTTTTTCGGCTTAATAGGTAGATGTTAAAAGGCCGTCTGAAAAAAATTTTCAGACGGCCTTTATTATTATTTCAAGCCTTCTCGTGTTTACATCTCTTCCAGTTTCGCAAACTTGGTATCCAGCTCTTTTACGCCCTGTTTGCCGAAGTTGATGGTCAGGCGGGCGGATTCGCCTTTGTCCACGGCATCGATGATGACGCCGGTGCCGAATTTGGCGTGGCGGACGTTTTGTCCGATGCGGAAGCCTGCGTAGGTTTGAGGCTTTTTGTAGTCATCAATGATTTTGTCTTTGGGCGCGGCGGTTTGGCGCGGGCTGCCGTAGCTGTCGTAGGCGGTCTTTTTGACGGACAGGTAGTGCAGCACTTCGGGCGGGATTTCTTCGACGAAGCGGGAGACGATGCCGAATTGGGTTTGTCCGTGCAGCATGCGCTGCTGCGCCATGGTGATGTAGAGGCGTTTGCGGGCGCGGGTGATGGCGACGTACATGAGGCGGCGTTCTTCTTCGAGGCCGCCGCGTTCGGCGAGGGAATATTCGCTGGGGAAGCGGCCTTCTTCCATGCCGGTGAGGAAGACGGCGTTGAATTCCAAGCCTTTGGCGGCGTGGACGGTCATGAGTTGGACGGCTTTTTCGCCCGCGCCTGCTTGGTTTTCGTCGGATTCAAGGGCGGCGTTGCTTAGGAAGGCGAGGATGGGGAAGGCGGGGTCGTCTGAAATGTTGTCGGGCAGGATTTCGAAGTTGCTGTCTTCGGGTTTGAACTCGATGGCAGCGTTGACGAGTTCGTCGAGGTTGTCGAGGCGGTCTTGGTTGTCGCCTTTTTGGGTTTGGTAGTGTTCGGTCAGGCCGCTGTCTTTGAGGATGCCGACGATGATTTCGGGCAGGGGCATTTGTCCGACTTGGTTGCGTAGTGCTTCAATCAGGCGGACGAAGGCGGCGACTTTGGCGGCTTTTGCGCCGGCATTGCAGGCTGCCTGCCAGAGGGTGATGCCTTGTTCGTTTGAGGCCGTCTGAAGATTTTCGACGGTGCGTGCGCCGATGCCACGCGGGGGGAAGTTGATGACGCGCAAGAGGGCGTTGTCGTCGTCGGGATTGACGGCAAGGCGCAGGTAGGCGAGGGCGTGTTTGATTTCTTGGCGTTCGTAAAAGCGCAGCCCGCCGTAGATTTTTGTAGGGGATGCCGCTGCGGAACAGGCTTTGTTCGATGACGCGGGATTGGGCGTTGCTGCGGTAGAGGACGGCGATTTCGTCCAAATCCCAGCCTTCGCGTTCGAGGGCTTTGGTTTCGTCCACGATGAACTGGGCTTCTTCGAGGTCGGTAAAGGCGGAGTAGTAGCGGATTTTGTCGCCTGCTTCGGCGTCGGTGCGCAGGTTTTTGCCGAGGCGTTCGTCGTTGTTTTCGATGACGGCGTTGGCGGCGGCGAGGATGTTGCCGACGGAGCGGTAGTTTTGTTCGAGTTTGACGGGCGCGTCGATGTGGAACTCTTCCATCAGCGCGGTCATGTTGCCGACGTTCGCGCCGCGGAACCGGTAGATGCTTTGGTCGTCGTCGCCGACGGCAAAGACGGCGGCGTTGTTGCCGGCAATCAGTTTCAGCCAGGCGTATTGCAGCTTGTTGGTGTCTTGGAACTCGTCGACCAGAATGTGGTTGAAGCGGTTTTGGTAGTGCTGGCGCAGGATTTCGTTGCTTTGCAGCATTTCGTAGCTGCGGAGCATGAGTTCGGCGAAATCGACCACGCCTTCGCGTTGGCAGATTTTGTCATATTCGGCGTAGCATTCAATCATGCGGCTTGTGTGCGGGTCTGGCGCGCTCAACACGGAAGCGCGCAAACCGGATTCTTTTTGCGCATTGATAAAGCCTTGCAGCGAACGCGGAGCGATGATTTCTTCGGCGATGTTGAGACTTTTGAGCAGGCGCTTGATGAGGGAAAGCTGGTCGCCGCTGTCGAGGATTTGAAAGGAAGACGGCAGACCGGCATCGCGGTGGTGTCTTCGTAGGAGATGATGACAAATCCCATGAAATGTACCGATCAGCATGGGTTCTGCCCTTGTTGTTTCCCCTGTATCTTTGAGATGCAAGAGTTCGCTAACGCGACGATTCATCTCTTTTGCGGCTTTGTTGGTAAACGTAACTGCCATAATGCTATATCGCGTTGCCTGACCGGTTTGCAAAAGCCATGCGATGCGCGTGGTCAGCACGCGGGTTTTGCCGCTGCCCGCGCCCGCCAAAACGAGGGCGGATTGCGGCGGCCAGGTTACGGCGGAAAGTTGTTCGGGGTTTAAGCCTTGCAGCAGATTGGGGGCGGATTGGTCGGGAAACATGAAGAGGCCGTCTGAAAATAAATGGGAATGCGATATTTTAAAGGAAATACAAAAGGCCGTCTGAAAAGATGTTTCAGACGGCCTTTGTGTTGGAAGCCGATTAGAACGGACGTACTTCCAAACCGAACATACGGCGTGCGGTGTTCAGCATTTGGCAGCTGAAGCCCCACTCGTTGTCGTACCATGCGAACACTTTAACCATTTTTGCCTGCGGTGACTTTGGTCAGCGTAGAGTCAAATGTGCTGGCTTGGGTAGTGTGGTTGAAGTCCATGGAAACCAATGGCAGGGTATTGTAGGCAATACGCCTTTCAGACGGCCTTCTTCGGAAGCGGCTTTCATCAGTGCGTTGATTTCTTCGGCAGAAGTGTCGCGGCCTGCTTGGAAGCTCAGGTCAACCAGGGAAACGTTGACGGTCGGTACGCGGATGGCGAGGCCGTCGAGTTTGCCTTTCAGGTCCGGCAATACCAAAACCAACGGCTTTTTGCAGCGCCGGTTTTGGTCGGAATCATGTTTTTCCACGCCGCTACGCGCACGGCGCAGGTCTTTGTGGCGTACGTCGGTTACGGTTTGGTCGTTGGTCAGCGCGTGGATGGTGGTCATCACGCCGTTTACGATACCGATGTTTTCGTTCAACACTTTGGCAACAGGTGCCAGGCAGTTGGTGGTACAAGACGCGTTGGAGATAACGGTCATGTCGTCGGTAATCACGTCGTCGTTTACGCCGTAAACCACGGTTGCGTCAACGTCATCGCCGCCGGGAGCGGAAATCAGCACTTTTTTCGCGCCGCTTTCCAAGTGGATTTTGGCTTTCTCTTTGCTGGTGAACGCACCGGTACATTCTATTACCAGGTCAACGCCCAATTCGCCCCATGGCAATTCGGCTGGGTTGCGGGTAGAGAAGTAAGGGATTTTTTTACCGTCGATGATGAGGTGTTTTTTTCATCGTGGGAAACTTCAGAGTTGAAGCGGCCGTGAACAGTGTCGAATTTGGTCAGGTGAGCATTGGTCTCGATGCTGCCGCTGGCATTGATGGCAACGATGTCGAGTTGGTCTTGCAGTTTGTAGTCAAAAATAGCGCGCACTACTTGGCGGCCGATACGGCCGTAACCGTTGATGGCAACTTTGATACCCATGGCTTTTTCCTCTTCTTTTGGGTTTGGGTTATGGAGCGAATGGTGGCAATTATAGCAAAAATTGTAGTGTTGTGTAATTAATGTTTTATTGAAATTTTTAGGTTCGATTATTTTTTTGATTGTAGATGATTAGAGTAGGAATATGGGTTTGAATTTATTGTTATTGTATATTTTTTTGAAATTTTATTTTTTTATTAATTCTGTTTTTTTAGTGTTTTATGCTCGTTTTTAAATCATGGTAATGAATGAAACGGGAAGAGGCGGATTATTTTTGTTTATATTAAACAGAATGTGAGTGTGGCTTTTGATTACAACATACAACAGTGTAATTTTCAGACAGCCCGGGTTTAATCGAGCAAAAGGAAAAAGGCCGTCTGAACATTTTTGATGACATGGAATTTAAACGCCTTGGATTCCTGCTTTTCCTTGCCGGATAAGGGGAGGGCGGTTTTTAGCAAAGGGGAAATGGTCGGAGCAAGGGAGGGGGAAACGGAGGGGAAAAACGGAGGGGTTGTGCGGTGTTTGGGGTTATATAAATTAAGTGTATGAAGGTTTTTAGTCGTAGTGTATGAAGATTTTGCTTGTGATTTAAATTCAATACTGACTTGCCAACAGTGTTAAATTTTTTTACGATAAGGTCAGATTATGTTTGCATGGCCATAAGCGGTGCATCCTCTATACCGGATATTATCCTTGTCCGAATATCTACTTTAACCGACCGGCTTGTCCGGCCTGATTCCTAAATATATACGCGCAAGGCTGAACGGCCTTGGCGACACTCGACTTTTAAGAGGTTCATCGTGTCAAATTCTCAATCCAGCGAACGCGCGACGTTTAGCAGTCGCCGCGCCTTTATGTTTGCTGCCATCGGCTCGGCCGTAGGCTTAGGCAACATTTGGCGATTCCCTTACATCGCTTTCGACAACGGCGGCGGTGCTTTCATCCTCCCTTATTTGGTTGCGCTGTTGACGGCAGGTATTCCGCTGTTGCTGCTCGACTACGCCATCGGCCACCGTTACCGCGGTTCGCCACCTTTGGCTTTCCGCCGCCTCGGCCGTTTGTTTGAGCCGATGGGTTGGTGGAATTTCCTGACCAACGTCATCATCTGTATCTACTACGCCGTGATTGTCGGCTGGGCGGCAAGCTATGCCTATTATTCGTTGACTTCGGCATGGGGTGCGGATCCGCAGACCTTCTTCTTCAAAGACTTCCTGCAAATGGCCGATGCCAAAGACTTGGGTTTGGATTTTGTCGGTAAAGTTGCCGGTCCGCTGATTGCCGTGTGGGTGTTTACGCTGGCGATTATGGCTTTGGGCGTACAAAAAGGCGTGGCCGGTGCATCCACATTCTTCATGCCTTTGTTGGTGGTGATGTTTGTCATCATGGTGGGCATTGCCCTGACTCTGCCGGGTGCGGCAAAAGGTTTGGACGCTTTGTTTACGCCTGACTGGAGCCGTTTGGCAGATCCGAAAGTCTGGGTAGCCGCATATGGCCAGATTTTCTTCTCGCTCTCCATCTGCTTCGGCATTATGATTACTTATTCTTCTTACCTGAAGAAAAAACCGACTTGGGCGGCACAGGCTTGGTTGTCGGCTTTGCCAACAGTAGCTTTTGAGTTGCTCGCCGGTATCGGCGTATTCGCAGCATTGGGCTTTATGGCGCACGCGGCAGGCAAGGAAGTCAGCGAAGTGGCATCCAGCGGTATCGGCTTGGCGTTTATCGCGTTCCCGACCATCATCAACCAAGCCCCTATGGGCGCGTTGATCGGAGTGTTGTTCTTTGGCTCGCTGGTGTTTGCCGGTGTAACTTCCATGATTTCCATCGTTGAAGTGATTGTGGCCGCGATTCAAGACAAAATGAACATCGGCCGTGTCAGCGCAACGTTGATTGCAGGCGTGCCAATGGCGATTATTTCTACCTTGCTGTTCGGTACGACCACCGGCCTGCCTGTGTTGGACGTATTGGACAAATTCATCAATACTTACGGCATTGTGGCTTCCGGTTTTGTTTATGTTTTGGCGATTGTCCTGTTGCACAAGCTGCCGGAACTGCGCAATCACTTGAACGCACTGTCTTCCATCCGTGTCGGCAAAGTGTGGACCGCCAGCGTGGTGGTTACCGTCGCTATGCTCGGCTATATGCTTTATCAAGATACCGCCGGCCTCTTAAAAGAGAATTACAGCGGCTATCCTGACAGCTTTCTCAATATCTTCGGTTGGGGCATGGTGGGCGCTCTCTTGGTATTGTCTGTCCTGCTGTCTTTCTTGCCGTGGAAACATGGTCAGAACTTCAACGTCAAAGACGAACATGAACACGAACGTGAAGGAGACGAATAATGAGTACTTCAGCCATTATTATGATGCTTGTCGCATTGATCGTCATTTGGGGCGGATTCATCGTCTCCGTCCTGCGCCCTGCCTAAAGAATAAGGTTTGAGCAAATGAAAAGGCCGTCTGAAATTTAAATTTCAGACGGCCTTTCCCGTTAAAAAAATGGTAAAAACGGCCTAAAAAAAGAGTAGAATATGCACCGTTTACAACTCTGTGCCTCTCAGTAGGCTTGAATTATGGACCTTCCCAGTTCGCCTTTGAACTTCCCATCTGATACACAACAACAATAATCATCCCGCCGAAATGCCTTCCCGCGTCCGGCGGGCGGAGCATTTATGAGCATCGAACAAACCCCTCCGAATCTCGACAATACCCCCGACAATAATGTGGTAGAAGACCGCATTTCTGACGATCGCATCTCTGACGATATCGACCGCATCCATGCCTTATGCGAAGTCCTCGAGCCGGCCTTTGAACAAATCGAAGCCAGTGTGCCGATTGAAGACGAAAGCCTGCGCGACAAGTTCACCGAGCTGACCGTCCTCTTGGCCGAGTTGCACCCTGCCGACGTAGCTGCCGTCTTGGAATCCCTGCCGCCGCGCGAGCGTAACATCGTTTGGCTTTTGGTCGCCCCTGAAGACGACGGCGAAGTTTTGCTGGAAGTATCCGACTCCGTGCGCGAAACGCTGATCGAGTCCATGGACAAAGACGAGCTGTTGGCCGCCGTCGATGATTTGGACGCAGACGAATTGGCAGAACTGGCAGACGACTTGCCGCACCAAGTGGTGTACGAAGCGCTGCAAACGCGTGATGAAGAAGAACGCGAGCAGGTCAAAGCGGCGATGTCTTACGAAGACAACCAAGTCGGCGCGATTATGGACTTTGAATTGGTCAGCATCCGCGCCGATGTGACGTGTGAGGTCGTATTGCGCTACTTGCGCCGTTTCGACAGCCCTGCCCGACCATACCGACAAGATTTTTCGTGGTCGATGAAAACGACGTGTTGCAAGGCGTGCTGCCCATCCGCAAACTCTTGGTCGCCGACCCCGAAGACATGGTGGCAGACGTGATGGCCACCGAAGTCGTGCGCTTCCGTCCGGAAGACGACGTGGAAGAAGCGGCGCAGGCGTTTGAACGTTATGACTTGGTAACCGCGCCGGTTGTCGATGAAAACAAAAAGCTGATCGGCAGGATCACCATTGACGAAATGGTGGACGTGATCCGTGAAGAATCGGAAGCGGATATGTTGAACATGGCGGGTTTGCAGGAAGAGGAAGACTTGTTCGCGCCCGTCTGGGATTCGGTGAAAAACCGCTGGATGTGGCTCGCCATCAACCTGTGTACCGCCTTTATCGCCAGCCGCGTAATTGGCGCATTTGAAGGCAGTATCGAGAAAATTGTCGCGCTGGCCGCACTGATGCCCATCGTCGCCGGTATCGGCGGCAACTCCGGCAACCAAACTATCACCATGATCGTCCGCGCCATGGCGATGGGGCAAATGACCAGCACACAGGCAGGCCGCCTGTTGAAAAAAAGAAATCGGCGTCGCCCTCGTCAACGGCATTATTTGGGGCACGGTAATGGGCGTGATTTCATGGCTGCTCTATGGCAACATCGGCATCGGTTTGGTCATGGTGGCCGCGATGACCTTGAACCTTTTGCTTGCCGCGACCGTCGGCGTCCTTATCCCCGTCATGATGGACAAAGCCGGACGCGACCCAGCATTGGGCAGCTCGGTGCTGATTACCGCAGTTACCGACTCCGGCGGCTTCCTGATTTTCTTGGGATTGGCAACCATGTTCCTGTTGTAATAGGAAAAAAAGACGTATTTGACACGTCCTTTTTTTCAAACCGTTTAAAAAGGCCGTCTGAAAACAAATATTATTCAGACGGCCTTTCTGATAATATAACAACAAATTATTCCTTTCGGAGCCGTTATGACCTTCCTGCCACTCAAATCCCCGCTCAAATTTTACGCCGTTGTTCCCACCGCCGACTGGGTTGAGCGCATGGTCAAAGCAGGTGCCGACACGGTGCAACTGCGCTGCAAAACCTTGCATGGTGACGAGTTGAAACGCGAAATCGAACGTTGCGTCGCCGCTTGTCAAAAACAGCGCAACCCAGCTTTTCATCAACGACCACTGGCGCGAAGCGATTGCTGCAGGTGCATACGGCGTGCATCTCGGACAGGAAGACATGGACACCGCCGACCTTGCCGCCATCGCCGCCGCTGGTTTGCGCTTGGGTTTGAGTACGCACTCCGTCTCCGAACTCGACCGCGCCCTGTCCGTACATCCCAGCTACGTCGCCAGCGGCGCGATTTTCCCGACCACGACCAAGCAAATGCCCACCGCCCCGCAAGGCTTGGACAAACTGCGCGAATATGTGAAACAGGCAGGCGGCACGCCCGTCGTCGCCATCGGCGGCATCGATTTGAACAACGCCGAAGATGTATTGGCAACCGGCGTTTCCTCACTCGCCGTCGTCCGCGCCGTGACCGAAGCGGAAAAATCCCGAAGCGGTGGTTAAAGCGTTTCGGGATTTGTGGAATGAATAAGGTCGTCTGAAAGCCAAATTTCAGACGACCTGCTCAATTAGGATATTCGATTGCCGTTATTTCAGATGCTATACAGGTAGACGCGGGCATAACGGCGCAAAGAATAATCGGTGGATTCAGTTGTCCCAGCCTTCTACCACCAGTTTGCCGACCATATCTCCGCGTTCCAGCATCTCATGGGCGTGGCGCAGGTTGGCGGCATTGATGCCGTGCAGGACTTGGGTGGCAGTCGGGCGGATGATGCCTTCGTCCACCAGCCGCGCGGTTTCGGCAAGGATTTCGCCCTGCTGTTCGATGTCTGCCGTTTTCGCGCAGCGGGCGGGTAAACATAAATTCCCAATGCAGCGACAGGCTTTTTGCCTTTGAGCGGGTTCACGTCCAGCGTTTCGGGGTCGTCAATCAGCGCGATTCTGCCTTGCGGTGCGATGAGTTCCACGATTTGCGGCAGATGGCGGTCGGTATGGTTGGTGGAAAAAAACAAACGATGGCGCGCCGATATTTAACGCGGCAATCTGTTCCGCCATGTTTTTCATGATGGTTGATGACGAAATCTGCGCCCAATTCCTTCACCCACGCGCGGCTTTCGGGGCGGGAAGCGGTGGCGATGACTTGGATGCCGGTCAGCTTTTTCAGCAACTGGATGGCAAGCGAGCCGACCCCGCCTGTAATTGTGCGTTCGAACCTTGGCGGTTGATGGCGCCCGCGTAATACACTTCGTCGCCGACTTTGAAATGCCGCACTTCGCTGCCGACTGCTTGAACAATACCCTGCCGCGTCGTAACCCAATACGCGGTACTGCCCTGCCGCAGGCGTATGCGCCGCCCGAACTTTCACATCGACAGGATTGACTGAAACCGCCTGCACGGCAACCAAAATATCGTGCGGCCGCAGTTCGGGTTCGGGCATTTCGATGTCGAGCAGGGCTTCAGGGTTGAAAAACGGGCAAAGGGCGGTTGAAACCGATGGCTTTCATAAGGTTCTCCTGTTAGGTCGTCTGAAAGCGTGTATCATGCGCCTGAAGCACACCATTAACAAGAACGCACTTATTTTTCAGATAGTTACATAAAGGATACTGCCATGCCCCGCACACCGCACCCAAGCTATAACTGTGCCGAAGGCTGCTCGGTGGAAGCTGCGCTTTCCGTCATCGGCGGCAAATGGAAAGGCACGATACTCTACCGCCTGCACACGGACGGCACACTGCGCTTCAACCAAATCCGCCGCATCCTGCCCGATGTGTCGCAACGCACGCTGACCGCCCAACTGCGCGCATTGGAGGCCGACGGCATCATTTTGCGCACCGTGTATCCCGAAGTCCCACCGCGCGTGGAATACCGCCCTGACCGACTACGGCAAAACGCTTGCCCCCGTGCTGACGGCATTGAAGGAATGGGGCGACGGGTTCAAGCAAGGGCAGGCGCATCGCGAATAAAGAAACTTACCTACGAAATATCGAGAAACCATGAACATCATCTTAAACGGCGAACCCGCCGAACTCGCGGCACAACCGTTGCCGACCTCATCGCCCAAACCGCGCCGCAAAAAGCCTTTTGCCGTGGCTGTGAATACCGGATTTGTCGCCAAAGGCGCGTATGCGGAAACGGTTTTGAACGAAAATGATAAAGTGGACATTGTGCGGCCGGTAGTCGGCGGATAGGCGGTTTTACTGCGCGTATAGCTGCGCTATTGGTTTAATGCTGAGAAAAGGAAAAGAAATGTTTATCGTATCGTTGGAATATATTAAAGACTTGGCTGCGGTTGAAACCTACCTGTCCGAGCATATTGCGTATCTTGAACGGTATTATCAAGCAGGTGTATTTGTGATGTCTGGACGCAAACAGCCGCGGACAGGCGGCGTTATCCTGATGAAAGCATCAGGCAGGGAACAGGTGGAAAAGTTAATTGTAGAAGACCCGTTTCACCGAGAAGGCGTCGCGAAATACACGATTACCGAGTTTATTCCGACTAAGGTCGCCGAAGGACTTGAAAACTATTTGGAAACTATCTGAACCGATTTTTTAGAAGGCTATTGCCCAAAAAAATAATATTACAAAGGAATCCATCATGTTTACCCTATACGGAGAAACCTTCCTTCACGGCTGCTGCTCGGCACGGCGGCCTACCCGACCCCCGAAATCCTCAAACAATCCGTCCAAACTGCCCAGCCCGCGATGATTACCGTCTCGTTGCGCCGTGCGGGAAGCGGCGGTGAGGCACACGGGCAGGGTTTTTGGTCGTTGTTGCAAGAGAGCGGCGTGCCCGTGCTGCCGAACACAGCAGGCTGCCAAAGCGTTCAGGAAGCCGTGACCACTGCGCAAATGGCGCGCGAAGTGTTTGATACCGACTGGATCAAGCTCGAACTTATCGGCGATGATGATACGTTGCAGCCCGACGTGTTCCAACTGGTCGAAGCGGCGGAAATCCTGATTAAAGACGGCTTCAAAGTGCTGCCTTATTGCACCGAAGATTTGATTGCCTGCCGCCGACTGCTTGACGCTGGCTGTCAGGCGTTGATGCCGTGGGCGGCGCCGATTGGCACGGGTTTGGGCGCGGTTCATGCTTATGCGCTGAAAGTCCTGCGCGAACGCCTGCCCGACACGCCGTTGATTATTGATGCGGGTTTGGGTTTGCCTTCGCAAGCGGCGCAAGTGATGGAATGGGGTTTTGACGGCGTATTGCTGAACACCGCCGTTTCCCGCAGCGGCGATCCGGTCAATATGGCACGCGCTTTTGCGCTTGCGGTTGAGTCGGGCCGTCTGGCTTATGAGGCGGAACCTGTCGAAGCACGTGAGAAAGCGCGTGCCAGTACGCCGACGGTGGGGCAGCCTTTCTGGCATTCGGCGGAATATTGAAAAATATTAGGGCGTGTCGAACACGCCCTTTTTGTTGGTGAAAAACCTGATTTCAGGTTGAACAGAATGTTCAGACGGCCTTGGCCAAAAGCTGTTTCAATGGCTTTTAGGGTTTGCCATGCCTGCGCTTTGAGTTGCGGCTGCATCAGCAGGCGGGCGGGGTGGGGAATGACGAAATACGGCCGCTCTGCGCACAATTCGTTCATCAACCCGATCATGTCGGGGCTATCAAAGATTTTGCCGAGGAACAATACTGCGCGCGCTTGCGAAGCGGTCAGCTCGTTTTGCATTTCGGCAAGCTCGGAGCGGATGTGTTCGGCATCGGGCAGGGCGGTGAATACAGGTGCGGTTTTGACCCATGCGGTTTTATGCGCCTGCTCGGGTTTGAGGCCGATGGCGGCGAGGATGTTGTCGAGAAGCGTGCCGACTTCGCCGCTAAACAGCGTACCGTGCAGGCTGTCTTCGGTGGACGGGCAAATGCTGACCACCATGATTTCAGACGGCCTGATGGTTACGTCAAGACGGGGCAGATTGTCTGAATGCGCGGCTTTTTCTGTTTTTGCCGGTGTTTCGGCAATGGCTTTGGGTGCCGCTTCAGGAACGCGGACAGCAGGTTTGGCCGTTTGCGCAGTGGCAATGGCGGCAGTGCGTGCTTGATGTGCACCAGCCGATAAAGTACGCACGACTTGCGCGGTATCGGCAGCAATGGTTTTGGGGCGGACGGGCGCAGCTGCGGCTTGAGGCGCGGCATGGATGATTTTGGCGTTTTGGTTCAGCCACATCGGTCCCAAGCCCAAGGCTTCGTGCAGGTGCAGATAGCGGCTACTTAACATGATTTCTCCATCAATACGGCATCTTCGCTGCCACCGTCGGGCAGGGCGTAGTAGTTTTTGCGGCGGCCGCAGGTCTGGAAGCCGTGTTTGCGGTAGAGCTGTTGCGCGGTTTCATTGCTTGCGCGGACTTCGAGCAGCAATCGGGTTGCGCCTTGCTGTTGCACTGTGTTTTGCCAGTGTTGCAGCAGGGCGGACGCAATGCCTTGGCGGCGGTATTCGGGCGCGACGGCAATCAAATGTAGCTCGGATTCGTCAAATACGGTTTGCCACACGATAAAGCCGGTAATTTGGTGGTCTGCCTGGCTGAGCCAAATGCTGTCGGGATGGTGTTGAACAGTTGATTCAAACTGCTTCACCGTCCACGACGAAGGATTGCCTTGTGCGTCGATGGCGGCAAGGGTGGGGCAGTCGGCAAGTACGGCTGGACGCAGGTTCACGGTTTGGCCTTTTTGTTGGGCTTGCTCTTGCGCGGTCAGGGCAATTTTTGTTGCGGACGTAGAGCAGCTCGGCGTGTGCCGCGTCAGTAGCAACATAGCGGCCGCTGCGGGCAAGTTTAAGATAGTCGGTGGCGGTCGGCATATCGGCTTGACCGTCAAAAGGCGGTTTGTCGGCGAGGGCAAAGGCGTTACCGATGCCGCCGCTAGGGCGTTTTGCCTTCGGGCGCGGTAATGGCGGCGGCTTTGCCAACCGTGTAATCGCTCAAGCGGAGGTGGTTTTGCGTATCAAACCATGCGTAGAACACTTCGCCCATGCGCGCATCGGTGGCCGCCAGTACGCAGCTTGATGGTGGCAGCAGCGAAGCGGCGGCATCGAGGCAGGGAATACCGATCATGGGCGTGTCAAACGGCGTGGCTAAACCTTGTGCAACCGCCGCGCCGATACGCAGGCCGGTAAATGCGCCGGGGCCTTGTGCATAGACGATGTAGCCCAAATCGGCGGCAGTGATGCCCGCTTCTTTAAAGAGGCACTCGATTTGCGGCAGGATTTGTTCGGATTGCTTGGTGCCGACGTTTTCGTGAAACAGGCGGACTTCGCCTTGATGTTCCAATGCGATGGACAGAAAGGATGTGCTGGTGTCGATGGCAAGAGTCGGGCAGTTGTCGGTTGGCATGGTGTTATTTTTTAGAAGGATATGGATTGCCATTATAGTGGAACGGCGAGGGGGAACAAAGCACTCGGGCGGCGCTTGGGTAAAAACGCCGTTTGCCGCAAAGCTATTCGATAAGTGAACCAAGGTTTCAGGCCGTCTGAAAACGTTTCAGACGGCCTTGTTTTTATTTGTCGAGTTTCAATAAAGGCGAACCTGCTTTTTCAACGGCGCGGCGGTAGGCTTCATGCGCTTCGATGCGCTGTAAATAAGCGCGGATATTGGGGTAGTCGGCAAAATCGAAGCGGTCGGCTGCGGCTTGCAGCGGATAGCTCATCATGATGTCGGCACCGCTGAGGCTGTTGCCGACCAACCATTCGCGGTTTTCCAACTCGCTGTTGATGTGGGCAAGATGCAGCGCGGCTTGCGGATGGATAAAGCTGTTTTTGACGCTGCCGCTGATTTTTGCGGACAATCGGTTTGACGAAAAAAACGGCATGAGCGCGCTTTCAATCCGGCGGAACACCAGTCCGAGCAGCAATAACGGCATCAGCGAACCTTCGGCGTAATGCAGCCAGCGTTGATATTGCCAGTATTCGCGGCTGCCGCGTTCGGGCATCAGACGGCCGTTGCCATAGGTTTGAATCAGATAGTCGGTAATCGCGCCGCTTTCCGCCAAGATAAAGCCGTTATCATCCAATAAAGGCGATTTGCCCAAGGGATGGATGGCTTTGAGTTCGTCAGGGGCGAGCAAAGTGTCGGGATGACGGCGGTAGGTTTGCAGGCGGTAGGGCATACCGAGGATTTCAAGCAGCCAAACAATGCGCAGGGCGCGGGATTGGTCGAGAGAATGTAGGGTAATCATGAGGGGCTTTAAATATTGGTTTGTTTGAGGGTCATCTATGCTAATTTGGCAGGCATCGGCGTATTTTTGCAGGGTTTTGGCCGGTAGTTTGGCGAACACTTCGGGACGGAAATGCCGGCGCAGCTGCCATTTCCATACGCCTGCCGCCATGGCCAAGCCGGTTTCATCATAACGGCAGCGGAACATATGGTAGTACAGCGGCGAATATTCGTCTTTTTCGACGGCTTCGCGTGCAGCCTGCGTTTGGGTATCGAGTTCGTACACCGCCATTTCGGTGGCGTAGGCTTCGTCCTGCCAACCGTTGCTGGTGGCCGCTTCGTAGTGGCCGTCGCGGGTGCCGTAGATGACTTTACGGTGGCCGTGGTAGCTGGCGCTGTTGTCTTGAGGGATGTCGTCAATCTTCATTCAGACGGCCTTTACTGCTTCCAAAAAGCATGAAACATGTTGAAAAAAACGGCCGCTTTCCGGAACGTAACACAGGATTTTTTGGCCGTGTTCGATGGGGAAAGTGCGCAAAAATTCTTCAAGGATGATGTAAATCGAGGCCGAACCCGTGTTGCCCTTGCTGTGCAGATTGGTAAACCATTTTTCCTGCGGAATGTCGAAGCCGATATTTTTCAGGCCGTCTGAAAGGCGGTCGCGGAAAAAGCAGGAAGAGTAGTGTGGCAGGAACCAATCGATTTCTTCGGCGCGGATGCCGTGTTTGGCGGCGATTTGGGAGAGGGGTTTTTCCACTGTATAGCGGACGATATTTTCGTTCAGCAGTTTCACGTCTTGTTTGACCGCCATCAGGCTGTGGCGGCGGCCGTAATCGGCATCGGCGTGTTTCCAGCCTTCAAATACGCCGTCGCGGAATTCTGCGCCGGCATACATGCAGGGCGGCATTTCGTTGGCGTAGGAAAGCAGGTCTATCCAATGGATTTTCAGGCTGAGGCCGTCTGAATTGGGGCGGTCGGACAGATACACCGCGCCTGCGCCGTCAGACAGCATCCAGCGCAAAAAGTCTTTTTCAAACCCGATTTCGGGGGACGCATTTTCCAGTTTTTTATGGTCGGTTTCGCTTTGGAACACTTCGCCGCGCATGACCGCCGAGGCGTTTTCGGAAGCAACGGAAACCGCATGTGCGTGTTCGCCGGTACGCACGGCGTTGTAGGCGTGTTTCATCGCCGCCATACCTGCCGCGCATACGCCTGCCATGCTGAACACTTCGCAAGGCGGCATATCCAGCAAACCATGCACCATCACGCCGTGTCCGGGCATGGTTTGGTCGAGATAGGAAGTGGCGCACGCTAGGGCTGCCGATGGCTTCTGCAGGAACGCCTTGGGCAAATAAGCCATTGACCGCTTCGGCAGCCAACTCGGCATTGGTATGCGTCGTGAGGCGGCTTTCGGGGTCGATGGCGTAATGGCGCGACAAAATGCCGTTGGAACGCAAAATCATACGGCGCACGCGTGATGGTACATCGCCTGCCATGCCGAGGACGGCTTCCATTTCGTCATTGCCGACGGGGCATTGGGCAAGAAGGCAGAAACGCGGTTGAGATAAACGTCTTTGAGTGTGTTATTCGATGTCATGATGTGGTTGTCAAAATAATCAACCGATAAACCGTGCCGCGTAGTCGCAGCTTGCAGTCAACGGGATGTGGTGTGTTTCGGCGTATTCCATCAGCGCGTCCACCAGCAGTTTGGCAATGCCGCGATGACGGAAGTTGGGCGAGATCTCGGTATGGTTTATGTCCCAGCCGCCGTTGTGTTCGGTATAGCTGATGTAGCCTGCTTCCAAACCGTCAATATCGATTTGAAAGCGACGGCGTTCGGGGTAGTGGATAACTTCGGGCATGGAGTGCTTTCTGTATTTGAGGCCGTCTGAAAAGCAAGACTGTCGTCGGTCGTTGCTGCAAAACATTTTGGTCGTTTTCAGACGGCCTCTGCCAACGTCAGTGCGGCTTCCGGCGTCAAGCCTTAACCGCTTTGGCGAGTGCCGAAGCTGTCAGCATCTGCGTGCCGAACCAGCCCCAATAAATGCGGTGGTGCTTGATTCTGCCGCCTTCCAGTCGCATCACTTCCAAAAATATCCACCTGATCGCCGTCGGGTGTCTGGCGCGGGTATTCCCACACCAGCGTATCGCCCGCAACGAAATAGCGGCCGTCCCGATACCAGCGCACCAAATCGTTGGGACGGCGGCGCGTACCTTCCTGTAAAAAACGCAGGATTTCGGCCTTGCTGCACAGGATGCCGTTGTCGGTATCCATAATCGCGGGCACCAGCGGGCTTTCAAATACGGCGTCGTCGGCATACAGCGCAATCAGCGCGTCGGTGTCGCGGTTTTTGGCATATTCGTGCCAGTCGCGGTAAATGCGTTCAAAATCGTCCATATACAGTCTCCTTACAGGTTGCCGCCCGCAATCCGATTCATCCGCCGGAAGGTTGGCCGTAATAATCCGCCAGTTTTTTCAGACGGCCTTTGAGCAGCGGATGCAGCAGTTTTTCAAAATCACGCTGACAGGTAAAACCACCAAAAATCATCACCAATAAAAAAATACGATGTAAAAGCACAACAAGGCACGGCGCAAGAGCAGAGAAATACGGCCTGCCGCCATCAAAAAGCTTGCCCCAGACGAAGAAGCTGCGACCGGCGGCGCGTTCGCTGAAAATCAGTTTTTCATTGACTGTCACTGCGCCCATGTTTTGAAACAGGGTTTCGTCCAAAGGTTGTTGGTTCAATAGTGTATCGCGCAATTTCGTACCAAACCGCGCCGCATCCGCCAATTCTTCTTCAGCAATGCCGGCGGAGGGCAGGGGAGCGGAAATAGCGCTTGTCGCCGGTCAGCATCCATGCGGGCGTGGTAATGAAACTTGCCGCGCTGTTGCAGGCATCGATTTTTACGATGTTGCCGATGAGTTTGGCGCCGTTTTGTTTCAGCAAAGATTTCATTTTTTCCTGTGCGCCTAGCCACATATTGCGGCAACCGATAAGAGTGATCACTGGTTTGCCGTCCAGCAGCCGGCGCGTTTCTTCGCGTTGCAAAAAGGCAGTCATCGGTTGCGAAGGAGAGAGGAACCAAACGGTGTAGGCAATGACCACCACATCGTAATCTTCGGATGGAATTTGCAGCGGCAGAATCGGGGCGGGTTTTAAATGGACGGTTTCAGGAAAGGTATCGAAAAAACGCCAAAACGGCCACGGAAACGGAAATGCCTGCTCAGGTACGATATTGACGCAATCGACCTGTACGCCGGCTGTTTGCAACGGCGCGGCAAAATTTCGCGCCAGGCTGGAGAGCTGCCCCGTTTGCGAGTAATGCACAATCAGCACTTTTTTCATTATCTTCCCTGCAATGAGTAAGTTATGGTTGGTTTGGACAGTATTATATAGTAAACCGACCTGCCTTGAACTTTATTCATATTCAGTATGTCTGCGAAAGTTTCAGCCGATTTGGATGGAAGCGCCGTATTCTGTCGGAATGGGGCGGTAAAGCGGATTTTTATGCCATGCCAACATGAACAACGGCCGTCTGAAAATTTTCAGACGGCCTTGTGTAGAAATCGGGACGCGTAGTCTGGAACGGGATTTGTGCTAAGTATGGCGTGCAAATCGTATAGATAAAAAAATAACCGCTTCAAGGCGGTGGGTGGTGGCCAGAGGCGGAATCGAACCGCCGACACACGGATTTTCAATCCGTTGCTCTACCAACTGAGCTATCTGGCCTTCGCGTGTTTCGTTGCGAGATGTCAATTAAACCAAATTTCGTTGCCTTGTGCAAGCGTTTGTAGGCTTTATTTTTGAGGCGGTAAATTAAGATTTTGTTTTGTATTGAATTATTTTTCGTTTTAATTGGCGGTTTTTAGGTTTGCCGGTTTGATTTTCAGACGGCCTAAGATACAATCGGCTTTTTTGCTTTGGATTTATGCCATGCTGTATGTGTTTGTTCGTGATATGTGGGATGTTTTGCGTTTGCGCTATCGTTCGCCGGAGACGTATTTGTATTCGCCTTTGGTGATGGCGGCGGTGTTGCTGCTGTTGGGCGTGGTAAACGCGGCCAGCATGTCGCCTTTGTTTGGCAGTGGCGCGGCGGCAGTGTGCCTGTCGGTGATTTTGGTGATTGTGAAATGGTTGGTGTTGAGCCGCTCGATGCGCAAGGTGCTGCATTATTACGGTGCGCCCCAGCTGCCTTTGTGGGGCTTTATTTTGGTGTCTGAGGCTTTGCTGCTGCCGCTGTTGCTGGTGTTGTATGTGCCGGCGTTGGCTGCGTTTGCGCTGCTGTGGCAGGCTTGGGTTTTTGTGGTGCAGGTACGCGGTTTGATGTGGATGGGAAATGCAACGGTAGGCCGTGTTTTGGTGGGCTATCTGTTGTATGGTATCGGCGTGCTGTGTGTGGGTACGGTGATTTTGATGCTGTTTATTGCCGCCGGTTGGTTGGACATGGAAACGTTGAATCAAAACCTGCAGGCGTTGATGTCTGCCCGTAAATAATCAATGAAAATTGGGAGGCCGTCTGAAATATTCAGACGGCCTTTGTTTTATGTGTTTGTTTCGTGGTCTTGCAGGATTTTTTGATAGACGGGGGCGGGGAGGTAGCGGCCTATCATGTCGCGCCAGCCTTGGGGACCGACCAAGCCTTTGACCATGGTGGAGGACACTTCGGCGATTTCGCGCGGTGGCATCAGGAAGACGGTGGAGATTTCGGGGGCGATGTCGCTGTTGATGTAGCGCATCGAGCGTTCGTATTCGTAGTCGGCGGAGGAACGGATGCCGCGGACGATGAAATTGGCGTTGGCTTCGCGGGCGTAATCGACCAAAAAGCGGTTTTCAAACACGCTGATGCGGACGTTGGGGAACGGGTGGGTAATGGCATCGAGCATGGCGCGGCGTTCTTCTATGGTGTAGGTGTTGCGCTTTTCGGGATTGGTGCCGATGGCGACGATGAGTTCGTCAAAGAGGGATTGGGCTTCCTGTATCATCCACAGGTGGCCGAGGGTGGGAGGGTCGAAGCTGCCTGCGTACACGGCACGGCGCAGAGTGGTCGTGGTCATTTTGTGTTGGGAATGGGGTTTGTGTACGTTCAGGATAGGGGAGTTTGCCGGTGATGTCAAAAATCAAAAAGGCCGTCTGAACTTTCAGACGGCCTTTGCGGCTTTATCAGTCGTCACCGCTAATAGAGATGAGGATTCTCAAGAGGCTGCTGAAAATGTTGTAGATGGAGATGAAGATGGTCAGCGCCGCGCTGATGTGGCTGTCTTCACCGCCGTCGATAACGGTACGCACCTGCCACATAATCATCAGGGAACTGAAGACAACGAAGCCGGCCGCGATGGTCAGGCTCAGGGCAGGGATGTTGAGGAAGATGTTGGCCACAACGGCAATCATAAGTACGATCGCACCGGCACCGAGGAAGCTGCCGAGTTTGTTCATGTTCATTGTGGTGCGGCGTGCCATAGCGGACATGGTGAAGAATACACCGGCGGTCATGGCGGCGGCCGTACCGACGATTTGCGCGCCGTTGTTAATCGCTAAGGCGTATTGCAACATAGGGCTGATGGCAAGGCCCATGCCGAAAGTGAAGATCATCAACAGGGCTACGCCGACGTTGCTGTAACGGTTTTTCTCGATCAGGAAGGTCATGCCGTAGAAGAAGCCGAAGAAGGCGGCCAGGGCAACATAGTATGAACCGAACATGGCGAAAATGTTAAAGCCTGTTTTGGCGGAAAAGAATGCGCCGGCAACGGCAGGAATGAAAGACAGGCCAAGCAGGCGGTAAGTTTTTTGCAGGACGGTATTTTTGGCAACCGAACCTTGCGAGGTATAGTCGTAAACGTCGTTTTGCATGGCGTTTGCTCCAATGTGGATTGAAAATGAATGAAATTTGGATTTTAACAGAGAATCAGGGGTTTGTATGATTTATCTGTTCTATTTGCCTAATATGCGGGAAATCGGGAATTTTAAAGGCCGTCTGAAAATCGGGTTTCAGACGGCCTTGGCTTTTCAATGCTTATTTAGGCTCTTGCGGAACATAGCCTTGTACGGCATCTGCGCCGTCGCCGAAGAAGTATTGTTCCATCTGCTGTGCGAGGTATTCGCGTGCGCGCGGATCGGCAAGGCTTAAGCGGTTTTCGTTGATGAGCATGGTTTGGTGACGGGTCCAAGCCATCCATGCTTCTTGGGAAACGTTTTCAAAAATGCGTTTGCCCAGTTCGTTGGGCAGCGGCGGAAATTTCATGCCTTCGGCTTCTTTGCCGAGTTTGACGCAGTGAACCATACGGGTCATGGCGGTTTCCTTATGTGGGGGTTGTAAAGGTTGGTATTTTAGCCGATTGCACGGATAGGGGAAAGCGTGGGTTTCAGACGGCCTGAAACCTTGCTATGATGGTCTTTTCTGTTTATTCAGGCAAAGATTATGAACCGCCTCGATACTGCCCGCCGTTATTCCCTTTTTCTTGCCCGCAACCTTGATTCCGGCAAACTCAAGCCCGAAATCTTCCTGCCCATGCTGGACAAGGTGTTGACCGAAGCTGATTTTCAAGCCTTTGCCGATTGGGGCAAAATCCGCGCGGAAGAAAACGAGGAGGAATTGGCGCGGCAGTTGCGCGAGTTGCGTCGTTATGTGGTGTCGCAGATTATCGTGCGCGATATAAACCGCATCAGCGATTTGAACGAAGTGACCCGCACGATTACGCTGTTTGCCGATTTTGCCGTCAATACCGCGTTGGACTTTTCATACGCCTATTATCAGGACATGTACGGCACGCCGATCGGGCGTTATACGAAATCGCCGCAGCATTTGAGCGTGGTGGCGATGGGTAAGGCGGGCGGCTATGAGTTGAACGTGTCTTCCGACATCGATTTGATTTTCGTCTATCCCGAATCGGGCGATACCGACGGCAGGCGCGAACGGGGCAATCAGGAATTTTTCACCAAAGTCGGGCAGAAACTGATTGCGCTGTTGAACGACATTACCGCCGACGGGCAAGTGTTCCGCGTCGATATGCGGCTGCGGCCGGACGGTGATTCGGGCGCGCTGGTATTGAGCGAAACCGCGCTGGAGCAATATCTGATTACGCAGGGGCGCGAATGGGAACGCTACGCGTGGTGCAAAGGCCGCGTGGTTACACCGTATCCGAACGACATCAAATCGCTGGTGCGCCCCTTTGTGTTCCGCAAATATCTGGATTACAGCGCGTATGAAGCGATGCGCAACCTGCACCGCCAAATCCGCAGCGAAGTCAGCAAAAAAGGCATGGCGGACAACATCAAACTCGGCGCGGGCGGCATCCGCGAAGTCGAGTTTATTGCCCAGATTTTTCCAGATGATACGCGGCGGCCAAATGCGCGCGCTGCAACTGAAAGGCACGCAGGAAACGCTGAAGAAACTTGCCGAGCTGGGCATCATGCCGTCTGAAAAACGTCGAAACTCTGCTGGCTGCCTACCGCTTCCTACGCGATGTCGAACACCGCCTGCAATACTGGGATGACCAGCAAACCCAAACCCCTGCCGTCTTCGCCCGAACAGCAACAACTGCTTGCCGAAAGCATGGGTTTCAACAGCTATGCCGCCTTTTCAGACGACCTCAACATTCATCGGAACAAGGTCAATCAGTTGTTCAACGAAATTTTTGAGCGAACCCGAAGAGCAAACACAGGACAACAGCGAATGGCAGTGGGCATGGCAGGAAAAAGCCCGACGAAGAAGAGCGGCAAGGCCGTCTGAAAAACACGGGTTCGATGCCGAAACCATAGCCACGCGGCTCGACCAAATCCGCAACGGCCATAAATACCGCCACCTTTCCGCACACGCCCAGCCGCGTTTTTGACGCCATTGTGCCGTTGTTGGTACAGGCGGCGGCAGAGCAAACCAATCCGACCGATACGCTGATGCGGCTGTTTGACTTCCTCGAAAACATCAGCCGCCGCTCCGCCTATCTCGCCTTCCTCAACGAACATCCGCAAACCTTGGCGCAACTGGCGCAGATTATGAGCCAAAGCTCATGGGTGGCGGCGTATCTGAGCAAATATCCGATTCTGCTGGACGAACTCATCAGCGCCCAGCTTTTGGATACCGCGTTCGACTGGCAAGTCCTCGCCGCCGCCCTTTCAGACGACCTCAAAGCCTGCGGCGGCGACACCGAAGCGCAAATGGACACCCTGCGCCGCTTCCAACACGCCCAAGTCTTCCGCCTCGCCGTCCAAGACCTCGCCGGACTGTGGACGGTAGAATCCCTCTCCGACCAACTTTCCGCCCTCGCCGACACCATCCTCGCCGCCGCCCTGCCATGTGCGTGGGCGGACATGCCCAAAAAAACACCGCGATACGCCGCAATTCGCCATCATCGGCTACGGCAAACTGGGCGGTAAAGAGCTCAGCTATTCCTCCGACCTTGATTTGGTCTATCTTTATGACGACCCACACTCCGACGCAGGCGACGTATACAGCCGCCTCGCCCGCCGCCTGACCAACTGGCTTTCCGCCGCCACCGGCGCAGGCAGCCTCTACGAAACCGACCTGCGCCTGCGCCCCAACGGCGACGCCGGCTTCCTCGCCCACAGCATCGCCGCCTTCGAAAAATACCAGCGCGAAAAACGCATGGACGTGGGAACACCAATCCCTCACCCGCGCCCGCTTCATCTGCGGCACACCTGGAATTCAGACGGCCTTCGACCGCATCCGCACCGAAATCCTCACCGCCGAGCGCGACCAAACCGCCTTGGCAGACGAAATCATCGAAATGCGCGAAAAAAATGTTCCCCACCCATCCGCCGGTTGACAGCAACGTCAAATACAGCGCGGCGGCGTGGTTGACGTCGAATTTATCGTCCAATACCTCATCCTTGCCCATGCCCGCCGATATCCGCAACTCCTCGACAACTACGGCAACATCGCCCTCTTGAACATCGCCGCCGACTGCGGCCTCATCGACAAAACCCTCGCCGAACAAAGCCGCACCGCCTACCGCTTCTACCGCCAGCAGCAGCACAACACCAAACTGCGCGATGCAGAAAAAAACCGAAGTAACGGACGAATTGCTGACCCACTATGGCAATGTGCGAAAACTGTGGCAGGAAGTATTCGGGGCAGAAGTAAAGTTCGGATAAGTAGCCATTTATCCGATTAAGGCATACTTTCGGGCATAAAAAAACGTTGTTTGGTGAACCTAATAAAAAGGCCGTCTGAAACTTTTCAGACGGCCTTTTATGGTATTTATTCCTCTTCCTCTTCCTCTTCCTCTTCCTCTTCCTCTTCCTCTTCCTCTTCCTCTTCCTCTTCCTCTTCCTCTTCCTCTTCCTCTTCCTCTTCCTCTTCCTCTTCCTCTTCCTCTTCCTCTTCCTCTTCCTCTTCCTCTTCCTCTTCCTCTTCCTCTTCCTCTTCCTCTTCCTTCCTCTTCCTCTTCCTCTTCCTCTTCCTCTTCCTCTTCCTCTTCCTCTTCCTCTTCCTCTTCCTCTTCCTTCCTCTTCCTCTTCCTCTTCCTCTTCCTCTTCCTCTTCCTCTTCCTCTTCCTCTTCCTCTTCCTCTTCCTCTTCCTGTTCTGCCTCTGCAGGTTTTTCAGGAAGTTGCCTGCCAACCACAGTAAAGCGCCACTACCCGTAATGCCTGCTTTTAATCCATAGGGCGGTATCTTCGACTCATTCGTAAATCCAGGCCAAAAACTTTTGGTACCACGTTCATATAATTCAAACCGAATGCCAAATCGATCGCAAATCTTTTTCCGCTGTTCTTGAAAGAATGCGAATTTCGGTTTAATCTCGGCATACCGTCTCAACGGTTTAAAAATCCTGCGGGATTGGTGTCGAATTTAGAGCTAATCTACGTTAGCCCCAAATATTTTGGAGAATGGCTATTTGTCCAAAAACTTTAGCATTGACTAACAAGCGCACCGCTGTACCTTCATAACGCTGGTTCAACCACGCCTGTAAGCGTTCGTGATCTTTGGCAGGCAGAGGCTCCTTAAATTCGAGCGAGACCACGACAATATCGTTACTTATGTCTGCCTGTTTGTTTTGACTGCTTTCAGGCTGCTCCTGTGTAGTGGGTGACGTTTGCGCTTTCTCCCAAAGCCAAGCCGCGTCCGACAACGATTTTTTTCCGCTTCCGGATATTGGGCTTTTAATTCCTTGAGTACCGCAGCATCGTCAGCACCGGCGGTATCGGCAGTTTTGCCCGCAAGCACGGTATCGATGTAGGCTTGCTGCTCTTTCAGCTCGTTTTGCAACTGTACCGAGTTGTTTTGGCTTGCCAGCAATTCTTCGATTTTTGGCATCGTTCCCTCCCGCATAAACCACGTTTACCTTCGGCGCTTTCACACCTGACGCTTCAAGGCTTTTCACCAGCAAGGCGGAAATTTTCTCGGCATTGCCCGTTCCATTGACAATCAGACCGACTTTATTTTCTCTATGGTTCAACATCTTACGCAGCACGAAAAAAACCTTCCTGTTGCTGTACGGTGGCAATGGCGGAATTGGCTTTGGTGTTGAAGATCTCCTGACGCACCAGTCCTGATGCCATATAGCCGCTCGGAATCATCACAGCCAGTACGACGGCGGTAATAATGATACTTTGCAACCGGCGTTTGATTCCGTTACCAACCCCCTGCGCGGCAGCTTGAGCAGCTTGGAAAACAACAAGGTCGAAAAAGCGATGAACACGCAGTTGATGGCAAACAGATAAAAAGCGCCGAAAAAATATTGCCAGTTGCCATGAGCCAGTCCGTAGCCCGCGGTACACAGTGGCGGCATCAATGCGGTCGCAATCGCCACACCCGGTATGGCATTGCCTCCTTCTTTTCGGGTCTGCGCCACAATGCCCGCACTACCGCCGAAGAAGGCAATCAACACATCCCAAAGAGTCGGCTGAGTACGCGCCAAAAGCTCACTTTGCGCCTCTTTAAGCGGGGTTAACAGGAAATACAACGTAGCGGTAATCAAGCTGATGACGACAAATATAATAATATTGCGTGCCGCTTGGCGGATCAGCGTAGTATCGCCAACCGCCAAACCATAACCCATACCGACTATCGGCCCCATCAACGGCGAAATCAACATTGCGCCGATCACTACCGCCGTGCTGTTGACATTCAGACCGATACTCGCCACAGCAATGGCAAATATCAATACCCACATATTGGTTCCGGACACCCGAGTATTGGCACGAATGACGGAATCGATTTTGTCAGGATGAGCTTGGTCATGTGCAAGATTGAACACATCTTGCAACTTGGTCATGGCAACGTTGTCTGCTACTTCCTGTTTTTTACTATTTTCTAGTTCTTGCATGTTCTTACCTTTATGCCGAGGATAAATAACGTACTGCCCAAGCTTTTCATTATTATTCCTTATAAAATTAAATGTGTGCATCAAAGCCAATCAGCGGTGCAATGAAGCTGAGTGAATGTGAATATGTCAAAAGATGGAATTATAGTAGGTTTTTATGTAAGGAAGATTTTTTTTGTTTACGTAGTACTGATTTAGCTTAAGCATGATCTGCAAAAACTGTTCTCATTTTCTGTCGATATTGTGATACAGCAAAACAAGTTCTAAAATATGCTGCTTATTTAGATATTAAAAACAAGGAGAAACTGATGTCTAAGGTTGCGGTACTCGGTGGCGGTCTTTCGGGTCGTCTGATGGCGTTCCAACTGGCAGAGCAGGGCATTTCGGTCGAGTTGTTTGAGAAAGGCGAACACGATGGCGCGCAAGCCGCCGCTTATGTTGCTGCGGCCATGTTGGCGCCGTCTGCCGAAGCAGTGGAGGCAACGCCCGAAGTCATCCGTTTGGGCAAACAAAGTATTGCGCTTTGGCGCGCGATTGTCGGCCGTCTGAATACGCCAGTAATGATGCAGGAAAACGGCAGCCTGATTGTTTGGCACACGCAGGACAAGCCGCTTTCTGCCGAGTTTGCCCGTCATTTGAAGCGCGGCGGCGTGGCAGAACATGAAACCATACGTTGGAACGCGGATGAAATCGCGGCAAACGAGCCGCAGCTGGCCGGGCGGTTTTCAGACGGCCTGTATCTGCCGACAGAAGGGCAGTTGGACGGACGACAGGTATTGAATGCGCTTGCCGATGCTTTGGAATCAATGAATGTCGCGTGCCATTGGTCGTGCGAACGTGAAGTCGAAGATTTAGCGGCGCAATACGATTGGGTCATCGACTGCCGCGGTTATGGTGCAAAGAGCGCGTGGAACAGGCCGTCTGAAAGCGTTTTGCGCGGCATACGCGGCGAAGTGGCGCGCGTTTACGCCCCTGAAATCGAGCTGTCCCGCCCCGTGCGCCTGCTGCATCCGCGCTATCCTTTATACATCGCGCCGAAGGAAAACCATATTTTTGTGATTGGTGCGACCCAAATCGAAAGCGAAAGCCAAGCGCCGGCAAGCGTGCGTTCCGGTTTGGAACTTTTGTCCGCGCTGTATGCCGTGCATCCGGCATTTGGCGAGGCAAACCTTTTGGAACTGGCCACCGGCTTGCGCCCGACTTTAAACCACCACAACCCCGAAATCCGCTTCAACCGCGAACGTCGCCTGATTGAAGTCAACGGCCTGTTCCGCCACGGTTTTATGATTTCTCCTGCTGTTACCGGTGCGGCCGTGCGTTTGGTCGGTGCGCTGTTTGCCGGAAACGACATTCCCTGAATCAGATGAAACCAGCGGTTTGCCGTATATCCGCGCCGCAAATTGAAGCTGTGGCGGACGTTGTGCTTGAAAAATCGGGCAAATTGTTTGTGAAAAGACAGCCACAGGCCGTCTGAAAATGATAAAATCGCCGTCAATTCAATTAACCTTGCTTCTGAAAAACCGCATGATGCCGTTTCAGATGCCAAACCTATTTAACGATAAGCACATGACAACCCAAACCCTTTTTAATCGAACTTCTCACTGAAGAACTCCCGCCAAAAGCCCTCAATAATTTGGGCAACCACTTCGCCGCTTCCGTTGCCGAAGGCTTGGAAAAAGCGCAACTGATTGACGGCGCAGCCGAATACACTGCTTACGCTTCTCCGCGCCGTTTGGCCGTTCAAGTCAAAAAAACGTGAAGGCTGTTCAAGCCGATCAAAAAAATCGTGAAAAAAAGGCCCGGCAGTGGCGAATGCCATGAAAGACGGCGCACCGACTAAGGCTTTGAAGGTTTTGCGCGCGGTGCGGGTGCGAAAAATCGAAGACCTGACCATCATCAACGACGGCAAGCAAGACGTGTACGCTTACGAATACGTCCAAACCGGCAAACCGCTGGGTGAGCTTTTGGAAGACATCATCAATGCCGCAGTGAAAAAATTGCCGATTCCGAAAGTCATGCGTTGGGGCAGCAGCATTTACCTTCGTGCGCCCTGTACACAGCCTGATCATGCTGCACGGCGGCGACATCGTAAACGTCAGCGTTTTTGGGTCTGCAAAGCGGCAACAAAACATTGGGTCACCGCTTCCTCTCCAGTGGCGAAATCGCCATTGAAAATGCCGACAGCTACGCTGCACAAATGCGCGAGCAAGGCAAAGTGGAAGCCTCGTTTGCCGAACGCAAAGCCGCCATTCAGACAGCCTTGAACGAGCAGGCAGGCCGTCTGAACGCGACCGTTGCCGCCGATGAAGCATTGTTGGACGAAGTGACCGCATTGGTCGAATGGCCTGTGGTATTGGAAGCCGGTTTTGAAGAACACTTCCTCACCGTGCCACAAGAATGTTTGATTCTGACCATGCAGCAAAACCAAAAATACTTCCCTGCTGCTCGATCAAAACGGCAAGCTGATGAACCGCTTCCTGCTGGTCTCCAACCTGCAAACCGAAGACCCGTCGCACATCATCCAAGGCAACGAACGCGTTTTGCGCGCGCGCCTATCTGATGCCGAGTTCTTCTACAAGCAAGACCAAAAAGCGACTTTGGAAAGCCGCCTGCCGAAATTGTCCAGCGTGGTTTACCACAACAAAAATCGGTTCGCAAGCCGAGCGCATCGAGCGTCTGCAAAAGCATTGCCGCCCATATCGCCAAGGCTTTGGGCGCGGATGCCGCCTCAGCCGAGCGTGCCGCACGTTTGGCCAAAGCCGACTTGGTGACCGAAATGGTCGGCGAGTTCCCCGAACTGCAAGGCACGATGGGCAAATACTATGCCCTCCCTAGACGGCGAAACCGAAGAAATCGCCGAAGCCATCGAGCAGCACTATCAGCCGCGTTTTGCCGGCGATAGGCTACCTGAAAGCAAAACCGCCACTGCCGTTGCGCTGGCAGACAAACTGGAAACCCTGGTCGGCATTTGGGGCATCGGTTTGATCCCGACCGGCGACAAAGACCCCTACGCCCTGCGCCGCGCCGCCTTGGGGATTTTGCGGATACTCATGAATTATCCTTTATTAATTAATGAATTACTTCAAAAAAACATTTGAGACATTTGAAGATAGGCCTGTTACCGAGGAATTGGTCGCAATAAACTCTAAAAACGATAAATAGTTTGTATCAAGCCGTCATAAAAACCTGAAGATTTATCTAAAAGTACAGTGGATGAAGTAATAACCTTCATGCAGGCGCGCCTTACAGTATTGTTGCAAAACGACTATCCGCAAGACATCGTTGCCGCCGTACTCGCTAAGCAGCCGCGCCGTTTGGACGATTTGACCGCCAAACTGCAAGCCGTCGCCGCGTTCAAACAACTGCCCGAAGCCGCCGCGCTCGCCGCCGCCAACAAACGCGTGCAAAACCTGCTGAAAAAGCCGATGCCGCGCTGGGTGAAGTCGATGAAAGCCTGCTGCAACAAGACGAAGAAAAAGCTCTGTATGCTGCCGCACAAGACTTGCAGCCGAAAATTGCCGCCGCCGTTGCCGAAGGTAATTTCCGAACTGCTTTTGTCCGAACTGGCTTCCGTCAAGCCGCAAGTCGACGCATTCTTCGACGGCGTGATGGTGATGGCTGAAGATCCCGCCGTAAAAACAAAAACCGCCTGAACCTGCTGAACCGCTTGGCAGAACAAATGAACGCAGTTGCCGACATTGCGCTCTTGAGCGAATAAGGCCTTGTTTCAGTTGACCCTCTTTTCAGGCTGCCCGATGTTTCAGGCAGCCTGAAGTTTTTTGGGCGTATCCCTTGCGTGGCGTTCAAGGGTATAATTCGGCAGATTTGTCGCACGACAAATCGCGCACATAAACAATTTCCCACATTCAAGAGGCAGATTATGAATATCCCAGCCATCCGAACCGCACTCGATGCCGTATTGATTCCCCATACAATGCGTACCTTAGGCAGCGAAAAAGCCGTTACACTCCTTGAAGAGCGTTCAGACGGCCTGCATATCGGCCTGAAATTCGCGTTCCCAGTTGCCCATATCGCAGCAGACATTGCCAACGCCCTCCAAGAAGCCGTCATGGCCCATACCGGCGACACGCATATCCACTTAAGTATCGATACTGAAATCGGTACGCACAAAGTCCAACCCGGCGTGGCAACCATCAAAGGCGTGAAAAACATCATTGCCGTTGCATCAGGCAAAGGCGGTGTTGGCAAATCAACGACCACTGCCAACCTTGCCACCGCAATGGCCAGAATGGGAGCGCGCGTCGGCGTACTCGATGCCGACCTGTACGGCCCAAGCCAGCCCACCATGCTCGGCGTACAAGACCGCAAACCCGACCAACAAAACAAAAAACTGATTCCCGTTGAAGCCGAAAGCGGCATTCAAGTGATGTCCATCGGTTTTCTGGTCGATACCCGACCAAGCCGTCGTTTGGCGCGGCCCGATGGTCAGCCAAGCCTTGCAACAGCTGATGTTCCAAAGCGAATGGGACAATGTTGACTATCTCTTCATCGACCTGCCGCCCGGTACCGGCGATATCCAATTGACCCTGTCGCAAAAAAATCCCGTGACCGGCTCCGTTGTTGTCACTACGCCGCAAGACATCGCCCTGATTGATGCACGCAAAGCCGTGGATATGTTCAACAAAAGTCAATATCCCGATTTTTGGGCGTTTTGGAAAACATGTCTGTCCATATCTGCTCCAACTGCGGCCATACCGAAGCAATCTTTGGCGCAGAAGGCGGTAAAAACCTGGCAGAGCGTTTGAACGTACCGTTGCTCGGCCAGCTTCCGTTGAGCCTGCCTGTACGCGAAGCCATGGACAGCGGCACATCTTCGGCCTTGTTTGAAAACAACCAAACCATCGCCGACATCTACACCGAAGCCGCATTCCAAATCGCGCTGGCCATTGCCGATAAAGGCAAAGACTTCAGCAGCCGCTTCCCGAAAATCGTCGTCGAATAAAAAAGTTTAAAAAAGGTGTTGACAGCTGTATGACCCGTCTCTATAATGCACAGCCTATCGGGTCGTTAGCTCAGTCGGTAGAGCAGCGGACTTTTAATCCGTTGGTCGAGCGTTCGAATCGCTCACGACCCACCAAATATGAAAACCTGCTTTGAAAAAAGCAGGTTTTTTTACGTTTGGATTTTAGGATTTTATTGAGTATTTTGTTATTGAAACAATCCATAGCACATCAAGCATCAGGCCGAGACCTTTGCAAAATTTCCCCAAAAATCCCCTAAAGTCCCACCCAAGACATTTAGGGGATTTCTCATGAGCACCTTCTTCCAGCAAACCGCACAAGCCATGATTGCCAAACACATCACCCGCATCGATTTCAACCTGTTTTTGCCGTTTTGACGAACTGAACATCCCCGACTACAGCACCTTATGCCGCTACCGCAACTGGCTGGCACAAGACGACACCCCTGTCCGAATTGCTGGAACTGATTAACCGCCAACTGACTGAAAAAAAGGTTTAAAAGTAGAGAAAGCATCCGCCGCCATCATTGACGCCACCATTATTCAGACCGCCGGCAGCAAACAGCGTCAGGCCATAGAAGTCGATGAAGAAGGGCAAGTCAGCGGCCAAACCACACCGAGTAAGGACAAAGATGCCCGCTGGACAAAGAAAAAAACGGTCTCTACAAACTCGGTTACAAACAACATACCCGTACCGATGAGGAAGGCTATATCGAGAAACTGCATGTCACTCCCGCCAATACCCATGAGTGCAACCACCTGTTGCCTTTTGTTGGAGGGCATTGCCGAAGATACGACCGTCTATGCCGATAAAGGCTACGACAGTGCGGAAAACCGGCAACATCTGAAAGAACATCGGTTGCTGGACGGCATTATGCGCAAAGCCCACCGCAACCGTCCGCTGACGGAAGTGCAAACCAAACGCAACCGATATTTGTCGAAGACCCGTTATGTGGTCGAACAGAGCTTCGGTACGCTGCACCGTAAATTCCGCTATGCCCGGGCAGCCTATTTTGGTCTGCTCAAAGTGAGTGCGCAAAAGCCATCTGAAGGCGATGTGTTTAAACCTGTTGAAAGCGGCTAACAGGCTAAGTGTGCCTGTTGCTGCCTAAAAGGCGGCCCGGATGCCTTATTATGGGGCGTCCGGGGAGGATTAAGGGGCATTTGGGTAGAATTAGGAGTGATTTGAGGGGAAACAGCCGAAAACCTGTGTTTAGGTTTCGGCTGTTGGGAGAAGGACTTTTTGCAGAAAGTCTCAGGCCGTCTGAAAGATATTTTCAGACGGCCTGAAGTTTTGTAGGAATGGTTTTGAGAAATAAGTTTTCTACTTAGTGCAGACAAACGGTTTAAAACCTCACCTGCGTCTGCAACCGCCTACGATAAACCAATACGGCAGTAGTCAGTGTGGCAAAAGAGAATGCAGACAATAAAAAGCAGATAACGGCCGACTCCGTCCAGTCCGCTGCGGTTGAGCAGCAGTTCTTGAAAAGCTTTCAAGCCCCATGCCATCGGGGAAATCCAAGTGAGTTGCTGCATGGTTTCGGGCATGACGTGGGCGGGTACCATAATGCCGCCGATTGCCGCCATCAGGATGATGCCGCCGCCGCCGAGGACGACGGCGTGTTCGGTGGATTTGGCGCAGACGCTGACCAAAAGCGCGTAGCCGAGTGCGGCGGTGCTGACGGCGGCGGACAGCAGCGCGTAGGGAACAAGGCTGCCGTTGAGTATGAGGGCGGGCACGCCGATTTCGGGCAGCAGGTAGCGGCCGAGCAGCAGCATTCCGACAAACTGAAGTTGGTTAATCAGGAAATAGGGAATGAGTTTAGCGGCAATCAGGCCGGACGCAGAGGCGCGGGCGAGGCGCAGGCGGGTGATGGTGTTGGTCTGGCGTTCCAGTGCCATAACATTCGACAGCGGTATCATGATGAAAAACATACCGAAAATCAGCCATGCGGGTACGCTGTGTTGTACGGCGTTGGGTTTTTCCACCGTGCCGCTGCCTGCACTCAGATAGTGCTCTTCCAGCATTTTTATCTAAAAAAGCTGCGCACGGTGGCAAATTGTTCGTCGTTTTTTTCATCGACTTTTTTCTGGATGTCTTTGCGGATGGAACGGGGCAGTTTTTTATTGTCGATTTTGATGCCGTCGTTGTTGTCGAAATAAGCGTCCAGCCGCGTTTGGGTGTAGTGCTGCTGCAAAACGCCTTTTGACCGCCGCCAGCCACGAAGGCTCGGTATCGGGCGGTACATAGATTTGCAAGGCTTTGTTGTCGGCGATTTTGCCGGAAGCGGTGTTCGGGTTGTGCAGCACCAGTTGGAAACGCTTGTTGTGCAGGCCGTTTTGCGCGTCGGTCAGTTTTTCAGACGGCATCAGCGTGACATGAATCTGTTCTTTTTTTCCAACGCGGCTGCCAGCGCGGTATTGACACTGTCGTCTCGCCGCGCCGACCAGCGCGATGCGGCTGTCGGTGTGCGGGTCTTGGTCGCGGCTCAGCGCCAACGACATAATCAGCATGAAGGCGATGGGCATCACAAACAACACGGCCAAACCGTGCAGGTCGCGGCAGAGCAATTTGAGTTCTTTGAGGAGGGAGGAAGTCGTCATTGTGGATTTTGCTTATCTGTTGCCGGTTCGTCTTTGCGCAGGAAATCGAGGTAAAACGTTTCCAGCGAACCGTGTCCCTGCTGGAAGTAGCGGATTTGCGCGCCGCTTTGTTGCAGGGCGGCGTAAACGGCAGCGGCATCGTGTGTCGTTTCCATCATGCCGCGGCTGTCCACTTGCTTGGCACCCAAAGCGGTCAGCGTTTGAGGCGGCAGCGGCGGTTCGACGGTAAAGCGCACGACACCGGTTTGCGTGCTTAAAAGCTCGTCCAAACCGCCGTGATACACCAGTTTGCCATGTTGCAGCAGCGCGATTTTGCCGCAAAGCTGCTCGATTTCCGACAGATAGTGCGAGTGTAAACCACCGTTACCCCCTGCCGCGTCAAATCCGCCACGCTGTCGAGGATAAAGCGGCGAGACTGCGGGTCGATGCCGACCGTGATTTCGTCGAGGAACACCAATTGTGGCGTGTTAATCAGGCCGATGGCAAAATTCAGACGGCGTTTAAGTCCGCCCGAAAGATGCTTCGCTGCTTTGTTTTTATGGGCGGTCAGGTCGGTCTGTTCCAACAGCGCATTCAGACGGCCTTTGTCGCGCACTTTGTAAAGCGAGGCGAAAAACAGCAGGTTGTCCCACACAGAAAGCTGCGGATAAAACGCAAAATCCTGTGGCACCAAACCGATTTTCTGCCGCTCGCTGCGGCTCAACAGGCGCAACGGCTTGCCGTCAAACAAAATTTCGCCCTGCCGTACTTCCTGCAAGCCCGCCAAAAGCGACATCAGCGTTGTTTTCCCCGCACCGTTGTGGCCGAGCAGCCCCAAACATTCGCCGTCGGCAATATCGAACGACACATTGTCCAGCGCGGCAGTTTCGGCTTTGGGATAATGGTGGGAGAGGGATTGGATTTGAATCATGGTTTCAGACGACCTTTTTGAGCGATATTTATATCGCAGCACCCCATAAATAACGGTGCTGGAATTTGCCGTCCTTAAATATAAAGCAGACGCCGAAGGGAGCGCCGTCCGCCCCTTGTCTGCCGAACAGATAAAGCGTCTTATTGCTGTCGCGATAATAGGCTTCCCAGCCTTGATATACATTGCTGCCGCGTGCAGTGGTGGCAAAATCGGGCGAGAACAGTCCTTGCAGTTCGGCAGCGGGAACCGCTTGACCGTTTAGCGTGATGCGTTCAAGCGCGAACACGCTTTTGGGAATGTCGTAGTCTGTACCATAGAAAGGTTTGCCTTGATAGAGCCGCGCGGTATTTTTGTCTTTGTTGATGCCCGAGAAGTCGCTAAGTTTTGGATGGATGCGGCGGGCTACGATGTGTACTGTTTGTCCGTTGCCGGACAAAGTCAGTGTATCGTCGCGACCGAAGTGTTCGCGCAGGCGGACGAAGCTTTTATCTGAGGCGGGAAATATCAGACGGCTGTAATGGATGAAACCGTAGTCTTCTGCGGCAGGTTGTTGCAGCTGGGCAGTACAGAAAGTCAAACTGCCTTCGCTGCCATCACCCAAACATTCCAACGGCGTGCCGTTGGGGATTTTTGCCAAGACTTTGGCATTCAAATTTGGACTTTTGCGCAAGTTGGTGTGTCCGTCGGCATCATGCACCAAGGCAAAGCCGTCCGGCGGCGCGGCATGGGTTAAGGCGGAACACAATAATAAGAGGGAAGCTAAGTAACGCATTTTTAATTTCTTTTAGTTTTCAGACGGCCTGAATGTCAAAATAATCCACGGTAGATTAATCGGGATCGAATAAATCCTGATTATTTCAATAATCCGCGCCACAATGCTTCTTCATTATCCGCAATTTTGCGCAGAAATTCAGCAATGTTGCGGCAGCCGTTTTCGGACGGTTTTTTGCACTGTTTCACGCACATGGCTGCAAACTGCCGCCATTGGTCGCCGATGGCGGTCATTTGTTCTGAGGCCGTCTGAAATGCGGGTTCGTTGCAGATATGGGCGGCCTGTTCGAGAAAGTAGGCGTAGATGTAGCGGAAACCTGCGCCGCCGGTACCGATTTCTTCCCTGCATCCGCACCAAATGGCCGAGAAACAGTTTTTGGTATTTGTCGTTTTGTTTGGCAGGCAGGGACTCGATTTTTTTGGCCAGCGTGCGGATGCCTTTTACGCCGATGAAAAAGACCGGTGCGAGCATATGTTTGGCGTTTTTGCGTATGGCTTTGCGGATAATGGTGGGCAAGTCTGCCATGATTTTTTCAGACGGCCTGTTGTCTTCCAGGTGTACATCATGCCTTTTGCCGCCAATACGCCTTTGGCAAAGCGCGCCCGTTGCAAATCTTCGGCGGCGCAGCGTTGTACGGTTTCAAATACGGGGTCGCTGATGAGGTAGTCGTTACCGTCTTTGCCGTATACTAGAAGATTGTGTGCGTTGAAATGGAAGCGCATTTGCGGCGGGAAGTAGGGCAGCCAGAAGACGGAGGTTTGCAAACCTGCCAGCTTGCCTGAGGACAGCGCGGCATCCAATGCGGCTTGTCCGCTTTGTGCGTCGGAAAATTTGCGGACGGATAATTTCAGCCCCAATGCTTTGCAGGTGTTTTTGATGATGCTGCGCGGCGCGGTACGGTAGGAAACCAGCGGCATGCCGTTTAATTTGATCAGCGGCATCCAGACAAATGTCAGCGCGTGGGCAATGCCGAAAATCATGGCTTCGTCTAAATTGTGGCCATGGTATTTGAGCAGGGTGGACATCACACCGCTTTCGCAATGGGCGGTATGCTGGTGTGGAAATTCTTGTATGGTCATAAAGTTATTGGTTTTCGTGCAATGTTTTCAGACGGCCTGAAGCGGTCGGAATGGGTTTGTTGTTTTGGAAATCAGCGGGCTTCTTTGGCCGCTTCCTGCTCGGCTTTGTAGCGGCGCAGAAATTCGATGGCGGCGGCTTTTTCGGCTTCGTTACCGTATTTGGCATCACGTTGAGCGCGGCGCAGTTCGGCGCGTTCTTTGGCTTCTTCGATTTGGCGCGCTTTGAAGTCTTCGCGGTTGTCGGAGGAGACAAGTTTGTCCTGTTGCGATTGCGCTTTGGCCATGGCTTTGGCAATCAAATCCATAGGGTTGAATGCGGCGCTTGGTGCGGCTGTTTGGGTTTGTGCCTGTGCGGCCTGTTTGGCTTTGACGGCGGCTTCGCGTTGCGCCAGCAGGGCTTTGCGTTCGGCATCGTCACGCTGTTTGCGCGCGGTATGGCGTTCAAAACGGCTTTGCGCGTGTTCGGCGGCGGCAAAGCGCGGTTCGGCAGAGGTGCTGAAACGGCGTGCGGACGGCAGGAAGGGCTGCGATACGGGAACCATGTCGATGCAGTCGACGGGGCAGGGGGTAACGCACAAGCCGCAGCCGGTGCATTCGTCGCTGATGACGGTGTGCATCAGTTTGGATGCGCCCATAATGGCATCGACAGGGCAGGCGCGGATGCAGGCGGTACAGCCGATGCAGACGGCCTCGTCAATCAGGGCTACGGCTTTGATTTGTGTTTTTGCCGGCGCGAGGTAGGGCTTGCCCAATAGGTCGGCCAGGTCTTTCATGACGGTTTCCCCACCCGGTGCGCACAGGTTTACCGACGCTTCTCCTGCCGACAGGGCGCGCGCATAGGGTAGGCAGCCTTCATAACCGCACTCACGGCATTGGGTTTGCGGCAACAGGCGGCTGATGCTTTGGATGGGAATGGTCATCATGGATAGTCAAAATCGAAAAGGCGCATTATATCAGATTGTTGCGTTTGTTTTGGCGAAACCCGCTTTGCTTATTTTTAGCGAAACTCTCTACGCTCGTTTTGGTAAACTCGTTACAATCGTTTTGGCGAAACTCGCTACGCTCGTTTTCAGACGAGCCTGAGTCGGGTTTGCGTTATAATTTTGAAATGGATTTATTCGGGTAATTAGGAATGACGGCTACACTTTGCCCCTGTCCGTCGGGGCGTGTTTATACGGAATGTTGCGCACCGTTTCATGCGCGTGAGGCGGCGGCCGCGACGGCGGAAGAGTTGATGCGTTCGCGTTACAGCGCGTATGTTTTGCAGGAAATCGACTATATCGTGGACACGACTGTCCCTGAGCAGCAGAATTTGTTGGACAAGCAGGATTTGGCGGTATGGAGTAAGCAGACGCAGTGGTCGGGATTGAAGGTTGTCCGTCATGTGCCGTTTGGCAAGCTGCATGCTTTGGTCGAGTTTGAGGCGTATTTTGAAGAGAACGGGCAAACTGAGTGCCATCATGAATTGTCGGCATTTGTGAAAATAGATGGGCGTTGGTACTTTATTGATCCGACCGTTGCTTTGGCGACGATGAAACAGCCTTGTTTGTGCGGTTCGGGCAAAAAGTTTAAGGCGTGTTGCGGACAGTTTTTCAAATAGTAGTAAACAGGCCGTCTGAACGTTCAGACGGCCTGAGCGGTTTTTGCAGATAAAAAACCATTCATACTAAGGGAGAAGTATGAATGGCCAATACATTGCGGGAAAACGTCTTACTTGCTGCACCGCCCAAAAAGGGATGAAAGAGCGGTGTTGTGTCAGCGATTAATATTCTACCGTTTTTAGTATTAAATGCTGTTAAGAAGTGAAATAATTTCAATAAGTTGCGAGATAATCGTGATTTTTTGAAGATAAACGGTATTTTTACTGATTTTCTCGAATCCATTTCACCCATTGTTGAAACAGCTCGGGTTGCAATGCGGCGATGACGGAACGCTTGAATACATGTTCGCCACTCCAAAAATCGTCGCCCTCCAAAGTGGTCAGGCAGCCGCCGGCTTCTTCAAAAATCAATGCGCCGGCAGCGTAGTCCCACAGCTTTTGTCCGCCGTGGATGTAAATATCGTAGCGGCCGCTGGCAGGTAGCACCAATCGAGCGTGCTGCTGCCCATGCTGCGGATTGTGCCGAATGGGGCAAGGGTATTCATGCGGCTGGCGAGTTTGCCCGAACGCAGGTATTTGATTTCTACGCCGGCAATGGATTCGTTGAGTTTTTTGTTTTCGGAGCGCAGCGGTAGCGGCGTACCGTTGAGGAATGCGCCTTTGCCGCGTTCGGCATAGAAACATTCGCCGCTGACCGGATTGTAAATCACGCCCACCTCGGCGTGGCCGTTTTTAACCAGTGCGACGGATACGGCAAAATGCGGCAAACCGTTGACGAAGTTGTTTGTGCCGTCGATAGGGTCGACAATCCACAGGCCGTCTGAATGTTCGTTCCACAAACGGGTTTGCTCCTGAACGCTCATCTCCTCGCCCAACATCGGACAATCCTCCAATAAGGGCAGGGCGGCGGCAAAAGCGGTTTGTGCGGCCAAATCTGCTTCACTCAAAACCGAGCCGTCTTCCTTGCGTCGTGACGGCGTGTTCAGAAAACGCGGCATGACTTCGGTTTGGGCGATGTGGCGGACGACTTTCTGTAAACGGTATAGCACGGCGTATCCTTGTTTTTTGCAGTTTTGCGTGACAGTGGATTAAAATTCGGGAAGTTTTAAATTATAGTGGATGAAATCGAAATCAGGCAGGTAAGTGTATGTCGCCGTGTTTCAATTTCGTTCACGAAAGTTCAAATTATATACATGAATAAAGCAGGAAACCATGCCCCGATTTTATGTTGATTTTGCCTTAAGCCCCGACAGCGTGGTCGAATTGCCCGATAATGTGGTGCGCCATTTGAATGTATTGCGCGTGAAAAACACGGAAGAAATCGTGTTGTTCAACGGCAATGGCAAGGCATATCCGGCTTTGCCTGAGGTTTTGGAAAAGCGCTGCGCCAGCGTGCGGATTTTGCGTGAAGAGGCAACGGACAATGAATCGCCGCTGAACATTACGTTGGTACAGGCGGTATCCGCCGCCGAGCGCATGGATTTCACTTTACAGAAAAGCGTGGAATTGGGCGTGGCAGAAATTCGTCCTGTCATCAGCGAACGCTGTGTCGTCCGCTTGAGCGGCGAACGTGCAGAAAAGCGGGTAGCGCGTTGGCAGGAAATCGTCGTTTCGGCGTGTGAACAAAGCGGCCGCAATATTGTGCCGAAGGTTTTGCCGCTGACGACTTATGCACAGGCTCTGCAACAGTTGCCGCAGGAAACGGCCAAACTGTTAATGAGCTTGAACCGCGCACAAAAACTGAGCGATGTTCGGCCGCAATCCGGCAAAGTCGTGTTTATGGTCGGCCCGGAAGGCGGCTGGACGGAGAAGGAAGAGCAGCAGGCATTTGATGCCGGTTTTCAATCCGTTACGCTTGGCAAACGGGTGTTGCGTACCGAAACCGCCTCACTTGCGGCCATTGCCACCATGCAGACGCTTTGGGGCGATTTTGCATAAAGTTCGGGCCGTCTGAAAACGAGCGTAGCGAGTTTCGCTAAAACGAGCTGTTGCTTCAAGAGATAAAAATGGGGGTTTAAAAAATGTCTTACACCTTTACACTGGCCGGGCACGAGCTGGAAGCGGAATTGAAAAAGCTAATCGTGCAAGAGGCCGATAAGGCCGACGATGTGGATATGGATGATTTCACCGACGATGCACTTTTGTTTGGCGATGACAGTCCGGTCGGTTTGATTCGCTTGATGCGCTGCAGATCAGCGTTGCCTTTGCAACAGTATTTCCAAGTGCGCCTGCAAGGCGACCGGATGGTGCGCAAACATATGATGTGCGTACGCGATTTGGCGGCGTTTATCCGTGCGGAGCATGGCGCGTGAGTTGGGTTTGCGGTACGGCGGCCACTTCTGCCTTGAATCCGCAAACGGATTTCAGACGGCCTGATGCGGTGTCTTATACGTTTTTAAACCAACCGCAGCAAGCTGCTTATTTTCGTGCATTCGCCGGCGACAGTTTGAGGCGGAAGGAATTTGCGGATATTGCCGAACAACATTTGCGCCGAGCCGCTGAAAGTGCAGGCTGGCCGTCTGAAAGCTGGCATGATGCGCCGGTGTTTATCGGTTCTAGCTCCTATTCTATCTCCGAATATGAAAACCGCCATTTTGCGGGCAATAGGGCGGTAGAAGAACACAATCTGCTTTATCTTGCCGAAGATTTGCGCCGGCGCAGCGGCAATCGGCAGATTTTCAGTTTCGCTACTGCCTGCACTTCATCTGCCCATGCGCTGATTCAGGCGGATAATTGTTTGCGCGACGGGGCGGAGCGTGCCTTTGTGCTTGGTATTGAAAAACCTCAACCGGTTGACTTTGCTGCATTTTTCACAGTTTGGGTTTGCTGGCCGAACAGTATCGGCCTTTTTGGCAGAAAACGGTTTGATTTTTAGGCGAAGGTGTTGCCGCACTTGCCTTATCTTCCGCTGCTCCCGAATCTTCTTCAGGCCGTCTGAAACTTATTGGACACGCCGCCAATACAGGCAATGACCTGATTCAAAGCGATGGCCAAGCGCAAGAACAGGTGATGCGTCGAGCTTTGGATGTTGCAGGCATCGCTCCTGAAAGCATTGCAGCCGTTAAAACACACGGCATCGGCACGGCTGACAGCGATGCCACCGAATTGGCCGCGCTGGAAAACATATTCGGTACACTGCCTCCTTTGATGGCGTTCAAACCACAAATCGGACACACGCTTTGGCGCAACGGCAGCCCTTGAAACGGCTTTTGCTTTTATCTGCTTTAAAACGAGGCGGAAGCAGCGATTATCAGGGGCGGAAAATTTGTTTTTCTGAGTGTGCAGCCTCACAAAAAGGCGGCTTTTTCTGTTTGGCCAATCAGTTTGGTTTTGGCGGCAGCAACACATCTTTGGTATGGCAATGGCAACCGTAAATCCTAATATCCGTATTACCGCCGCCGTGCGTTTTGATACTGGCGCCGGCACCGGCGGCAAAATTCTCAAACAAACCTTAAAGCAGCAAAGCGGTATAGATACCCGCCGCCTCAGCCGCTTGAGTTTGATTGCCGCGCTTGGTGCAGGGCAGTTAAAGGAACAAAGCGAAATCCGTTCTGATTGCGCTGTTTTTCTCGGTACACCATTTTCTTCGCCATCCGTATTTGAAAAAATGGCAGACAATGTGCTGAACCATCACGCCGCGATGCCGTTTGACTTTATCGCCAATCTACACAACTCTCCCGTTTTTCATGCCGCGCAAGCGTTAGGCACGCATGGTGCAACTTTGGTCGTGGCTGCTGACAACAATGTGGATACCTGCTTTCATCCATTATTGCTGGCGATGCAGTCTGTGCAAAATGGCGGACAAGCTGCGGTTGGCTGGGCATATGAACATCAAGCAGCTCATGCCGATACCCATGAAGGCAGTATTTGGATGTTGCTTGAAGCCGGTGCAGAGCAGGGTGTTCCCATTGTGTTGAATGATGAAGTGATGCAGGCTGATAGGCCGTCTGAAAAGCCACAATATTATTGGCAAAATATCGCCGATTGGATAGAAGAAGTAATGGCGCACGAGGGTAGGAGTGTGAAGAAATATACTTTGGCGTGATCGGCAAATGATTTTAGAGAAAGTATTTGTCTTTTTGAATAAATAAGGTTTATGTCATTAAAAAGGCCGTCTGAAAATATTTTCAGACGGCCTTTTTGTATCAAAAACCAATCAACGAGACATCTCACCTTGAATAGCGCGGATATTCGCTTTACGGGCGTTGATGGTACGGGTCAGCTGTTGGATTTTAATCTGCTCGCCTTTTTGTTTGGCCGCATTCAGCTGTGTTTGAAGGCGGGTAATAGCGGCCTGTTCATTGCGTACTTCGGTCTGCAATATCTGTTTGCGGGTTTCTTTAGGGCTTGGCTTAGGAGCCGGCGTAACCACAGGTGCAGTACGGATAACAGGGGCTTTGTATTTGCTGTATGAAGAACTGCGTGATTTGTTCTGACGGTTGCGCAGGGTAATATTAAGGCGCGGATTGGCGGCTTCGGCTGTGTTGGTCACGCTGGTAATTGGAATATGGGGTAAAATTTTAATATCGTTGTAAACATTGCTTGGATCAAACGGAATATTAGCAGCAGGTGTATATGCCTTAGGGAAAAGGTGTTTGCGCGGATGTTTTGCTTTTGATCTACCGGGGAAACCGTTGTAGCAGGTTTATTTGGTACATTTGATTCTACTGTTGGAGCAACAACGGTTTTAATCGTTTGTTCGTTAGCCGTGTTTGCGACAGTTGTTTTACCAGTATTGGTGTTTTTTGCATTATATCGGGTTGAGGTTTTGGTATAGGCTTTACCTTTACGCTTGGTTTCAACTTTGATAGGTGTTTTTGTCAATTGCTTCATCTAAGGTAATTACGGTTTGGTTATTTTGTTTGGCCGTAGTTTTATCAGGTGTTTGGGGTAAAACAACAGGATTCTGAATAATTGTTTGAGGGAGTTGAATCGCAGATGTTGTTGGAAGGGTTTGCGTAATAGGGGTAGGAGTATTGTTTGGAGTTTGAACAGCCATAGTTTGAGGCTGTGTAGTAGCAGACATGACGTTGAGAACGTCGGTAGTGTCAATTTCAGACTTTATTGTAGGGGCAGTGTCTAAAACAGCTGTATCGCTGAGAATGGCAAGACCGTCAGCAACGTTTTTTTGTCAATTTGAGAAGTTAGACGAGCTTGTGCAATAGGAATGGAAATAGGTGCCGGAATACCGTATTCATTTCGAGTAACAACGACTGGGGTTTGTACCGCAGGCGTTGCTTGAGAAGCATGAACGTAGTCAGCGGTAGATGCTTTGAATTCTGTTGTTTGTACCGTTTTTAAAGCGGACATATCGTTGAGAATGGCGGAACCATTTGTAACGGATTTATTAGTTGGTTCAGATTCAGTGAATACGTTAGGTTCTGCAACAATGCCGCTCTCTGTGGTGGTGTTTGTGTCAACTACGCGGCAGGTATTGTTGATCTGGTATGAAGCATAAACAGTGATGCCTTCAACATTGCAGACATACTCGGCAGCGTTGGCGGCGGCAGGGAGGGTCAGGCTGAGGGCAATGGCGGTTTTGCAGAAAAACGGTTTCATAAAGGCAATAGAATCAGGTTGTTTGTTTAAAGTGTAATTATACTATGTACACTTTCAGCATCCGCCAACTTATTTTTTTAGGCGGTGTAAAAACTGTGGTTGGAAGGTTGAAAATTGGAACAAAGATCTTAGGCCGTCTGAAACTTGTCATATAAAGTTTCAGACGGCCTTTACTGTCATGGCGGATTAAGCGTTCAACAGGCTTTCGTCCAATGTCAGCTCTTCGTTTTTATTGACGGCGACTTTGCGTGCCAAAACGTTTTGGGCGATTTCGTGCGCTTCGGCAAGCGAGTGCATCAGGTAAGTACCGCATTGGTATTCGTTCAGCTCGGGGATTTTGCTTTGGTCTTGAACGGTCAAAACATCCTGCATTGAAGCGAGCCATGCGTCGGCTACTTTTTGCTCGTCGGGCGTACCGATGAGGCTCATGTAGAAACCGGTGCGGCAGCCCATCGGGGAAATATCGATGATTTCAACGCCGTTGCCGTTTAAGTGGTCGCGCATAAAACCTGCGAACAGGTGTTCCAGCGTGTGAATGCCTTTTTCGGGCAGGATTTCTTGGTTGGGAATGCAGAAACGCAGGTCAAACACGGTAATGGTGTCGCCTTTGGGCGTAGTCATGGTTTTTGCCACGCGTACGGCAGGGGCGTGCATACGGGTGTGGTCGACTTTGAAACTGTCTAGTAGGGGCATTTGGGTGTCCTTTTGAGGTAAATAGATTTTTTTAGCTAGGGATATTTGAAGACTGAATCACAATTCCGCAATCTCAACTGCTTCGCCCGAAGCCTCACTCAGTGCTTCGTTTAAAACGTCGTAGAAATCGCGGCTGTCGCGTGTTGCCAGCCATTTGCCGTTTTGCTCGGCGAAATGGTAGCCGCCGCTTTTGGCTGCAATCCACAATTCTTGGTTGGGCGTGTGGCGGTTGACGATGATTTGCGTGCCGTTTTCGGCTTCGATGGTCAGTACGTTTCCGGCAAACTGGCAGTCGAAATCCCAGCCGTTTTCGTCGATTTGGTCTTCGATGTGTTCGAACAATTCTTCGCTCATACGGATGAATTCGCTTTCGGTCATCATGGCTTTTTGTGTGGTTTTTGTTTAAGATACCGAATCTTGCCACATTCGTAATGATGAAGAAAGTTTTTACTGATGAAATACGGCGTATTTTTTGCAGCGGCAACGGCTCTGCTGCTCTCTGCCTGCGGCTACAAAGGCGATCTCTACCTACCCAAAGAAGGCGACAAGGCGCGCTTCGGCGTGATTCAAACCGGCTTGAAATTCGATACGGCCAAAGAACCGACCACTCAAACCAACGATTAAAAAAAGACTTCACAAACATGACCTTATTCTGCGAACAACTTCCTTATACACACCTTGCCGAAGAGTTTGGTACGCCGCTTTATGTGTACAGCAAATCTGCGCTGACCGAGGCATTTGAAAACTACCAAACCGCGTTTGCCGCTTTGAATCCGCTTGTCTGCTACGCAGTGAAAGCGAATGGCAACCTGAGCATCATCAAGCACTTTGCTTCTTTGGGGAGCGGTTTTGACATTGTGTCCGGTGGCGAGTTGGCGCGTGTTTTAGCGGCAGGCGGCGATGCGGCGAAAACGATTTTTTCGGGTGTGGGCAAGAGTGAAGCAGAAATTGAATTCGCACTGAATGCAGGTGTGAAATGCTTCAATATGGAGAGTATTCCCGAAATCGACCGCATTCAGAAAGTTGCCGCGCGTTTGGGTAAAGTCGCTCCGGTTTCCCTGCGCGTCAACCCCGATGTCGATGCCAAAACCCATCCTTATATCTCCACCGGCCTGAAAGCCAATAAATTCGGTATTGCCTATGCCGATGCGCTTGAGGCTTATCGTCATGCTTCCCGACAAAGCCATTTGAAAATTGTCGGTATCGACTGCCATATCGGCTCGCAACTGACCGACCTCAGCCCGCTTGTCGAAGCCTGCGAACGTATCTTGGCTTTGGTCGACCAACTGGCAGACGAAGGCATTGTGTTGGAACACTTGGACTTGGGCGGCGGTGTCGGCATTGTTTATCAAGATGAAAATGTGCCTGATTTGGGCGCGTATGCCAAAGAAGTTCAAAAACTGATGGGTACACGCCGTCTGAAACTGGTTCTTGAGCCCGGCCGCAGTTTGGTCGGCAATGCAGGCGCGTTGTTGACGCGAGTTGAATTCGTCAAATATGGCGAAGAGAAAAACTTTGTGATGGTCGATGCGGCGATGAACGATTTGATGCGCCCGGCACTTTATGATGCTTATCATCATATTGAAGCGGTCGAAACCAAAGACATTGAGCCTTTGACGGCCAATATCGTCGGCCCGATTTGCGAAACCGGCGACTTCCTCGGCAAAGACCGCACCATCGCCTGTGAAGAAGGGGATTTGCTGCTTATCCGCAGCGCCGGTGCGTATGGCTCAAGCATGGCGAGCAACTACAACACGCGCAACCGTGCGGCGGAAGTATTGGTTGACGGCAACGAATGCAAACTTATTCGCCAACGTGAAACCATCGAGCAGCAAATGGCCAACGAATTGGCTTGTTTGTAAGGTTTGATTAGTTTGAAAAGGCCGTCTGAAAGCTTGATTGACTTTCAGACGGCCTTTGTTATGAAAGAAAAGGGCATGTATCCAACACGCCCTTTTTTTAGCTAATCAATAATGCGGCGGAATCTCGTCGCGCAGGCTGTACGGTTCGCGTTCGCCGTTTGCGCCTTTATCCTGCATCCGTTGATACAGAAGCCGCAGCTGGCCTTGCTGCAAATCCAAAGCCTGCTGCATCTTGGCGATGGTGTCGTTCAGACTGCCGATTAAATCTTCCTGCAAGGCCGTCTGAATTTCCAGCTCCGTGACGCGGTGTTCCAATTCCCGAATATCGCTCATATTACAGCACCATTGCGGCAATCCAGCCGGCAGCCATCAGCGGGATATTGTAGTGGATAAAAGTCGGGATAACCGAATCGCGGATGTGGTCGTGCTGACCGTCGGCGTTCAAACCCATGGTCGGGCCGAGCGTCGAGTCGGAAGCAGGAGAGCCAGCATCGCCCAGCGCACCGGCCGTGCCGACGATGGCGACGGTCGCCATAGGCGAGAAGCCCAAGCTCATGCACAAAGGCACATAAATCGCGGTAATAATCGGCAAAGTTGAGAAAGACGAGCCGATGCCCATGGTCACCAGCAAGCCGACGCACAACATGGTCAATGCGGCCATGCCTTTATTACCACCGAACAAAGCCATGCTGTGTTCGACCAAAGGCTGAATCTCGCCAGTTGCGTTCATTACGGCGGCGAAACCTTGAGCCGCAATCATAATAAAGCCGACCATCGCCATCATTTTAATGCCTTCGCCAAACACATTGCTGGCGGCGGAGCGGTTCATCACGCCCAACATCATAAACACGGCAAAGCCCAACATGGCACCCAATACCAGCGAACCATCGTACAAAAGCTGAATGGCAAAACACACGGCAATCGCCACGGCCGCCACCAAGCTGCGATAGGTTGAAGGCTCTTGTTGTTGTACTGCCGCACGGTTGTCTTCCGTGTCTGTGGTATTGTTTTGATAAATACGCGGCTTGCGATAGTGCAAAAAGGCCAGCAGCAAGCCGAATACCATGCCCAAAGCCGGAATCGCCATCGCATGCATCACATTGATGCCGCTGGTGTCCATGCCTGCCGAGAGGATATTGCCCAACATGATGTCGTTCAAGAAAATGGCGCCGAAACCGTAAGGCAGGAACATATAAGTCGTTACCAAGCCAAACGTAATCACGCAGGCCACCAAGCGGCGGTCGAGTTTCAAACGATTGAACACCAACAGTAGCGGCGGAATAATCATTGGGATAAACGCAATATGAATCGGCACAACGTTTTGGCTCATCACACCCATGCACAAAATAATCGCCAGCAGCAGCCATTTGACCGCGCCTTCGCCTTTCGCATTGCCTTCGCCGCCGTTGAGCTTTGCGGATAATCACGCCGGCGAGCTGCTGCGGCAGGCCGGAATGCGTGATGGCCATGGCAAACGCGCCGAGCATGGCATAAGACAGCGCGATTTGCGCCCCGCCTTTCAAGCCTTCGTTAAAAACAGGAATAATCCCTTGCTGCACCACATCGCCGGCCGCGTTGGTTACATTCTCCAAAGGCATACTGGCCACCAGCCGCCGACAAACGCGCCGACAGCTGTTGAGCACCACATGCACGCGCGATAAAGACAGCACAAGCATGATGATGACCGCAATTACAACCGCATTCATATCGTTCTCCGTTGTTTCAGACGGCCTGTTATGTAAAAAAACAGGCAATCATCTGTTTACATATTACAAATAAACATCATAACCCAAGCATGAAGCCTTTTGCAAAAAACGGCAGGCCGTCTGAAACCCAGATTATCAACTTTCAGACGGCCTGAAGTGTTCTTGTTTCATGTTTCAATATGGTATGCGGTTTATCGTCGAGATTAAGATATTCAAAAATAGCCAAAAAACGCGCGTTTCCTATTCTTTGCATATTGTATAAATGTTAAAAATCGACATAATGCTCTATTTTTTTAGGTTCGTAGCTGAAACTAAAGCAGTTATTTATAAAATCTAATTCAATAATACACAAACAAAGGAAAGAAACTATGGATATTCTGACGCGGCTGCATAATCTGCCGCCCTCCCGCTTTCATTACAAACTTTTGGTGTTGGTCGGTATAGGCTGGCTGTTTGACGCCATGGATACAGGTTTGGTGTCGTTTGTATTGCCGGCTTTGGGCAAGGATTGGGCGCTGGCTCCGGCGCAGTTGGGCTGGATTGTCAGCATTGCCTTTTGTCGGTATGGCCTTGGGCGCGGTATTCAGCGGCTGGCTGGCGGACAGGTTTGGACGGAAAACCGTTTTTGCCGGCACGATGGTGGTGTACAGCATTGCCACAGGTTTGTGCGCGCTCGCGCCTGATTTGACGGTTTTGCTGGTGTGCCGCTTTTTTGTCGGTGTCGGTTTGGGCGGCCAACTGCCTGTCGCCGTGTCGCTGGTCAGCGAATATGCGCCGCCGAAAGTACGCGGCCGTTTTATTGTGTTGCTGGAAAGCTTTTGGGGCTTGGGCTGGCTCTCGGCCGCGCTGGTGTCTTATTTCTTTATTCCGCAAACCGGCTGGCACAGCGCGTTTTTATTCGGTGCCTTGCCCCTGTTTTATGTGCCGTTGGTGTTGAAGTTCGTTCCCGAATCCGTGCCTTACTTGCTTTCCCGCGGCAAAACCAACGAAGCGCACCGTTTGGTATCCGCGCTGGAAATACAATCGGGCATCACGCCGCCGACACAAGCCGTTGCCGCCCCGGCCGCCCCGCGCGAACGCATCCGCTTCGTCCAACTTTGGCAACATCCGTTTGCACGGCGCACGCTGATGCTGTGGCTGGTTTGGTTCGGCATCGTGTTTTCGTATTACGGCATTTTTACTTGGTTGCCCAAATTGCTGGTCGAGCAGGGCAATACCGTGGTCAAAACCTTTGAATATGTGCTGGTGATGATTGTGGCGCAACTGCCCGGCTATATTGCCGCCGCGGCTTTGGTGGAAAGAATTGGCCGCAAAGCAACGCTGGCAGGCTTTCTGGCCGCTTGCGCCGTGTGCGCATGGTTTTTCGGGCAAAGCACCACTGCGGCCGAAGTCATGATCTGGGGCAGCCTGATGTCCTTCTTCAACTTGGGCGCATGGGGCGTTTTGTACACCTACACCCCCGAACTCTACCCCTTGCGCTTCCGTGCCTTCGCATCCGGCTGGGCAGGCGCTATCGGCCGCGTCGGCGGCATACTCGCGCCCATGGTAGTGGCGGCGATGGTGGGCAACAGCGGCGGCTTCGGCAATATCTTTATGATGTTTGCGCTGGTTATGCTGCTGATTGTGGCGGTAATCTTGGTATTGGGTGAAGAAACCAAAGGCCGTACGCTGGAAGACATCAGCCAATAAAAGAAATACAAACAAAGGCCGTCTGAAAAAATATTTTTCAGACGGCCTTTTGTTTTATTTTTGATTATGTAATTTTAATACATTGGTTTTCTGTTCTTATTTTTAATATACGGGGAAAGCGACCAAGAATGACCGTCTTTGGTTGCTTTAGGGTGAAAATCATTATACTTCAATAAATTAAAATGAATAAATGATAAAGAGGCCGTCTGAAAAGTTCAATCATGGTTTGTGATGTAGGTCAAAGCAGAATGTAACTAAATTACTTATAGTAATCGTAGTGAAAATTTATCGACTTTATTGCCACCTTATATCAAGGGAGATACACCATGAACGCATCAGCCGACAATGTCGTCAGCCCCGCCGTAGCCGAGGTCAACAGTTTGGTTGAAAAGGGTTTGCGCTCGTTGGACGAGTTTCGCAAGCTGAATCAGGAGCAGATTGATTATATCGTTGCCAAAGCCTCTATCGCTGCGCTGGACAAACATGGTGTACTCGCCATGCACGCGGTTGAAGAAACGGGGCGCGGTGTATTTGAAGATAAAGCGACCAAAAACCTGTTTGCCTGCGAAAACGTCGTGCGCTGCCTGCGCGATTTGAAAACCGTGGGCGTCATCAGCGAAGACGATGTAACCGGCATTACCGAAATCGCCGATCCGGTCGAGGTCGTCTGCGGTATCGTGCCGACCACCAATCCGACTTCCACCACCATTTTCAAATCCCTGATTGCGCTGAAAACCCGCAATCCGATTATTTTCTCGTTCCACCCTTCCGCCCAGTAGTGTTCCACCCTTCCGCCCAGTGGTGTTCCACCCTTCCGCCCAGTAGTGTTCCACCCTTCCGCCCAGTAGTGTTCCACCCTTCCGCCCAGCAGTGTTCCGCCCACGCCGCCCAAATCGTGCGCGATGCTGCGATTGCCGCCGGTGCGCCGGAAAACTGCATCCAGTGGATTGAAAAACCGTCTATGGAAGGCACTTCCGCGCTGATGAAGCATCCGGGCGTGGCGACGATTTTGGCGACCGGCGGCAATGCGATGGTGGAAGCTGCTTATTCCTGCGGCAAACCCGCGCTCGGCGTCGGGGCGGGCAACGTGCCTGCCTATGTCGAAAAAACGGCAAACATCCAACAGGCGGCACACGACATCGTGATGTCCAAAGCGTTCGACAACGGCATGATTTGCGCCAGCGAACAAGCCGTCATCGCCGACAAAGAGATTTATAAAGAGCTGGTTGAAGAGTTCAAATCCTACGGCGTGTACTTCGCCAACAAAAAAAGAAAAAGCCATGCTCGAAGACTTCATCTTCGGCGTTACGGCAAACTGCGCCAACTGCGGCGGCGCGAAACTCAATGCCGCCGTTGTGGGCAAACCGGCGGCGTGGATTGCCGAACAGGCTGGGTTTAAAGTCCCTGAAAAACCAACATCATCATCGCCGAATGCCGCGAAGTCGGTCCCAACGAGCCGCTGACCCGCGAAAAAACTCTCGCCCGTACTGGCGATGCTCAAAGCCGATTCCACCGAACAAGGCTTTGCAGTTTGCCGAACAAATGGTCGCCTTCGACGGCTTGGGACACTCCGCCGCCATCCATACCGCTGATCATGAATTGGCAAAAACCTTCGGCACCCGCGTCAAAGCCCTGCGCGTGATTTGAACTCACCCTCCACCTTCGGCGGCATCGGCGACGTTTACAACGCCTTCCCTGCCGTCCCTGACCTTGGGCTGCGGCTCTTACGGCAAAAAAACTCCGTCGGCGGCAACGTCAGCGCAGTCAACCTGTTAAACATCAAAAAAGTAGGCCGTCGGAGAAACAACATGCAATGGTTCAAAGTACCCGCCAAAATCTATTTCGAGCGCGATTCCATCCAATATCTGCAAGACATGAAAGACTGCGAAAAAGTCATGATTGTGACCGACCGTTCGATGGTCGATTTGGGCTTCGTCGATAAAGTGACCCACCAGCTCCACCAACGCAAAAACAAAGTCACCATCCAGCTTTTCACCGATGTCGAGGCCGATCCGAGCGTCCGAACCGTCTATAAAGGCACCGATTTGATGCGCAGCTTCCAGCCCGACACCATCATCGCGCTGGGCGGCGGCTCGCCGATGGACGCGGCAAAAGCCATGTGGCTCTTCTACGAATAGCCCTAAGTCGACTTTGAAGACCTCGTCCAAAAATTCATGGACATCCGCAAACGCGCCTTCCGCTTCCCCGAATTGGGCCGCAAAGCCAAATTCATCGGCATCCCCACCACATCGGGAACAGGCTCCGAAGTAACCCCGTTTACCGTCATCAGCGACGGCGACAAAAAAATACCCCATCGCCGACTACTCGCTGACCCCGACCATCGCCATCGTCGATCCCGCGTTTACCATGACCGTCCCCGCCGGCGTAACCGCCGACACCGGTCTGGACGTACTGACCCATGCCGTAGAAGCATACGTTTCCGTGCTCGCCAACGACTTTACCGACGGCCTAGCCCTGCAAGCCATCAAGCTCGTGTTCCAATACCTCGAACGCTCCTACAAACACGGTGCGTCCGACCCCGAAGCACGCGAACACATGCACAACGCCTTCACCATCGCAGGCATGGCGTTCTCCAACGCATTCCTCGGCATCAATCACTCGATGGCGCACAAAAATCGGCGGCAAATACCACGTTCCGCACGGCCGCGCCAACGCCATCCTGCTGCCGCACGTCATCCGCTACAACGGCACGCGCCCGCAGAAAACCGCCACCTGGCCGAAGTACAACTATTACAAAGCCGACCTGAAATATCAGGAAATCGCCCGTACCTTAGGCCTGCCATGCAGCACACCGGCAGAAGGCGTCGAATCCTTCGCCCGCGCCTGTCATGAACTGGCGGTCAACGTCGGCATCAAAATGTCGTTGAAAGAGCAGGGCATCGATGAGAAAAACCTTCATCGACGGCCGCAAAGAACTGGCCATGATGTCTTTTTGAAGACCAATGGACCCCGGCCAACCCACGCCTCGCCATGGTGGCCGATATGGAAGAAATCCTGACCAAAGCCTATTACGGCGAATAAAATCGGGCAGTAAAGAAGGCCGTCTGAAACCTGAATATAGGGTTTCAGACGGCCTTCGTATTAGAACTAAAGTTGATACTTATTGTATGTGGAATTTAATTTGCAAACATTAAGAATAGTCATCATGAAATCAGAAATTTTAAAACAATTTGGCAAACATGTTCGTCATTTAAGACAACTCCAGGATTTAAGTCAGGAAGCATTGGCTGAAAAAGTGAATATGTACCGGACTTATATCGGAATGATAGAACGTGGAGAGCGTAACCCCGCCCTATTAAATCTTATTCGTTTGGCTAGCGCATTAGATATTTCTTTTGCCTGAACTTTTTAAGGGCTATGTTAATGACGGGAACTGTGATAATGAATCTAACTGATTCGTATGGTTTTTAGAGAAAACGCCGGAAGGACGCTAGAAATTTAAAATTTGAATATCAAACCAGATTTCCCAAATTCACCGCTGAAATGAAGATAAATAAAGGCGGGGTAGGGCAGTTTATCGAGAAATTGATAGGACTTAAGAATACAAATACTTTGACAGATTTTTCTGATGGTGAGCTGAAAACCAATAAAGCAGATACAGATGGTGACCGCTAGAGACTATGTTTATCTCGCAGATTTCCAGTAACTTTGATCAGTTAATCAGCGATCAGATAGGCTTTTGAAGATAGTTGGATATACCAAAAAAATAAAGAATTTGCTATATGTTCCTATCTGTAAAGTCGGCAACGATCCTGACTAATGGTACATACAGTCAGCCTATTATGTACAAATAAACGAAGGGGTGAATTTTTCAGACAGTTATCTGCTGATTTCACGCAAATTAAAAAGTAAGCTGTTATCTGATATTAATTCCGGCGACGGATACATTCACACATCAAACGGTAGTCTATACCAATCAGATCAAAAGATTCCAAGCCAAGCCATATCATCCTACATTTTTCTGCGCAATATAATCGGAATATTTCAAATAAGAATCATGCATTTTATTTTAAAAAGAATTCATGCGGGAAGTTCATGAAATGGCCAGACAGGGTAGAGCTGGTGTTTTTTTCGAATAATTTAAAAATAAGATGAGGGTTATAGCTTTTGTTGTAGCCTTTTCTTTGCTAATCCAAAAAAATCTTCTTCTAGTTCGCAACCACAAAATTTCCAACCATGTTTTTAAGGCAGCAATGCCTGTTGTGCCGCTGCCCATGAAAGGGTCAAAAATTAAATCTCCGATATTTGAAGCCAATAGTATGTAGCGTTCAAGCAAGGGGAGTGGTTTTTGTGTCGGATGTTTGCCGAATGTTTTTTTCGGTTTTTATTTGGTGGAGGAAATGTCCAAACACATTTCATCTGTTTGCCATCATTTTGTGCTTTCATCATTTCATAATGAAATGTATGTTTGGCTTTTTATTTTTCTTTGCCCATAAGATTGTTTCTGTCGAATGGGTAAAAAAACGGCAGGACAAATTAGGGGAGGATTTGGTTTTTCCCAAGTAATATTGTTCAAAAATATAGTAGCCGATGGTTTGCATCAGGTAGCCGATTAAATAGATATTATGGAATGTGCCGCAAACCCAAATTGTGCCGTTTGGTTTTAATAAGGCGTAACACAGTCGGAGCCATTCTTCGTAGAATTCAAATCTGCCGCCATTCCTTTGGATTTATCCCAGTTGCCCTTATTAACGGAAACCATTTGTCCGTTTTTGACAACTGAAGCCGTCATTGGAAAGAAAGTAAGGAGGGTCTGTGAAAATCATATCAAAACAGCCGTTTGGATGTTTTTCCAATATCTTCCGCATGACGTTAAGGGAATTTTCGTTGTAGAGGACAAGGTCGTCTGAAACAATTTTTTTCAAACGACTTTGATAAATGGCAGCTTCTTCAGCCAATTTGTCGAAAATCACTCATAAATTGCCAATAATTCTCCGACTTTTTTTACGACTGCTGCCTTTCGTGGCAATATTTCTTTGTACTTACAAATGGTACAACTGTTTTCAGAATGGCAGAAGAATGAATATCCCTTATGAATTCAGTATCATGATTTGAAATCAAAACGCCTTGGAAGTTGGGCGCAATTTATTGATTTTTTTGTAAAGTCCGCGACCAATGAATTCGATCATGTTTTTGATCACGCAAAATTTGCAACTGTTGGCGGATTTTGTCTTTGATATGGTTGTTTTGGGGAAATTGATGGATAGTTTGTTTTCAAATTCATACATTTGCGACAATGTGAATTCTTTGGGGAGTTGATCGATACATTTCATAATAGCCAAAAGCCAGCCTTTGCGTTCCGCATTTTGGTTGCGTAAAAAAATAGATTGGATTGCCATTTTTTCAGAACGATTTCGGGTTCGATAATGCGAGAATTGTCTATTAAGAATATTTTGCCGCTTTCAGGTAAAGGTACAAGATTAATGGAACACATGATGTGGTGTGGTCGGTTTTTAATACCTTTATTTCTGGGAATAATCATGTCCGGTGTTATGAAATGTTTAGGTACAAGCACCAATTGCTGTATGGAGTAATCCGCTTTTTTTATATGCAAGAAAGAAAAAGTTTGGGTTGGTATCTGACTGGATGCGCTCCAACATGGTGTGATATGCACCGTCAGGCACGCTGTTACCTATAGTTTTTTGATTTTTACTCTTTAATTCATATTGCTCGTGACAGTTTGGACAAAAGAGGTCTGCAACAGGTTTGTTATTGGTAAATCTCTGCATCGGCTTGCTTCCGCAACAGGGGCAGTAGCTGTTTTTTTCTAGCCAAGCCTCGCTCATTACACGGCTTTTTGTGGGTTGCTTTTATTTTGTTGCTTTTCCCAATTTGGTATCGAAAAAAATAAATTCATGTTTTGGATTTTGAGATTTAAGTTATAGTGGATTAAATTTAAATCAGGACAAGGCGACGAAGCCGCAGACAGTACAGATAGTACGGCAAGGCGAGGCAACGCCGTACTGGTTTAAAAGTTAATCCACTATATTTGAGGTCTGTAATGTAGACAACTCAATCTGAGACCTTTTGCAAAATTCTCAAAAATCCCCTAAAGTCCCGCCCAAGACATTTAGGGGATTTCTCATGAGCACCTTCTTCCAGCAAACCGCACAGCTCATGATTGCCAAACACATCGACCGCTTCCCACTATTAAAGTTGGATCAAGTGATTGATTGGCAGCCTATCGAACAATACCTGAACCGTCAAAGAACCCGTTACCTTAGAGACCACCGCGGCCGTCCCGCCTATCCCCTGTTGTCCATGTTCAAAGCCGTCCTGCTCGGACAATGGCACAGCCTCCGATCCCTGAACTCGAACACAGCCTCATTACCCGCATCGACTTCAACCTGTTTTTGCCGTTTTGACGAACTGAACATCCCCGATTACAGCACCTTATGCCGCTACCGCAACTGGCTGGCACAAGACGACACCCTGTCCGAATTGCTGGAACTGATTAACCGCCAACTGACTGAAAAAGGTTTAAAAGTAGAGAAAGCATCCGCCGCCATCATTGACGCCACCATTATTCAGACCGCCGGCAGCAAACAGCGTCAGGCCATAGAAGTCGATGAAGAAGGGCAAGTCAGCGGCCAAACCACACCGAGTAAGGACAAAGATGCCCGCTGGACAAAGAAAAACGGTCTCTACAAACTCGGTTACAAACAACATACCCGTACCGATGAGGAAGGCTATATCGAGAAACTGCACATTACCCCCGCCAATACCCATGAGTGCAACCACCTGTTGCCTTTGTTGGAGGGCATTGCCGAAGATACGACCGTCTATGCCGATAAAGGCTACGACAGTGCGGAAAACCGGCAACATCTGAAAGAACATCGGTTGCTGGACGGCATTATGCGCAAAGCCCACCGCAACCGTCCGCTGACGGAAGTGCAAACCAAACGCAACCGATATTTGTCGAAGACCCGTTATGTGGTCGAACAGAGCTTCGGTACGCTGCACCGTAAATTCCGCTATGCCCGGGCAGCCTATTTTGGTCTGCTCAAAGTGAGTGCGCAAAGCCATCTGAAGGCGATGTGTTTAAACCTGTTGAAAGCGGCTAACAGGCTAGCGTGCCTGTTGCTGCCTAAAAGGCGGCCCGGATGCCTTATTATGGGGCGTCCGGGGAGGATTAAGGGGCATTTGGGTAGAATTAGGAGTGATTTGAGGGGAAACAGCCGAAAACCCGTGTTTAGGTTTCGGCTGTTGGGGAAGGACTTTTTGCAAAGGTCTCAATCTATTTTAAAAGGTCGTCTGAAAACCCTGTTTCCAAGTTTTTCAGACGACCTTTCCCTAATTACAGCAATCAATGCCGAATCGGCTTTATACCACGATGTTCACCAGTCTGCTTGGTACGACGATGATTTTTCTTCGCAGGCTT